>Ga0116149_1006044_pt1 | contig 11055 bp, 8 predicted proteins | sample AD_UKC057_MetaG_FD_89787 | JGI IMG/M metagenome (GOLD analysis project Ga0116149, IMG submission 89787) | Active sludge microbial communities of municipal wastewater-treating anaerobic digesters from USA - AD_UKC057_MetaG | ecosystem: Engineered > Bioreactor > Anaerobic > Digestate | place: USA...
CAATAAACGATCCGATAGCAAAAACCGAACTCGACGAGGTTATTTGCCTTGCCCATTACTGGCCGGTGCGAAAAGCGCGTCCGGTTGCCTCCAAAATGACTGTTGCCGAGCCCTTGATTACCGGCCAGCGTGTTATAGATGTGTTCTTTCCGCTTGCCAAGGGCGGAACTGCGGCGATCCCCGGCGGCTTCGGTACCGGCAAGACAATGACCCAGCATGCGATCGCCAAATGGTGCGATGCCGACATTATCGTCTACATCGGTTGCGGAGAGCGCGGCAACGAAATGACCGACGTTCTTTCGGAATTTCCGGAGCTCATCGACCCGCGCACCGGACGATCGCTGATGGAGCGGACAATCCTTATTGCCAATACCTCGAATATGCCGGTAGCCGCGCGCGAAGTTTCCCTGTATTCGGGAATAACGCTTGCGGAATACTACCGCGACATGGGTATGGACGTCGCCATCATGGCCGACTCGACCAGCCGCTGGGCGGAGGCTTTGCGCGAGCTTTCCGGACGCATGGAAGAAATGCCGGCAGAAGAAGGCTTTCCTGCGTATTTGCCAACGCGTCTTGCAGAGTTTTACGAACGGGCGGGGAGGGTAACCTCTCTTTCCGGCGGAGCGGGCTCCATTTCGATTATCGGCGCGGTTTCGCCTCCCGGCGGAGACTTTTCCGAACCCGTAACCCAGCACACAAAGCGGTTTATCCGCTGTTTCTGGGCACTGGATCGCGATCTGGCGAACGCGCGTCATTACCCGGCAATCGGCTGGATTGAATCCTATTCCGAATATGTCGAAGAAATCCGCTCCTGGTGGGATACGCTCGATCCCCGGTGGAATTCCGTGCGCATCGAAGCGCTGGAGCTGCTCAAGCGCGAACAGCGCCTTCAGCAGATTGTCCGGCTCATCGGCCCGGACGCTCTTCCGGACACGGAACGTATTATTCTGGTGATCGCCGATATGATCAAAAACGGTTTTCTCCAGCAGAACGCTTTCGACGAAATCGATATGTTTTCCGTTCCGGAAAAACAGATTCTTATTCTGTCGATTATTATGGAATTCTACCGGAGAGCCGAAAAGATCATTCGAAACGGAGCCCCGCTTGCAAAAATCGTTGCCTTGCCGTGCCGGGAGGAGATTATTCGTCTCAAGACGACATTCTCGAACGAGGATACTGCAGGCATCCGGTCTGTCCAGTCCGGAATGAATAATCAGCTCGACGAACTGGATCGGCTGTACCGGAGGGTGGAAGCACTATGAGAGGCATAGAATACCGTGGAGTCGTCTCGGTCGACGGTCCGATCATCATTGTCAAACGGCGGGAAAACGTATTTTACGGGGAAATCGCCTCGGTTCGCGATCCCTCGGGGGAGGTACGTACCGGCCGGATTATCGATATTTCCGCCGAATACTGTGTTGTCCAGATTTTCGGCTCCACATCGGGTCTTGGTTTGGACAATACCAGTGTCGAATTCCTCGAATCGCCCATGGAACTCCGGGTTTCCCAGCAGCTGATGGGCCGCATTTTTAACGGCCTCGGAAAACCCATAGACGGATACCCGGAGCTGTATTCCTCCAAAAAGATGAATGTAAACGGGTATCCGATCAACCCCTACGCCCGGGTGTATCCCCGCGACTTTATCCAGACTGGCATTTCGGCCATTGACGGGATGAATACCCTGATCCGCGGCCAGAAGCTGCCGGTGTTTTCAGGAAACGGACTGCCGCACAACCGCCTGACCGCACAGATTATCAGGCAGGCAAAAATTCTTTCTGCAGACGAAGAATTCGTCATGGTTTTTGCCGGTATGGGCATCAAGTACGACGTCGCCCGTTTTTTTATCGACACCTTCGAAAAGTCGGGAGTTCTTTCTCGCGTCGTCATGTTCCTGTCCCTGGCCGACGCGCCGTCTATCGAGCGCATCATAACACCGCGCTGCGCGCTTACTGCAGCGGAATACCTGGCGTACGAAAAAGGCAAGCACGTACTGGTCGTGCTGACCGATATGACCAACTACTGCGAAGCCCTACGTGAAATTTCCACCACCCGCGGAGAGGTTCCCGGACGCAAGGGGTATCCCGGATACCTGTATTCCGACCTTGCCGAGATTTACGAGCGCGCCGGAAAAATCAAGGGTTCTTCCGGTTCCATTACCCAGATACCCATTCTGACGATGCCGAACGACGACATCAGTCATCCGATTCCCGACCTGACCGGTTATATAACCGAAGGCCAGATCGTCCTCGACCGCGAATTATCCCAAAAAGGCGTCTACCCGCCGGTCGCCGGTCTTCCGAGCCTGTCCCGGTTAATGAAGGACGGAATCGGATCAGGCATGACACGCGAGGACCACAAGGACGTGTCGAGCCAGCTGTTCGCCGCATACTCGAAAGTAAAAAGCATACGCAACCTTGCAGCGATTATTGGCGAAGAAGAACTGTCCGATGCGGACAAGCTGTATCTCAAATTCGGCGACAAATTCGAACAGAAATTCCTCTCCCAGGGAGAGTTTGAAAACCGTTCTATCGAAGAAACGCTCGATATCGGCTGGAGGCTGCTGTCCATACTCCCCCGAAGCGAGCTGTACCGCATCAAACCGGAGCTGATCGACACGTATATGCAGGCTGCGATCGACAGCAAACCGGTTAAAGAGGCGTAAGGATGGCTCGCCTTGCCATAGCGCCTACCAAATCGAACCTTCTCGCCGTCAAAGAGCAGCTGACAATCGCCCGGGACGGCTACGAGCTGCTCGAACAGAAACGGGAAATTCTCGTTATGGAGCTCATGCAGATGGTTGAACGGGTCAAACTGCTGGAAAACGACATCGAAAAGCAGCTCAACCGTGCCTATCCTTCGCTCAAGAGCATGTTCATGGCGATCGGCCGGGATCGTGCGGAACGTCTTTCCCGAACGGTATCCTACGACTACAATCTTGCAGAAAAGCGGGTCACTCTTGCCGGCATGACCTTTTCGACCCTGTCTGTCGACCTTCCAAAGCGACGTCTTGCATATTCCTATCTGAATTCGTTTGCCGACAGCGACCGTGTTATGATAGACTTCTTTGAGCTGGTCAAACTGCTGACCGACATGGCTTCGATCAGAACTATCGTATGGCGCCTGGCACGCGAGGTCAAGAAAACCCAGCGGCGGGTAAACGCGCTCGACAAGCAGGTAATCCCGCAAACCAGAGAGACCAAGGTATATATCGAGAGCGTACTCGAAGAACGCGAACGTGAAAATGTGTTCGTCCTGAAGGCGCTCAAATCCCGCAACGGAGGAAGCGAACTGTGATCAAACCGCTTTTCCAGAATATCCTGGTGATGGTGAACGGAACCGAAGCGTCGATTAATGCGGTGCGCTACGCGGTTCTGATGGCAAAACTGTACCGCTGCAAGGTGTTCGCCTGTTACGTCGTCGATACGGCGACCATCAAGCAGCTTATGCTGAGCCGCGTTTTTATCGAGGAAGAAAGCGCTGAATACGAGCACAGCCTCGAAGAAAACGGCAAGCGCTATCTTGCCTGGGTCGATGAAATCGGCAAATCCAAAGGCGTCAAGATCGAGTGCGAGCTCCGCAGGGGAGCTGTCTGGTCGGAAATCGTTTCGCTTGCCGAAGCCCGCCGCGTCGACGCTATTCTGCTCGGCGCATCAGATTCTTCGGGATCCGATCAGAAGGAAATCCAATCGTCTACATTCCGCTCGATACTGCTGAATGCCCGGTGTTCGGTCATTGCGGTAAAGGAAGCTATGATCGAGCAGCTGTACAAGCTGGCCTGAGGGCCGTTCTCGGGATGCCCGCGGGCCAATCCACGGGCCAACTCCCGGGTCTAATAATTCTTTATTCTAGGAGTACCATATATGCGAGTCGCACTTGTCACATTCATACAGGGAGACCAATCCGGCTCACGCGGCATTTTGTCAAAACTGGAAAACGGTTCCGCATCCCGGGGCAACCAGGTTGAAGTGTTCGACGGCTTCAAGGATCTTTTAAATACCCGGCTGACTATTTTCGACTACATCGCAGTTCTCTACAAACCTTCGGGTTTTTTTGGCGGAAAACTCCCGTCTCGCATAGCCGAATTTCTTGCAACATCGGGTACTGTTGCAGGCAAGAAAGGCTGCGCACTGGTACTGAAACACGGATTTTCCGGCGCAAAACAGTGTCGAAGCCTCATGAAAATTCTGGAAGCTGAAGGCCTGATGCTCGACTATTTCGACATTGTACGCGACGAGGAACATGCTTCCGCCGTCGGTAAGAAAATCGGCTGACCTTCCTTCTCCGTGGAAGACTGGTACAGAATTCTCGGCGTCAAACCCTCCGCGTCGGCAGCCGAGATAAAGCGTGCGTTCCGCTTACGCGCCAAAGCCCTGCATCCCGATATCCCCGCAAACGCTGCGGATCGAACCCGAAGCGAAGAACAGATGCGCGAACTTCTTCGTGCCTGGGAAGTTCTTTCCGATATATCGCTGCGCTCCCAGTACGACACCGTATGGGCAGCCTCCCGCGGGTACACCGGCGATACTGTCCGCGAGTCCACCGGCTTCGATTATCGCATGTGGCTGCTCGCCCGAAACGACACCGAAAGCCGGGCAAAACTGATATTTTTCGATCTGTTGCACGGATTCGAAGACGCAGCCGTTGCCGAGTATCTTGAACGGCGTACAAGTCCCGGAGGTTTCACTCTTTCGCGGTATTTCGACCGTGAAGACTTCATGGATTGCGGTTTTATACTTGCGGAAGAGCTCTCGTTCAGGAACGAATTCTACGAAGCGTTTCTCCTCCTTTCCGAGGTCATCCACATGGAATGGAAGAAACCGTATTTCAGGCATTTCTTTCCCGAAGCCGTTGCCTTTACCCGGGACATAGTCCGCACGAAAATTGCGCTTCAGATACCGGACGAACTGGCGCTTGACTGCTTCGAAACGGCACTCGAACTCCGGTTCGGTAAAAAAGACGACGCGTTCATCCTGAAGTTGATGAGCGGCTGCTATCTTCGCATCGGGGACCGCGAAACCGCGCGGCTGTGCCTTCTGCAGGCTCTCAAATTCGATCCGGCATTAACCGGAATACGCGACCTTAAAAAGGCGCTGGAGGTATAACATGATCAGAATTAAAAACGAAAAGCAGATTGACGGCATACGCGCATCCTGCAAGGCCCTGGCCCGGCTCTACCGCGCACTGGTTCCGCTCGTCAGGGAAGGCGTCTCAACCGCCGACCTCGACGATTTTTGCGTCGATTTTATCCGCAAGGCCGGAGGAAAGCCTGCCTGGTATGCCGAACATTTTCCCGGCGCCGCGTGCATATCCATAAACGAAGAAGTCATCCACGGAATCCCTTCAAAAAATCGAATCATCCACAACGGCGATCTCGTGTCTCTTGATATAGGAATTGATTTAGACGGATACATAAGCGACTCGGCAATAACAGTGCCGGTCGGAACAGTCGAGAACAAGTTGCTTCGACTTCTCGATACGACGCGGGAATGCCTGGACGCCGGTATCGGCGCGTGCCGCGCCGGCAACCGCATCGGAGACATCTCGCGCGCGGTCTACGACACTGCAACAAAGGCCGGTTACGGCGTCGTCTACGAATACTGCGGACACGGAGTCGGCCTTGGCGTGCATGAAGACCCGCAGATCCCGAATGTACCCGAACGCGGCCCCAACCCCCGGATCGTTCCGGGCATGGTGCTCGCGATCGAACCGATGATCAATCTGGGCACCGGCGACGTCGACGTTCTTTCCGACGGCTGGACCGTCGTTACTTCGGACAAAAAACCGTCCTGCCACATGGAGCACACCGTTGCCGTGTTCGCCGATCATACCGAAGTGTTAACAATGTTAAATCCCGGAGAAGAATAACGCCATTCTGTTACCTCCCGGTATGAATTATTATTATCTTGAATGTAATCCGGTTGCACTGACGCATTCCGGAGTACCCGGTACAACAGTTGGAGGTACATATGAAAACAACGTTTACACGAACAGGCAAATTTGCCGCAGCCGCAGCCGCGGTTGCGGCAATCGGCTGCTTTTCTCTTGCCGTTTTTTTGACGGCACGAAATCCCGGTTCGGCGCAGACAGTCTGGGCAGAACCCGTTCAGGGAATGTCTGCGCAGAATTTGTCCTTTTTGGAAAACATGCAGGCTGCGAACCGAAGCATTTCTGCGGCAATTCTTCCCGCAGTCGTCACGCTCGATGTAGTCGAAACAAAAACCGTAGACGCAAGAACCCCGAATGGATTTCCCTGGTTTTTCTTCGGCAATCCGAATCAGCAGGGTCAAGGCAGCGACAATGGACAGAGCCAGAGAGAGTATAAGGCTGAAGGTCTTGGTTCCGGCGTAATCATCCGGAAAACCGGAAACATCTACTATCTTCTGACCAATCAGCATGTTGCCGGTTCGGCAAACGAAATACAGGTAAAACTGTACGATGGCCGCGAATATCCGGGCAAGCTGGTCGGAGCTGACGACCGCAAGGATATCGCGCTGGTTTCGTTCGAAACCAAAGATGTGGATATCCCGGTAGCGAAGCTTGGCGATTCGGACAACGTGAAAACCGGTGACATTGTGTTTGCGGTCGGTTCACCGCTTGGGTATGTCTCGTCGGTTACCCAGGGTATTGTGAGCGCGGTCGGCAGGGATGGCGGCCCGAACGGCAATATCAACGATTTTATCCAGACCGACGCCGCGATCAATCAGGGGAACTCCGGCGGGCCGCTCGTCAACATCTACGGGGAAGTTATCGGCATCAACGCGTGGATAGCAAGTTCGACCGGCGGTTCGCAGGGCTTAGGCTTTTCGATTCCGGTCAACAATGTCAAAAAGGCTATCGATGACTTCATTTCCGACGGTAAGGTCAAGTACGGATGGCTTGGCGTATCGCTGGTTCAAATGGACAAGGACTTTCTCGGAGCCCTCGGCGTAACCGAAAAAAACGGAGCGTTTGTGTCCCAGGTGTTTATCGGATCTCCTGCGGAAAAAGGCGGGCTTTCAGCAGGCGACTTCATCGTCAGTCTCGACGGCAGAGAGGTAAAATCGGTCGATCAGCTTGTTCGCGATGTCGGGGACCTCAAGAGTGGTCAGACTGTTCGTTTCGGCGTCATCAACAACGGAAAACGCAAAGATATTCCGGTAAAGATAGATGAACGCACCGATTCGGTTGTCTCAGACTCCAGTACGCTCTGGCCCGGCTTTACTCCGTATCCGATAACCGACGAAATGCGCAAGGAGCTCAAGCTCGACGCTAAAATACAGGGTGTTGTTGTAAGCGGCGTGCAGCCGAAGAGTCCTGCAGCAAAAGTGGGCTTGCAGTCCGGCGATGTCGTAACGGCGGTCAATGGCAAGGATGTTGCCAATCTGCAGGAGTTTTATGCCCGGCTCTCGGACAAATCCGGCAAAGAAACCTGGTTCGACATAATCCGTGACGGCTCAGCCCTGAGCACAATGCGCTATAAGCGCTGATCCGGCAGAAACGGCTGATCCGGCAGAAACAACTGATCCGGCAGAATCAGCGGTTGCCTCTGCCCCTGCTTGTAAAACATACATAAGAGGGCCGATTTCGAGGGTAATCAACTTTTGAAATCGCCTCAAGAATCCTAGGAAAACGCATTTAGTAAGGATTCGCCTATCCAAGCCCGACACACCTTGATTATGTTCAGCTCTACCAACTACAGTTTTGGAGGCGAACTTACGGTGGCCGGGCTTTTGTTTTTGCTTGAGCAACCGCAAAAAAAAGGTTACAGTGATAGAACCGGTTCAGGTGCGCACCGCGTACCGTTTAGCCGCAATGAACCCCGGAACCGGAAGTGCTTTCGGGGCTGCAATTTTCAAGAGGTGCTGGTCATGTTTAAGGAATTTCTTCCGTACGAAAAAGTGCGCAACAATGCGCTCAAGATGGCATACCGGATTCATCAGGAGGGGTTCATCCCCGATGTCATTTACGTTTCGCTCAGAGGCGGAGCGTATCTTGCGAACGTTATCAGCGAATACTTCAAGATTGTCCGAAAGGATGCTCACCCGGTACTCTATGCAGCTGTTGTAGCTCGTTCGTATTCCGACGTCCGTCAGCACGACCGTGTAATGGTCGACGGTTGGACCTATTCACCCGAACACCTGCGCCACGGCGATAAAATTCTGCTGATCGACGATATCTTCGATTCCGGAAGAACTATCAATCATTTGGTCGAAATTCTGATCGACAAGGGTATTCCAAGAAAAGACATCAAGGTTGCGGTGCACGACTACAAGTTTTTTTCCTACAAGGACGAACAGCTTCCGATCCAGCCCGATTACTGGTGCCGGAAGCACGAAATTCATACTCCCGACGAAGACCGCTGGATTCATTATATGAGCCATGAACTTATCGGTCTGAGCGAAAAGGAGCTGGAGGAGAATTATTATCACGATGATCCCGAGCTCAAGCCCATACTTTCGGTGCTGAACGCTGCAAAATGAAACCGGCAAGGTGGTGTGGATATCTAATTAATGCCGCTCTGCTTGCGCTGTCCTGCTTTGCGCTTGACCGGCCTTTGTCTGCGCCTTCGATCAATCCCGGTGTCTACAATACCCCCTGTCTGGTCAGCTTTACGCGCGAGCCGGGGATTCGGCTTTCTTTGTTTCTCGACGGCACCCCGCTTTCGCCAGATAGTACCTCTGTATATCTTGAAGGAACCGAAGGGGAAGAAATAACATACACGGTCCAGGCAGTTTTTACGCCTATCGAACCGGGATTACCCGTTCTGTCGGTTTCGGAATATGTCTGGACAATAGACCGGAAAAAACCTGCTCGTCCGGTTTTGAAAGCCGTACCCGCAGAAGAGGGCTGGCAGGTTTCTCTTTCGCTCTCCGGCGAAGGGATGCTTTCCTGGTGCCTGTACCACCGGTTTACCGGTACACTCGCCCGCGACACGGTTCTTCCCGGATCCTCCGTGTATGTGCCGAACGGGGCGGTGCTCTGCGCTTTCGCTATAGACTCAGCGGGAAACCGCGGACCTTCAGCGTCGTATGCTGCCCCGGTCCGGAACGAAGCCGGTTCTCCGTTCAGGGTGCTGAATCCCGTTCCCGGGATGTGGGCTAATACGCAAACCCTTTTGATAGAATCGATGCCGGGAACTGTCGTTCTGTGGTCACTGGATGGTTCCGATCCTCTGTTATCTGGACAGGTGTATGAAGGCCCTGTGCTTCTGGATTCGGGCGGAGTGACAACCCTTCGCCTCTGTGCCCGGGATGCATCCGGAACCCTTTGGTCCGAGCAGGTTTTGTATTCGGTAGTGGAATCGCCGGTTCCTTCCCTGGGTGCCTACACAGCCGGACAACCCGTGCTGGAAACCGGAGACTTTTATGAACTGCCAATCCCGGAGGGCTTGCGATACTCCTTCGGCGATACACTTCCTGTTTTGCCCGGCGGAAAAAACATCCTGTTCTCGGCTGTGCGCGGAATGCTCAGGTACTTCCCGCTGACCCTGTCCGACGGGATTGATTCCTGGCGTATTATCTGTTCCAGCGGACGCAGCCACTCAACTTCTGAAAAAACAGTTTCCAGGAGTTCTTCTTCGACTGATGATCCTTCGATCTCCATACACGGATGGCATTTTATTGCCATAGACTACCGGTTTCCGGTATTTTATTCTCTGGACGATGGAAGCTGGAACGAATACACCGGTCCTGTGTTCTCGGACAGAAACCGCAATTCTGTTCTTGACTGGTACTCTCCTGCCTGGAAATCTGGCGAGGTCCAGAGGATCAATCTCCCGGCGATTCCTGCGGTTACCGGTATTCCGGAAAAAGGGATGACTGGCGGACCGGTTTTTTTGTCTATTCCCGATTCGCCCTTTGCATACACCTATACCGTCGGCACCCTGTATGCTCCGGAATCTCCGTCTGCTGCTTCGGCTGAACTCGCCAGCGGACTGCTGTTTGAGGTACCCTCCGGTTCGGCTTCCCGATTTCAGGTGCGGTATCTGGCAGCTCTGGACGGGATTGTGCACGGAGAGCTCTCTGCAGATTTTCTCATAGACCGTAAAACGCCCCGCATTCCGTCTCCGGGAATAGATCCTCAACTGGTATGGTCCCGTTCTCCGGTTCGTTTTTCCCCCTCAGGCGAAGACACCCTGTATGTCGAGATTACCCCGGATCTGTATGCCAGAGACGGGGCGTCCTACATATTGTCCGGAGCGCCAGGAAAGAAAATAGACTATCGTATTTCTGTATATGCCTGCGACGAGGTCGGCAACCGCTCGGAAACCGTAACCCGCAGTATTACGGTAGATTTGAATGCAATCTATGTAAACGCTTCAGCGGCTGTTCCGGGCGATGGTTCTCCGTCCCGTCCCTTCGCCAGCCTGGATGATGCGCTGGATATCGTCAGGGGCCGGTCTCTATGGAGATTGTACCTGCAGGGCCGTTCAGAAATCAAAAAACAGCATACAATTCTTTCCGATCTTGAGTTGTCAGGTTCTGATGCCGAGCTTGACATTGCCCCCGAAGCCGGATTTGTTGTTTCCGGCAGCACTATGACCATCCGTTCATGCACGGTTCGGCAGTCATTTTCCGGTCCAGATACAAGCAGAAACCAGTTGCCGGTAGTAGCAGCCGCCCGACCCCTGTTCGATCTCCAGAATGCGGTTTTTTCTGCTATAGACTGCAATGTGTCCTCGGCGGGCAGGCAATCGTATTCTCTGGTCAGAGCGAGCGGATCCGCTGTCTCTTTTTCCGGGTGTTTTATCTCTGCACAGGCAGTTGAATATGTTGCCGCAGTCGATGCAAAGCGTTCACAGGTATCAATTATCAATTCAGATTTTTCCTGTTCAGCCCATGATGCTTCGGTTCTTTCACTGTTTTCATCGTCTATTGTCATGAACAATTCCCGTTTTAGCGTTTCTGTCGGTCTTTCCGGACGGATTCTTGAAGCCTGGGAATCTTCCGCGATTCTCGACACAATTGTGTTCGATCGGTCTGGAGTATCTGTTGACAACCGTGACTCGGCCCTTTTTCTGGATGCGAAAAGCTGTATCGTATCCGAAAAATCGGTCGTCAATAATGGTTTTTGGAA
>Ga0116149_1006049_pt1 | contig 11051 bp, 9 predicted proteins | sample AD_UKC057_MetaG_FD_89787 | JGI IMG/M metagenome (GOLD analysis project Ga0116149, IMG submission 89787) | Active sludge microbial communities of municipal wastewater-treating anaerobic digesters from USA - AD_UKC057_MetaG | ecosystem: Engineered > Bioreactor > Anaerobic > Digestate | place: USA...
GTCAAGGGCAATGCCCTGTGGGAGCTGGGTTTATACCGCTCGGCACGGGGTGAGTATGAAACGCTGCGGTTGAATGTACTCAACGATGCCACGGCCACCTACCGGCTGATGAACTTTTTCCTGGAGCGCGGGCTGTATCGCTCGGCGATACTCTCAGCGCGGCAGGTGCTGGATTTGGCCGGGCTGGATGACGCGGGGACGCTGGAAGCACCGGCTTATTTCAACCACATTCGGTTCGGCGCCTATTACAAGGATCTGGTGTTGGACGCCGCAGCGCAGGAAGGCGTGCCGCCGCTGCTGGTCTTCGCGGTGATCCGGCAGGAGAGCTTCTTTGAGGGGTTTGCTGAATCCAGTGCGGGGGCGCGGGGGTTGATGCAGATCATGCCAGCCACCGGGCAGGAGATAGCCACTTCAATGAGCTGGCCGGTAGGCTATACGACAGATGATCTTTACCGCCCGGCAGTCAATATCCGGATGGGCACGCGGTACCTGTCCCGACAGTATATTTATCTGAACAGCGACTATTACGGTGCGCTGGCAGCGTATAACGGTGGGCCAGGCAATGCCCGCAGTTGGAGCGAGCTTTCTGGCACAGACCCTGACCTGTATCTGGAATGTATTCGCTACGATCAGACACGCGATTATGTGCGGCGGGTGTTTGAAAATTTTGAGATTTACGCCAGCCTGTATGCCCGCGAGCCGTGATGTTCCCGAATTTGCGCAGTTCTACCCGATAACGTGATCAGAATCATTTGGGCGGGTCATTGGACCCGCCCAAATAAATTTTGTTCAAAGGTGCCAGGAAGTAGTTCTAGACCAACATCCGGGCAGGTTTTTCGATGAATTCGGCCAGGGCTTGCAGGAATTGGGCCGCCTCAGCACCATCGGTGATGCGGTGGTCAGCAGAGAGGGTCACGTTCAGCCGCAGACCAGGCTGGACAACGCCATCCACAACCACAGGGATTTCCTTGACCGAGCCCACCGCCAGAATGGCCGCCTCGGGCGGGTTGATGATGGCGACAAAAGACTCGGCATCAAACATACCCAGGTTGCTGATTGAGAAGGTGGAGCCTTCAATGTCCTCCGGGCGGACTTTGCCGGCGCGGGCGCGGGCAGCCATCTCCCGCACTTCAGCGGAGATGACCCGCAAGGGCTTCTGGTCGGCGTCTTTGGACACCACAGTCAGCAGGCCGCCGGGAACGGCCACAGCCACGCCAATATTGACTGCTCCGTGGCGCAGGATCACATCGCCCTGCAGCGAGGCATTCAGGTTGGGGAACTGGCGCAGGGCCAGCGCAGCGGCCTTGACGATAAAATCATTGACCGAGAGCCGCCCATCCTCGGGCAGCATTTCGTTGACCTCTTTGCGCAGGCGCATCAGCGGACCGGCATCACATTGATGGGTAATGTAAAAATGCGGCACCTGCTGCTTGGATTCAACCAGGCGGCGACCAATGGCAGCGCGCAGACGGTCCACTGGCACCTGCTCGGCGGTGCGGGGCTGGGTTACAGACAGCGGTGCGGCGGTGGGGATGACCGGCGCCGGTGGGGGCGTTTGGGCGGCGGCTTCCACATCGCGCTTGACGATGCGGCCGCCGGGGCCAGTGCCGCGTAGCCCCTCAAGCACCAGGCCGCGTTCGGCAGCCATGCGGCGGGCCAGCGGCGAGGCTTTGACGCGCCCCCCCACGGCGAGGGGAACTTCGGCAGCGGGGGCAGGCGCCGAAGTGGACGCGGCAGCCGGGGCCGCGGCGGGCTTTTCTGCCGGAGCAGCCGCGGGGGCGGCATCAGTCACAGTTTCGCCGGGGGCGGCGATGATGGCAATGGGTGCACCGACGGGCACAATGCTGCCCTGGGCGACCAGATGACGTGCCACCACACCGCCGAAACCCGATTCCACCTCAACGGTGGCCTTGTCGGTTTCAATTTCGGCCAGCACATCGCCTTTGTTAATCGCTTCGCCTTCAGCCTTGACCCAGCGCACCAGGGTGCCTTCAGCCATATCAAAGCCCAGCTTGGGCATGGAGACGGTATCGGCCATTAGAGCACCTCCTTGACCGCCTGGATGATGTGTTCGACTTTGGGCAGGGCCATTTGCTCCAGCGCCCGGTTATAGGGCAGGGGCACTTCAAGCTGCGCCACACGTTTGACCGGGGCATCGAGATCATCAAAGGCTTCTTCGTGGATGCGGGCGGAGATTTCCGAGCCGACGCCAAAGGATTTCCAGCCTTCTTCGACCATTACGGCGCGGTGGGTGCGGCGCACAGATTCGAGGACGGGGTCCATGTCCAGCGGGCGCAGACTGCGCAGGTCCACAATCTCGGCTTCGATGCCTTCAGCCGCCAACTGTTCGGCAGCCTTGAGCGACAGTTCCAGCATTTTGCTGTAGGTCACAATGGTGACATCTCGCCCGGGGCGCTGGATGGTGGATTTGCCAATGGGAACCACAAAATCGCCTTCAGGCACTTCGCCGCGGGTCTGGTAGAGCGTGGCATGTTCGATGAAGAAAATGGGGTCTTCGCTGCGAATGGCCGCTTTGAGCAGGCCCTTGGCATCTGCCGGGGTGCCGGGCGCCACCACCTTGAGGCCCGGGAAATGGGCGAACATGGCATCGGGGGTTTGCGAGTGGGTGGCGCCGAGCTGGCGTCCACCGCCGCCGACGGTGCGAATGACCAACGGCAGGCGCATCTGTCCGTTGAACATGTAGTGCATCTTGGCGGCTTCGTTGACGATGTGATCCATCGCGGAGAAGGCGAAGTTGATGGTCATCAGTTCAGCCACGGGGCGCTGACCGGTGAGGGCAGCACCGATGGCCGCGCCAACAATCGCCGCCTCGGCAATGGGGGTATCGCGGACGCGCTCGGCGCCGAAATGATCGTAAAAGCCTTTGGTCACGGCATAGGTGCCGCCCCAGACGCCCACCTCTTCACCGAGGATGAAGACCCGGGGATCTCGTTCCATTTCTTCCCATAAAGCCTGGGAAATGGCTTCGCGCATGGTAATTTTTGCCATTGCAGGCTCCTATTCTTCGACGTAGATATGTTTGAAGAGTTCTTCAGGTGCCGGTTCCGGGCTGGATTCGGCAAACGCAACCGCGTCAGTGACCTCGGCTTCTGCCAGGTCATCCTGTTCATCCAGTTCGGCGGTGGTGGCGATGTTGTTATCGACCAAGTATTTACGGTAGATGCCGATGGGGTCGTTTTCCTGCCATTGATGCACCTCGGAAGCCTGGCGGTAGCGCTCGGGGTCACCCATGGAATGGCCGCGGAAGCGGTAGGTCAACACCTCCAGAAGCTGGGGGCCGCTGCCGGCGCGGATTTCGGCGATCATCTCGCCAGCCACGCGGCGAACCGCCATGATATCCATGCCGTCCACCTGTTCGGCGCGCATGCCGTAGCCGCAGGCCTTGGCGATAATCTCGGAGACTGCCGAGGCCCGATCCACGGCGGTGCCCATACCATATTGATTGTTTTCGCAGACCCACAGGACGGGCAGGTTCCAAACCTTGGCCAGGTTAACCGCCTCGTGAAAATAGCCGATATTGGTGGCACCATCGCCAAACATACAAAGGGTGACGGCCTTGTTGCCAGCATAGACATCACCCAGCGCCAGGCCCGAGGCCAGCGGCAGGTGAGCGCCGACAATGGCATGACCACCCCAGAAGTTCTTTTCAACATCTGCCATGTGCATGGATCCGCCCTTGCCACCAGAGCAACCGGTGGCCTTGCCAAGCAGTTCGGCAACCACCTGGCGGGCCGGAATGCCACAGTTGATCGCCACGCCGTGGTCACGGTAGGCTGTGATCACCCGGTCCACCGGCTGGCGGACGGAGACAAGCCCGGTGCTGACAGCCTCTTGCCCGATATAGAGGTGCAGAAAGCCGCCAATTTTACCCTGCTGGTAAAGTTCGGCAGCGCGCTCCTCAACCCGGCGAATAACCACCATTTCTTTGTATAGTTTTAGATGTTCCGCTTTATCCATAGAAAGCTCCCTTAAAGAATGCGTCAATTGTATGACGGAATTACTGATATTGTTCACTCAAACTATCAAGATTATACCAAAGGCAAACTGAAAAAGAAAATAAAGTGCAGGGGAAAGGTTAGATATGGGGATATAAGCAGCGCCCGGCTTTGAGCCGGGCGCTGTGGTTGGTTGTTTGGCAGGCGAATTACTTGCCGTGCTTGATGGCGGCCTGGGCTGCCGCAAGACGGGCAACCGGGACGCGGAACGGCGAGCAGCTGACGTAGTTGTTGCCGATGAGGTGGCAGAACTCGATCGAGTCGGGATCGCCGCCATGCTCACCGCAGATACCCACCTCAAGGTCGGGGCGGGCGCGGCGGCCATCTTCCACGGCCATGCGCATCAGGCGGCCAACGCCATCGCGGTCGAGGGTCTGGAAGGGGTTCTTGGGCAGGATACCTTCCTCAACGTACTTGATGAGGAAGTTGCGCTCGGCATCATCGCGGCTGTAGCCAAAGGTCATCTGGGTGAGGTCGTTGGTGCCGAAGGAGAAGAACTCGGCCAGGCCGGCGATCTCAGCCGCAGTGACAGCGGCGCGCGGGATTTCGATCATGGTGCCGAATTTATAGTGGAAGGAAACGCCCTTCTCTTCAGTGACAGCCTTGGCAATGCGCACAAGGCGGGGCTGGATCCACTTGAGTTCGGCAACGGTGCCGGTCAGGGGGATCATCACTTCGGGTTTGACCACGATGCCGCGCTTGGTGCAGTCAGCGGCGGCTTCGAAGATGGCGCGAACCTGCATCTCAACGATTTCGGGCATGTAGATGCTGAGGCGGACGCCGCGCAGACCCATCATGGGGTTGCTTTCATGCATGCCACGGATGGAAGCCAGCAGTTTTTCCTTCTCGGGCAGGCCCTTGGTTTCGCCCTTGATGCGCATGGCGATGACTTCTTCGAGGAGTTTTTCTTCGTCGGGCATGAACTCATGCAGCGGCGGGTCAATCAGGCGGATGATAACAGGATAGCCATCCATTGCCTCAAACAAACCATCGAAGTCAGCGCGCTGGTAAGGCAGCAGTTCATCGAGGGCGGCGGTGCGCTCGGCGCTGGTTTCGGCCAGGATCATGCGCTGGACGATGGGCAGGCGCACGGTTTCAAAGAACATGTGCTCGGTGCGGCACAGACCAATACCCTTAGCGCCGTAAGAGCGGGCGCGACGGGCATCTTTGGGATAGTCGGCGTTGGCCCAGACCTGCAGGCGGGAGGCTTCGTCCGCCCACTGGAGCAGGGTCATCAGTTCCTTTTGTTCTTCCAGATTCGGGACGGTGAGTTCCAGCTTGCCCAGATAGACTTCGCCGGTACCGCCATCCACGGAAATCCATTCACCTTCTTTGACTTCCACATCGCCCACACGCATCACACGGCGCTCGAGGTCAATTTTGACCGCAGAGGCGCCCACCACGCAGGGCACGCCAAACTGGCGGGCAACCACAGCCGCGTGGGAGGTGGCGCCGCCTTCGCTGGTGAGAATACCCTTGGCAGCCAGCATACCGTGAACATCATCGGGTTTGGTGAAGGGGCGAACCATGATGACCGCCTGGCCGGATTCTTTGGCCATGCGTTCGGTGGTATCGGCATCAAAGTAGATCTGACCCACAGCCGCACCGGGGGAGGCGTTCACGCCGCTGGCGAAGAAGCGGCCTTCTTTCTTGGCAGCTTTCTTGGCAGTGTCGTTAAATTGCGGGTGGAGCAGGGCATCGACCTGCTTGGGGGTGACGCGGAGCAGGGCTTCTTCTTTGGTGATCAGGCCTTCGGCAACCATTTCAACCGCAACGCGCACAGCCGCGCTGGCGGTGCGTTTGCCATTGCGGGTTTGCAGCATCCACAGGCGGCCGCGTTCGATGGTGAATTCCATGTCCTGCATGTCCTTGTAGTGCTTTTCAAGGATAGCGCAGATCTTGAGGAACTCTTCGTAGGCTTCGGGGAGGGTCTCGCCCATCTTCTGGACGGGATCCGTATTGCGGATGCCAGCGACGACATCTTCGCCCTGGGCATTGAGCAGGTAATCGCCATAGAGCTTGCGCTCGCCGGTGGCAGGATTGCGGGTGAAGGCCACGCCGGTACCGGAGTCCATGCCCATGTTACCAAACACCATGGTCACAATATTGACGGCGGTGCCGAGATTGTCGGGGATGCCTTCGGCGCGGCGGTAATCGATGGCGCGCTTGCCGTTCCAGGATTTGAAGACGGCTTCAGTGGCCAGGCGGAGTTGTTCGATGGGGTCTTGCGGGAAATCGAAGCCCATGTGCTGGCGCACGGTGACCTTGAACTGCTTGACCAGTTCCTTCAGGTCATCGGCGGTCAGTTCAGTATCCATCTTGTAGCCCTTGCTGTGCTTGTAAGCTTCCAGCGGGTCTTCAAAGGCTTCGTCAGCAATGCCGAGGACGACGGCGCCGAACATCTGGATGAGGCGGCGGTATGAGTCGTAGGCAAAGCGGGGGTTGTTGGTCAGTTTAGCCATGCCTTCAACGGTCACATCATTGAGGCCGATATTGAGCACAGTGTCCATCATGCCGGGCATGGAGAACTTGGCGCCCGAGCGGCAGGAGACCAGCAGCGGGTTCTTGGGGTCGCCAAAGGTTTTGCCGCTGGCGGCTTCAACCTTATGCAGGGAGGTGATCACCTGATCCCAGCAGCCGGCGGGGAATTTCTCACCTTCGGCGAGGTAGGCATTGCAGGCTTCGGTGGTGACGGTGAAGAACGGCGGAACGGGCAGGCCGATGCGCGTCATCTCGGCGAGGTTGGCGCCTTTGCCACCCAGCAGGCCGCGCAGTGCGTCCAGCGAGTTGTTGACATAGGCCTGAGCCTGGTCGAGTTCATCAAACAAATAGACCCATTTTTTGGACATTACGAACTCCTCAAACGAAAAGAATTGAACCCTGTACGGGGTGTACGGTTAGTAGAAAAGCACACTAATCATAAATTTTACCATAAAAGTTATCGGGTTTTGGAGGTTAAGGGTGAATTTTACATCTGGTATCACCTTTGGTTCAATGATTGGTGCAGAAAACAGCTCTCAGCGCGGTGGGCAACTTGTTAAGCACTTGCAAGGTTTAAAAGCCGGGTTTTATATCATAATAAGAGCTATGAGTGCCGGGAAACCCCACATTAAACGGATTCTGGTCGTTGATGACGACCCTGCTATGACGGAGCTGCTGACGCTGTTATTACAGCCCAGCGGCGCCTTTGTGATTACCGCACGCGATGGATTGGAAGGCTTGGAACTGGTTCGAGAGTTTACGCCCGATGTGGTGCTGATGGATTTGATGATGCCGCGCATGGATGGCTGGAAGACCTGTAAGGCGATCCGCGGCTTCAGCAGTGTGCCGATCATCATCCTTTCTGCGCTGGACGAGCCCGGCATGGTGGCGACTGCGCTGGATGCCGGCGCCGATGATTACCTGGTCAAGCCGGTGACCAGCGGCGAATTGATGGCGCATATTCAGCGGCTGGTGAGCCGCAAACCTGGCCAGGCGGTCTTATCCACGGCAGCGGCCTGAACTAAAGGGAGGAAAAAACATGCAAACCTGCTCACGATGCAACACCCAGACCCCCGATATGGCATTGATTTGCCCCACCTGCGGTGCGGCGCTGCGGGATTATTCGAACAATGCGATGGCGTTGAAGCGCCTGCAGGCCAACCCGCGCGTGACAAAGATCCGCGTGGTGGTAGCCAACGATTGCTGCCCGGTTTGCCAGTCGAACGAGGGGGTCTATGACAAAGACAAGGTGCCGCCGCTGCCCACACCGGGCTGCTCGCACCACAATGGCTGCCGCTGCACCTACGAACCGATTCTAGATCAGATTTATCCCTGACAGCCCGGGGTCTGGACGCAGTCCAGCACCTGCAGCAGGGCGTCGGCAACGGCGCGGGGCTCTTCCAACATGGGCATATGCCCGGCATCTGGCAGTTCCACCAGCCAGGCACGCCCCAGCATTTGCGCCAGGGTGATGCCGCACTCACGCGGCATGAAGGCATCCTGCAGCCCTGAGACGACCACTGCCGGGACCTCTATTTCGGTCAGCCAGTCGAGAGCAGCGGGGCGGTCTGCCATGGCCTTGAGGGCGTAGATCACGCCGGCGCGGGAGGCATCGGCAATAATGGCGTGGGTTGCAGCCTGAATGTCAGCCCGTGGGGACATCTTGGGCGGCATGGCTGCCAGCACACCCTTGAGGCTGCGGCGTTTGACCTCGCTGGCAGTTTGCAGGCGGGCCTGGCGCTTCTCGGGGGTATCGGCCTCAGCTTGCGTAGCAATCAATCCCAGGCCAGCCAACAGGCGCGGGTAGGCATGGGCAAATGAGAGCGCCACATAGCCGCCCATAGACTGCCCAACTACAATAGCGCGGTCAATGGATAGTTTTTCCAGCAGAGCATAGACATCCTCGGCCATTTGACGAATGGAAGGCTCCCCCTCGCCCACCGGTGAGCGACCATGCCCGCGCAGGTCTGGCATAATCACGCGGGCGCGGTCTTGCAGCAGGTCGGCAACGGGCTTCCAGATGGTGTGATTAAGCGGATAGCCGTGCAGCAAGACAATTGGCAGCCCCTGGCCAACTTCTTCGTAATAAAGTGGGACTGTTTCAGAATTCATGGGTCAGACTCCTTCTTCCAGATCGCCATACAACTTGATCCAGTTGCGGGCATAGGTGAGCGCCTCGGGGCGGGTGGCAATTTCTCCCGCGGCCTGGGCATCTTCCACGGCGTAAAGCAGGTCGCCAATCAGGGGGCCGGGTTGAAGATTAAACTCGGTGAGCAGGTCGGCGCCGCCAATTAACCGGACGGGACGCACGGCCTCTTCGGGCTTTTCAAACCAGGCTTCAAGCAGGGTGCGGCAGATATCTACTTCGGCCAGCCAGCGTTCCTGCGTCAGCGTGGGGCCAAAGGTGGCCCAGGTATCGGCCAGGGTGAACAGGCAAATATCCACACCGGCTACATCGGCGGCCTGATAATAGCGATAGATGGCCCGGCGGTCAGGGTTGCGGTTATCTCGCACCATGTGATGGATGCGCATGTGGTTATGAACAATTCCGCTCAGACGGTGCACTTCGGCCACGCTCAACGCCAGTGCACGGGCGCGTTCTGCGGCCCGGCCAGCGCCGGTTTTTTCGTGGCGGTAGAAATGAACCTTGCCCAGTTCATCCACGCTGCGCACGGCGGGCTTGTCCACATCGTGATACAGGGCGGCGAGGAAAACCAGGCCGCGCAGCGAGCGCTCGGGCACCAGGAGGGCGGCAAAATGCTGGTGCAGTCCGGCACTAAAACGCCCCAGGCGCATGTCTGCCAGGCTGATCATCAGGTCAGCTTCGGGGCGCGGCAGACCATCCACCAGCACAGCCCAGAGCTGCTCCAAGCGATCCGCCGCAGCCAGGGTATGCTCCCAGACATCCAGCACATGCGGGGCAGTCTGCTGCACGCCCTGCAGTTCGATCAGTTCGGGCAAAATGACCGTCAGGGCGCCAAGCTGCTGCAAAACCCGCACAGCCTGGGCCGGGCGAGGGCCTTCGAGAATGCGAAAGAGTTCATCGCGCCAGCGTTCCACCGAAACCCGGCAGAGCAGCGGGGCAGCCTGATGAAGCAACTGACGGGTATGCGGCTCAACCAGCAGGTTGTGCTGCACCGCCAGGCGCACCCCGCGCAGCACCCGCAGGGGATCATCCTGCAGGCTGGCATCGGAGCAGGCGCGCAGCACATGATCTTTGAGATCCTGGGCCCCGTGGAGGGGGTCGATCATCGCTGAAAGATCGTGAACATCGAGCGCGATGGCATTGATGGTATAGTCACGGGCGCGCAGGTCGCCTTCCAGGCTGGCAGCTCGCAGAGTGGCAAAATCCAGCCGGAAGCGGCTGCCATCTGGCGCGGTCAGGAGGACGCGGGCGGTGTCGTTCACGTCGTCCAGTTGGAAGACATCAGCCTTGAGGTGATCAGCCAAACGGCGCGCCAGGGGATAGGCTTTGCCAGCCACTGCAAAATCGAGGTCGTGGCTGGTCAATCCCAGCAGGGCATTGCGCACCGCACCGCCCACCAGGTAGATGGGCTGCGGCTGGGCCTGTAAGAAACTGAATACTTCGGGGAAGCCCCAATCAAAGTTCATGGCATTGGCGGGTTCAGGCGCCGCCCTCCGTGTAACGTTCCAGATCTACCACACCAATAAACGGCAAATTGCGGTAGTAGTCATCTACATCAAGACCGTAGCCAAAGACGAATTTATTGGGAATGGAGAAACCGGTATAGCGAATGGGCACAAAGACCTCGCGGCGGCTGGCCTTGTCTAACAGAGAGCAGACGCTGAGCGAGCGCGGCTTGCGGGTGGAGAGCAGTTCGAGCACCGAGGCAATGGTATGACCGCTGTCGATGATGTCTTCTACCAGGATGACATGCGTGTTCTGAATATCGGTTTTGAGGTCGAGGGTGATGCGCACTGAGCCGGTGGACTGGAAATGCCCCACGCCGTAGGACGAAACCGCCATGAATTCGATCATGTGCGGGATGCTGATGTGGCGCATCAGGTCGGTCAGGAAGACGACTCCGCCGCGCAGAATGCAGAGCAGCAGCAAAGGCTCGCCGCCGGCAAAATCACGGCTGATTTCTGCGCCCAGTTCGGCTACACGGGCCTGGAGCTGGTCTTCGGGGATCAGGACTTCGCCCAAAAATTCACGATAATCACGCATTGCGTTGTTCTCCTCAGTTCCGCGGCACCTGATGGTGCTGGCGGCAGCGCGCCTCGTACATTTCGGAGGCGCCAACAATAATCACCGGGTCATCATAGCGGGCAGGTTTGCCATTGACCAGGCGTTGGGTGCGGCTGGCTGACTCGCCGCAGACCATGCAAATGGCCTGGAGCTTATCCACGCGTTCGGCCTGCGCCATCAGCGCGGGCATGCAGCCAAAAGGTTCGCCGCGAAAGTCCATGTCGAGCCCGGCGGCGATCACGCGGATGCCGCGTCCGGCAAGGGTTTGCGCCACACCGAGAATTTCATCACCCAGGAATTGGGTTTCATCGATGCCGACGACGGTGGTGTCGGGCTCCAGAAGA
>Ga0116149_1006054_pt1 | contig 11040 bp, 9 predicted proteins | sample AD_UKC057_MetaG_FD_89787 | JGI IMG/M metagenome (GOLD analysis project Ga0116149, IMG submission 89787) | Active sludge microbial communities of municipal wastewater-treating anaerobic digesters from USA - AD_UKC057_MetaG | ecosystem: Engineered > Bioreactor > Anaerobic > Digestate | place: USA...
AAGACAGAAATGTTGGCCCAAAATCTTAAAAAGTTTTCTGGTCTAGACGAAAATATTGCTGAGCAACTTATAAAAGAAAATTACTCTTATGAGGTAAGAGATTGCCTTGGGACGGCTTTCTCTAATTTGAGTCTAGATTTCGCTCAAAAATTAATTAACGAAGGACATGAACAAACAATAGCCTATCACATAAAGGGTTTTTCTCCCGAGATCCATAATGACATTGCTCACCTCATATTAGAAAATGGTTGTGGGTTCTCAGTGCTATATAACTGGGAAAAATTTGCTAAGATAGATTTTTCTGATGAAGAGTATGAAACTATGGCTAATAAGATAATAAACTCAAATAATTATGGGCTCATAGAGGAATTAGGCAAAAATATTGAAAAATTTCCTCGCTCACTCCATAAAAAGATTGCTCAACAATTAATTGACAAGGACAATGGTTGGGCGGTAGCAGATAATTTAGAAAAATTTTCCGGTCTAAATCATCGGGAGATTGCTCAAAAATTAATTAATATTAAGTGGAGTAGGTCGTTGATATATAACATAGAAAAATTTTCTAATATCAATTATAACGAGATTGCCCACCAGCTGATTGATCTAAAAAATAAATATGATAAAACTCCCTTTAATCGCGATCAATATGACGGTACAATTTATTGTCTGGCAGAAGATCTTAAAAAATTTTCTGGTCTGGATAAAGATATTGCTATAGCATTAATTCATGCTGGGGGGTACCATGCACGACAAGTAGCAAATAATCTACAAGCATTCCCTCCGGCCGATCATGAAGCAATTATTTTAGAATTAATTAAAAAATATACTCACGACAAAGAGCTGGCAAATGCTTTAAAAAATAGTTTTGGAAAGATTTCCCAACTAAGCGAAACTGTTGCCAGGGCACTAGCTAAGTCAGGATATATTGAAATATTAGCTGAATACCCAGAAAAATTTCCTGAGCTAGATAGTGATCTTCAACAACAGGTTGATAACTATAAAGCAACTCACCCCAATAAATAAATACTTGACATAATATTGTCTTTTGGTTAGTATTATAATATAAAACGTCGCAGATAGCAGGTAGCTTAGGCGTAAAACCTGCCGAGACAAAATTTTAGCTTCTTGGAAGTTAAACTGCGATGCTTTACATGGCAGTTTTTATTTTTTATTACTCTTATGCCTAAAACCAAACAACAAAAACAAGCAATTATTCATGAGTTAGAAACTAAATTAACCCAAGCTAATTCTATCATTTTTGCTTCTTTTAATGCTCTATCAGTAAAAGAGGGCGAGGTCTTGCGTCAAAAATTAATTAATGAGCAAAGTGAATTTTTAGCTGTTAAAAAGACATTACTGGCTAGGGCGTTAGCTCAGATACCACCAGAAGAACGGCCAGATGTTAAAAATTTTGACGGCCAAGTAGCAGTTATCTTTGGTTATGGAGATCAGCTGGCCCCAGCTAAAATAGTGCGGGATTTTCAAAAAAAAGATGAAGCCAATAAAATAATGTTTTTAGGCGGTTTACTAGATAACCACTGGCTTAATGCCAGCGAAGTAGAAATATTGGCCAATCTGCCCAGTAAATTAGAATTACAGGCTCATTTAGTTGGCACCCTTCAAAACCCCATAAATAATCTAGTTAATGTTTTAGCTAATAATTTACGAGGCCTGGTAATTGCCTTGGGAAGGATAGCTAATCAGCAAGTTTAATATAATCCGTTAAATACGGAATAATAAAAAATTATATGACCGAAGAAATGAATCAATCAGAGGAACAAGTTGAAGTTCCCACTAAATTTAAAAAACTAGTAGAAGAAATTGAAAAAATGTCAGTTTTAGACTTATCTGAACTAGTTAAAATTTTAGAGAAAAAATTTGGCGTAAGCGCTTCAGCTCCAGCGATGATGGTTGCTGGTCCTGCCGCTAGTACTGAGACTGCTCCAGCTGAAGAAAAAGACAGCTTTGATGTGGAATTAACTGAAGCAGGTAGTACTAAAATTGCTGTCATTAAAGCAATTAGGGAAATTAATCCTGATTTAGGCTTAAAGGACGCTAAAGATTTAGTTGATGCTGCCCCTAAGATAATTAAAGAGGGGGTTAAGAAAGAAGAGGCTGAAGCTATTAAGGCTAAAATTGAAGAAGCCGGTGGTAAGGTTACCTTAAAATAACTTTTACCTGCTTAATTATAAAAAGGGCTATATTTATAGCTCTTTTTATAATTGCCCTAATAGCCTATTCTACATAAAAACGAATATTGCGGACGTAAGTAGTCTGAGTACCATCCCAATTAGCTACAACTACTACTTTGGCCCAGACCGTGCCAGGATGCCACTTATAATATATGGAGGTAGTAGCACTTTCACCGGTGCGTGGTTGGCCATTAATCTGTTTATTGGCGGTGATAAAAGTCCAGGTATTAGTGGAGGTTGGTCGGCCATTGTAAACTCCAAAATAATCATAATCACCCGGATGAGGAGACACTGGATTATGACTTGCGTTATATGATCTAGTCCCAAAATAGAAGCCATAGGCGGTAGTCCCCTCAGTTAAATATTCAGCCTCAATATAGTATTTACGGCTGGTATCAATGGGAAGATAGACAAGGTCAGGAGCCAGAAGACACCTGGCACTATTTACTATTTTTATAGCCCTCCTGTCTTGGTCATAGGTAGCGTTACACACAAAGTTTGGAATGTTTTTCCAATTACTCGGATCACGCCAGTCAATGCCATTAGCTGCCAGAAGGTCTTGACCAATACCATTAGGGCCCATAGCCAAGGTACCAGCTGGCCAGTCACCTGAACCTTGTTCTAGGTTAAAGCCTAGACGGTAACTTTCTCCACTATTAAGATAGCTATAGGTATAATGAATATTAGATAAAGGATCACTAGGGATTTTTTGAAGATAAGGAGTAGTGCCACAAGTAGAAGTAAAACCTGAATTACTAAGACATAAACCAGTAATTGGAGTGCCAGTAGGTGTGGGTGGAGGAGGATATCGTCCTTTATCATCATAATAAAGTTCTAAAGCCATACCTATTTGTTTAACATCAGAGAGACGACGGGAATCTCGAGCTTTAGCTCTTGCATTATTAAAAACTATTACCGATAAAGTAGAAAGAATACCAATAATGGCAATAACTACTAAGAGTTCAACCAAGGTAAAGGCTGAATAATGGTGTTTATGATGTTGGGCTATCATGTGTCATTATTTTATCATCACCTACTTGATTTTTCTAGGATTTAGTTTCCAGATTATGAATTGATAGCTAAAGACTATGACGGCACGCCAGATTCTTTTGAAGCGCCAGGGCTGTTGGCCAAGACGCCAGAGCCATTCCAGACCTAAATGACGCCAAATTTTAGGTGCTCTGGCAATAGCTCCAAGAAGAAAATCAAAACTACCCCCTACTCCAATCATCAAGCGACAGCTAGGCCAGGTATCTCGTTCTTTATCTAGAAAATATTCTTGCCAGGGCGCCCCCAAGGTAGAAAAGATAATAATTGGTTTAAATGAAGTTAGACGTTTAACTTGACGGCGACCTAATTGGCCAGACTTTTTTACATCTTCCACTAAATAATTAAGATGAGGATATTGTTGTTGAAGTCTTAGAGATAATTCTTTACGGGACAATAATCCGCCTCGCCAATTAATAATAGCTATGGGCAGGTTATGTTGTTGGGCGTACTGGATAAGGTCAGCAGTGAGATCAGCACCAGTATGGCGTTGAAGTTTACAGCCACAAACTCTAGCTGCCAGAATTAAGCCAACTCCATCGGGCAAAGCTAGGTCAGCGCTATTTAAAATATCTCTAAATTTTTTATCATTTTGGGCTGTTAATATAAACTCGGGATTAGCAGTGACAATTAAATGATTATGACTATTTTGGAGGTAGCTTTCAATAATAGTCCATAGTTCGTGGTTATTGAGGTTGGTTAGTCGCACACCCATTAAATTAAGGAAGTTCATAACGTCTTTTTAAATATTTTTCTCTTAGTTCTGGTGGCAGTTTTTCTAAACTATATCTTAACATGATACGTGGCATTTGACTAGCATACTGGTCTAAAAAGTTCAGGAGCGATGATTCATTCTGCTTACCAATTTCTCGTAACATCCAGCCGGTTGCTTTATGCAGTAATTCTTCTTTTTGAGATAAATATTGCTTGGCTAGTTTTAAGGCCGGACCGCATTCCCCTTTTTTAATTAAGGTTAGATTAGCGACCATGGCAGCTCGTTTAGCCCATAAATTATTAACTTTAGCCAGGGTTGATAGGATATTATAATTTTTATTATTGACTAAATATTTACCAAGAATTTTTGGAGCAGTTAAGTCAATAATATCCCAGCTATTAAAGAGATGAATATTATTTAGATAAAAATCTAAAGTATTCTTTTGTTCTTGTTTATCACTCCGATTATAATGATTAACCAAAATAAGAGCGCCAGTAAATCTTACTTCATGCACTGGATGAGTTAATAATTTTTTAATATCTCTTAGCGGCAAATTATAATATTCTTGAGCCAGGGGCCGTTGTAATGGTACTGGTATACCCCAAAAAATATCACAAGCCCCATAATCCCCGGCACCAGTTTTAAAAAATTGGCTCAAAGTTTTAGCTTTATTAGCGTTAGCTAAGGCCTGTAATTTTTGGATAATTTCCGGATAGCTTGGGGACATATTTTAGGCTGGTAAAATACTTTATTAAAATTTATTATTTTGCCTTGGTTATTAACCATAATCCCCTCTTTAGTTAGAAGATTCTTTTGAGCTTCTACGCCCTGAATAAAGCCAATTAACTTACCGCTATGGCTTACTACACGATGGCAAGGCACAGTTGGGGCAAAAGGATTGTGATGGAGCGCTTGGCCGACTGCCCGGCTGGCTTGAGGCCTGCCAATAGCTTGAGCAATGGCGCTGTAAGTACTGATGTGACCTAAAGGAATTTGGCTGGTAGCGAGATAAACTAAAGTTGCAAATTGACTGGTATCTGGCATAAACTTTTTTTACAACATTTTAGATGAGTTTATTATACAAATAATTGAAGTTATCGGCAATAAAAAAGCCCCTGGGCTCAGGGGCTAATAAAAAAATTGGGCCAGCTGGTTTTTATCCAGCTTTTTATTTCCTCTTCCTCTTCATGGCTAAGAGGAGAAGCAAAATTTTCTTTGAAAAAATCACCCACAATGCAACCGAGCTGATTGTAATAAAAATCAATAATAGCATCTACGTCATCGTGAGCAAAACAAGTGTGGGACAGTAGAATTTGATTAAGGCGTTTTTTAATAAATTCCACCACCCCCTTGTTAATTTCTTCGATCTGCTGTTGATAGTGACCTACTCTTTGTTTTACCCAAAGAATTGCCAGGCAGCTAATTACCGCCATTCCTATTATACTCCCAGAAACATAATCTAAGAATATTGTAGGACTGGGGCTAGGAGCTAAACTCATAAGCCAATGGGCCACCAATAAATACAAGAGAAATAAATTCATACAACTAAGTGTTTTTTTAACACCTACCATTTTTTGTAGTCTAGCCCCCCAATACCCTTTTTGATTTAGAGTATTTTGGTATTCTTGGCAAATTTGCCAAACAAGGAGGCTAGCCAAATTTTGGGTATTGACGGTTTTGAGCGGTGTTTCCATGATGATCACCCCCTTTTTTATTTTTTAGGTACATTTTATAGATATATTACCCTAGTCCTAAGTCAATTATTTGTCAATAATTTTGGTAATTGCCTGTTTTGTGCTATAATCTTGACAGGTACCCTGAGTTGAGCTATATTATTTTTAGCACTCTAATTAATAGACTGCTAAAATAATAATAAATAATAAAAATAAGATATGTTAGATAATTTTACTGAAAAAGCTCAAGAAGCTATTATTAATGCCCAAATGGTTGCCCAGCAGTACGGCCAGGAATTTATTGGCGCCCTTCATTTATTATTAGCCTTGCTACAGCAAGACGAAGGGTTGGTGCGGCCAATAATTGAGGCCCAAAAGATTGATCCTGAATATATTGTTGACCAAGTGGAAGCTGAGCTGGAAAAATTACCCAAGTCAGACCATCCGCAAATAGCAGAGGGTGTAGTTCAGGGTACAGCTGAGGCCTCAATGGTTATAGAGCGAGCCAGGAGAGAGGCTAAAAACTTAGATGATGAATATGTAGCCACTGAGCATTTATTGTTAGCTATCGTGGGAATTAAATCTAGGGCCCAGGCTATTTTACTGAAGGCAGGACTGGGCTATGAAGACCTACTTAAAGCCTTGCTTGAACTGCGCGGTTCTCAAGCTGTTGGCTCTACTGATGCGGAAAAAAAGTATAAAGTATTGCAGAAATATGCTATTAATTTAACTGATTTAGCTAGACAGAAGAAGCTAGATCCAGTTATTGGCCGTGATGAAGAAATTAGACGGATTATGCAGGTACTGACGAGGCGCACGAAAAACAATCCGGTGTTAATTGGTGAAGCCGGTACTGGCAAGACTGCCATTGTAGAAGGTTTAGCCCAGCGTATTGTCAGTGGTGATGTGCCGGAAAGTCTGAGGGGCAAGGAATTAGTGAGTTTAGACTTAGGATTATTAATTGCGGGGGCTAAATTTCGTGGTGAATTTGAAGATCGTTTTAAATCAGTTATTAAAGAAGTTCAAAAGAGTAATGGTCAGGTTATTTTGTTTGTGGACGAATTGCACACCATTGTTGGCGCTGGAGCCTCAGAGGGGTCAATGGATGCTTCTAATATGTTGAAACCAGCTTTAGCGCGGGGCGAAATTAAATTAATTGGCGCTACTACCATTAAAGAGTACCAAAAATATATTGAAAAAGATGCGGCCTTGGAGCGCCGTTTTCAGCCCATTTTTATTGAAGAACCCAGTGTTGAAGATACAATTGCTATTTTAAGGGGTATTAAAGAAAAATACGAAGTGCATCATGGGGTTCGCATTACTGATGATGCTTTGATCGCCGCGGCCAAATTATCGGCGCGGTATATTACTGACCGTTTTTTACCAGATAAAGCTGTGGACCTCATTGATGAAGCGGCCTCTAGTTTAAGAATGGAGGTTGACTCCTCTCCTGACGAGCTAGACAGTCTAAAAAGAGAAATTCGGCGGTTGGAAATTATGAAAGTAGGATTACTAAAAGAAGATAGTAAAGATAAGGTCAGAAAGATTAACCGCGATTTAGAAAACTTAAAGGAAAAAGCTAAGGAATTGGAATTACAATGGTCAAATGAAAAAGCGATTATTTCTAAGATTCGTGATTACAAGCGAGAAATTGATGAACTGCGGGCGCAGGCTGAGATTATTGAGCGGCGCGGTGATGACTTAACAAAAGTAGCTGAAATTAGATATAGCCGTATTCCGGAATTAGAGAAAGCCATTGAAAGTGAACGGCAGAACTTATTAAAAATTCAAAGTGGCGGCCGCAGAATTTTGAAGGAAGAAGTTGATGAAGAAGATATTGCTAAAGTAGTGTCGCGCTGGACCGGCATTCCGGTGGCCCGAATGTTGGAAAGTGAAGCTCAGAAGCTAACTAAAATTGAAGATTATTTAAAGACTAGAGTAGTTGGACAAGATGAAGCCATTAAGGCTGTAGCTAATGCTATCCGCCGTTCCAGAGCTGGCATTAATGAAGAAAAAAGACCTATTGGCTCTTTCTTGTTTGTTGGTCCTACGGGAGTGGGTAAAACAGAGCTAGCTAAAACTTTGGCTGAGTTTATGTTTGATGATGAAAATGCTTTAATTCGGTTGGACATGAGTGAGTTTATGGAAAAGCATAGCGTTTCTAAGATTTTAGGAGCGCCAGCGGGTTATATTGGCTATGATGACAGCAACCAGCTGATTGACCGAGTGCGTCGTCGGCCCTATAGTGTCGTTTTATTTGATGAAATTGAAAAAGCCCATCCAGATGTGTTTAATATCTTGCTACAAATTTTAGATGATGGACGGCTGACTGATTCTAAGGGTCGAGTAATTAATTTTAAGAATACCATCATTATTATGACCTCTAATTTAGGCAATGAGGTAATAAAAGATTATTCTATTGGCTTTTATGATGGCAGTGACGCTAAGAAGTTGGCTCAAGCGCGAGAGGTAGAAATGAAAGATAAAATTGACCATATTTTAAGGGAACATTTTAAATTGGAGTTTCTTAATCGTATTGATGAAATAGTAATCTTTAAGAGTTTAAGCAAAGAAGCGTTAAACAAAATTGTAGAGCTGGAGTTGGACAAAGTAAGCCAACGTTTGGCTGTTAAAGGTATTAAGTTTAAGGCTACGGCTAAACTTAAGAAATTTTTAACGGATAAGGGTTATGATGTAACTTTTGGTGCTCGGCCGCTTAAACGGGTAATTCAAAACCAGCTTCTAGATGAATTGGCCTTGCAAATAATTGAAGGTAAAATTAAGGAGGGAGAAACAGTCATTAGTGATATTGATAACAATAAGGTCGTTTTCCGACTAGAAGAGAAAGTTCCAGCTAAAATTAAACATTAATTTATTGGAGTAATAACCCCCATGCATTTATCCCCCCGCTTAATTTATAAAGGTATTTTAATCGCTTCAGTGATGACTATGGTCATTACAGTCACGCCACGGTTAGTACGGGCGGCTGAATTTAATCCTAATTTGATTATTAGTGATGCTGAACTTCTGGATGCTGGCACTATGAGCCTTGCGGATATTCAGCAATTTTTAGAGAGCCATGGTAGTTATTTAGCTAATTATCGGGGAGAAGATTATTATGGCACGGTCCGCAGTGCGGCGGAAATTATCTATAATGCGGCTACTAATAGCTATGATTGCAGTGGTGTCGCCGTAGACAACCCTCAAGATTTTGAAGAAGCTAAAGCTAAATGTGTCAGGGCATCTATTAATCCCCGTTTCCTTTTAGTGCTTCTGCAAAAAGAGCAAAGCTTAATTGAGGATCCTAGCCCTAAGGCCAGTCAATTGGATTGGGCAATGGGCTATGGTTGTCCTGATGGTGCGGCTTGCAGTGAGCGCTGGCGTGGTTTTGGCAAACAAGTCAATGCTGCGGCTTTACAGTTTTATGATTATATGATAAATCCCCGCTATTATCATTATCAGGTAGGGCAGAGTTATACCATGTTTAACACTAATCATGATCCCGTCGTTGTTACTCCAGCTAATCGGGCTACGGCCGCTTTATATAATTATACCCCCCATGTGTATAATGGTAACTATAATTTCTGGAAATTATGGCAGCGATATTTTACTCAGATTTATCCTGACGGTTCATTATTACAACCCGAAGGTGAAGAGGTAGTATATTTAATCCAGTCAGGCCATAAGCGGCCCTTTACTAGTCATGGCGCTTTAGTGTCTAGATTTGATCCACGCAAAATTATTACCGTTAAACCAGCTGATTTAGAAAATTATACCTTAGGGGCGCCAATTAAATTTCAGCAATATAGTTTAGTGCAAGCTCCGTCTGGCGCCATTTATCTCATAGTTGACGATAAACGGCGAGGCTTTGTAAGCAAGCAGGCCTTCTCCAAGATGGGCTTTAATATGCAAGAAGTCGTCAAGGCTAGTTGGGAAGATTTAGCCCCCTATAAAGAATCAACACCCATTACGGTTACTTCTACCTACCCCACTGGAGCTTTACTCCAAGATAAAAAGACCGGTGGAGTATATTGGGTAGAAGAAGGCTTTAAGTATCCACTGGTAGATCGGGTACTGCTTACTACTAAATTTGCCAATCGCCGAATTATACCCGCCGATGCTACTGAGCTAGCAGCTTACCAAACTGGGGCACCAGTCAAATTAGATGATGGCAACTTAATTAAAATTGAAGATAGCCCCAATGTCTATATTTTAGACCATGGTGAGAAACGTCTAATTCCTAGCGAGCAATTATTTAATGGTTTAGGCTATAAATGGAGTAATATAATTACGGTGAACCCTCAACATTTTGAACTTTATCTTTTGGGCCAGCCAGTAGAAGATAGATTATCAGTTGATTCTGGACCACCTGTGGCTACTTCTACTCCCGCCACTAGTTTATCAGATTTAGTATCTGCTAGTACTACTAATGATGATTTAAGTAGTACATCTAGCTCAACTATTAATTCTCTTAGTCCTTAATATGGCCTTAGTATTTGCTGGCCTAGTGCCGCACTCTCCATTACTTGCGCCTAACATCGGACGGGAGCATCGCCAGTTATTAGCTAAAACCCTAAAGGCTTTTGAAGAATTATCTGACGTTTTAGCCAAGGCTCAGCCAGAGGCTATGATTATTGTTTCGTCTCACGTAGATAGTGGTTATAATTGGTGGAATGCCAATGTTGCTTTAGATTATCATGCGGATTTGAGTCCTTTTGGTGATTTGCTTACTAACAATAGTTGGCCCGGTGCCTTAAAATTAGTCATTGACTTGGAGGATTATCTAGGTTTAGATCTACCGCTTCGTCTTTATAGCCAGCCAACCCTAGATTATGGCACCTCCATACCATTACTATTATTAGGTGCAGCCGCTCAAAAGCTTAAAATTTTACCTGTGGGCTATATTAATAATCAGCCAGAACGTCAGGCAGTGTTTGGCCACAAATTAGGTGAATTTTTGCGTCAATGGCCAGGGCGAGTAGCTCTTTTAGGCTCAGGGGATTTAGCTCATACTTTAGGGTCAGATCAACCCAGTAAAGCTCAAGCGCGAGGTCATAAATTTGACCAGGAGCTTCAAAAAGCCCTGGAGCAAAAGGATGAGGCGGCTATATTACATATACCTCAGGAGTTGCGGGATAAAACTGGCCAATGTGCCTGGCTGGCCTATTTAACTGTCAATGCGGCCATAGCTGAAGAGCCAGGCCAATGGCGTAACTTAGTGTATGAAGCTCCTTTCGGGGTGGGCAGTGCTATGTGGTATTGGCAAACCAGTAGCTAAAATTTATTATTATTTTTTGTGATAATTATTAAGTATTTTGAAAAAATATTGCCAACGATTACCGTTCTCACAGAGTTCCTGGGTATCAATGAGGGCTTGGCGAATAGTAGTTTCGGGAAATTGTTGGCATACCTT
>Ga0116149_1006058_pt1 | contig 11037 bp, 8 predicted proteins | sample AD_UKC057_MetaG_FD_89787 | JGI IMG/M metagenome (GOLD analysis project Ga0116149, IMG submission 89787) | Active sludge microbial communities of municipal wastewater-treating anaerobic digesters from USA - AD_UKC057_MetaG | ecosystem: Engineered > Bioreactor > Anaerobic > Digestate | place: USA...
ACCTTCAAGCTCTACCCGAAAGCCGAGTTGTTCACGGACTACCGCATTCTGCTGGACAAACGCAAGGACATCGACGCGGTGGTCATTGCCACGCCCGACCACATGCATGCCCCGATCACCCTGGCCGCCCTGCGGGCCGGCAAGCACGTGTACGTTGAGAAGCCCATGGCCCACTCCATCCACGAGGCCCGGGTGATGGCTCGCGTGGCCAAGGAAACGGGCCTCGTGACGCAGATGGGCAACAATGGGCACGGGGGCGAGGGGCTGAGGCTCACCCGCGAGTGGATCCAGGCCGGCGCCATCGGAAAGGTGCGAGAGGTTCACTGCTGGTCCGACCGCCCGGGCAAATTCTGGAAGCAGGACCTGGAGCGCCCCACCGACACCCCGCCGGTCCCGCCCGAACTGGACTGGAACCTGTGGATCGGCGCCGCCCCGATGCGCCCCTACCACCCGGTCTACGCCCCGCGGGCGTGGCGCGGGTGGTTCGATTTCGGCACGGGGGCCATGGGCGACATGGCCATCCACAACATGGACCCTGCCTTCTACGCCCTGGACCTGGGCGCGCCCGTGGCGGCCGAGGCCCAGACCAGCCCCTTGAAGAAGGAATCGTTCCCGTCGTGGCAGATCATCACGTACCACTTCGCCGCCAAGGGAGACCAACCCGCACTGAAGGTGATCTGGTATGACGGCGGGAAGATGCCCCCCCGCCCGCAAGAGCTCGAGCCGGAGCGCAATCTGGCCGACAACGGCATCTACTTCGTGGGCGACAAGGGCGTGATCCTTTGCGGCGGCTGGGCCGGCGCTCCGCGTCTGGTGCCGGAAAGCAAGATGAAGGACTTCCAGCGTCCCGAGAAGACGATCCCGCGGTCCATCGGACACCGGGCCGAGTGGCTCCGGGCCTGCAAGGACCGCAAGCCCGCGGATGCCAAGGCCGGTTTCGACTACTCCGGCCCCTACACCGAGGCCCTGCTGGTGGGTAACCTGGCCGTGCGGCTCCAGAAGCGGATCGAGTGGGACTCGGCAGCCATGAAGGCCACCAGCGCCCCCGAGGCGGAGCCCCTGATCCGAAAGAGCTACCGGGAAGGCTTCGGGATCTAGCTTTCGACCATCAACCACCGCGTTCCCGCGGACCCGAAAGGAAGAGACTCATGAACAGAACCGTACTCGGTATGACCCTCATGTGCGGGTTCGTCATTGTCGTGGGCGGCTGCCTGGTTGCCCAGGACGCCCCGCCCGCCTCGTCCACGCCTCCGCCGGGAGCGATCACGTTCAACGGCCTGGGCATGAACATGGGCAACCTGTACCGCTTGTCCAACGCCCAGAGCCGCTCGATCAGCCCGGAGAACTTCACCGGCGACAAGGGCGCCGGCGGCATGGCCACCGAAGGCACCGGCAAGGGTCCCTCGCGCGACCTGGGCCGGGGATGGAAGGTCTCACCGTCGGTGGTCATCCCGGCCGGCAAGACGTTCACGCTGGCCGACATCAAGGGCAGCGGGGCCATTCAGCAGATCTGGATGACCCCTACCGGCGACTGGCGCAAGAGCATCCTCCGGATGTACTGGGACGACCAGGAGAGCCCCTCCGTCGAATGCCCGGTGGGCGACTTCTTCTGCATGGGATGGTGCAAATTCACGCCGCTTCAGTCGCTTGCGGTCTGCGTCAATCCGGGCAGCGCGTTCAACTGCTACTGGGAGATGCCCTTCCGTAAGCGGGCCCGCATCACCATGACCAATATCGCCGACCAGCAGATGGTCCTGTACTACCAGGTCAACTACACGCTGACTGACGTGCCGGCAGACGCCGCCTACTTCCACGCCCAGTTCCGCCGGATCAACCCTCTGCCGGCCAAGCAGGTCTATACCATCCTTGACGGCGTCAAGGGCAAGGGCCACTACGTGGGCACGTACATGGCCTGGGGCGTCAACAACACCGGCTGGTGGGGCGAGGGCGAGATCAAGTTCTATCTCGACGACGACAAGGAGTTTCCCACTATCTGCGGGACGGGCACAGAGGACTACTTCTGCGGCTCGTACAACTTTGAGAACAAGCAGACCAAACAGTACCAGGAGTTCTGCACGCCCTACGCGGGATTGCACCAGGTGATCCGCCCCGACGGCGTGTACCAGTCGCAGCAGCGATTCGGACTCTATCGCTGGCACATCGCCGACCCTATCCGCTTCGACAAGGACATCCGCGTGACCATCCAGGCACTGGGCTGGAAGTCCGGCGGGCGATACCTGCCCCTCAAGGACGACGTCGCTTCGGTGGCCTTCTGGTACCAGACCCTGCCGACAGCAGCCTTCCCGGCCCTGCCGGACCGGGACGCTCTGGAAGTGAATTAGCCGCTGACGATCCGCAGCCGGCAGTTGGCAGCCAGTTGGTCCTGTCCACTGGCCGTCAGTTATCGTCTACACTTTCACTTCATCCAGTGTGAACGGCGAACGGTACCAGCCTTTGGCGATCTCATTGGCCTTCGCGTCGCCCTTGAAGCACTCCTTCTTGACGTCGCATTCCAGCCAGGGGCCGAGGATCGCCGTGTCCGGGTCCACCTCGATGCCTTTGAGGTACTTCATCAACCGCTCGTGCATCTCGACCATGCAGGGCGTCTCGCCGATCTGCTTCCGCTGCTCGGCCGCACTGGCAGGCTTGCCCAGGCGGTAGCTCACGTTGCCGGCGTGGGTGATGATCGTGGAGAGATGCCCTTCCTCGACATCGGCGTTGAGTTCCTCGCGCTTGCCGCTGCGGACGGCGTTGATGAAGTTCTGGAAGTGGTTCTCGCCGCGGCTGAAGGACTTGATCTTCTTGCCGTCTTTGTCATAGGCGGTCGTGCCGAGAGTATAGCCGCCCTCGCACTGGACGCACACGCCGGTCCGCATGCCGCGGATGTCAGGCAAGGTATTCCACTTCTGGGGGGTCATGCAGGACTTGTCGCGGGGCAGGTTGTGGATCTCGTACAGGATGGGCACATCGGCGTAGTCGTAGAACAGAATCTGCGTGTTGGGCACGTCGCCGGCGTCGTTGAACACAAACCGGCCGCCGATGGACATGGTGCGGCGCGGCAGCGTCTTGTAGCCCAGGATCCAGCGGGCGATGTCGATCTCGTGCACGCCCTGGTTGCACGACTCGCCGTCGCCCATATTCCAGGTGAAGCTGCAATCGTATTGGATGCGGTCGCGAAAGATGGGCTCCTTGCGGGCCGGGCCGCACCACAACTCGTAGTCGAGCGTTTCGGGGATAGGCAGCGGCTCGCTCCGCTTGCCGATCGACTTGCGGGGCTTGTTCGCACAGCACGTGACGTACTGGATCTTGCCCAAGCCGCCTTCCTTGAGCCACTTGCCCAGGTCCTCATAGCCGCGGTTGGAGCGGTTCTGCGTGCCCACCTGGACGATGCGGTTGTACTTCCGGGCCGCGTTGACCATCTGGCGGCCTTCCCAGATGAAGTGGGACAGCGGCTTCTCCACGTAGACGTGGCGCCCGGTCTGGCACGCCCAGATGGTCGGCAGGGCGTGCCAATACTGCATCGTCGCCACGCTGATCACGTCCAGGTCCTTGCGCTCCATGAGCTTTCGGACGTCGTAGACGGCGTCGCATTCGTTGCCGTACTTGGCCTTGATGCCCTTGGCCGTGCCGTCGGCCCGCGTACGGTCAGGGTCGCAGACAGCCACCACCTTCACCCCTTTGATACGTGAGAACTCCGGCACGTGCGATCCGGCCCCGCGGACGCCGCACCCGATGACGGCGATGCGGATTTCATCGTTTGCCCCCAGCACGCGTGACGGGGCCAGCCACGGCCCTGAAACCGTGACGGCGGCCAGGGCGGAGCGATTCAGGAATTGACGTCGAGTCAGGTGGGACATGATGGGTCCTTTCGTTCTGAGCGGTCAGCTTCCTGTGGTCGGCATTCACCATCCAGCACGGTAGCTGTCGCTATGAGTTCAACGAAGCCGCGGGCGTGCGCTTGCACTTGACCGTGTCCGCAAAACCACAAGCCTTCGTCAAACCCTGAGCCGCTGGTCCCTTCTTCTTCTGGATTCTCCCTTGGCCGGTCATTCTCTCTTGACAACTCCTCGCCCACCGACTACTTCCATGGCATGTCTACCGATCTGGAGAACTTCCACGCCACCGTTTCGCACCAGCGTCCCGACCGCATCCTGTACTACGCGAGCTTCACGCCCGACCTGGAGCGACGCGTCCGCGAGCACGTGGGCGGAGGCGACATCGCCGAGCACTACGGCTTCTACTCGCCCGTGCACCTGGAGCCCCCCCGCCGCGAGGGCGCCAAGCCCATTGACTACAGCCCCTACTGGGAAGGCCAGGACCTGCCCGAGGGCACCACGTTCGACGAACGCGGGGTGGCCATGCAGCCCAGCGGGTTCTATCACTTCTGGGGCTATATCTCGCCCTTGCGGAACGCGACGAGCCTGAAGGAGATCGAGGATTACCCGCTGGACGACTTCAGCAACTGCGACTTCGGCCGCTGGCGCGAGCAGGTCGAAGCCGCCCACGCGGCCGGGCGGGTGGCCTCGGTGTTCATCGGGCACATGTACGAGAACGCCTGGCAGATTCGCGGGTACGAGCAGTTCCTGCTCGACACGATCGAGCGGCCGGCCTGGGCGGAGTGCCTCCTCCAGCGCCTGGCCGAGCAGGACCGGATCCTGGCGCGCGAGGCGGCAGCGGCGGGAGCGGACCTGATCCGCTGCGGCGACGATGTGGCCAACCAGCGTGCGATGATGTTCGCCCCGGACACCTGGCGGCGGATGATCCACGACCGCTGGCGGGTCACCTGGGCCCAGATCAAGTCCGCCCGCCCGCAGATGCGGATCTGGTACCACAGCGACGGGAACATCCTGCCGATCATCGGCGAGCTGGTCGACGCGGGTCTGGACATCCTTAACCCCCTTCAACCCGAGTGCCTGGACATGGACGAGGTGCACAGGCGGTTCGGCGGACAGCTGACCTTCGACGGGCTGATGGGGACGCAGAGCACCATGCCCTGGGGCAAGCCCGGTGACGTCCGCGCCCGCGTGCGGGAGATCATCGACCGCTACGGGCAGAGCGGCGGACTCATCATCAGCCCGACCCACGTGCTCGAGCCGGAAGTGCCGCTGGAGAATATCGACGCCTACGCCGAGGCATGCCGCGAGTTTGGGGCCGGAAGCGTTTAGTGGGCGTCTCTACCGGTCAGACCGCATTGTGGGCCAGGGTGGCGTAGATGTCCCACATGATATGGGACCCTACCGCCACTCCGTAGCCGCGGGCGAGAAAGACCGTTCCCCAGATCACCCCGGCCAACAGCAGGAAGAGGAACCGCGACCAGTCGAACGCGGCGTCGCCGCTGATCTGGGCCCAGGAGAAGTGGCACAGTGCAAAGATCAGCGCGCCACTGAGCACAGCCAGCACCTCGGCCAGGTCCTTTCGCAGCCCGGCCACGTCCACCACCACCAGCATGAACAAGGCGATGTAGACGAGGCGGAAAATGAATTCCTCGTAGAGCCCCGCGCCCACGGACGCGATCATGAGCATGCCCGTCTGGGGCAAGGCGGGCTGGGAGACCTGGGCGAACATGACCGAGACCCAGCCGGTGACGCGGGCGAGGATGATCAGCGGAATGGTCAGGGCCAGCGACTCCGCCAGGGTGCCCGTCAGGACCCAGCCGTGGACCTTCCACGGCTCCTTGCGGGCCAGGTGCTGGAGCACCAGGACCGACAGGATCAGCAGCGGCGCCAGCACCTGTCGCGGAGCCCCGAAGTACACCAGGAACCAATCCACGTAGCGGGGCACCAGCAGGCGCTGGTCCTGGTAGTACAGAGCCCCCACGTGGTAGATCAGCAGCAAGGGCAGGACGAAGACCAGCGAGTTGAGCGGACGCTGGGTGAGGTGATAGTACGAGTCCTTACGGGAGTAGGAACGCTGGCGTTTCACCGGTCCGCCTCCCCGTCGAGCAGGGCCTGGCCGGGCCAGAGATAGGGCCTGGCGCGATAGATGACGGCCGGGCCGATGCCGCTGACGGCCTCCAGGTCGTCCGGTGTGCGGAAAGCGGGTTGGCTGGCGGCAGCCTGGCGGTACGCGACGATGGATCGAGCGCGGGCGGGGCCGATCATGGGCAGACGCCGGAGTGAAGCCGCGGACTCCACGTTGGGGTCCAGTCGCTGGGCGATCTGCAGAAGACGGAGCCGGTCAACGCTGGGTACGCCGGTTGGGCAGGACTGGCGGCCCGGCCACCGCAAGGCCAGGGCGAGTAGGGCCAAGGCCGTCAAAGCGCACAAGCAGGCAAGGTCTGCTCCCCGCCATTGCCATTCGAAGCGGACGTTCCGCTCGCTCATTACCCTTCACTCTTGACGATTCGGGTCGCGACGGTCTGGATGGCCGGCGTGTCGGCGGCCAGGCTGGCCTTGAAGTTGCGCAGCTCGCGGTAAGCCAGCTTGGGGTCCATGTCGTTGCGGCAGAGCCCCCCGTGGGGCAAGTAGTGGCCTTCATAGTCCGCCAGGTCCAGCCACGAGATAGACTCGATGAAAGGCTTGGAGATGGCGATTCGATAGAAGGCCTGGACCCACTCGGCCTGGAGGCGCTGGGACCACAGGGCGTGCCAGAAACCGGCCTTGGGCACGGGGGCCTGCCCGCCCCAGGCGTCCCAGGCGTCGGGCGTGACGTCCGACGGGACTTGGCAGGCGGTGACGTGAACGGACTTGCTGAACGAGACGAACTCGTCCAGCAGCGAGCTGATCTGCATCAGGTCGCGCACGTACATGCCGTCGAACGGCACGCCCATGAGCATCTTGAGGCCGAAGGCGTCGAACTTGATGCCGCTCTGGGCGGCCATGTCCGCGTACATCAGGGGGGGAATGGTCCGCTGGTTGCGAGCGTAGTACTCGCCCCAGGGCAAGACCAGCTCGATCATCACTTGCGCCTGCGGGGCGAGCTTCTTGACCAGCAGGCAGGTCATTCGCGTCAGCTCCATGAGCTGCTCGAAGTTCAGGTTGAAGCTGTTATTGGCGTGGATGCCGCTGACGACGTTCCAGATGGCGACCTGTCGCTTGTAGCGGTTGACGATCCGCTGGACGTGATCGTAGATCATGTCCCGCAGGGCCTCGTAGTCGTTCTCCCAGATGTACAGCCACTCGGGCAGGTGGCTGGGCTCGAAGCACAGAAGCGGCCCGGCCAGAATCGGTTTGCGGTGACGCACGCCCCAGTTGATCCAGGTATCGATCTGCGTGTACTTGCAGATGCGTTCCTTGGGTTCGGTGTGCTTCCACGGCAGGGGAATGTTGATGAAGTCGAAGGTCTCTTTCAGCCGCTCCTGGTACGGCTCGGTGGTGGAGAACAGGTCGATCACGCAGCCGAAGCTGGTCCGTGTAACGGTGGCGCCGCTGGCCTTGCGCCGGTTCAGGAAGATATCGGCGTGGAAGAGGGCGACCTTCTCGCCCAAGGTGACGCCGTCCGCCAACGCCTGGTCCGCCAGGACGGCCGCTCCGGCCGCGTCGGGGGCTTGAAGGGCGGCGATGAATTTCTTCCGGACGGCATCGTACTCGCGGTTGAGGTGCTCGGCGTCGGCGTAGTCGAACAGGCCCCAGTCCTCGCGTTTCTGGGCGATGCGCATCATCTGGGCCCGGGCCAGCTCGAGGTTGAGATTGTAGGGCTTGCTCCGCTCAGGCAGTCGCGTGGTGGCCAGCATGAACCGCCCCGCCGACCCGGCGTCCCAGAGCAGGGCCAGGCCGCACGCGCCCGGCACCCGCTTGATGCAGGTCACCTGTCCGTTGGCGGCTGCCAAGTCGGCCCGGATGGGGATCATGTCCTGTCCGAAGACATACGCTCCGGACAGGTCGATGTCCTTGGCGGGCACGCCGTTGTTGTAGACCTCGAACCTGAGCATAAGATGCCGCCATTATAGTGGCGGCGGGACAATTGGCAAGACGCTCCGACGGCGTATTTCGGATTGGGGACCTGCCCGAAGCCAGGTCCCCAATCCGCCGTCCTTACGGCTGGGGCGGTTTGTCCGGCACGTGGTTGGCGCTCATCGCGGCCCGATTGACCGCCGCCAGGAAGGCCCGAGCGGAGGCCTCGACGATGTCCGTGGACACCCCGCGGGTGCGGAAACGCTTACCGTCCAGCTCGACCTCGATGGTCACCTCGCCCTGGGCGTCCTTGCCGGACGTGATCGCCCGGAGCTGGTAGTCGGTCAGCCGCGGGCGGATGCCGGTAATCCGCCCGATGGCCTCGTAGACCGCGTCCACCGGCCCGTCGCCGATGGCGGCGTCGGTATGCGGTTGGTTGTCTCTCAGGAGCACCACGGTGGCCGTCGGGGTGGTCTGCGAGCCGGCTACCGTCTGCACCCCGCCGAAGGTCCACATCTCGGTCACCAGTTCCATCTGCTCGTCAATAAGGGCCTCGATGTCCCGGTCGAACACGTCCTTCTTCTTGTCGGCCAGCACTTTGAATTTCTCGAAGGCATGGTCGATCTGCTTGTCGCCGAGGCTGTAGCCCAGGGCCTCGCACCGCTGCTTGAAGGCGTGCCGCCCCGAGTGTTTGCCCAGCACGAGCTTGCTGGAGGGCACGCCGATGTCCTCCGGGCACATGATCTCGTAGGTCTCCCGGTGGGCCAGCATGCCGTGCTGGTGGATGCCGGACTCGTGGGCGAAAGCGTTCTCGCCCACGACCGCCTTGTTGCGCTGGATGTTCAGCCCAGTCACCGACGCGACGAGCCGGCTGGTGGGGTAGATCTTCTGTGTGCGGATGTTGGTGGTCACGTTGAGGAAATCGTGGCGGGTCTGAATGGCCATCACGATCTCCTCCAAGGCGGCGTTGCCCGCCCGCTCGCCCAGGCCGTTGATGGTGCACTCGACCTGCCCCGCCCCGGCCCGCACCGCGGCGAGCGAGTTGGCCACGGCCATCCCCAGATCGTTGTGGCAGTGGACGGAGATCACAGCCCGGTCGATGTTCGGCACGTGGGCCCGCAAATGGCGGATCAGGTCGCCGAACTCCGCCGGCATGGCGTAGCCTACGGTGTCGGGGATGTTGACGGTGGTCGCCCCGGCCTCGATGACGGCCGTGACCACCTCGACCAGGAAGTCGGGCTCGGTGCGGGAAGCGTCCTCCGGGCTGAACTCCACGTCCTGGCAGAAGCCCTTGGCCATCTTCACGCCCTCGACACTCATGCGGATGATTTCCTCCTTTGCCCGGCGAAGCTTATGTGTGCGGTGGATCTCGCTGGTGGCGCAGAAGACGTGGATGCGCGGCTTCCGGGCCGCCTTTACCGCACGGATGGCGGCATCGATGTCCTTCTCGGTGCAGCGGGCCAGGCTGGCCACCGTGCATTCGGCGACCTCCCCGGCCACGGCTTGGACGGCCTCGAAGTCGCCCGGGCTGGCGATGGCGAAGCCGGCCTCGATCACGTCGACCCCCAGCGCCTGCAGAGCCCGGGCCACTTCCAGCTTCTCGGCCAGGTTCATGCTGCAGCCGGGCGATTGCTCGCCGTCTCGCAAGGTCGTGTCGAAGATCGTGATTTTCCGTTTCTCGCTCATCGTCGCTCTCCTTCGGGCCGCTCTATTGTGAACAAAGCCGCCCACATGGCAAGGCCTTGCCGCACTCGGCCACAAAAAAAGACTTCGCGATCACCCTGATCGCGAAGTCTGGATTTTCGATCCCGATTTCGCGATCCGTCAGCGCAGCAACAGACCCAGCAGCAGGGCAAGGTCCAGACTGTCGCGTTGACGGATCATAGTCTCAAACTGTAAACGGTGAGCGGACACCGCTCAACCTGGATACCCATCATATCGGCGTTTAGGCCGAAAGCAACATCAATTTTTCGTCGACCTCGGCTGGCCGGTCGCCGGCTGCGTGCCGCGGCCGCTGAAATAGTGAAACCGGGCGGATCGCTTTCACGATTCCGCCCGGTTCCTGTCCCGCGCTGGAAAAAGCCGCAGGTGTCCGCTGCACTCTTGCACGTGGCAAGACTGCCGGGCCTCCACCGAAAACGTACGATACGTCTTCCCTCCGGAGACCCGTGGGTTGAAGATTTTCACGTGATCAAGTCGGTCACCGTCTGGATCGCCCGTTTCAGATCGTCCGCCGTAAAGGGCCGGTTCAAGGAAAGGTCGAAGCCCTGGGCCAGCAGCATCCGTCCGGTCGGCTCTTCGTTGCGGATGCCTGCCGCAATGAGCCGGGTCGATTGCAGATCGGCCAGCGATCGGATGTTGCGGCATGTCTCGCCGGGGCAGGCCAGGCGCGTGACATCCAGCACGATCACATGGGGGCGGTGCTGATGTGCCAGGGCGCCGGCCTCGAATTCATTGACAGCGGCATAGGCTTCGTAGGATCCGTCGCCCTGGAGGCCGGCGGCCAGCTCCTGGGCGTCCGGTGCGACGATGAGGACCCGGCAGAGCCCCCCTTCCAGGGCGTCCAGGGGCATGTTGTGGGCCCGCAGGAAGGCCGCCAATTGTTCGGCGGGGATTCTCCGGTCCCGACTGCCGGGGATGCGATACCCGCGAAGCTTGCCCGTGTCGACCCACTTGCTGACCGTTCGCGGGGCCACGCGGCATATCCGCGCCACTTGCCCGGTCGTCAGGATGTCTCTTCGCTCGGCGTTTCGCATGAGAATGGTTCACTCGCCGGCAGGCTGCCAGCCTGCTCACTTCCGTGATCCAGGGCAGCCCGCGCCCTGCATCAATACCGGCCTTCAGGCATTACATCGGCTGCCGGCGGCGCGGGTTTAATAAGGGGACGCATTCCCTGTTCTCGTGGCGAACCGCAGTCGCCCAGGCCTTTCGCTTCCTACGGAACAGGTAGACTCCCCGGTGCGGAGAGAGTATCCTGGGTGGTTTACCGTGGCCGCCGCCGAGGCGCGCGCGACACCTGCAGCCGGACGGCTGAATGCTGATAGCTGAAATCCGATACACGATACTTCACGGCTCCTCATGGAAGACTTGCTGACCGAGTTGAACGAACCTCAACGCGAGGCGGTAGTGCACGTGGACGGCCCCCTGCTGGTCCTGGCCGGGGCGGGCTCGGGCAAGACCCGCGTCATCACGCGGCGCGTGGCGT
>Ga0116149_1006060_pt1 | contig 11030 bp, 9 predicted proteins | sample AD_UKC057_MetaG_FD_89787 | JGI IMG/M metagenome (GOLD analysis project Ga0116149, IMG submission 89787) | Active sludge microbial communities of municipal wastewater-treating anaerobic digesters from USA - AD_UKC057_MetaG | ecosystem: Engineered > Bioreactor > Anaerobic > Digestate | place: USA...
AAAACAACAATACTACCAATTAATAAAATAATGGTTAAAATTATTTTTTTATTCATAAAATAGATATACCACAATTTCTATTTTATTTGGTATTTTTAAAAATTTCAAAATATAAATCAGGGGGCAAATTAACCTTTCCTTTTTGAGCTAATTTCTTTTTGCCTCTTTTCTGTTTTTGCCACAATTTCATTTTACGCGATCGATCTCCTCCATAAAGATGGCTAGTTACATTCTTTTTTAAGGCCGGTAAAGTAACTCTGGCAATTATTTCGCTATTAATAGCTGCTTGAATTGGAACTGGAAATAATTCTGGTTCCAATTTTTCTTTTAGTTTTTCAATGATTATTAGTCCTATTTCCCGAGCTTTTTCCCTAGGAACTATCCTTGAAAACGCTTCAACTATTTCTCCATTAATCAGAATCTGAAGTTTTACTAAGTCTCCTATTCGATAATCAATCAGTTGGTAACTTAACGAAGCATATCCCGAAGAAATTCCTTTTAATAAATCATAAAAATCTTTAATTAATTCGGATAATGGCATTTCAAAATTTATAATTAAATTTCCAAAACGAGTTGAAAGATTTTCTAAAGAAGTTGAATAACCGCGATGAGAGTGGAGTAAATTTAAAATAGGAGATAAATATTCATTGGGAGTAATGATTTCTCCCTTAACCCATTGTTCTAAAAATTTAATGACTTTATCTTGACTTGTTATTTCTGATGCAGAAAAAATTTCTTTTTCTAAACCATTAGACAATTCAACCCTATATTTTACCGAAGGAGTAGAAATAATTGGATTTAAATTGAACTCTCTTTTTAATCTTTCCTTAACTATTTCTAAATGAAGATTTCCCAAAGTTCCTACCCGAAAACCTTGTCCCATAATTGAATTTTTTTCAATAGCGAAATATAAGGAATAATCATTTAATCTTAGTTTTTCAAGAGAAGTTTTTAAATTTTCAAATTCATTAGCATTTTCAGGATACATCGAAACAAAAACAACTGGCTGGGGCTCCTTATATCCCTCAAAAGGCTCAATACCCGAAATTGTCTTTTCAATTATTTTGGAAGTAATTGAAGTCAAATTTTTATCAGCATTAATCTTTGTAACCGTATCTCCAACTCTTACTTTTGATAAATCTTTTAAACCGGTTGCCAAATACCCTATTTCTCCGGCTTTTAAAACATCAATTTCTTTAAATTCTGGAGAAAAAATACCTACTTCTAAAACCTCTGAAGTTGTTTCAGTTTTCATAAAATAAACTAAATCATTTTTAGTTAAAACACCATCAAAAATTCTTAAATAAGCAATTGCTCCCTTATATTTGTCATAAAAAGAATCAAAAACCAGAGCTTTTAATGGTTTATTAATATTGCCAAATGGCTCAGGAATTTTGAAAATAACTTCTTTCAAAAGCCCCTCTACTCCCTCTCCGGTTTTAGCTGAAATTGTCAAAACTTGCTCTTCTTCGCAACCTATAAGTTTAGCTAATTCTTTTTTTAAATCATTAATTTCTTCTTGATTATTAGCTAAATCAATTTTGTTTAAAACTGGAATAATAACTAAGTTTTCTTCCAAAGCTCGATTTAAATTAGCTAAGGTTTGGGCCTGAATTCCGGCTTTTAAATCAACTAATAAAATTGCTCCTTCAACTGCTTTTAAAGATCTGGAAACTTCGTAATAAAAATCAACATGCCCTGGGGTATCAATCAAATTTAAAATAAAATTATTTTCTTGGGATTTACCAAAATCTTTTATAACCGGCAATTGATAAATCATTCTGACTGGCTGCATTTTTATAGTAATCCCCCTTTCTCTTTCTAAATCCATTCTATCTAAATATTGATTTTGAAAAACTCGTTTATCTATAGTTTTAGTAATTTCCAAAAACCTGTCGGCTAAAGTTGATTTACCATGATCAATATGGGCAATAATTACAAAATTTCTAATGTTTTTTATCTCCATTTTTGAATATTAACTTTTTTAAAGATTGATTTAAAATTTGAAGAATTGATTTCTTATCAAATAAAATAAATATTCCAATAGCTATCCCAATAGCTATTGAAAGTTTAACCAACAGAAAAATAAAGCCACTATTTACAATTATTAAATTTAAAAGATAATAGACAATATAACCAATCAAACAAGAAATTAATCCAAGAGCATAGGATTTTAAAGAAATTTTTAAAATATTTTTTAAATCAAGATTGATCTTTCTTCGTAAATAATTAATTAAAAATACAACATTTATCAAGGCCCCGATTCCAACTCCTAATGCTATCCCATAAACTCCGATTGCTTTTGATAAAAACCAAATTAAAGGAATTGAAAAAACTAAAGATATTAAAAGGCTAATAAAGGGAGTTTTGCTATCAGCTAATGAAAAGAAAACCCTAATTAAAAATAAAATCAAGGCCTGAATTGGTAAAAATACCGCAAAAATAGCTAAAAGATTAGCAGTAATTATTTGATCTGATTCTAAAAAATTTCCATAACCAAAAAGCAAAGATACGATTCCCCTTGAAAAAACTATTAATAGTAAAGATATTGGAATAATAATTGTTAAAATATTATAAGTTGTATCTTTAACCACTTTTTCAAAATCTTTAAGATGAATATCCTTTTCTTCTTGGGATTCTTCTTTTTGATATTTTGCCCAAAAATTAGATAAAGTTGGAAAAGCAACGGTAATAAATGATAGAGCGATAATTGTTTGAGGCAAAGCTTGTATTGAATCAGCTAAATTATAATTAGCTAAACTTCCGCTAGCTAAAAATGAAGCAGCTATTGTAATTTCAAAATAAATTGCATTATTAGCTAACAGCATTAGGGTTCTGGGAATCATTAAATTGATGATTTTTTTAAAATAACTTAATGATTCTTTAATTTTTAAATTAAACTTAAATCCTAAATTTTTTAAGGTTGGAATCTGAATTATTAAATAAAGAAACGAACCAAAAATAACTCCCCAAATAGCACCCTTGATTCCCAAGCTATTGGTTAAAAAAATTATTCCTAAAATTATTCCCAGATTATAAAAAATTTGAGCGAAGGTAGAAATAAAAAACCTTTTGTAAAGCTGCAAAAAATTAGCTGTTAAATTAGCTAGAGACAGAAAAAGAGGTTGAAGCATCAAAATTGGAATAATTGTAGCCAGTTCTTTTAAAGCTTCTTTGGAAAATCCTGGGGCAATAAGATAAGCAATTTGATCATTAAAAATTAAAACTACTAAACTTAAGATAATTATCAAAGATATAAATATTACCGAAATAAAGCTAAATAGCTTAAAAGTTTCTTCTTTGCCTTTTAAAATAGTTTCAGAAAAAACAGGAAAAAAAGCACTGCTTAAAGCTCCAAAAACAAAAATATTATAAAAAAAATCGGGGATTCGAAAAGCGGCAAAATAAATATCTAAAAAAATGCTTGCTCCAAATTGAGAAGCAAGCAAAATATTTTTAACTATTCCCAAAATTGAGCCAATTAAGGTTGTAGCAAAAACTACCAAAGCCCCTGATTCTAAGGATTTTGTTTCAAGCTCAGTAATTTTTTCTTTAATCATAATTTTTAAACTGAATTTTGCTGTTTTTCAAATTCTTGCAAAATAATTTCTAATTCTCCATTTAAAATTCTACTGATATTACTAAACGATTTATTTAAACGATGATCAGTAATTCTATCTTGTGGAAAATTATAAGTTCTTATTTTTTCAGCTCGCTCCCCAGTACCTATTTGTTGTTTTCTATTTAAAGAGATATCTTTTGCTTGTTTTTCAAGTTCTAATTGATAAAGTTTGGTTTTTAAAATTTCTAAAGCTTTCTCGCGATTTTGGTGTTGATATCTTTCTGATTGACAAGTAACGGTTATGCCAGTTGGCAAATGTTTGATTCTAACAGCTGTTTCTAGTTTATTTACATTTTGTCCTCCAGGACCACTGCTTCTTAAAAAAGTAGTTTCCAAATCTTTGTCATCAATTTTTAATTCAACATCTTTATAAACTGGAACAATTGCCACGGTAGCAGTTGAAGTATGAACTCTGCCCGATTTTTCTGTTAAAGGAACTCGTTGTACTCGATGAACACCACTTTCGTATTTAAATAACTCAAAAATATTTCTGCCATTAACCTCTAAAATTATTTCTTTATATCCACCTAATTCATTTTTGCTTTCGCTTATAATTTTAAAATCAAATTTCTTGCGACTTAAAAATTTTTGGTACATTTCAAAAAGATCACCGGCAAATAACGCGGCTTCATCTCCTCCTGTACCAGCTCTTATTTCTAAAAAAATTCTATTAATTTCTTCTTTTTTAATACCCCAAAAATCATCTAAGAGATTATTTAATTTAGAAGTTATTTTTTTCTCCTCCAATTCTTTTTGAAAATTATCGCTTATTGCTAAATTAACTAATTCCTCGTCTTCGTTTTTGCTAATAAGCTCTTTATTTTCTCTGATTTGTTTTTGAAGTTCTTTTAATTTTTGATAGGTTTCAATTATTTCAGAAATTTTATTATATTTTTTCTGAATTTCCAAATAATCCTTTGATTTTAAAAAGTCGGGATCTAAAAATTTATTTTCCAACTCTAATTTTTCAGCCTGAAGTTGTGCTATTTTCTCTTCCATAAAACTCAAAAACCTCTTACTTTTTAGTTTTGGATTTAGTTTTCGAGGTAGCTTTTGAAACGATTTTTGATCTCTCTGATTTTATTTGCTGAGATTTTTTAGCTCTTTCTTTAAACTTTTCAACTCTACCGGCAATATCAACTAATTTTTCTCCGCCAGCAAAAAACGGATGGCACTTTGAACAAATTTCAACTTCTATTTTCTCTTTAGTTGAACCAGTAGTTATTACATTGCCACACGCACATTTAATCTGAGCATTTTCATAATATTGAGGATGAATATCTTTTTTCATATTTTTTATTATTTTTATAGCTTAAGAACTAAATTTTAGCATAAAAAACAAAAAATAAAAAGAGTCGTAAGCCGGATTCTGTTTTAAACAGTCATTAATCTTGGTTGATTAATTACTCAATCAACTCTTTGCGGCACCCCCAAAAGTTTAAACTTTTGGATACGGCCTTGTACCCCGCAAGGATTTAGCCGTTTCACCCCTAATTTTCATTAGGATTTATCCTTTAAAATTATTTAAAGGATACTTCAAAATTTTCATTTTGAAGCGTCACTGTTCGCACCTTGCTCAGCTAAAATTTGGATTTTAGCCAAGAACGGGCTTTTACCCGTTGCGTTTTTCTGCTTAAAAAGCAGAGGGTATCCGGACTTTCCTCCCTGATTTCTTAAGAAACCGGGCGACTGTTCGACTCTTTTTATTATATAATTATATCATAAAAATACCTAAAAATCAAACAACCTTCGTAACTTTACAACTGACAACAAACAACTAACAACCAAAAAGTTAGAAAGTTCTTACCCCATTAATTTTCAAGTTTTTTCTTAGTTGTTAGTTGTAGGTTGTTGGTTGTTAGTTACGATAAGTTAGATAAAATGATAAATCTTCTAAAAGATGGTTTGGAATTAGAAAATTAATTTTTCTTTTAAACCATTAATGCCTTTAAACGATAAATAAGTTTCAATATTTTCTAAAATCAATTTATTATTTAAATTATTTATTTGTTCTTCATAGAAAGCAGCTAACTCCATTACCCTATTGCCATAAGAATAAAGATAGTAATTCCATTTTCCACCTCCATAATATTTGGCAGCTGCTATTTTTTCATCATTATAATTTCGGGAATCAGCTCCATTATTTTTTAAATACAAGGCAGCTGCTAAAAAGGCGTCTTGGGGATTCCACGGCGAAGGAACCTTGCCAGTAATCTCCTCTATTAAATCACGATATTCAAGCCAAGTTGATGGTAAAAATTGAGCAGGACCAATTGCTCCACCGTAATTTCCATCGCTTAAAATCGGGCAGGATACTGGAACAAGATTAGGATCAGTATTTAATTCTTCAGTAATTTGCATAAGATATGGAATTTCTTTGGGATTCATAGCTTCCCGATAATTACATTTACCGTTATTTTTTCCAAAATTAGATTCTTTATCTAAAACAGCTAAAATTAAAGATGTCCTCACTCCTGTTTTTTCATTAGCATATTTAGCATATTCTAAAGCTTGTTCAAAAGTTAATTCTTCGCCGCTTCTTAAAGAAAAAATTTGCGATTTTAATTCTTCAACTGTTTTTTGCGATTGATTTAAAAGCTCCTGATATTTACTTTCCATTCCTTGAGTTATAGCTAATAATTTATCTTTTTCTTCTTTTTTAAGAGCTAAAATTCTTGCTTGCTCTTGTTTTAAAGATAATAAAATTTCTAAATCACTTTTTTTATTTTTTAATTCTTCGTTTTGAGAATTTAAAATTTGTTTAATTTTTTCTATTTCTTTAAGCTGGTTTTCGATATTGGCTCTTAGAGACAACTGATAATTTAAATCTTGAGAAAAGTCGCTTAGATTTTGAGTAGCTAATAATTTTCCAATTTGTGAGTTTTGATTATTAACATATTCTTCAGCTAATAATTCTTCGATAACCAATTTTCTTTGAGCTATTTCAGAAGAATTTTCACTAAGGCGTTTATTTTCTTTTTCAATTTCACTGGTTAAAGAAGAAATTTGATAATCTAAAGCCTTAATCTGTAAATTTGCTTGTTGTATTTCACTATCTAATAACTTTGTTTCGTTAGTCAAAGTTTTTGTCTCTTTTTGAAGAATTAAAATTTGTTGCTCGTATTTTTCTATATCTTCCAAAAGCTTTCCAAACTCATTTTCTAAAATTTCTGTTTTCGAGGTTGGTTTATTTTCTTCTACCCGAGATTCTTTAACCATGCTTATGGGAGCATAAACCAAACCAATTTCTTTACCCATCAAAATTCCTATCAAAATAAAAATTCCCAAACTTTTTAAAAAACCAAAAATAAACTGAAAAATTATTGAAAACTTTTTAGTTTGTTCTTTATTTGACGATTTATTAACTAATTTAGGGGTTGATTTTTTAAAACTAATATCTGAAAATTTATTATCCCCCTCTTCTTCAATATTTAACTTTTCACCATTTCCTTTACTTCTGAAAAATTTAAAAGTACACATTTGAAATTATTAATTATTCCCGCTCTCTTTAGCAGTTTCCTCGCCTTCTTTCTTATCTTTTGCTTCCTGAGTAGTTTCAGCTACTTCAGCTACTTCAGAAACCACCTCTTCTTTTTGTTCTTCTTCAATTACCTCTTCCTTAGGAGCTAAAATAGTAACCACCGGAGTTTCTAAATCGATTTGTGGCTCAACTCCTTCTGGCAATTTAATATCTTTTAAATAAATATTATCTCCAAACTCAACAAGAGTTGAAATATCAACTTTGATATCTGTTGGAATATTTAAAGGCGAACATTCTACTTCCAATCTTTCAATGTTTTTATTAATCATTCCCCCTAATTCCTGAAGAGGCGACTTTCCAATAACTTCAATTGGCAAAGAGACATTAACTTTTTTGGTTTCATCGAATTTATAAAAATCAACATGAATAATCTCGCCAGTTAAATAATCTTTTTGAATATCATAAATTAAACTCGGGTATTTTTTATCCCCGATTTTTAAATCAATAATCAAATTTTCATCGTAAGCCTTTTTTATATCCTTTAAATTGCTTTTTTCAAACATTAAAACCAGATTCTCCTTTAAAGAAGGACCATATAAAACGCTTGGAATAAAGCCTTGTTTTCTGACTTTTGAAGCTTTTTTATCTTTTATTTGTGCTTCGAGAGCTATTTTTTCCATATTTTATAGCTTACCACAAAATCCATTAAAATTCAACAAGCTATAGTAACTAACAACTGTTTAGCTACAGCGACATTACAAAGCATGTAGCTTTTCTTTTACTTTTTCAATAACTTTATTAATATTAATAACCTCCTGAGTTCCTTCAGTCATATCTCTTAAAACCAGAGTTTTTGTTAAAACTTCTTGTTGGCCCAAAATAATTACCACCTTTACCCCTAACTTATCAGCTGTCCCTAACTGTGCTTTTAAGCTATTTCTTGACAGGTCAAAACTTACTTTAATATTAGATTTTCTAAATTTTTCAAGCAATTCAAAAAAAACGTTTTTAGCAGATTCGCCAATTTGGGCTATAAAAACATCTGGCTTATCTTTAAATTCCCAGGTTTTTAAAGCCGCAAGAACCTCAACAATTCTATCAATTCCCAAGGCAAATCCTAAAGCAGGAGTATCTTCTCCTCCTAAATATTTAACCAAATAATCGTATCTACCACCTCCACCCAACGCTAAAGTAGCATTAATATCTTCTTCGGTTTCTAATTTTTTTTCAGAAAGAGCAATTTCAAAAACTGTTCGATTGTAATAATCTAAACCTCTTACTAAATAAGGATTTAAAACATAGGAAATTTTAAAATTATCTAAATATTCTAAAACCTCCTGAAAATGAGTTTTACAATTCTTGCAAAGATAATCAACAATTTGGGGAGCATTCTTTTTATAAACTAAACAGCTTTCTTTCTTACAATCTAGCAATCTTAAAGGATTATTTTTATATCTTGCTTTGCAATCAGAACAAAGATTTTTGACTCTACTACGATAATAGCTTTTTAAAGCCTTTATATATTTAGGACGGCAAATATTACAACCAATGCTGTTTATTTCAAAAAAAATATTTTTTAACTTAAAATTTCTAAGAAGACTATCTGCAAAATAAATTAATTCTGCATCAGCTGCTGGATCAGCTGCTGAAAAATATTCAAAACCAGCTTGCCAAAATTGGCGATATCTGCCAGCTTGAGGATTTTCATGTCTAAACATTGGTCCAAAATACCACAATTTTACTGGTTGAGGCAAAGAATTAAAACCATTTTGAATATAAGCTCGAGCAGCTCCAGCTGTTCCTTCTGGTCTTAAAGCTAATTCATCTCCTCCTTTAGTTTTTAAAACATACATTTCTTTTTCTATCATGTCAGTATTAGAACCAACCCCCTTTTCAAAAACCTCTTTATTTTCTAAAATCGGCAATTCGATTTGCTTATAACCATAAAAGTTTCCCTCAGTAGCGCAAATTTCTCTTAGTTTTTCATAATAAAAAATTAAAGGAGGAAAAATATCGTGCATTCCTTTTGGAGCTTGATAAACTTTTTTTGAAGTTTTTTGTTTTTGGTTTTTCATAAAAGTTAATAATTAGGAGCTGCAAAAACCGTGATTTCATTTAAAGGCCAAAGCCTAACCCACACTTTTCCAACTATCTTATCTTCTTCTAAAACCCCCCAGCTTCTTGAATCATAAGAATGATAACGGTTATCCCCCAATACAAAATATTCATTAGCTTTTAAAGTAATTGATAAATCTCCAGGGGTTTCAATATTCCCCAAATACGGTTCATCTAACGTAGTTCCTTCTGGATTTTCTTGGTTATAAATGGTAATCTTTCCATTTTTAATTTCCAAAGTTTCATTTGGTAGCCCTATAATTCTTTTAATAAAATACTGGCCATTGTTTGATGGAGAATCCATAACTATTACCTCCCCTCTTTGAGGAGATCTTAATCTATAAGAAAGTTTATCAATAATTAAGTAGTTATTATCTTGAAAAGTAGGCTCCATTGATTGACCCTTAACCATAAACGGTTGAATTAAAAAATACCTTATCGGAATAACAATAACTAAAGCAATTAAAATTGTTTCAAAAATTTCAGAAAGAGTATTTTTGAAAGAGTTATTCATAGTTTTTAATTCTACCCAAAATTAACTTAAAAATCAACCCCTCTGAAATAAAATTTAATTTTAATTCAGGGGGTGTTATAATAAATAAAAACTATGGATTTAAAAATTATTGCTGGATTGGGAAATCCTTTAAAAGGATATAAAACTAGCCGTCATAATGTTGGTTCTCTATTTATAGATTATTTAGCTTTTCAAAAAAAAATTAAATTTGAAAAAAAAGAAAATCTTTCGAGTTTAATAGCTAAAACTGAAATTAATAATCATGAAGTTTTAATTTTAAAACCCTTAGTTTTTATGAATGAATCGGGAATTGCTATTAGTAAAGCCTTAAAATTTTTTAAATTAAAACCGGTTGATCTGTTGGTAGTTCAAGACGATTCTGATTTAATTTTTAAAACTGTAAAATTAGTTAGAAACAGAAATTCAGCTGGTCATCATGGAATAGAATCAATAATCAATAGTCTCAAAACTAAAGATTTTTTTAGATTAAGAATAGGAATTAGAGATAAAAATTCTACGGCCAAAGCTGAAAAATTTGTTTTAAGTAGTTTTACAAAAGAAGAAGTGGAAATTTTGGAAAAAGAAATTTTTCCAAAAGCTTTAGAAATTATTACCAATTGGCTAAAAACTACTTAGGAATTCCAAAAATTATTAAAGCCAAACTAAGAATAGCTAACATTAAAAAATCATTTTTAAAGCTTAGCTTAAAATTTTCTCTATTTATTTCAAAACCTAAAATTTTAAAACTAAGAACAGCAAATAAAAATAAACTAATAAAAGTTGAAACAGCGTAGCTATATGGGAAAAAATATAAAAATAAAAACGGCTCTGCTTCCAAAAAAGAAATTAATGTAATTTTCAGAATTCCCTTGTCGATTTTCAAAAAAGAGAAAATGAGATAATTAAAAATACCAAGAATTACTAGTAGCATTAGCCATAAAAACCAAACACTAATTAGTCCTGAAAAAGTTAAAAAGAAAAAGTCAAAAAATACAAAAAATAATAAAGAACTTAAGATAAAAATCAAAGTTTCTTTAGTTAGTAATCTTTTGGAAATAATTAGTATTATTGGAAAAAAGATGCTTAGAATATAGTTAATTGGAGAAGTGAATAAATAGACATTTAAAAAAGCTAAAGGCACAATAGTTAAAGAAAAAAACGAAAATAGCGAATCTTTATAAATAGCCATCTCAAATATTAATCCAATAATAAAAACTATTAAAAAAAACCACCAAAAAAAGCTAAAAAGATTTAAGCTAAAAGTTAATAATAGTGAGCTAAATACTAAGTATTTAAAA
>Ga0116149_1006061_pt1 | contig 11030 bp, 8 predicted proteins | sample AD_UKC057_MetaG_FD_89787 | JGI IMG/M metagenome (GOLD analysis project Ga0116149, IMG submission 89787) | Active sludge microbial communities of municipal wastewater-treating anaerobic digesters from USA - AD_UKC057_MetaG | ecosystem: Engineered > Bioreactor > Anaerobic > Digestate | place: USA...
CCTTGCCACATCAGATAAGAAGATATTTGCTATTTCTTCGGCTAATCCCTCCGAGGGCAAGTCAACTGTATCAGCCAATACCGCCATCGCTCTTGCACAGGGCGGCAACAAGGTCCTTCTGGTAGACGCTGATATGCGTAAATCCGTTCAGCATAAGATCTTCGACCTCAAGAACAAAAAGGGACTTTCCACTGCTGTCAGCAAGATGAACAGCGTTGAGGAGTGTATCATCCGCAATGTGGAGGACAACCTTGATGTAATGTGTGCAGGCCCTATACCGCCTAATCCGTCGGAGCTTCTTGCTTCTGAAAATATGTCACAGATGCTGGAAAAGCTGTCAGCCGAGTATTCAGCCATCGTCATAGATACTCCGCCTATAAACGTTGTTACCGATGCAATGGAGCTTGCAAGAAATATCTCGGGCATCATTCTCGTTACAAGCTACGGAAAGACTACTGTTGACGATATGGATTCAGCCATGAAGAAGATAGAATTTGCTAATATGAATCTTCTCGGCTTTATCCTCAACGGCATAAAAATCAAAAAGAACGGCAAGTACTACTCAAATTACAAATATAAGTCAGTCTACGGTTACGGCAATGATCCCGAACAGGATGACGACAACAGCTCTGACAGTGATAAGAACAATAAGAGCGACAGCAAAGAAAATGATAAAAAGGACAGCAAGAACAATAAAAAAGGCAAAAAGGGAGGCAAATAATGCTGACCGATTATCATTGCCACATTCTCCCTGCCATCGATGACGGCTCTGACTGCAAAGAAACATCCGATCAGATGGTTGCTCTGATGAGAAAACAGGGAGTCAGACGCATAGTATCTACCTCTCACTTCTATGCACACCGTGAAAGATCGGTCAGGCGTTTTCTTGAGAAGCGTCAGGAAGCCTTTGAAAAGCTGAGCGATAAGAAGAATATCTTTCTCGGAGCCGAGGTTGCGATTGAACACGGTCTCTCGGAACTGAAGGATATCGAAAAGCTGGCTATCGAAGGCACCGACCTTATACTGCTGGAACTGCCGTACCGTCCGTATGAGCAGTGGATGTCGGAGGAGATATACAATATTTCCGCAGAATACGGATTGACGGTGATACTCGCCCATATCCACAGGTATTCTGATTATTACTCAAAAGCAGATATAGAAACAATTCTCGGGACGAAGGCCATCTTCCAGATAAATAACGAGGCCTTCGGCAGCTTCTTCCAGAGATATTTTGTCAGGAAGCTGATAAAGGAGGATTATCCTCTTGTATTCGGCAGCGACAGCCATAATCTCGGAAGCAGACGGCCTAACTGGGATCTGCTGTTAAAAAAATGCGGAAAAGAGACTATAGAACGTTCAGATTCGTTTTTCGATCAGCACATGGCAGACTGACCGGAGAAAACATAATGCATAGATTCGGCTATGCACACCTTTACCAATGGGGAGAGTTATATGAAAAAAATGATTCAGAAGTTCAGTGTTCGTAAAGTTATCCTCGCATTAGCTGACGCATTCATCATTACCGTTGCGATGTTCATGACGTTTTTCATCTTTGATATGATTCAGGGAGAATACTCATACAAGCGTATGTTCTCAGCACTTTTTGTAAGCCTTATATGCTGTATTTTCAGCCTTTTTCTTATGGGCGCATACAGCAAGCTGTGGCGTTACTTCAAAAGGAAGGATTACCTCAGCTGCGTTTACGGAACAGTTCTGGGATTCGCTGTTTCGGGAATACTCATGCAGGTGCTGAAGGGAAATGTGAATATAATGTTCCTTGTTGTGCTGACGGTTATCAGCACATTCGGCATCTGTCTTTTCCGCTTCATGTTCAGGGATGCCTTCATCACTCTGACTGAAACAGGAAGAAATGAAGCCAACATCAAGCGGACTATGATAATCGGCGGCGGACAGATGTGCAGCATGATCCTTACCGAGATCGAGAATGCCAAGAATTCGCCGTATACCGACGATAAGGTATCATCTTTCTTCGACCCTGTGTGCATCATTGATGACGACCGCTCAAAGATAGGCACCAAGGTAAACGGCGTCGAAGTGGTAGGCGATACCAACGAGATCAAGAAATTCGCAGAGCAGAAAAAGGTAGAGCAGATAATTTTCGCTATCCCGTCCTGTGTCGAGGACGAGAGAAAGCGCATCCTCGATATCTGTTCGGAAACCAATCCGCCTGTCGAGATAGTTCCGTTTATCGGAAATCTCATCTTTGACGAGAGCAACAACAGCTTCCTCAAGCAGATACGTGATATCCGCATCGAGGACCTCCTCGGACGTGACCCTGTTACATTTGACAACAAGGACATCAGCAGCTTCATCAGCGGCAAGGTCTGTATGGTAACAGGAGGCGGCGGTTCGATAGGTTCAGAGCTTGTGCGGCAGATAGCCAAGTATTCGCCCAAGCATATCATCATCGTTGATATCTATGAGAACAATGCCTACGAGATCCAGCAGGAGCTGATAATGGAATACGGCGATGACCTCCACCTGACAACTCTGATAGCATCTGTAAGGGATTACTACAGAATGAACAGCATATTCGAGGAGTTCAAGCCTGATATCGTTTTCCATGCCGCAGCCCACAAGCACGTTCCTCTCATGGAGGCTTCTCCTATGGAGGCTATCAAGAACAACGTGATCGGCACATTCAACACAGCTTCCCTTGCGCAGTTCCACAATGTTGAGAAGTTCGTGATGATATCCACCGATAAGGCTGTAAATCCCACAAACGCCATGGGAGCTTCAAAGAGATGCTGTGAAATGCTTATCCAGTACCTTTCACAGCAGAAGGAAGGCGTTACCGAATTCGTTACAACTCGTTTCGGAAATGTACTCGGCTCAAACGGTTCTGTTATCCCGCTTTTTCGCAAGCAGATAGAACAGGGCAAGCCTGTGACGGTAACTCATCCCGATATCATCCGTTACTTCATGACCATTCCGGAAGCGGTAAGCCTTGTTATGGAGGCAGCTGCTATTGCACAGGGCGGCGAGATATTCGTCCTTGATATGGGACAGCCTGTGCGTATCGTAAGGCTTGCAGAAAACCTTGTCAGAATGTACGGCAAGGTTCCGTATAAAGATGTAGAGATAAAGCTCACAGGTCTGAGACCCGGCGAAAAGATAAAGGAAGAGCTCCTTATGGACGAAGAGGGACTGAAGACCACTTCAAACAAGCTCATCTTCATAGGAAAGCAGATAGAGCTTGAGCCCGAGAAATTCATCAGGGACCTCTGTACACTAAGAGATGCGGCACTTACCAATGATGTCGAAACTGCAATAAAGGCATTACATGATATAGTTCCAACATATATTACTCCCGAGGCATTCAACAAGGATATTCTGAAAGAATCAAAGAAAGCTTCGTGAAAAACAAAAGCCTGAATAAGCATTTCCGCTTGTTCAGGCTTTTTCTTTATCTTTCGGATTTTTCGATCTGTTCCTTTACATTCGTATCGTCAAGGAAGTTGAAGAGCGTGTTGAGAAAATCGCTGTAGCAGTGAGTCTGGAGGTGTATTCCGTCACCGCCCGAGCAGTCATATCTGAGCATTCCGTATTCATCGCTGACAACAGAGTAAGCGTCGAAGTAGTAAACTCTTGAGCTTCCGATGCTGTTTACGGCATTTTCAAGAGCTGAGTTGTATTCTCTGATCCTCTCATTGGAGGTGAAGCTGCTTTCGTAGCCTATAGGAGTGATACCTGCAACGACTATGTTTGTATCAGGGCATCTGGACATTATCTGCTCGATAACGCTCTTGTACTTTGATGAGTATGCGTAGGGATCATTCATGTTTACATCGTTCATTCCGATGGACATATACAGGAGTTTCGGAGAAACATAGGATACCGCATCCACAAGGCCGTAGCCGCCGCAGAATGTGAAGTAGTCAAGATTCCACATTGAGACCGACTCCTGAGCCATATTCCTTTCGTAGGGGACGAATCCGTATGCGTTGAATCCGTAAGCAATGGAGTCGCCTGCAATAGCTATCCTCTGCTGGTAGAAATCGCTGTTTGGGGATGTGCCTGCGCTTATGTACTGTGAGACATTGCCGCTCGGAACCTTGGTGCGTTCCTCGTTATCGTGCTCAGATTCGCCTGATGTGGATTCAGCGGCTGTATCCGATGCCGTAGTTTCGGAAGCTGCGGCTGTTGTGGCAGCCTCGGTAGTAGTGGTCTCTTCGGTTGTAGTCTCGACAGTCGTCTCCTCGGTGGTAGTTTCCTTTGTGGTGGTATGCTTTGTAGCAGTCACGGCAGTAGTTGAAGCAGTAAGAGCATTGTTAGGCTCACTGGTATCCACAACTGCGGGTACTGTTCTGTTATCGGGAAGATCATGCCCTTTCAGTGTAGAAGCCCAGATTATTCCGATAGAAGCAAACACCAGCAGAAGCATGGCAAGTTCGGGACTTCGCAGGAAATTTCTGAATCTGGGATTCTTCAGCAGTTCTTTCAATTTACTGCCCATTATATAACACTTCCAATTCATCATAAATAATATTGCTCCGTAAACATGAGCGTCACAACAGTTCTATTTTACCACAAATAACCGTGAAAGTAAAGCGAAATGTCGGATTTGTTAAAAATCACGGATTATTATTGACATTTTGCTGGAATTGGCTTATAATAAAACCTATAATATTATACTAATCCCCTAAACGACAGCGGACAAAATTTCAGTTCGTCTTTTTTATGTGCTGACGTTCGGGAGATCGGTTTAAAAGATAAACAGGAGATGGATGATATGAATAATGTCAGAATTACAGATCTTTACGATCTTTCACACACAGATGCCAAGGAGTATCTTGAGAGATTTACCTACCCATGGGAAGCTCTGAAGGGAATAAGCGATTTCATCATCAGTCTTGGAAAAACTCTCAGCCCCGATGAATACGACAATCCTTCCGAGAACGTATGGGTGCATAAAACAGCAAAGGTATTCCCCACAGCATACCTTGGCGCACCGTGTATCATAGGTGCAGAGACCGAAGTCAGACACGGTGCATTCGTAAGAGGAAGCGCACTTGTAGGCAAGAACTGCGTGGTAGGAAATTCCGTTGAGCTGAAAAATGTTATTCTATTCGATAACGTTCAGACTCCCCATTATAATTACGTAGGCGACAGCATTCTCGGATACAAGTCTCATATGGGTGCAGGTTCAATCACATCCAATGTCAAGTCAGACAAGACCAATGTTGTAGTCAAGAACGGCGATGACAAGATGGAGACAGGCATAAAGAAAATAGGCGCAATGCTGGGCGATTTCGTTGAGGTGGGCTGTAACAGCGTGCTCAATCCCGGTACAGTCATCGGCAGAAACTCCAATATCTACCCCACAAGCTGCGTAAGAGGCGTAGTTCCCGAAAACAGCATCTGGAAAACAGGCGGAGTTATTGTTGAGAAAGAATAAGCAAAGCTGAAAATCTTCCTCAGCTCTGTTTCCGAAGACATTTTGTCCCGCAGAGGGCGCTTCAAATGAAAAAACCGAAGAAAAGTGCACCGGCAACATAACCGTGATACTCATATAGAAGTTTTATATGTATTTATCGGGGGAAACCTTTCTGAGGAAAGGTTCTCCCCCGAATCCCTTTCCAAAGACTTTTAATAGAATTTTGCCCCCATATAGGGCGCACCTGAAAAATGATAAATTCAAACTTATCTGGTGTGCGCCCTATATGGGGGCAAAATTAATACTGAAAGTTTTAGGAAAGGAGTTTGAGGGAGAACCCTTTTTCAAAAGGGTTTCCCTCAATAGACACGTGTAAAAACTTCTGTAAGAGTACCGTGGTTATCTGCCGGCGCACTTTTTATGTTTTTCAATTAAATTATGATGAAAAATAATCGTAGATTTCAGAATCAGGTCCCCGAAAACTGCGTGTTCGTTCTGAACGATTTCCGCAGCGACATTTCCGACAGCAGGACCTGCGGCGGAGTACCGCTGGAAGATATTGAAGGAGCTGTCGTGTTTACGATGCGAATGCGTGGCATTTGATCATATATATAAATTATTAGGAGGATTATTATGAAAAAAGTATAGACGATTTGCAGCTATTATTGCTTCCGCAGCAGTTATTGCCTCTGTTGCCGCTGTGCCTGTGAGTGCAAGTGCTGCCGGAACTACCTACAGCAGTACGCTTACAACAGAAAATGACAAGAAAGTCACAACCCTCGACAAGTATCTCGTGATGAAAGCAGATGCGAATGTTCCGAATTCGCAGTTCTCTTTCTCTGTTACACCAGGTACTGCCGTTGCTGCTAATAAGACAAACGGCACTCTTGCTGTTCTTGCAGGCATCGGTACGCCTTCACTGACAAACAACGGCATCATGAACTTCTACACTGCTGATACAGCTACAGCCGAGGCTGATAAAGGTGCCGAAACACCTGTGTTTGTTACAGCTGATACATCTGACGAGAAGTATGTCAAGAAGACACTGACTCTGGATTTCTCAGAAGTAGCATTTACAGAACCGGGTGTATACCGCTATATTATCAAAGAATCAGGCACAAATCAGGGCATCACCAACGGCTATGTTGACTCATCGTCAACTGAGTTGGTCAGAACTCTTGATGTATATGTAGAAGATGCAGGCACAACTGTTGCTGAGGGTGCTGATGCCGGAAAGCCGCAGCTCAAGATCACAGGCTACGTTATGTATAACGGAGAACAGACAGGTGCGCCCAAGGCAGAGAAAAGCGCATCTGCTGCTGCACCGAACAACGGTGCAGAGGTTGCCGGTGCCACAAAGAATGACACTATCACAAATGTTTATTCATCGCAGGATCTGACCTTCGGCAAGGCTGTTACAGGAAATCAGGGCTCCAAGGACAAGTATTTCAAGTACACCGTTGAGATCAGCAACATCTCTGCTGCAAACGCAAAACTCAGCGTAGATCTGGCCGGTGCCGACACAGCAGTCCCGGCATCTCCCAACGCAGCAACAAATGCCGGATATGCCAGAAAGAAAAATCCCGCAGAGCTGATAGCAGATACAGCCCGGACCATAGAAGCAGACGGCTACACAGTTACAGCAGTAACATCCGGTGAAGCTCCCAATACAGTTACTACATACAAGATCACCGCAGAATATTATCTCCAGCACGGTCAGTATATCACTATCCAGGGACTTCCCAAGGGTGCATCATATTCTGTGACCGAGGATGAGGAAGATTACACAAAGACAGAAGGTATCACCAAGAACCTCAGCACACTCAACTGGGACGGCGAAGCCGGCAATGACGCCCTGGCTGATGCAGTCAGCGGCAGCATCGATGCTGCGGATATCCACACAGGTTACACCAACGACCGCTCCGGAGCTATCCCCACAGGCATCCTGACAACTGTTGCAGGCTCTCTGGGCGTAGTTGCACTCGGTGCAATCGGCGTAACCGGCGGAATGATCTACATTAAAAAGAAGAAGTCTGAGGAAGAATAAGCTTTGCTGAAATTCTGGAAACGGATGAATGAGCTGTACGGCTGGCTCGTGATCGCTGTATTCGGGGTCGTCATGATGATAGGTCTCTGGCAGGTGTACGACAACTATTATATGTTCAGTCATACGCTGGATAAGAGCATTCTCGGATACAAACCCGTTCCCGGTCAGCCTGCCGCCGCAGCCGATTCGCCGATCACCGACGATATGGCGGGCTGGCTCACCATAGAAGGAACAAATATCGATTATCCTGTCATGCAGGGATCTGATAACAAATATTACCTTAATACGGATCCCTTCGGAAACTACAGTCTGACAGGAAGCATTTTCCTTGACAGCAGGTCTTCTCCGGATTTTTCGGACGAATACTCTGTTGTTTACGGTCATCATATGGACTATGGCAAGATGTTCGGCGCCCTTGATGACTTTCTGAACGAAACATATTTAAAACAGCACTCGGCAGGAACACTCATGACAGGGCGAAATGCTGAGAAGGTTTATGACATTGAATGCTTTGCCTCGATGAAGGTAAGCGCAAAAGAAAAAATCGTTTTTGATATGAAGCAGGAGCAGATACGGCAGTTTATCCATGATAACGCCGCTGTGCTGACGCATGAGGACGACAGCCGTATCCTTGCCCTGTCCACCTGTGCTGATGCAAATTCGGTAACACGAGTGGTGGTGTTCTGCTATATCAGAGACAGCGAAAAATAAGAAGAAAGGCAAGTGTATGAAGCTCAAAAAGTTTTTGATTCCGGCTTTAGTATGCTTACTCTCCCTTTTTGCAATTCTGTCCGGAACGCAAACTGCTTTTGCTTACGAGACGATAAGAGTGATTATTCCTGTAAACTGTCTGACGGTTTATGGTAATGATACACATACATATGAATTAAAAATTGAAACAGAAAACGAAAGTTCTCCGGAACCTGTCAGTGATATTCTGACAATGACTGAGGAAAGCACCGGAGCTTTTGAAATAGATCTTACAGAACCCAGGACCTATCATTACAGCATATATGAGGTTACCGGAAGTGACGCTAATATACGATACGACAGCAGCAGATATAACATAGTGGTTTATGCCGAAAACAGCGAAAACGGCGGACTGGGTTATTCTATGACAGCTTACAGGGCGGGATCGGACAGCAAAGCTGATAGGATCGCTTTTCAGGATATGGTTCTTTCTGATAACAAGACCACTTCCACGGCAACAATGACGACTGCTGTCACTACAATGACAACTGCTGTGACTACAAAGGAATATGATACACTTAATATAAATAGTATTCTGACCGGAGATAGTTTTCCGGCTCATGCGATCAGGCTGGTCATGCTTATTTCAGCAATGACAGCGATCTTCGCATTCCTTTTCAAGCGAAATCAGAGTGAGGAGGAAGAGAAGAATGAATAACATAAAGAAGAAAATTGCAGGCATAGCCTGTGCTTTCACAATGATGCTTTCATCTGTAACGACTTGTTTTTCTGCCTTTGGTGAGGAAACTTCAACAGATACGGCAGATGTAACAACGGCTTTAACCTCAGAGATAGTTACCGCAGCCTGCGAAACATCGCAGACAGAACCTGAGGAAGTGTTGACGGAACAAAGTATTTCACTTTATCCAAACGGCGAAGAGGCAGAGCAGATCATTACGCTGAACGGACTTATGCCTGAGGGGGGCAACCGCAGAAGCAGTCGATGTTTCTGAGCTGCATGAGGGCGTTTCGGCCTATGACATCACGATCAGCAGCGGCGAACAGGATTATCAGCCGGGAGAGGCGAACCCTATCCACGTTGAGATCAGCGACCCTGCGATCTCTGAATCCGTTTATATAGAGCTCTGGCATATTGCAGACGACGGCACCCGTGAACGCATTACGGAGTTTTCAGTAACTGATAATATCATCAGCTTTGAAGCGACTGCTTTCTCGGTCTATGAGATAGTAACAGTTCCGGAACCGCTCCCGGACGGAACGACGACAGCACAAACGGTGGAAGAGCTTGACGGGCAGGGATTCTATATCTCCAATAAAAACTACTATTTCATGAACGATCTCGTTGATAGCTTCAAGATACGCAAAACAGCCGTAAATGCGAGAGATAACGCTTCTGTATGGTATTTTGAAAAGACGGACGATGATAAATACCGCATATATACCCTTATCGGTGATGAACAGGTATATATGAAAATGACAGTCAATGGAAATCAGGGAGATATGTCTCTGGTTTCGGCAAATGATGCGACCGCTTTCGATGTCACGCTGCTTACGAACAATAATGTCGCAGGTTTCTATATTTCGTCCTTAAACTGCGGGCTGAATATGGTGGGCGGCGCAAACGGAACCGGCTTTGCAGGCCGACTGAATACTTCGAGCGACTCAGGCTCGAAGATGATTCTGACTTACCCGCCGGTCACAGCAGACGATCCTGCTGATCTGGACGGAAAATCCTTTGCACTCATCATGACAAAGCTCGATAAGCCAGCTGCGCTCATGGCAGATGATTACCCGGGTAATTCTGACAGACGTAAAGCAGTTGAGGCAACGATCCGGAATAACCCGTTTGTCAACGGTACGAACATCTACCAGACACCGGATACCGACCTGACACTCTGGACATTTGAGAATATCGGCGGCAACAAATACTATATCATGACCAGGATTGACGGCAGCTATAAGTATCTCAGGATCAGCGGCAGGAGCAACGGCGCTTCCGTTACGCTTGCTGATACACCCGATAGTGACTGTGAGCTTACTGTTGTGCAGGGTCGCGGCAATTATTCGGGAATGATCCAGATCAAGAACGGTGCCGGTATGGCTGTTAACTTAAAGAGCAATAAAATAGCGAACGGTTTTCAAGGCTACACCGCCGGAAACGGAGCCAATGAATGGCTGAGCCTTGCGCAGTTATCCGTCATCAAGGACGACGACTTTGTGACAAATATCGCAAAGAAGACCAGCGTCAGCAAAATTCAGGAGGGACAGCAGGTCGTCGTATACACCCGTGTATGGGACAATGCAGACAAAGCATATAAGTTCTACATCGTTGACTACCAAGGAAATCTGATCCCTGCTTATGAGATCGGCGAGAATCTTGAGTGGCACGGGCTGAAGATCGGCACAGTGTTCTGGGAGTTCACGGAATATAAGAATGCCGATGGATCACCGAACTATTATTATGAGCTGCAAAATACCTATTCCGGAAATTATCTTGCTCCCCAGATCGTGGACGGGCAGATCATTTCTCCGGATCCGATCGGAATCAACCTGAACGGAAGAAAGAACGATAAGTACTATTCGACGATCCTTGCATGGGACGAAACCTATTACCAGTATGCAGGACTGAAGGTCGATGGAGATCATATCGTATCTGCGCCGAAATCCAAAGCAGATGACTTCTATTTTGCTGTAATCGAGCCGCCGGTCAGTGAACTGACGACAGTTGATACAATCAACAATAACGATTTCGGCATTTCGATGAAGATGATTGATTACGGTAACGGCAAATTAATTGGGGGGAATCCACGAAGTCAGGATCAGTATGATGTGATCACAGAGGATTCCTATATCGCCGGTCCGAATCCCATATCC
>Ga0116149_1006067_pt1 | contig 11026 bp, 8 predicted proteins | sample AD_UKC057_MetaG_FD_89787 | JGI IMG/M metagenome (GOLD analysis project Ga0116149, IMG submission 89787) | Active sludge microbial communities of municipal wastewater-treating anaerobic digesters from USA - AD_UKC057_MetaG | ecosystem: Engineered > Bioreactor > Anaerobic > Digestate | place: USA...
GGAAGATCCTGATGTATTCTATATCGTCGACACCGTGCGTCACAGTTCCGGCAGAAGACGTCGGTACCGGAATCATACGGTTAAGTAAAGAAGCTGCTCTTCTTCCTCGGAGAAGCGATTTTTTTCCGATGCTGTCAGAATTTAATAATAAACAGTTGGTATGATCACTAAACACACACCCGATAAAACTGCGGCACTGATTGTCGCTGTCTTCTCCTCCTTCCTTGCTCCATTCATGGGCTCGTCGGTGAATGTAGCACTTCCGATCATTGGAAAAGAATTTGCCATGGACGCGATTCTGTTGAGCTGGATCACTACTGCGTATCTGCTGGCTGCATCTGCGCTGCTGGTGCCATTCGGCCGTCTTGCTGACATTCACGGAAGGAAAAAGATTTTTACCATTGGTATCTGGATTTTTTCTATCGGCGCGGTGCTTACCGCTTTTGCCGATTCCAGTACGCAGCTCATCCTCTGCCGGATCTTTCAGGGTATCGGCAGCGCAATGATTTTCAGTACTGGTTTGGCAATCCTAACCTCGGTCTTTCCGCCTCACGAGCGCGGAAAAGTGCTTGGCATCAATATCGGCTCGGTGTATCTCGGCCTTCTCCTGGGGCCTTTTTTCGGTGGACTGCTTACCGAGCACTTGGGCTGGCGCAGCCTGTTCGTTGCGACTCTTCCACTCAGCATAGTGGTCATCCTGCTGCTTCTTTCGAAAGAAATGAAGGGTGACTGGGCGGAGGCGAAAGGAGAACGTTTTGACATCACGGGCTCAGTCATTTATGTGACCGCCATTGTCGCACTTATGTCAGGATTTTCCGAGCTGCCTGAAACGAGAGGAGCCTTGCTGCTCCTCGCGGGCATCATCGGGATCGCACTTTTCCTGATTCTGGAGTCCCGTATCTCCAGCCCGGTTCTTTCCCTGACGATCTTCAGGAACAACCGAACCTTCACTTTTTCCAACGCTGCTGCCTTCATCAATTACAGCGCCACCTTTGCTTCCGGTTTTCTCCTCAGCCTGTATCTTCAATACATCAAGGCAATGAGCCCGCAGCAGGCAGGCACCGTCCTCATGGCCGCACCGGCGATCATGGCCTTTATCTCTCCCTTTGCCGGACGGCTGTCTGATCGAATCGAGCCGCGAGCGGTCGCGACCGCAGGCATGTCGCTCAATGTCGTTGGCCTGATGCTCTATGCGCTTCTTAATGAATCCTCCTCCGCCACATTCATTATATTCTCTCTGCTTCTGAATGGATTAGGATTTGGATTGTTTTCGTCGCCTAATACTAATGCTATCATGGGCTCGGTAGACTCTGCGTACCTGGGGGTGGCCTCGGGTACGAATGCTACGATGCGGGCTACCGGCATGGTATTCAGCATGGGTATTGCCATGCTCATCTTTGCACTCTATATCGGCAGAGTCGAGATTACCCCGGAGAGTTATCCGGAATTTCTCGTGAGCATGCGCATCATTTTCGTCATATTCACGATCTTATGCGCGATCGGATCGGTTGCCTCGTTTGCGGGAAGAAGAAAACACTAAGGAGCAGCATATGGAAAAGATCCATCTCACTCCCGATGATCTTCAGCAGCTGTCTTTACTGGGCATCAGTGAAGAGCAGGTGCGTGCACAGATCTCTATTTTTCAGGAAGGCACGCACTTCCTCACACTGGATCGGCCCTGCACGATCGGAGATGGCATTGTTATTGTACCGGGAAGTGCAATGAACAATTTTCTCGAACAACAGTACCGAGCCAGCCAGGCTGGACGGTGCACCAAGTTCGTTCCGGCCTCCGGTGCTGCCACCCGCATGTTTCAGAGTCTGCTGTGGTTTCGGAACGAGCAATGTAGCTGCCGGCGTGAAGACGCAGTCTGCCTGGCAGATTCTGGACCCTCGGTGGCTCGAGAGATACTAATGTTTATGGATCGGATTGGCGACTTCCCTTTTCTTGGTGAACTTCGATCGTGCATGAAACAACACGGACTGGATGCGGATGCACTCATAGGCGACGGTGAGTTTTCGCAGATCGTCGACTACCTGCTTGCCGATTTTGGTCTTTCTTATGCTTCGTATCCCAAGGCGCTGCTTGCGTTCCACCGTTACCCGGATACGGTCCGAACTGCCTTGGAAGAACATCTGGTGGAAGCCGTCCACTATGTTCGAGATGCTGGCAACCGCTGCCGCGTTCATTTTACCGCCTCACCGGAGCACGAGGCTGCTTTCCGCCGCAGCATCGACGTTCTTAAGCCGATTTATGAAGAGATGTTTCAGGTGTGTTATGAAGTTGCCCTTACGTTTCAGCAGCCCCGCACTGACACAATCGCCGTCGATCTGAACAACCAGCCGTTTCGTGATGACAGTGGAAGGCTCGTCTTTCGACCTGGCGGGCATGGTGCTCTCATAGAGAATCTCAACGATCTTGGTGGCGATATCGTTTATATCAAGAACATTGACAATGTGGTACCTGACCGACTCAAGCCGGAAACCAACCTCTGGAAGAAGCTGCTCGGCGGATACCTTATTGAAACCGAAGAAAAGATATTTGCGTATCTCAAGGCGTTGACGACCGGTCGGTATACCGGGGATACTCTTGATGAGGCATTGGCCTTCGCTGAACATATTCTGCATCTTCGTCCGGCCGCAACGTCACTGAGCGACGAACAGAAGAAAGCGTTCCTGATCCAGAGGCTCAATCGGCCGATACGGGTTTGTGGAATGGTCAGGAACGTGGGCGAGCCGGGCGGCGGGCCTTTCTGGGTTCGGGATGATGACGGATCGTTATCCCTGCAGATCGTGGAAAGCGCCCAGGTCAACATGGCGGCAGCAGATCAGCGGGATATTTGGAACGCAGCCACACATTTCAATCCGGTGGACCTGGTCTGCTCGGTGCGAAACTTCAATGGTGAACCGTTCAATCTTCATCAGTATGTGGATCATCGCGCGGTCTTCATTTCCCGAAAGTCCAAAGATGGCCGAGAGCTGAAAGCGCTGGAATTGCCGGGCCTGTGGAACGGCGCCATGGGCAACTGGAACACCGTGTTTGTGGAAGTGCCGCTCATCACTTTCAACCCGGTAAAGACAATCAATGATCTGCTGCGAGAGGAACATCGGGCGCTGTAGCGATTCAAGATTCAAAATTCAAGGTTCAAAATTGAATTGGTAATGTAAAGGATTGAGATGTACTGCCTAGAGCGACTTCTGTTTTCACACTCGGCCGCAGCTTCGAATAGCACACCTCGAAGACCGAATCTGGAATCTTGAATTTTGAATCTTGAATCCCTCTTGGGGCTTGTTTAATCGATCACAGTGCGATACTGTTCTTCACAGAACGACGTTGAACTGCGTCATGATCGTTCTGTGTTTCAGTACATGACCTTTTTCCCGATCCTGTGGAGGGTGCTGTGACCGAACATTCCATCTTGTCAGTGCTTGACACCCCTTTGGTACATCAGGCAATCTTCTATCCCCGGCCGGCTCTGGGCGAACAGGAAGGAGATGATCGCAATCTCTTTTTTGATGTGGAGCCCGGTATCCGCATCGGGTGCCGTCTTTATCAAGCGGGTAAGACGTTCCCGACAATTCTGTATTTTCATGGAAACGGGGAAATCGCTACTGATTATGACGACATCGCCCCTCTCTACCTCGAAAAGGGTATGAATCTGTTCGTCATCGATTACCGCGGTTATGGCTTCAGCACCGGCACACCTTCCATCGCCTCCATGCTTGATGATGCCCGGGTAGTTTTCGGAAAGGCCCGAACGTGGCTTACCGCCAATGGTTTTCACGGGCTCTTGGTAGTAATGGGCCGTTCTCTGGGGAGTCTCTGCGCCACCGAGGTGGCGAAGGAGTCTCAAGCGCATATCGACGGTCTCATTATCGAAAGCGGCTCTGGCACTAACTTCCGTAATTATCTTGACCTGTGCGGAGTCCTTTCCGCCGGCCATCCGGTGTGGGAAAAAAGCCAGGGATTCTTCAGCAAAGACAAAGTGCGGGTTATTACCAAGCCGACTCTGATCATTCATGCTGAGTTTGATTCTCTCATTCCGGTGGAAGAAGCGAAGGTTCTGTATGAGCATGCAGCTTCTCCGCAAAAGAAGCTGGTCATCATTCCCGGCGCTGACCACAACGACCTCATGTACACCGGCATGGAGCTTTACTTCAACAGCATTACGGAATTCGTGAAATCCCTGAAGCAGTAAGGAGTAAAGAGTGAGGAGCGAGGGCATATACTCCTTGCTCCTCGCTCCTCACTCCTTACTGCTTAGATCCTCACTGCTTAGATGATTTTCGACAGATCGAACAGGGTGAGAGTGGTGTTGGCATTGGCGGTGATGAACAGGTGGGGACTGGTGGGAAAGAAGGATATCCATGTCGGTACCCAGAGCAGATGAAGGATCTTCAGCTCGCGGCCGCTCGGCGCGTCCCAGATCCTGATCGTGTGATCACCGCCGGCTGATACAATGATCCGTCCATCAGGAGAAAAAGCACAGGCATTCACTCCATCATTATGACCTTGCAGGATGAGCAGTTCAGTGCCCCCTGCTGCCGGCCACACCCGCACGGTCTGATCCGAAGAGGCGGAGGCGATGCGTTTCCCATCAGGAGAGAAGCGGCAGGACCTGATTCCGCCCTTATGTCCTTCCAGTATTCTCACTTCATGGCCGCTTTCCCTTTCCCATATTCTCAACGTCCGATCAGATGAGCCGGAGACAATGTATCTGCCATCTGGTGAAAAAGCGCACGCACCTACCCAGTCCGTATGCCCTTCAAGTACCCTGGCTTCATGTCCGTTTGCCATTTCCCATATTCGCACCGTCCGGTCTGACGATCCTGTAGCAATTAAACGGTTGTCCGGCGAAAAGTCACATGCTTTCACCCAGTCCTTATGGCCTTTCAGTGTTCTCAGTTCCCGGCCGCTTCCGGTCTCCCAGATCTTGGCGGTCCGATCGGCGGAACCGGAGACAATGTACTTTCCATCCGGAGAGAATCCGCAGACATGTACCGTATTCATGTGTCCTTTCAGTGGAAATCGTTTGCGGCCGGTCGGGATCTCCCACAGCTTAAGAGAATGATCCGAAGATCCTGACACCAACAGATTCCCATCCGCAGAAACATCACACGAATGTACCCAGCCGGCATGACTGTCAAACGGGATCAATTCTCGGCCGGCGGCAACCTCCCAGAGCTTGAGCGTATGATCGGAAGAACCAGAGACGATCAGCATGCCGTCCGGGGAAAAGGCGCAGCTCCGTACCATGCTTGTATGTCCGTTCAGAGTCTTTATCTCTTCGGCAGTGGTGGCGTTCCAGAGTTTGAGCGTATGGTCGGAAGAACCGGACACGATCAGGGTTCCATCCGGAGAAAAGGCACAGCCATTAACACCATTGCGGTGTCCTTCCAGAGTCTTTCGTTCCCGCCCGGTATCGACTTGCCATAGCTTCAACGTCCGGTCAGACGAACCGGAGATAATCAGTTTCCCATCCGGAGAGAACGCGCATGCACTCACTGTGCTGCCGTGCCCTTCCAGAGTCATCAACTCCTTGGCTGTTGCGGCTTCCCAGATTCTTACCGTTTGATCCGACGAACCAGAGGCAATCAACAATCCATCCGGAGAAAAACAGCAGGTTCGCACCCAGCCCTGATGGCCTTCCAGCGTTTTTACCTCCTTACCGGTCGATACGTCCCAGATCCGCACGGTGCAGTCATCCGAACCGGACACGATCAGGGTTCCATCCGGAGAAAAGGCGACCGAGCGCACCCAGTCCTTATGTCCACCAATGGTTCGTATCTCTTTCCCCAGTGCAGCATCCCAGAGTTTCAGGGTGCGATCGCACGAACCGGAAGCAATCAAACCTCCATCCGGAGAGAAAGCGCAGGCAATTACACTCTCCGGGTGTCCTTTCCGTGTCCACAGCTCCCGGCCGGTTGCCGCTTCCCACAGCTTCAGCGTCTGGTCGGAGGAAGCGGAGAGGACGTGCCATCCATCTGGTGAAAATGCGCAGGCAGTTACCGGAGCAGAATGCCGCAGATTAGGTGAGCCGAAAAATCCTCGCAGAGCCGAAGAAATCCGACCCTGGTAGTATGCGAAGTTCTTATCCAGAGGAGAACCAGCTTTATCAAGGGTAAGAACGGTTTCTTCGCCAAGGATAGTCTCCGTAGGACGTTGCAAGAGTTCCCGGACAATTTCTTCGTTCAGAATAATTTTTAGGAATTGTTCTCGAGCGGTTCGGTCGCCCTGTTTACCCCAGTCCGGAGAAAGGTAGTGTTCTATGAACCGTGGTCTGCTAAGAGGGATAAGGCCAGCAAAGCGGGAAATACGTTCCTCAAGCTCGGTGTGGCTCATAGTTTCGACCATGGCTGCCAGACTTCGGTACACCCAGTCTCGAGCTTCGGAACCTCGTTCAATGCGTTCCTGCTCCGGCTGAAAAACTCGGTCAGTAGAAAGACCTTCCAGCGCCTTGCACTCTGCCGCCTCAATCTCTGAAAGACATCGGAATGGCAGCGTCGAGTCACTCTCACGATTCTTGAACAAGGGCCTAAGATGCCGAAGAATGACAAAGCCTGTTTCGTAGTGTGATCCGGCTGCCAAAGGCAGTGTCTCTAGTTCTTCTTTGTCAGGGCTGTCCACGATCGAGGCTAAGGACAGTGGTTCTTTTTCCAGAAGGCTTAAAAAATGCCTGGCAGCAAGAAATTCCATTACCGTGGTATGGACGAATGTATAGGTTTCGAAATTTTTCCGAATCAGAATGTGTTCGGCCTGGAAGTGCTCGATCCATGTATTTACCTGCTGATTTATTGCCTGCCGTACCAGAGAATTCGATCGATCGGATTCTGAAATCTCATTGCTCAATAACCAGGTACGACAGTGTTCAAAAATTGTCTTGCGGGGGATCAGGCGCACAATCCTGCCGGTCGCTGGGTGGTAGAGGGCGTCATAGGCAAGCGAGCAGAGCGCATCATACCGGAGACGGATTTCCGGATTGTCCTCGAAAAACCGTGGGCTGGATGCCTCGGCAAGAAATTGCCTGAGATCATGACCCGGTTTTCTGAAATGTTCCTGCTTTATTTTTCCCCAGACGCGTTTCAGGAGAAACTTGAGGATCAGGTCAAATGCATAGTAGCGAAGGTCGAAGGTGCCGGTCCTCTCAAAGCAGACCAGCAGCAATAAAGTGATAAGCGGGGTGCCGCCGATCTTCTGTATGACGGGTTCCTGCCCGATCTGCTTATCAAATCGATCAAGAGCCTCTGAGTCCTTGCCAAAAAAACTGGCGGCCATGGTCCGCATTGCGTCGGAAGTCAGAGGAGTAACATGAAAGACAGGCTCGCGGGAGAATATTCTCTGCGGAAATTCAGCGAGACGAGACGTTAGAAAGCAGATATTGTTCTTTTCGTGTGCTTGATCAGGTGCTTCGGGTGAGCTGAGGTCAGCCATCAAGATTCGGGAAAGAGCCAGTATATTTTCCCGCAAGGCACCCGAGGGGGCTTCATCCAGAGCATCGATGAGAATGATCAGCTGGCCATGCTGCCAGGCAGCCAGCACGCTGCAAACGGTCGCATCCAGCTCACGGGCTTCAGAAGGGGTGAGCTGTTCGAATGTCGTGCCGGGAAAAAGAAAGCTTGCGGTCAAGATCCGAAGACTCTCCTGAATTGCGTCTTCCGATGTGCGGGTGATCTCGTTTACCACGTAGCGGCAATCGATCAGCAGAATCACTGCCTCCGGATCATCGCGCAGAATTGTATACAGCACATGGCGCAGAAACGTGGTCTTTCCGGAACCTGGCAATCCAACAATAAAGCCCTTGTTGAAACGGCTTAGCAACTCCTCAGCGGTAATCTTCTCGGTCAGATCCCGCTCTTTAAGCCACGAGCAGTCTTTGCAGAGTTCAAGACGTTCCCAGTTTGATGAAGGCGGCTGCGGTAAGGTTTCGTGCTTCCATTCTTTTTCCAGACATACCGTCACCAGGCTCTCACCTATGGGTACAGGTGGAAAGAGATCCGCAAGCTCGGGGATTTTTTTCGCCAGGCGAAGGACTTCTTCACGTTTTTTTCGATACCGGTTGCTCAGCGGGATTTCGCGTTCGGAAAAGGGTGGACTACTAATCCGGTAGGCTGCGCTGGCTCCTCCCATCGACTCAAAAGCCCTGATAGCGTCAGCGTTGGTCTCACGGCAGTAGGTGAAATGCATTTCCTCAAGATACGGCTGGATCCCGCTAAGCAGAGCATCGGAAACAACAATGTCCGGTGCTCGCATCCGGCTTTCCGACAAGTGGTATGCTGTCGGTACGGAAGATCGGCTGAGACCGATCTTTTTCCCCTGCTCGTCACAGAAAAAATAGACATAGCCAGAATGGGCAACAACGCGGAGATTAAGGTTGAAGCCGCATACTCCCGGCATCGGATAGCGACAGAAGAGATCGAATAGGATAGCGACAAAGCGGCGAGGATCTTCCCCGAAAAACGCAATAGAGTGCCTGCGGCTTTCGATGCACTCAAAGCCGTGCGTCTCTATTGTTTTTTGTACCTTTTCACGGAAGGGCTCAGAAGAAGAGAGCATGCCGGAATCATCATGCTCAGAAGAAGTGCATGCAAAGTCGACCAATTCCGCTAGAGCCAGAATGCCGTGCTTCTGCAGTTCCTTAGCCATGTTCGTCCCTATCCGTTCAGCAGCTGCAGACTGTTAGAACACGCGACAGAGACTGGCTCCTTTGTTTTACACCCCGCCCATTGCCCATAGATAAAGGCCCTCCCATGATGATCATTTTCCGCTCGGTTTTTTTCTGAAAGAATGGAGAGACGCCCCTCGTGTAGGAATTTATACTACCATATTTCTGGGAAAAGTACACCAATTTGCCGGCAGAAGAGTCAATCCGAGGCCCGGATCAGAGCTTGTCGCTGATAAACCTGACAAATTCTTCAGCGGGAAATGTGTATATTTTTTTGATCACGCGGACGAAAGCGATGGACAGGGCCGGCCTCTACATCGGATTCGACTTTCCACTTTTGCTCCGCTGCCTGATGCTCCATTGCTGCTCTGCTTCGGCTCATCGCTCTTTGCTCCATGCTCTTTGCCTTCGCCATTGTAAGCAACAACGCTTTCGTGTAGTATCGAGAATATAGCTGTCTTCTATCAATTGAAGGAGGCCTTGTGCAATCTGGGCTGATAGATTTTGTCAGTAGTGTGGCAAAGGAAGCAGGTGAAAAGCTGATGGAATCTTTTCGAAAAGATCCTGAACTAATTCTGCAGCGCAGCAGCGCCAAAGACGCGGCCACTGCCTATGACAAGCTGGTTGATCAGTTCATCGTCGCTGAAATCAGGAAGAACTATCCCTCTCACAGCATTCTTGCCGAGGAAAGCGGATACCTGCCGGCTGATCCCGGCTGGCTCTGGATTATCGACTCACTCGATGGCACGGGAAATTTCGCCAACGAGAATCCCTTTTTTGCCGTCTGCATTGCAGTGCTCCGTCAGGATGTACCAATCGCAGGGGTGATCAATGCGCCAGGTCTCGATGAATTCTATGTCGCGGAAAAAAATTCCGGGGCCTACCTGAATGCCAGAAAAATCCAGGTGTCCTCAGTGCCAGAGTTGCAGAAGGGTTATCTCATCTACTGCGAAGGTGGTGACAAGAATCGCAGCCGCACCGGTGCACTGTTGGCAAATGTATATCCGCAGGTTACTGATGTCCGCAAGCTCGGTTCCGCCGGCCTGGAAACTGCCTGGGTGGCTGGTGGCCGCAGTGAAGCGTATTTCACCACTCAGATCGATCCCTGGGACGTAGCCGCTGGGGTATTACTGGTTACAGAAGCAGGTGGGTGTGTGACCGATTTTCAGGGAAATCCTTGGAAGCCGCAGCGCAGTGATCTGGTGTTCTCCAATGGACTTGTGCACAAGGAGCTGCTGGCACTCCTGGAGCAGTGAAAAGGTTTTTGAATGCTGTTGAGATCGTCATGTGCTGATGTGCCATAATCACAGTCATGGTTCGTACCGGCGCATTTTTCGAGGCAGCATTGAGAACGCCGGAGAGTGCGTCTATTCGCAGGAACGCCTTCATTGCTTTCTCGCCAGGAACATGTTAACGATTCCTCCGGTAAGCGGCCGGACAGCCACCTCGCTGAAGCCGGCGGCTCGAATCATCTGCATGAAGGCTTCGGGAGATGGGAATGCATGAACCGAATCACGCAGGTAGCTGTAAGCGCCGTCAACCCGCATTAGCCGGCTTCCCACCCGCGGAAGAATATGGTCGAAGTAAAACGTATACAGTCTTTGTAGAATCGGCTGTGAAGGAAAACCGAATTCGATCACAATCAGTTGTCCACCGGGTTTGAGTACCGTAAAGAACTCTTCCAGCGCTTTCTCGCGGCGGGGGATATTTCGAATGCCGAAGGCGATAGTAACTGCATCGACCGATTCCTGCGGAAGCGGAAGCGCACAGCCGTCGCCGACTACCAGGTCGATACGACTTCCGAATTTCTCTTTTTTAACTCGCTGAGCTCCCTTTTCCACCATGGGGGCAGAAAAATCAATTCCGACCACGTTGATGTGGGGATTTTCTCGCGCAATGCTAATCGCTACCTTGGCGGTACCGGTAGCGATATCAACGATCAGCCCGCTGTCTTTTTTTTCAATCGATCGGGCCAGCGCTTTTCTCCAGATATCGTCGATGCCCAGAGAAAGAAACGTGTTGGTGCAGTCATAGAAAGGCGCACCTTTGTCAAAGAGCTCTCTGATAGATCGTTCTGAAACAGCCTTGTGGTACAGCGATGTAAGACTCATTGATGACCGTTCTCCGTTCTCTTTATGGATGAGCAGTGCTTGTTCAATTAAAAATCAATTCGAGACAGTGTCAAGCAAAAAACGGTAAGTGACACTTCTTCTTTTATTGAGAACATGAAGCGTGTAGACCAAACCGGACAATTTTTGTGTGATAAACAGTACAGAGGTCAGATATGAATACGTCTGCGATAACGACAAAACTGACGGTTGTGCTTGAGCACTGGATAGAGCATAACCGCGGCCATCAGGAAGA
>Ga0116149_1006068_pt1 | contig 11026 bp, 5 predicted proteins | sample AD_UKC057_MetaG_FD_89787 | JGI IMG/M metagenome (GOLD analysis project Ga0116149, IMG submission 89787) | Active sludge microbial communities of municipal wastewater-treating anaerobic digesters from USA - AD_UKC057_MetaG | ecosystem: Engineered > Bioreactor > Anaerobic > Digestate | place: USA...
ACCGAAAAGCATGACCGGCTGGTGGTCGTGCTCCAGGTGGCAGCTTTCGTCGCAATAAATACTAATGAGATTTGCCATTTGTGCACTCCCCAATACTCTCATTGTCTCAATTTTGTCAGCACATCACCTAATGAAATAAGCGAACCCTACAGTTATGCTAATTCTTCTAACGGAGATGATTTACATAATTTCTCGAAGGAATTAAGGAGAAAATGTTTCGTCTCTTTTATCGGCAATGCCCATATCTTTCCCAGCTCTTTCGCGACTATATCCATGTCTGTTGGTAATGCAGCTCGATTGTTTACCTTGACAAAGGGTCCATCCGATTCAGTCAATATTCTATTTCTAGGCATCAATCCTATGAGGATCCTCCCTTTTTTGCTCCGTATCATTGCCGGTCCAACAGAAAACCAACACCCCATATCTATGGCTTTTTGGAGCTGTACATTATTGCCGGTGAACCAATGTAAAACAGGAATTCCCGCAGCTGGAAAGCGGGTCAATGCATCTAAGACCTCATTCTCCGCTTTTCTGCTGTGAATAGAGATTATTTTCCCTCCCGACCTTGAAGAGGATTTAAGTATGTGTTCAAATGCCATCGCTTGGGCAGGAAAGTGTTGTTTGAATTCAGGGGACCCATCTAACCCCACTTCTCCTATGTACTTTGTTTGGTCGAGCAGATAGTCAAACAGTGACAACTCATTCATTCGTTCATGAACAACTTGCGGATGAAACCCTAAGGCGGTGCGTATCCTTTTTGTGCTCTTGATCAGGGCGTTTGTTTTTGGCCATGCTTTAGGCGTGGTCGTTACAGATAACACGTACGTTCCTGATTTGGCACATAGATCAATAACTCTTGCCGGATTTTCATATAAATCGATATGACAGTGAAAGTCTATCACAGCACAAATCCTTGACTTCGTAAGTAATTTTCAACCTCCCTCAATCCCCTCTGGACCACATCTACGTATTGAGCTCGTTCCGTGCGTTCTTCTGGTAGCGGTCCACTCATTAATAACCATGATCCATCTACACCCCGCTGCGCTTTCTTGATTGCGAGCATTATCGCCAGCAAATCATCTCGCTCCTTTTCATTTTGATAAACATTTCTGAGGTTCGGGTAACGATATTGGGGGGTTGAATCTGTTAAGCCTGCGGCATGAAACGATGCCCGCCTAATTAAACATGGGACACAGCGTCCACATTGACGCCCACTACGCTTCCATTTTCCACACGATACTGTTTTTGACGCGAGTTGAGGTAGGTTCACCGTTTGTGTACGCTGGTTTGCCGTGCACCGACTTAAAATTTCCCCTTTTGTTAAGAATTTATAAGGATTATCTATTCTTGCAGGTATCCCTAAGGCGGAAAGGATGTTCTGTATTGAGGATATAAAATGAGGGTGTGTAGTACGCGTGCTTAAGGAGCCTAAGCGACGGAAAGTCAGAGGAGGATTTAACGATATCAAACCATTTTCGGGCACCAGCAAGTCCACGCACTGATCGCCAATCCGTCCTGCTAAAGCAGAAGCTACAGCCACACCGTAAGCAAGAAAATTGAAACTTCTTGTTCGCATAGACGTTTCTGCAGGATAACCGAACGTCGGATTGAGATTCGATGAAAAATGGGAGAAATTCGATGGAAAATAGTGACCTACTGAGTTTTGGACTGCTCTATCACGCCGGTATGAATGGCTTACCAGTACAGGATTCCGTCCGCGCGCTGCAATATCAAGGACCGCCGTTGAACTATCCAATCCGCCGGAGAAGAGGCATACGCAGTCCTTGCCTTGCAGCGAAATGGTTTTACTTCCTTGGCGAGAATGTGGGCGCGGTACACCAGGGCCATTATCTTGAAAATTAATGCGCCAAATATCACCGCTAAGAAAATGCAAAGCTCTCTCAAGGTTTGCCCTTATCGGCTCCCAGTCATTAGGTTCCGCGATGGTGATAAGCAAGTCAATCTCTCTATACCAGCCGTCGGCAGTATCATCCCTTCTAACAAAAGTGTCAGCTGCAGTAACCGCAATGGATACCGTTAAGAAATCAAAGGCCCTTTGTGAGATCGGCGTACCCAGGCGCATAATTTCGTCTCGTATCTGATTGCCAATTGCAGCACCAGAAGGGGCCTGGGATCTTGTTCCATAAAGAAGTACATCGATTTCTCCTGGTCCTGGATTCCTCCTAATATTGTTGGGATCTGCATCACAATAAACTCTTGTCATGGCTCATATCCCTCCCATTCAGTCCAAACTTCCGTTATGGCTCTGAGTTGGATATCTTTGATCTGATCTTGGGTTAGATTTCTGATATTGTTCCCGAAGAGATGTCTCATCTCCTGGTCAACGATACTTGCGATAAGATCATGAAGGGCACCTTCCGCTTCTTGGCATTCTTGCAGATTCCCTTTTTGAAAAGCGCGGTCCGAATCCATAACTACTTGTTCGAATATGCTTTCCCTAAGATAAAAGATCATAATGTTGACGAGCATCTCATCAGAGATGCTCGTCGGATCAAATTCGGTTAACCCTTCTAGTGCTTCAGATAGTGCTGTATTTATGGCTGCCTTTATTTTTTCCGCATCACCGTTTTCGGGGGTAAGGGCATTCACAATCTCCTGAATGGCATAATCAATATCCTTGCCAGTTAGTAACGAGAGGTCCACGCCCGTGATCGCCTGTCCGGACCCTCCTTGTCGCAGGTCGCTGATGACTCCGAATAATGCGGCGCCCGCTTTGGACACGGCGCCAAAGCGTCTGGTTCCCACGGTTGCTCCGCCTGTAGCCTTGCGGGCGTATTCACCTAACGCCCTATTGAGATGATGCGGTTCCTTGCTAGTGACGAACTTGCCTAAATTCAAGCGATAGGACCTAAACCGCTGCTCCGCTGGTGGGGGTGGTAATGGTTGATCTGGATTGGCATCAGCCCATGGAGGAACTAGGGGTGCGTTCTTGCCTGGTCCTTTGTTCGACATTGATGTTCCCATTAGTTGCCCTCCTTCCGATTAAACCAGCTTTTGTCCTTCACCATAACGTTGAGCCAGGGCGGCAGTTTTTCAAGCCCAAGCGATCGAATAAATTCAGAAAGAGCTTTCCCTGAAATCGATTCATGCTCAGCCAGCATCAGCGCTCCGTCAAAGCCTGCTGGCTTTCTCTTCCAATCAGATTCTTTGTGAAACTCATTAATAAGTGCTTCCATCACAGCGCTGCATTCTGCTAAATCGACTATGTTTAAAGCCTGCTTTGCAGAGGGCGAATTGATTGTTTGCGTTCTGTAAAGCACTGTAAACGCATTTGCAGCTTGTGCCGACATACCTGCTTTGGAGAAGCGCAATGGCATGGTTTCGCGGCTTAGATAAAGCGCTGGCCGGAGATCTATCCCTCCCAGGTGTGGTTCCAACTGAATCCACTCAAAAACAAAAGGAAAGTGCTTTTGGCGCCATACCTCAGGACAAATTTCCTTAAACTTTTCTGGATCCCCGATGACTTCTTCCAGCTTTTGGATGAGTTCCGCCTTTCCGCCTGCCGCCTCGTTTATAATGCGATAGAATTCATCGGTTGCTTTATTGTCGGTGCATCGCTCAAAAAGTGCAATCTTTGCGATGATGGCTTCATCGAGGGGCATCCCTCGACGTTGAGCTATGCTTGAACGCATCCTGACAACATTCAGCATACGTTTTACGATACGAGGGTTTCCCTGCACACGGGATGAGTTAGCCAATATGGGCGCTATGCGATCCGCAATACCAAAACTTTTAATGATGGCTTCTGTTGTGCTGTCGCCAAGAGCTGCAATAGCAGCATCTTTCGAGATGGGTTCTTGACGCCAACATTCCCTTAAATTACCCAATAAAATTTCCCTAAGTTGCTCCAATCGCTTCTCGTCTATATTGGCTGCAATGGTAAACAGCATGAACATGTAGGCGCGAACTTCATGGACACCCAGGCGCGGTACTCGGATCGGGATCTGGATGAATTTGTCGAGGTAGTCGGTAATTAATCGTTCATCGAGATTACCATAATGCTCCGACACGGCATGACGTATCATTTCCTCATCAGCAGCGATAACGAAAGCGGATTGAGGAAGAAATATGAAAAGCCTAACCGCTTCGAGGGTGTGAATTGCGTTCTTGGGAAGACAGCGATCCAAATTGTCAATAAAGATAACGAGAGTTTTTCCTAGAGTTCCGAGAATTTCTGAGAATTCTTCACGAAAAGCGGCAATTTCGGCTGGCGGTGTCCTTCGGTCAGGTGCCTTCAGTATTCCCTGCGCCTTTTCTTTTACATCAGCTACAGCATCCTTTGCAGCTTGATAATCCTCTTGATCACCCTCTCCCTGAATCAGTTTACCTAATGACTGAGCCCCTTTCGATAGTATGCCGAAGGTTGGAATGCCGGCAGCCGTTGCCCCTACATCGGCTGCAAAGCCAAATAGTCGAAATAGATCAATCCTTCTTGAAAAATTATGTATCTTTTTTACAAGGCCTTCATTACCTTTGGCAGCAGTGAGCAATGTCGATGCTATAACCTCCATTAGCGCTGCCCGAGCATCATCAAAATCTTGGTAAAGCCAAGCATCAAATTTAACGATTATAAATTTTTCGCCTCTCTCGCCAAGCCTCTTTTCGAGCAGCCGGAGCATTGACGACTTTCCAGCACCCCACCCACCGAAAATTCCCAATGAGAGAGGGAGCATCTTTGGATTTCCCAATAGTTCAGCCGCGAGGTCTGCAACCTCAGAATAGTTCAGAAAGTCTTGATCAGTATCTATATCGGCCCACATCGCTATACCTCCCTTTAGGGCAATTTGTGGGAACATGAATGAACCGGTTTTAAGTCTTGCCCTCCACTAAAAAGACTTCTTCATTCGTCAAACCGTATAGTTTATAGACCAGAGCGTCGATTTCGGATTCAAGGCGAGGAACGGCAGGGCTGTCAGGAGCTGTGAGGATTTTCCGGACGCGTTCGATGATGAGAGATTTCTGTGCTGCGGTGGCGGAAGGGATCGGCAGTTGTTCCATGAAAATGATGCGCATTTCCATGAACCCCCCTCTGACGGGTGGGCTGATCCGGCGGATGAAGAAGTTTGTGACCTGCGAGTTCAGTATGCCGAGCAGTGCGAGATCATCGGTTGGAAGAATGTAGGACTTGTCGTTACTGTAGCGTGCCGCATCATCGTAGATGAATTCGGGAACTGTTGTGAAATGCCGCCACATGATTTTCGGTTTCTTAAACTCATCCCAATAGATGCATGACCTTAGTTCCCACCAGAACTTTCCTTGATCGTCTCGTTTCCGCAGCTTGACTTCATGTCTCGATAGATGTCGATTAATGGCCGGGTAAGCCTTCGCAAACAAGGGACGGGCCTTTGCCTCGGTTTTTTCCTTCGACCAGGGCCATTCTTGGTTGGCGCTGCTGGCGATGGTGATGAGATACAACCCCGCCCATTCTGCCTTCCATTTCCGGATGTCCCGGCCGCGGAGCCAGGGTTTGATCAGATCCGCGCTCTTGGGATCTTCGGTGATAAGGCGTTTCCGGGTGGCCTCGTCGATGACGAAGGCCTCGTTCAGGCCGGTCAAGACGCCCCGATAGAATCTTCCTTCCACATACTCGCCGAGGGGCTTGCCAGCCCTTCTGAGTTTCTCCATCAGGGCCAGGACTTCCGGACACTCCAGGGACCAGCCTTCCGGCTTGAGCGCCGCAACGGGCATGCTGAAACCCACGGCGGCCAGGGTTTCGTCCAGGCGTTCCAACTGGGAGGGATCGGTGAAGGTGGCGGCCAGGGTCTTTGTTGCAGTTTCTGATTTGGCCTTTTCAATCAGCAGGATGGACGGGTAGGTGGTGGCGTCGAAAATGGGAAGATCGCCGAAATCGATGACGATCTTAGGCGTAGCCGCGCCGGCGAGGAGGGCACGGGTATTTTTGCCGTAGCCTGCCCGCATGAATTTGTTGGGGGCGATAAAGCATAGATGACCGGAGTTCTTGAGAATTTCCAGACCACGCTTGTAGAAGTAAGTGTATAGATCGGCAGTGCCGCAATAAAAAGTGCCGAATGTCTGTTTCAACCGGGGTTTGGCTTCCTTGATGGATTCCTGTCGCACATAGGGCGGGTTGGCGATGACGACGTCAAAACCGCCGCGCTTATGAAAGACTTCGGAGAAATGGGTGTGGAAATCGAAGGTTATATCCCCCGCTGTGGAAAGATATTTTTTAACATGTTCCATTAACTCGGCAAACAATTGCGTGATAGTGGTCCTTATTCCGGCCTTATCGTACTGATCTGCGGCATAAAAGTATCGTTCTTTTGCCGATTCCAGCTTTTTGCTGATTTCGTCGTCGGGAAGGATATCTCCGATTCCCAGCAGCGAGTTGCCGGATACGATTTTATAATCCAGATTCGGCAGCGGCTTGATCTGCTTCACGTCCTCTTCGTCCACCACCAGCGAGAGCCAGAGACGCAGTTTGGCGATCTCGACCGCGCCGGGATCTATGTCCACGCCATATAGGCAGTTTTGAATGGCGTGACGCTTGAAAAAATAAGGCGTCCGCTCATGGACGTCATTGAAGTAGGGCGTCAGGGCGAAACGGGCGCGGACGATTTCGGTCATCATGCCTACCGGGAAGGCGCCCGATCCGACGGCGGGATCGCAGACGCTGATATCTTTAAGCTTGTCGTCAATCAACCGGGCATATTTCTCAATGTTTTTGGGAAGTTCAGCTTTTTGGCTTTTTGTGCCGGACATTCTGGCCGCTTCGTAATGGGCAGCCTGATCGCCAAGCCTGATCAAGGCTTCGATGTCCTTGCGCGGCACCTTTTCGCTGCGAATCACGGTCGTAAGGACCATTTGTTCCGATTCAGATCCGCCGAATAGTTCATTCTGTTTTGGTTTGCCGGCAATAAGAGGTTTTTCAGCCTTATTCAATTCCGTATCGAGGTAATGGATCAGGCTTTCCCGGCACATGTAGTGGACGATCTCGCGGGGGGTATAATATGCTCCCAGGCCTTTCCGCCGGTTTTCCTCGATCAGGTTCTCGAATACCTTGCCGAGCATTTCCGGATCGATGGCTACCTCTTTTTCCAGCGGTTCGGCCTCGTTCACGGTGAAGTTGTAGCGGTCGAATACATCGAGGACGCCGGTGCCGGTAATCCCTTCCTCGATAGGGTCGTGGTTGGTAAAAAGGCGGTTGGGAATCAGGATGTCTATCTTTTGCCAATCATACCCGCCGAGCGCCTCGAACAGACCGCCGTTGAGGAACGGAATCCGGCACTCGAAATGTTGGCACCATGCTTCATGACCCCGGTCAGTAGCCAGGGTATCGTAGAAAAGCGGTTCAAGGATATCATTGAAATAATTGTTGTAATGCCCATATTCACCCGCGGTCAGGCGGCGCAGGAAATCATGCGGGCCGGTTCCCCAGTCTTTTCCTTTCTCTACGCCGAGCCAGCCCTTTTTCTGCAGAAAATAAAGGAATACGATCTGCCCCAGAAGTTTTTTGGCAAAGTCCACGGTATTGACATTTTTTGTCTGGAATTCATTGCTGATGGACTTGTCTTTCTTGAGGAGTTTTTCTATCCCCTGGTGAATATTCTCGAAAAGTCCCACATACCGCTTGAAAAATTCCTTGGTGACGGCTTCGACGCTGAAGGCCTCTTCGATGTTTGTCAATTTGGGATCGGTTTTTGTGTCCTGGAGCAACGAGAGAAATCTGGTTTGCGCCGTATGGCAGCTTTCGCCTTCGCCCACGATGTAGGAAAAACGGCGTGCCGGGGTAAGGCGTGCCTCTACGCCTATCTTGCCGGATTCCTTTTCCACAGCGGCGTATTCCATTTTAACATAGGATAACCGCCACTGCTTTTCCGTCGGCGAGACAAAAGCGACGAGAGCGGCGTCTTATTCATCCCTTGTCTTGAGGTGGTGGGCGACAAAATTACGGATGGCGGTGCGGGCGCGCGCCAGCTTGGTTTCCGTCGTCAAATGGACGATCAGGACATCCAGTTTCTCGTTTTCGGGAGAGGTATAGGTTCCGAGCCGTTCGTAACGGGTGACGTGGTTTTTGAAGGCATCCTTGACATAGGCAGTATTCCACGCCTGTGCCTTTGTCTCGTCGATCCGGTTCAGCAGGTTGACGGCAAAGTTTTGAAAGCGGGGCTTGTCGAAGCCCTGGGTGAAGGTCTGGTCAATGAGCGCATAAGATTGATCGCGATTCATTCGGCCTCCACGAGATAGGAGGACAGGATCACCTCGCGCGGGCTGAGGACATGGGCCGTCATTTGTGTGCGGGTGGCCTGAAAGAACAGCGGAGAAATATCCCGGCGCAGAATACCCAGGACTTTGAGCGGCTGGATTTCCTTTCTCAGTGCATCGGCTACCTTTTTCGCGGTCGGCTTAGGGAGCGCCCCGTCCATCAACAGTTGGATAACCTTTTGAATGTAAAGCTCATCATCTTCGGTAAAACCGTGATAGCGTCGAATTTCCTTCGCTTTCAGGCGCTTCAGGATATAGGCGTCATTTGCAGCGCCTTTTTGTTTGGGAATGGCATCGTCCAAATCCGGGCTTGTTGCTGCTTCTATGGCCAGTTTGTTCTTTTCCAGGAGAGTGTAGAAGTCATGGGGAATAGCTTCACGCTTTTCCGCCGGATCAGCCGGCTTGAGGGTTTTAGCTGCGGCGAAGAAGTCGAATTCGAGAGATTCCGCAGCTCCCGGAAGGGCCAGGAAAAACTTATCGAGCCTCCCCTGGCGGAAATAGGTCAGTAAGGCCGGAAGATCTTTTATATTTAAGCCTATGTTGCTGCCCGTTGGGAAAAGTCTGGTCGAGCGGGCCTTTTTCGGCAGGCGCTTGATGCGGGTGAAGAGATCCGGTTCCTGATCGCGTACGGCGCGGATTTCGGTAAGATATTCCAGTTCGCTTTCTTCCTCTTCATCTTCGCCGGTAATCGTTTTCTTGGAGGTCAACTTTGCAAAGAGATCATGCGATTTGATCTCTTCTCCCTCCGTCAGCAGGCGGGCATCGGCGCCGAGCATCTCGATGAAGGCGTGTATTTTGGCTTCAGCGGATTCCTTGAGTTTGATCAGATCGTTGCTTTCTTCCGTCGGGAAAAAGTTGTAGGTATGGATGGTGTCAAATGCCGTATCCACCCGATTGACACGACCGACGCGCTGAATGAGGCGGGTCGGGTTCCACGGGATGTCGTAGTTCACCACGATATTGGATTGATGAAGGTTGACACCTTCGGAAAGCACTTCCGTGGCGACCAGGATCCGGTATTTGTCTTGGGGTTGAAAGGCGCGGGCGTCAAAATTGTCAATAACCTCCCGGCGTTCAGACTCGCCGGAACTGCCGGTAAAAAGCAGGACCTTCCGATCAATCATTTCGGTGATCTGCCGGCATAGATATTCCGCCGTTTCTCTGGATTCGGTGAAAATAATTACTTTCCCCTTTTTGAGAATACGGCCTTTGCGGAGGACCTCGGCAAAGGCCTCCCACTTGGGATCACGTTTGATCTGTTTCCAAAGGGCGGCGATTTTTTTCAAAATCAGGCGATCCGATTCCAGGTCGCGGAGAAAACTTTCATTGAAATCCTTGGTGGAGAGCCGCTCGGCCCTGTCCGCGTCGAGCAGGCGATCGATGGCTTCCTGGTCGTCGGTTTCCAGGAGTTCGAAGATTTTGTTGATATGCTTTTTGCTGATGTAAACGTTTCCCTTTTGAAATTCTTCAATGAAGCGGTCATAAGACCGGATAAAGCGCTCCAGGCTCAGGCGGAAGGCATGGAAGCTGCTCTCCAGGCGTTTTACCAGAAGTATTTTCATGAATTTCGCGAGGTTTTGCTGGCTCTGCACCTCGCGATGCTCACGTTTGCCTTCGTAATAGGTCAACGGTTTGTAGCGGGCGTATGTAAAATCCCGGGTGATCAAGCGCACCGTTTCGATGAAGATGTCGTTCTCCTTTTGGTTGAACTTGTAGAATAGTGGCTGGGGATCGGAAACCTCGGGGAACTTCAAACCTTGGTGCGTCAAATCCTCCCCGTAATATTTCATGATTTCTCTTCGGGTCCGCCGGATCATCAGATATTTGAGGATTTGCTCGCGGGTTTCCTTTGCGTTGGCCTGGACGGTCGCAAAATAGGCTTCACGGTTAGTTTGTCGGTCGAGACCGTGGAGGCGTTTTTCAAGACGGGTGAAAAAGGCTTCCAGATTCCGCATGTTGGGAATGGTGCTGTTCTTACCGTTCTGAAATAGTTTGACCTGACTGAGAATATCCCGCGGGGTGTTGTTCAAGGGCGTTGCCGAAACCAGGATCACCCGTTTGCCGCGACAGATCTGGGCGAGCATTTCATAGGTCTGATTCGTCTCGGTACGGAAACGATGGGATTCGTCAATGAAAACATTGGCATATTTGGATACGTCCCGTTCCAGGAGATCCTCTATTTTCCCGAGAGACTCAAAATCGGTATGCGGCACCCGGAAATCACCGAAAACATTTGGCCATGATCCGCGATTATCCTTATCCAGCAAGTGGGGCGGGGCGATTACGAGCGACCGGCCGTCCAGTTGCTGGGCCAGCAGGGCCGCCATATAGGTCTTCCCGAGGCCGACAACGTCGGACAGGAACAAGCCCCCGTATTCCTGGAGCACTTTGCGGGCGCTGATGACGGCCTCTTCCTGATACTTCAGCCGCTTGAACCCATCGGGAACGTAGATGTCTTCCAACGCGTCCGGACGGTTCAGCTCATCTCGGAAATATTCGTACAGGAATTTGAGGTAAAGCTCATAGGGCGTGAAATGAGCAAAGGGAGAGCGATTGATGATGGTGTCTTCGTACGGTTTGGCAACATCCACCGCCACCGCCCAAAGCTCTTTGAACTTGGCGATGGCGAAATCATAGTCGGCGCGGTTTTTCAGTTCGACATTGAATTCAAGATTGTCCTGCAATCCGGACTGGGTAAGGTTGCTCGACCCCGTGATCACGCGGCCTTTATCCATGAACCCCTCGTTGAAGGTCATGATATAGACCTTCGCATGGAGTTTCT
>Ga0116149_1006071_pt1 | contig 11020 bp, 7 predicted proteins | sample AD_UKC057_MetaG_FD_89787 | JGI IMG/M metagenome (GOLD analysis project Ga0116149, IMG submission 89787) | Active sludge microbial communities of municipal wastewater-treating anaerobic digesters from USA - AD_UKC057_MetaG | ecosystem: Engineered > Bioreactor > Anaerobic > Digestate | place: USA...
TGAATTTATATCCTACTATCCATTAAAACAAGGATTGAAACATCTCATTCTCGTGATTCATTACCTGCATATATACTATTTATATCCTACTATCCATTAAAACAAGGATTGAAACATCTCATTTTCGTGATGCATTATCTGCATATATACATTTATATCCTACTATCCATTAAAACAAGGATTGAAACTTTGCACGGGGCGACCAGCAACTTGCAAACTCAAAATTTATATCCTACTATCCATTAAAACAAGGATTGAAACTGGTCCGGCTGGTGCGGGAAAAACCGCATCAGCTCTATTTATATCCTACTATCCATTAAAACAAGGATTGAAACATATTGCTAAAGGTTGTGCCGTTGATTCATTAGTAATATTTATATCCTACTATCCATTAAAACAAGGATTGAAACATCGGGATGAAGCATATCGCAAAATGCAGATAGCGATATTTATATCCTACTATCCATTAAAACAAGGATTGAAACATGCTTGAACTCTCGGGAAAATCTCTTTGCTAATGCATTTATATCCTACTATCCATTAAAACAAGGATTGAAACGAAGAAATTGAAAAAATGCGTGATATGACAATTCAATTTATATCCTACTATCCATTAAAACAAGGATTGAAACCGCCAATGGCAATATGGCAATTATTGTCTGCCCAAAATTTATATCCTACTATCCATTAAAACAAGGATTGAAACTAGCAATATTTCTGAAGCTTCCTTCCTTGAACATTGAATTTATATCCTACTATCCATTAAAACAAGGATTGAAACTTCAGAACACCTGGATTATATAATTCATAATTCAGGAATTTATATCCTACTATCCATTAAAACAAGGATTGAAACTTCCAAGCATCCTTCATACTTTTAGTCCCACTAATAATTTATATCCTACTATCCATTAAAACAAGGATTGAAACTTTTATCAAAAAGATTATTATACCTTATCATCTGCTAATTTATATCCTACTATCCATTAAAACAAGGATTGAAACAGCAGAGCCGACCGCCAAAATAGGCATTCGTATCACCATTTATATCCTACTATCCATTAAAACAAGGATTGAAACATCTCATTCTCGTGATTCATTACCTGCATATATACTATTTATATCCTACTATCCATTAAAACAAGGATTGAAACGCGCAAATCCTACCGCTACTACTTCAGATATTCCTATTTATATCCTACTATCCATTAAAACAAGGATTGAAACTTATTTCCATCCCAAGAACCCTGCCAACCATTATAAGGATTTATATCCTACTATCCATTAAAACAAGGATTGAAACAGGAAACGATAGTTATCCGGGAGCGAATCCGGGATAATTTATATCCTACTATCCATTAAAACAAGGATTGAAACTTATATTCAGCAATTATGGTTGCCAATAATCCAGATAATTTATATCCTACTATCCATTAAAACAAGGATTGAAACGCTGCGATTGCCTACAAGACATTCACTACTGCTCTGGATTTATATCCTACTATCCATTAAAACAAGGATTGAAACCTCAGGAAATAACTACCGATGGCAATATCAATCGTGTATTTATATCCTACTATCCATTAAAACAAGGATTGAAACACAACTCAAGAATTAGCTAATATGGCATCTGAATTGATTTATATCCTACTATCCATTAAAACAAGGATTGAAACCCACCGGCAGTAATGTCAATATTGGGCGGGGATAATATTTATATCCTACTATCCATTAAAACAAGGATTGAAACATATGGCATCACTAATCCAAATGCTCAATGCTGCTAAGAATTTATATCCTACTATCCATTAAAACAAGGATTGAAACATATTAAAAGGATAAAAAAATGGCAGACAAACAAATAATTTATATCCTACTATCCATTAAAACAAGGATTGAAACTTTTGTGTTATTATTAAATATTGAATAATCTGAGATAGTTAAGACTGCTTGGACCTTAAAAATCTAAAAAACAATAGAAAAATCAAAAGCACAGGAGGTGCTAAATGAAAAAAACATTAATTCTTCTGGCCTTATTGGTCACTCTCCAGCTTTTGGTTGGAGATATTGCTAGCTGGCAAGACTGTTATGTCTCGTCTGTAGAGCAGTTGCAGATGATTCGTCAGTCTGCGGGGACAATCTACGGTGTCGGCTATAAGTATTTTGTGAAATCCAGTAATGGTTCGGATTTCCAAAATATTATGGTGGCCGATTGTGATTCGTTGGTGCTGGAATCTGCCTGGATGATTTCTTCATCTGTTGGTTACTGCGGCGGGCAAATTTATCGGCCGTCTGATTCATCATTGAGTCGTCCGGTGCTGTATAAGACCACCAACGGTGGTCAGAGTTGGACCAGGACTGGGCAACTAGAGCAGCAGACTGCTCGCTATATAGTCAGCAATGTCCAGTTTGTCAGCCAACAAGAGGGCTATATTGCCCTTAATCCATATTTTGGTTTTGACGGCTTGAAGATTTATCGGACCGTTAATGGCGGACAAAGCTGGAGCTTGGTCTACGGACCAAGCTATGGCAACTGCCTGGCGTCCGATTTTTCCCCTGGTCTAATGATTGTTGGTAAAAACTCGCCTCAAGGTGTGTTAATCAGTGCCAATGGCACTGATTGGCAGCTAAGGACCGATAATATTGTTGGTCAAAACCCGACACTCGTTTTGTCCAATAACGGCCGGTTAATTGTTAGAACTTATCCGAATATGTTATATTCGGATAATACTGGACAAGATTGGTCAACGGTTGATTTTACCAACCTTGGTGACGGCTTTAGTCCAGCCGGTTGTTTAACTAGTTGCGCCATGAGTGCGTTGGGTAGTAATGTTTATATGATTGCTGGCATTTGGGATGGCAGCAGTAATCATCGTGGTATTATCCGCTCACTTAACAATGGCTCCGACTGGCAGTGGATTGTCCAGCCGGCCGATATGCCTGATCAGTCGGGTCAGACATACGGGATATGCTATTGGGGTGAATATGTTTATATCGCCCACAATTTACACATTTACCGGATGCATGTCGGTCCAGTTGCTAATGATGACCCGACTATTCCGGTAGTCACCGATAACCTTAATTGTTACCCCAACCCATTTCGGGGTAGCACCAACGTTATAATCAAACAGATAGATAACAGCCCAACCACTGTTGCTGTCTACAATCTCCGCGGTCAGCTGATTCGGACCGTGGTCAACAACCTCAAGCTGTCGCCCGGCGAACACTCTTTCGTCTGGGATGGCAAAAGTGATAACGGCCAGCCAGTGGCAGCCGGCATCTATTTCTTTAAGATAACATCAGGAAAATATTCCGCAACACGGAAGATAGTTCTGATGAAATAAACTAACCAACTTTTAATCTAGCCAGAAGGTTTTACCTCTGGCTTTTTTTTTATTGAAAAAAATGTTATAATATCGATGAACCTTATTTATATCCTACTATCCATTAAAACAAGGATTGAAACCAACAATAGCGGATATTTTATTGCCGTCCATTGTGATATTTATATCCTACTATCCATTAAAACAAGGATTGAAACCATGCTTTCAATACGATGAATGACCGCATTGCTAGCATTTATATCCTACTATCCATTAAAACAAGGATTGAAACTCTTGGCAATCCCCGTCTGCGAGATGATGTATATTATTTATATCCTACTATCCATTAAAACAAGGATTGAAACTTTGATTAGTCATGTAGGAATACTAATATCAATCTAATTTATATCCTACTATCCATTAAAACAAGGATTGAAACCACGATGTCGCCATTAGCTTCTTGTGGCATTACAATATTTATATCCTACTATCCATTAAAACAAGGATTGAAACTGTATCTGCGTCCTTCGCGATTCATATACAGGAACGTATTTATATCCTACTATCCATTAAAACAAGGATTGAAACAAAGCAAAAAGAACTACACAGAAAGCTATTACAAAAAGATTTATATCCTACTATCCATTAAAACAAGGATTGAAACTGTTTCCAGCGCAGCAAGCTGAGCGGATTTCGATGTATTTATATCCTACTATCCATTAAAACAAGGATTGAAACCTCCCGTCCCAGGCCACCGCGCCTATGCTCGCCATTGATTTATATCCTACTATCCATTAAAACAAGGATTGAAACAACTTGATCCCCTCTACAATAGGATTCATCATGAAGTATTTATATCCTACTATCCATTAAAACAAGGATTGAAACCCCGATCTGGCTTATGCTGCGTGGAGACATCCATTATTTATATCCTACTATCCATTAAAACAAGGATTGAAACTGCCTGTGAAATTAGAACTTAATCCTGATAGACAGCATTTATATCCTACTATCCATTAAAACAAGGATTGAAACTGTAAATACAAATGAAGGAAAGGCAATGGTAGTAGCAATTTATATCCTACTATCCATTAAAACAAGGATTGAAACGTGAAGGGGATAGTTCTTGGAAAATAGACGGGGAAATTTATATCCTACTATCCATTAAAACAAGGATTGAAACCCGAGATCAAACTCTGCTTCGGGTCGGCCTAATTTTTATTTATATCCTACTATCCATTAAAACAAGGATTGAAACTTCCCGGGGCTTGGAGAAAACGAAAAGGAGAAGGAATTTATATCCTACTATCCATTAAAACAAGGATTGAAACATTCAGATGCTCAATGCTGCCAAGAAGGACGGGATAAATTTATATCCTACTATCCATTAAAACAAGGATTGAAACTCGTTATTTTCTTTACCATTTTTCACCTCTCTAAAATATTTATATCCTACTATCCATTAAAACAAGGATTGAAACAAAGCAATGTGACAATGAAAGCAATTGTCAATGATATTATTTATATCCTACTATCCATTAAAACAAGGATTGAAACCCTGAACTGCCTTGCAGATAAATCATGGAGCTATCTATTTATATCCTACTATCCATTAAAACAAGGATTGAAACTATATTGTTGCCAGGTTTTCTCACAGGCAATATGCAATTTATATCCTACTATCCATTAAAACAAGGATTGAAACTCTGGTATCCTTCGCTTATGCGTGGGGAAAATTAAATTTATATCCTACTATCCATTAAAACAAGGATTGAAACAATACTTTGTGATTGAATCCGGGTGCAAAATAGCCGTATTTATATCCTACTATCCATTAAAACAAGGATTGAAACTCATTTTTCCATTCATTGACAAACCTGCGCAATCTGTATTTATATCCTACTATCCATTAAAACAAGGATTGAAACTCTATCACCGCATTTCCCAGGTCGTCCGTCTCTACCATTTATATCCTACTATCCATTAAAACAAGGATTGAAACTGCATACACCGGAAGCATCCGGGAAGCAAGAGAAGCATTTATATCCTACTATCCATTAAAACAAGGATTGAAACTCAATATCTGATTTTGATGGCAAAAGAGAGTGATACATTTATATCCTACTATCCATTAAAACAAGGATTGAAACAACTTAAAAAATTGGAAAACAAATATTTTCAAACTATATTTATATCCTACTATCCATTAAAACAAGGATTGAAACGATAAATGGCGAGCCGATCAAATCAAAAAGATATAATTTATATCCTACTATCCATTAAAACAAGGATTGAAACTTCCTACTAAATAAACAACAGCAAAATGCCCGTCTATATTTATATCCTACTATCCATTAAAACAAGGATTGAAACAAACTGGGACAGTGATACCAGATGATGATATTATCAAATTTATATCCTACTATCCATTAAAACAAGGATTGAAACAAATAGGCTGTCAATTAAGCAGCTTGTAAGTAATTTTATTTATATCCTACTATCCATTAAAACAAGGATTGAAACCTTGGGATGTATTAGAAGCACTTATAGAGGAATTGAATTTATATCCTACTATCCATTAAAACAAGGATTGAAACTTACTCAATGGTCAATTGGTCAATCCTCAAAAAAACCATTTATATCCTACTATCCATTAAAACAAGGATTGAAACGACCAAAAGAAGGAAGTGAAGAGATTGGGGATTGGATTTATATCCTACTATCCATTAAAACAAGGATTGAAACGCAAAGCAGAAAGATAAAGATGAAGAAGTGGTAACAATTTATATCCTACTATCCATTAAAACAAGGATTGAAACCGAGATTGTTAAGACAGTAAATAAACCTAAAAGAATTTATATCCTACTATCCATTAAAACAAGGATTGAAACCTCATATTGATTAACTATCTCCTTCCATAAATCTATATTTATATCCTACTATCCATTAAAACAAGGATTGAAACCCAGGCAATCTTCATTCGCCTTAATCAATAATTCAATTTATATCCTACTATCCATTAAAACAAGGATTGAAACTCGCCTCCACCACCACTTTCACTTCCTTTTGTCTCTATTTATATCCTACTATCCATTAAAACAAGGATTGAAACGGCAAATGTGCCGACTGTGATCCAGTTACAGCTCAGATTTATATCCTACTATCCATTAAAACAAGGATTGAAACTCTGCCAAAGATACATCCGGGCACAATGCCTGCACCATTTATATCCTACTATCCATTAAAACAAGGATTGAAACTGAACCATCTATGCTTTCTCAGATATGGGGAACTCCATTTATATCCTACTATCCATTAAAACAAGGATTGAAACAATATATTAGTGAAGATGAAATAGGGCTGATTAGAATTTATATCCTACTATCCATTAAAACAAGGATTGAAACTACAATTCCAGGCGAAATTCATTAAAGCGGGCATCAATTTATATCCTACTATCCATTAAAACAAGGATTGAAACCTAGTTCAAGAGAAATAAACGAAAGTAGCAGCATTCATATTTATATCCTACTATCCATTAAAACAAGGATTGAAACTGCTCTTTTTGGAGTGCACCTTTATCCTGCCCCGGATTTATATCCTACTATCCATTAAAACAAGGATTGAAACTCCATAATTAACAGGTGCGTCAAATGCCACCACTTCAATTTATATCCTACTATCCATTAAAACAAGGATTGAAACTTTCAGGGAACGATATTCAAAAGGTCTGCTGAAATTATTTATATCCTACTATCCATTAAAACAAGGATTGAAACATATCAGAAGGTGGATGAACAATAACATCAATAGAATTTATATCCTACTATCCATTAAAACAAGGATTGAAACACTTGAGAGACAGTGCAATACATAAATAACTCCTTATTTATATCCTACTATCCATTAAAACAAGGATTGAAACTTTGGAAATTATAATATTATGGCTACTTCAGGTAAACATTTATATCCTACTATCCATTAAAACAAGGATTGAAACATGAGATCGGATTCCCAATGTTCCAGGAGCCAAGAATTTATATCCTACTATCCATTAAAACAAGGATTGAAACCGAAAGGCGGAATGTCATACCTCCGAAACTATTCGATTTATATCCTACTATCCATTAAAACAAGGATTGAAACTCTCCGCAATAGGGGCCCCGAACATATTACTTTCTCCATTTATATCCTACTATCCATTAAAACAAGGATTGAAACGGTCTTCGTAGTGTTGTTTTTCGGCTTCTTTATCCAATTTATATCCTACTATCCATTAAAACAAGGATTGAAACACTAAATGCTTCATTTTGGGTTACATCAATTGCCGATTTATATCCTACTATCCATTAAAACAAGGATTGAAACCCACGATTACCAGGTATAATTGGCAATATCTGGATAATTTATATCCTACTATCCATTAAAACAAGGATTGAAACTCAATCCTGCTCTTGGGTGTGCTGATCACCGTCACTATTTATATCCTACTATCCATTAAAACAAGGATTGAAACTCTGTGAGAGTTCTTTTTTCTCAACTCTCTTAACCCCGATTTATATCCTACTATCCATTAAAACAAGGATTGAAACGAGCTCAGAGCCCCGAACTTAGAGCCCAGAGCTTAGATTTATATCCTACTATCCATTAAAACAAGGATTGAAACCAGGAGAAAGCCCAAGAAAGACAAATGGCAATGGCAAAATTTATATCCTACTATCCATTAAAACAAGGTTTGAAACTTCCTATTCCTGATACACCTACATCAGAAAATATAGATTTATATCCTACTATCCATTAAAACAAGGATTGAAACGGCGGAGGTGGAGAAGCGGAAGGAGAGCTGAAGATAATTTATATCCTACTATCCATTAAAACAAGGATTGAAACTCTGCCCAAGGATACTGTGGCTCTTCAATTGGATTATATTTATATCCTACTATCCATTAAAACAAGGATTGAAACTCTGCCAAAGATACATCCGGGCACAATGCCTGCACCATTTATATCCTACTATCCATTAAAACAAGGATTGAAACATAAGCATAAAGAGGAATATCAGGTTCAGAATATCAAGATTTATATCCTACTATCCATTAAAACAAGGATTGAAACATGGAGAGAATATGGCTAATCAAGGAGGGATCGTTATTTATATCCTACTATCCATTAAAACAAGGATTGAAACGAAGAAAAAGAGAGATGAAAATGGAGAGAAAAATGAGATTTATATCCTACTATCCATTAAAACAAGGATTGAAACTGAATACGCGGATTAAGCCGTTACAGAACATCTTCGGATTTATATCCTACTATCCATTAAAACAAGGATTGAAACCAGATGGAATACCCGGCAAAAGTGCGAGGTGTTTCCATTTATATCCTACTATCCATTAAAACAAGGATTGAAACCTTATGACATTCCGCTTTCCCTGAGTAAATATAAATAATTTATATCCTACTATCCATTAAAACAAGGATTGAAACGCTGACCGGTTAGCGGAAAAGCTGGTCACAAACGAATTTATATCCTACTATCCATTAAAACAAGGATTGAAACACTTTAGTAATAGCGATAGTCGGAGCAGTTGCTGCAATTTATATCCTACTATCCATTAAAACAAGGATTGAAACAATGCTCAGCGGGATGCGTTCTTGAGCTTTGGTTTTATTTATATCCTACTATCCATTAAAACAAGGATTGAAACCCATCAATAATTGGTATTGGGGTGGAAACCTCAAGAATATTTATATCCTACTATCCATTAAAACAAGGATTGAAACTGATGATAATAGTATGACTATTACCTTGCGTGATGCAATTTATATCCTACTATCCATTAAAACAAGGATTGAAACAGAATGGCGCTACCTATGAGGAATGGGGAACAGTGGGAATTTATATCCTACTATCCATTAAAACAAGGATTGAAACTAAAATGGAAATAGAGAAAGTGGGGGAGCAAGACAATTTATATCCTACTATCCATTAAAACAAGGATTGAAACATGTGGATCAATCCGCTCACAATAGGCAATCTCCAATTTATATCCTACTATCCATTAAAACAAGGATTGAAACTTTAGTAATGATATGTACTAATCATATGAAACACTATTTATATCCTACTATCCATTAAAACAAGGATTGAAACCTACATTATTTACAAATTCTAATCCATCCACCCATTATTTATATCCTACTATCCATTAAAACAAGGATTGAAACTAGGAATACCTCTTTCATCATCAACTCCTTATTAAATTTATATCCTACTATCCATTAAAACAAGGATTGAAACAATTATCAGTAATATTAATTGATGTATTAATTGCTATTTATATCCTACTATCCATTAAAACAAGGATTGAAACGTTGGATTCCTGATTGTATGTATGTTTTCGACCACCATTTATATCCTACTATCCATTAAAACAAGGATTGAAACCCGGTGACAGTATACACGCCTTCGCCGATTCTGCCGATTTATATCCTACTATCCATTAAAACAAGGATTGAAACAGACATGACTGCCTGAGTACTCAAGGGAGCCGATAAAATTTATATCCTACTATCCATTAAAACAAGGATTGAAACGAGATGGAGCATACGAAATAGATGGATCTTCCGCTAATTTATATCCTACTATCCATTAAAACAAGGATTGAAACTTGCACCACCAGTATAAGCTGAATCGGTAAGAGCATATTTATATCCTACTATCCATTAAAACAAGGATTGAAACTATAAGCTCATCAAACCTCTGGTGAAGAAATGATTGATTTATATCCTACTATCCATTAAAACAAGGATTGAAACTTACAACGCCGAAGTAGAAGCCGACGTGTTTAATATTATTTATATCCTACTATCCATTAAAACAAGGATTGAAACATTGTTTTTCTAGATAGAGAAGCTGATCTTGATATGAATTTATATCCTACTATCCATTAAAACAAGGATTGAAACATACTCCTTCATCAGAAGTATCTCCCTTATCTATGATTTATATCCTACTATCCATTAAAACAAGGATTGAAACTGAAGTTCTCAAAGAACTTTATCTCAGATATAATCTATTTATATCCTACTATCCATTAAAACAAGGATTGAAACCCTGCTTCCCTCGGCGGGAAGTGCTATTTCACTCTATAACTGTTTGGTTTCAGAAACACGGCGGTTCAGCGACCGCCGGTACTGACAATTTCACTCTATAACTGTTTGGTTTCAAAAACACGGCGGTTCGGCGACCGCCGGTACTGACAATTTCACTCTATAACTGTTTGGTTCCAAAAACACGGCGGTTCAGCGACCGCCGGTACTGACAATTTCACTCTATAACTGTTTGGTTTCAAAAAACACGGCAGTTCAGCGACCGCCGGTACATACAATTTCAAGCTGAATCACGGCGGTTCGGCGACCGCCGGTACATACAATTTTATAACTGTTTGGTGAAATATTCTGCGGTTAGAATTTTTTCATTGGTTCTAATTATATTCCATAGTGCATAGTCACTCTTTATAGTAGTAGAATATGTTGGAATCATCCTGAACAATTTCATTACAGTAAAACACTGTTCTTGATGATGGCTGAATCTCACCAAGAGAATCTTTTAGGGCTTTCTCAATATTACGCTGATCTTTTAGACCTCACATATTCTACGGGGCTTAAAAAATACTTGCCAGGAATCCATATCA
>Ga0116149_1006072_pt1 | contig 11020 bp, 7 predicted proteins | sample AD_UKC057_MetaG_FD_89787 | JGI IMG/M metagenome (GOLD analysis project Ga0116149, IMG submission 89787) | Active sludge microbial communities of municipal wastewater-treating anaerobic digesters from USA - AD_UKC057_MetaG | ecosystem: Engineered > Bioreactor > Anaerobic > Digestate | place: USA...
CAGGCCGAAAGGTATGTGCGTACGAGAAGATCTTCCCGCGTCGCGTGGTCAGAACGGTGTACTTCTCAAGCTTGTCTGCGCTCACGGCAACGGTCTTGTACCAGGACGTTGGCCCCCAGGATTGAAAGTTCTCCAGAGGCTTGCCCGACACACCCATCTGATCCAGAATACTGTGCGCCTTCCTGTCGGACTGAGCAAAAGTGTAAATCTCAAAGCCAAGGGTACTTACCTTTTCTCGACGCAGAAGATCAAGTGCCCCAACCTCTGCCTCAGTCGGGCTGATCGTGATCGCCTTCTCGCCATCATATTGACGAAGAGGGAGACTCAATAGCAGCACAAGCGCGATTACTGCGATTACGAAGGCAACCAGGAGAACGGACTTCTTTGGGAGTGGCGGATGCGCGGGAATTTGCGAGAACTCTGCGCTTTCGGTAACCGCTTGGCCCTTTGTTTCTGTGCCGGTAACCCACTGCCCTCCTGAAGTCAGAGTGGGTTGCTGGCACATTCGCTGAAAGTGACGAAGATCATCCAGTGTCTGGCCGATATCCTGATATCGATCAACCGGATTCTTCTCTAAGCACCGCCCAATAATGCGCAGAAGCTCCACCGGAGCATCCTGTTTCACCGAATCGATCGCCGACGGCGGCTCAGACACGATTTTATGAGCGACTTCGGCGGCATACTCACCACGAAACGGGCGCCGACCCAGTATCAGTTCGTAGAGAACCACACCGAACGAGAAGACATCGGAGCGTTTGTCGATTGCCGACCCCTTGACTTGCTCAGGTGACATGTACGCAAATGTACCGACAGTAGTTCCGGTTCGCCTGATATCCTCGTCGCTCTCTCGTCGGGCAAGGCCGAAATCGAGTATCTTCGCCATTCCGTCCCTGGACACAAGTATGTTGGCAGGTTTGATGTCGCGATGAACAATATCTGCGTTATGAGCGGCCTTGAGACCGGCAGCGATTTCAGTCGCCAACTGACATTTCTGTTCAAGGGTAAGGTCTTGCACTCTGTCCAACGGCTGGCCATCAACATACTCCATGGCAATAAATGACCGCTGCTCAAACTGAAACACCTCGTAGATGGCCACTACATTGGGATGGTTCAGATTCGCCAGCGTTTTGGCTTCACGACGGAATCGGGCCTGGAACTGCTCGTCTGCAGCGAGTTCTGGCGACAGGCATTTGAGGGCGACCCTACGATCGAGCTCCGTATCCTTAGCGAGAAAGACAGTCCCCATTCCGCCGGCACCAAGGGGCTTCTCTATGGTGAAATGGCCGACAGACTTTCCCGCAGCTATGTTGGTAAACGTCTGCGTCTTATCGTCCTGATCATTCTCACCCATTTGTGCCGTTCCTGATCACACGTGAAAGGTTCTCGTTCAAGCGACTCTCAGTGGAGATTATACACTTCTCTATTGTTACCAAGCAAGCCGATTGATCAGGCAATACCGCGTTCGGGTGGCGCTATATGAGACCAATTCTTACTTCACCGCATCCCATTTTGGAGACACGATCAGCGCGAAAACTCCGCTAATTGAAGCGACCGTACACACCGCCACCCAGTCAGTCCCCGAACCATGACCTCGGGGGTGTGCAAACCCGTTATAAGCGTTCAATAGGAACGCCAGTCCCGCGATTATCCTAAAAGCTGTAAAGGTCCCAGCGCGGGCCCGAAGTCGACCAGCCATGGACAGCAAAAACAGCAGGATTGCTACTAGGAATACATCCTCCATCAAGAAGAAGCTCAGTGCCTGTCCGCCAGATCTGATAAGAGCCAGATGTATAACTCCCATGATGATAACAATGATCATAAGCATCAGCGCCGTCCATCGGTACGCCTTCATAGTCAGTTGAATCATTACTCATACTCCTTTCGTTCGCGCAAGGCTCCAAGCATTCCCTGACGCCTAATTTCTTTCACCGTCAAATGCGCCGATCTTCTCGATTGTCCGGAGATGCCCGATTATGCTGCCGTGTGCGAGTTGCACATGCGATCGGGTAATGTCGTTTGAGTCGCTGTCTGGCACGATCGACAGACTCCGGTTCTGGCGGTCTTTGAGCCGCCGGTTGTCAAACGCGTTCTCCAAAATAGCTGTTTTGGATAATAAGGGCAACAAGTCAAAAAGACTGGCGCGGGACAACGACCCGTGAACAGCTGGAACCAAAGCGATGATGGGAGACACTAGGCAGAGTGGAGCGAAGTGAACCGGATTCAGTGTGTGACTCCATCGACTTCGAATGACAATCCTAGACATCATCAACTATGAGATTCCAGTCCCTGTGACCAAAACGTGACGCCTTTTCGGTTTCGACCCTCATACTTTGGTCTGACCGACTCCGCGCAAAACGAATTCGACCGCCCAACATCATTAGGCCGGTTCGAGGTCTATCCAACCGCTTCCCGCGCTCTCGTGTAATCTCTGGCAAAGTCAAACTGCGGACAGCACCTCTGTAGGCACTGTCCTTTACGAGCACAGCAAGTGAGACGCTCGCGAGGTGCCTATCTACAGCCTCTTGATTGCCATCATGGTTGTGTCGTCGTCCCTGACTCCATCGCCCGCAAACTTCTGAACTTCCTCATTCACGAGCCTGATGGTTCGCTCCGGCGATTCGTCTCGGGCGGCCGAGAGCGCAGAGACAAGTCGCTCCTCGCCAAACAATTCTCCTCCACGGCTGGTCTCGATCAATCCATCGGTAAAAAGGAATAGCAAATCCCCCCGGTTAAGTCTGACAACGTCTTCGTTCCACTGCAGACCATCCAGTATGCCAGCAGGAGTGCCGGTCGCATTCAACCGTTCTGTTAAGCCGTCTGAGCGTACTATGATTGGAGAGTTGTGGCCGGCATTTGCATATCGCAGCCGACCGCTTCCACCTTCCAAGACAGCGATCAAAGCGGTAATAAAATGTGAGGGATCAGTGTATTGGTACAGCAGCTGAGATATGACCGCAATCGCCTTGCCCGGTTCGAAGTCCCCCAGGTAGCACTGAGTACGATAGGAGGCGAGTACATAAGCCATCAACACTGAGGCGCCGATGCCATGGCCGACAGCATCACCTATCATGATGGCTGTGTCCCCACTGGCCAGTTGAGTTACATCGTACATGTCACCGCCAACCATACTACATTGATCCAAATAGGATGACAACAGATAGCCCTCGGGGCAAACTGGTGACCTGGTAATCAGTTTCCTTTCAATTCGCGACGCCCGATCGATGTCTTCTTGAAAATCGAGCATGGTGTGCGAGATGGCATCTGACACATTGTCGTCAACAAAGAGGAGCTTAACGTTAGCGACACCGAGAAGGCTGCCAAGCGGCAGACTAGCAGGGGAGCAAATCCTTCTCCCGTTCAGATAGGTGCCGTTAGAGCTTCCCAGGTCAGTGACCGTCGCTCCACCGTCGGAGGACACTTCGATTGAGGCATGGATTCGGGAAATAGTTGAATCCGACAACTAGAGATCACAATCATCCCGTCGTCCAATTGCATATGTGCCGGCTTTGAGAGCCCAGCGGAGACGATCTCCTCGCTCCCTTCCGATTAATGCATACATGGTAGGGTCACATCCTCGCTGACGAATATTCCTCGCCCATGCCCCCTGCCCCGGTCTGACTCAGCACCGTGAAATGGCGGTCGTCCGGCCAGCCGCTAGACGGATCATGCTCTTGGTAACGTCGTCATCAAGATTATCACTCATGGACGCTCCTACTTACCAATACAGTCAGTATTTGGGTACGATCACTACGCCATCTGTTGCGCGAAAATGTACGCTGAGGCAAGATCCGGGTCAATCAATATCACGTTGAAACCGCGACTCCAACCACCAACACGGTACGCTTCAGCGCCTGCCACAATCCGACGGCAGTTCTTCAAGTGCGCGACATTATCAAGGCTCCTTAGCTACGATTCACTGGATGGCTGCTTTCTGCCCATTTCATGACAATCAACTGAGCCAGGTTCGTTGAGACTTCGTAAAAGACAATCGTGATGTAGCACCATTGTTCCGTATACCAGACACGAGATCAAAGGCGACGACTCAGAAAACGAGCAATTCCGATACCGCGCCGAGCTTCTATCGTCACCAGTCTGACTGCAGGAGTTGCAGATTGTGAGTGTCAGATCACGGTTGAATGCTGTTGTGGACGGCAGCGCTATTTGATCAGCGCCTTGCTTTGCAGTCTTCATGTCACCTTCCCTTATCCCCTTCTGACTGCGATAGACAACATTCAACTCCTGACCGCAATGACCGCTGTGGCAATTCACACAGGATCGAGTTCGGTCCTGCCGACTGTGACTTCAAGCTCAGCGATGACTCGATCCTGCTTACGGGAAACCGATTCAAGGAGTTCAATCTGTCATTCGCCAAAGAGCTGCATAAGATCCTGAAAGGCCTCGTACTGCCTTTTCCTCGCGTCCACATACTTGATAAACTTGTCTGCCCGATCTTCAGCCGCATGGTGAACCTGTTGTTCCGACCATGTGCTCGCATCAGGACCCAAATAGCACTTCCCTTCGTCCTCGTAGAAATCAACTAGTCTCGCTCGATCTGCATCTCCGTTCATTGACGCAAGGAACGCGTCGCCAGCATCGTATAACGAGGAACCGGCGTGCAAGACTTCGCCAAGGGAAGCTGCAGAGGCGATTGCTCCCCCGGTTACAGAGGTGACGAAGGCTCCCAGCGCATGACCTGTCAATACGTCCAAACCGGCGTTCATGAATTGACTCTCAAGATAGTGTCCCGCTTCCTCGTCACTGATGTAGAGTCTGTCCGCCGCATACTCCTCATCCCTAAGATCTGTGTATCGAGTGAGATACTCTTCGGGATCAATACCCGCCGGTATAGCTGGCATAGGTTCGCTATGGACGACCCCACCAGAAATTCCATGATCTGAACGAAAACCGGATTGACCGTCGATACCTATCTCTCCCGACGCACTCATTGAATTATCGTCAATTGGGACGTAGTTCCACCCATTCTCGGTTTCCTGAATTATGGCATCGTTTGGGCCGAATGTGCCGTCTCCATTTAGGTCAACTGGAGTTCCACGGGCATCGGATCCTTCAACCCACGCAATAGCTCCCGGGATTGCTTTGTCGTAGAAGTGGGACACATGACCATAGTCCTTCGGAGTGACAGCTGAAGAGATGTCCGTCGAGGCGTGTGGATTCTCTACCGGTGAAACAGCTGGATTGTCTTCAGGGTATGAGTATTGTTCCTTACCACTCGGAGATACTTCAGAGACTAAGTCAGGTCGACCGTCACCGTCAGTGTCACTCTCGAATCTCGCACTGCCATCGTCATTGTACTTCGCGGCAAAGTCAACCCTGCCATTCTTATCTGTATCATGATACTCCTTGAGCCCCTCGTCAGTGTCAAACCGGAGGAATGGATGGCCGTCTACATCAAGCATCGCGATACCTCCCTCAAGATCACTCATCCGAGTCGTGCTCGGCCACACTCGCTGAGTCTGGCTAGCTTGATCCGACGGTGTACTTGGTGAAGAACTGGCGCGCCCTGATTCGGTGCTCGAGCTTGTTGGGCTGGAGCCGCTCGCCGGAACAGTATTTCTTTGACTGCTCTGAGCACTCGCCTTCCTGTTTGCCTCCCAGTCTCTACGAAGATTGTTCATTTCCTGTCTCAACCATTCACTGAATTCCTGCTGATCTCTCTTCTGGTTACTAAGAGAATTCTTGTAGGCTTCCGCGTCAGATAGATACCGCTGTATCTCACTGCGAAAGTCATCCAAATCCCTAGCGTCCTCGCCAGACATAGTCGCAACGTTCACGCCATTCCTCGTTAGTATGATGGTTGGAGCACCTGCTTCGCCGAGAGGCTCGGCCAAATCGAGTTTCACATTGCACGGCAACGAGGATACCGCCTTGACCAAACCAGCCATTGCCATGACATTGGACGCCTTTGTGTCTGTTAGGGAAGACGAAGCGAACAACATCCCACAGAAGAAATGCTCAGGATCTTCGCTTGCACCCGATTCACTTGCCTCGTGACCGCCGAAACCAATGCCAGAACCAGCATCGCGGCCAGATAGGCCGACGCGATCTCCGTTTTCGTCTAATTCTCCTATTTCACCCTCGGGGCGCGGGTCGTAGTCAACTTCCGTCCAGCTCGTCTGATTGCCGTTTCCTGACTCCCCGACGTAGTAATGCGTACCCCCGCTTTCGTCCACATGAACTCTGTACGGGGTTCGAACTCTGCCAGAGTTCGATGACTCCAGATCAGGACTGTAACCCTCAGAATTCTCGTTGAGTTCAGTATTGTTGGCTGCTTTCGAATTCAAGAGATGAATCATCGCCAAGACATCAGGGTGATTTGCGAGAGAATCTTGAAAAAGGGGGTCATCCAAGCACTCCTGAATCTTGCTGAAAGGGAAATCATTTAAGGCGTCTTGGAAAGCCTGTCGCGCCACCTGCTCATTGTGCGATCGATATTGGCAATCAGCCGAACAAAATCCGCAGAGGCCCAAGAAAGCAAGGACTAAGGGCCAGATAGACGTTACATTGAGCTTTCGATCTTCTCGGCGCATACAAACCTCCCGCATTGGCCGCCGTATTCTTACTTTTCGCAAGAAATCTCAGCGTCATGAATAGTCATAGCCAACACCTGGCAAAAGTAATCGTTTGTTTCGCCCTCAGTCGAGATTGACGAAACAACATACAAGACGCACTTTCGTGCAGGCAACCTGACACCGACTCATTCTACCTGCGCTTCCAGATCGTAGTCGACGAAACACCATTGTACTTTCCTGTTACCTGTAAATCGCCGCTCTCGGTGAGGTGAATATCCGTTATCGTGAAGTGTGGACCTTCACGACGATCAGTACTTGCGGGCACATTCTTTCTTGTCGTCTTATCTCCCGATACTTCCTCCCAGATGTGAGCCTCCGTATCGGTAGTTGTGACCCAAGTGACATCCGCGACCCCGTTCACAAGTCGACCCGTGCCCATTTCAAGTATTCTTGATGTGAAGGCCGTGTTGCTGACCTTTATTACTTGTCCAAACGCCGAGGAATTGAGCATAGGTCCTCCGGGCCAATACATGGTAGTGGACTTGCTAAATCTGATTTCCGTTCCGTCTACTGTCAATGTCGTCGCTGTCCTATTCACTTGCCCAACTCCCATGTTTACATAGGATGTATCAACCCCGTACTGATACGTGCCAGAAATGCTATTACCGGAACTCACCTCGATTACTCTTAGGCGACCACCGATTTCATAAGCATGCTGACTCGGAGCTGGTGTCGTCTTGAACTCCTGTTCCATTGCCGACGCTTCTGGGCTTTCAGGCATGTCTTGAGGTAGCACTTCCACCGTCTCGTATCCTGCCTCACTCATCAATGAATCCACCCTTGGCCGCAATTGCTTCCCCGATATCTCTGAAACCAGATACGACACTATTCCCGCGACTATGCGATTTCGTAGCTCAGCGTCGTCCGTTAACGGTGACGACTGCCAGTAGCAAAGGTAACTGAGGGCCGACTGTATCTCAGAATCATTCCCTCCAGCCAATGTCACTCCGCCTGCCACGGCTACAGCAGCGACCAGGTGCTCCAGATATCCCCATTCCGGACGGTCAGTGGAATATTCCTGAGCAGACTCCGGGAACACCGACTGCACAATATTACTCTCAGGATTGCCCTTCGGAACGACCTGCCCTGAAGCAACCTGTTCGGAGACTCCCTTGTTAGCTGAAGATGCTTTTCCCTTCGTCGCCGCCTGTTCCAGGAATTCGCATGTGGCCAAATGGAGCTTCGCCTCGCGGCGGCGCTTATCGCTAATCCCCACTTGAGCGGAGTCCCCGGCGATCCACCGATAATGAGTGAGAGCCTCCCGATACCTACCTTGGTATTCCAGGAGATTTGCAATCTTCCAGCGGCTGTCTGAATCGTCGGGGTGGGCTGCGACAGCCGCAGCCAATTCGTCGAGTTGTCCTCCAGCCCCGCTGATCTTGACTTCGCCAGATTGTGCCCCTCCGAAAATCGACGTAAGTGGCTGCTGCTTGGTTGAACTTGTGTCAGAATGAACAAGGGGTCCACCGAACGGAGCCCCAAGAAGCGGGCTACCCAACTGCTTGATACCCTTCGACGTCTGTGCGACCTCATCCACGCTGTACGGATGTCGAGTGAGCTTCTTCCTGGTTTCTTTGTTAAGAAGGCTCCAATCCTCTACTGCCGACGCTGTCCAGTACAGCTGATCTCGAGTTAACGGTCCCACGTATGGCCCGCAGACCTCACCCGATATTGCTATCATCACTACTGCAGGTAGCTCTATTGATTTGAATTGTTCAGGCAGAGGAAAACGCTTTATATCCTCCGGAGAGACCTGGAGTGAGCCAATGATCTCGTACTGCGACATCTTCAGCGCTTTGGCCGTCACCCACCGATCAGAAAGCAGGTCTTCGCCAAGGATGACTTCAGATTCATACTGAGGGCACTCTGGACAGCCTTCACCTCCTATGAATAGGAACAGAGGCCTCCCCTCGGCTTTGGCTAGTCTGAGGCCTTCATCAAAAGAGAGCCAATTGACCGTCTGCGCTTCCTGTCCCCTTCCAAGCCCAGAAAGGGTACTCAGCAAGAACAATAGAACTACTAACTGTGAGGCACGATTACGGGACATCTGGTTAGCTCTCCTCTCAAATCGTCATGTAGATACAACAGCTGTTCTTTGTGATCCAGTCCAAGTACAGACGCCAGACCAAAATCGACGATTCGCGCTCTGCCGTGCGAATCGATCAGGATGTTCGACGGCTTGATGTCACGGTGGGTGATCCCCTTTTCGTGCGCCGCCTGAAGACCGTCACACACTTGAATCCCAATTTCGAGAACGCGATCGATAGGAACTGACCTGTCAGAAATCACTTCCTTGAGCGACTGCCCCTCGATGTGCTGCATGGAGAAGAACGGCCGACCTTGGTACTCGCCGACCTCATGAACCGCAACGATGTTAGGGTGATCGAGCCTCGCCGCCGCCTGCGTTTCGCTCTTGAACCGGGCGCGACAGTCCGCATCCTGACAGAGATGGGGAGGAAGGAACTTGAGTGCGACTTTTCGATTCAGCTCCGTATCCTCAGCCAGATACACTTCCCCCATGCCACCAGCGCCGATGCGCTCGATGATGCGATAATGCCCGATCTGGATGTCCTTCTGAAGCTGAGTGCACGATCGGGTCTTGTCGTCTGAATCGCTTTCCGGCACGATCGACAATCTCCCGGTAGTGGCGGACTGACTCCGCCGGTTGCCTAAGGCCTGCTATAATATAGAAGTTATTGACAATCCGGGCAACAAGTTAACAGGTGATATCCGGGATGCCGTACCGTCGAAATGGTAACTGAGATGAATGACTTCAATTGACTCTGGCCCTATCGGATCACATTGTTCAAGCATGTTAGCATGGATCCGGGTCCGAAGAGTGATGCTCATAACTGGGGAGACGTAAGGCAAGCGCGACTTGTATGCATGGCGGCGATATATAGACCAATATTAACTATGATCTGGTTTGGTCGAGTGTGACGAAATCGTGACCAACGTCATCGCAAGTCGTTGATAATTCGTTGGGGGATAAGAGGGGTGGGGGGAATAGGCAAATCATCCCACCCCTTGTGTCATAGTAACTTAGTGTGGGACAATGATTTGGAGGTGGGGGGAATCGAACCCCCGTCCGAATCTAACGCCAAGCCGCCGAACTACGTGCGTAGTCGATCTACCATTCTCGCTCCGACCGCTGCCGATCGACAGGCCACCGCCGAAGCCAGTCTCTGAGCTTTAAGCCCGCTTTAGAGACATCAGCCGACCGAGCCTTCCGTCATCGACGCCGCGGCTCCCGACCCGAAAGACAAAATCGGGCGCGACGGGCTGAACCTAAGATTCTCTCTTAGGCAGCCATAGCGAAATTAGCTTCGCCATTTATCGGTTTGCCTGAATTGGTAACGGGGCTCCAGACATCCCCGGCACGCCGACAACTCCTCGCTAAACCCGTCGAAACCTGGTCACCCCCATATCGTGACAAGCGTTTCTGCAGGCTCAAGAGAAGCCGCCGCCTCTTGAGCTGTCAAAGAACACTGCGGGTCATCGCCGAACCCCAATATACGCTATCGACCGGAATACGCAATGCCCGCACTGTTGTAACGAAAATCCCCCGCCGATGTTCCACTCCGCCCCGCCGATCCGGAGCCGCAGGCCCACGATCAGGTCGGACGGCCAAGCCGTCGGCCCGCAATCCAACAGTCCCGCCGGATCGCCAGCGCGCAGTCAACCGGTGCTGTCAAACCGTCGGTTCGCGATCCCGCCGGCTCGCCGGGCGGCCGCCGTCCGGGATCCTCTTGCAGCCCTTGCGCTGCAAGCGGCTCCACCGGACTGACGCACGATCCCGCCGTGCCGGCCGCGTCCCCGCCCCCTACACGGCCTCCGCCACCGCCGCGGCGTCGGTCGCTTCGACCTCGTGCCGCCGCCGCGAGGACAGGTAGGTGTACAGCGCAGGGATGACGAAGAGCGTCAGCACCAGCGAAAACAGAAGTCCGCCAATAATCACGATACCCATCGAGGCCCGGCTCTTGGAGGCCGCCCCGAGGGCCAGCGCGATCGGCAGCACCCCGAACACGGTCGCCAGACTCGTCATCAGGATCGGCCGGAACCGCTGCGCCGCCGCGTCGATCACCGCCTCCCGAATCCCCAGTCCCTGGGCACGCCGCTGGTTGGCGAATTCGACGATCAAAATCCCGTTCTTGGTCACGATCCCGACCAGCGCGATGATGCCGATCTGGCTGAATATGTTGAAGGTCTGCCCGAACAGCCACAGCGAGAGGATCGCCCCGGCCAGCGCCAGCGGCACCGTGAACATGATGATCAGGGGATCGCGAAAACTCTCAAACTGGGCCGACAGAATCAGGTACACCAGGACGAGGGCGAGCACAAAAGCGAAGTACAGCGTGTTCGAGCTCTCGGCGTACTCCTTGGCCGTCCCGGCCAGACTGGTGGAAAACGACTCGTCCAGCACGCTGTCG
>Ga0116149_1006073_pt1 | contig 11018 bp, 7 predicted proteins | sample AD_UKC057_MetaG_FD_89787 | JGI IMG/M metagenome (GOLD analysis project Ga0116149, IMG submission 89787) | Active sludge microbial communities of municipal wastewater-treating anaerobic digesters from USA - AD_UKC057_MetaG | ecosystem: Engineered > Bioreactor > Anaerobic > Digestate | place: USA...
CAGATAATCGATTCTCTCGTGAGCGCGGGCTCGAATGAAGTGGATTTTAAAATCGTAAGAAATAAAATACTTGAAAAAATCAACGTAACTTCGGAAATCGATTTGATAAAAAAGGATATTTTCCTTGGAATCGAAGATATAATTACCGCCAGGCTCGATTATTTCGAAAATATAAAACTCATTTACGGCCGCGACTGCGTCGCGCTGCCTGAAAAAGTTGCCGAATTTTTCCGTAACGCCCAGCGTCCTTCGTTTCCAGTACTTCCGGTCACGAAACTTCTAAAAAACACTAATTTCATCGGTTTCGCCAATAACAATCCCGACGACGACGGCACTTACAGAAGATATCCTCTATTTTTCGAGGTGAACGGCCGGTTTATTCCTCAGCTTTCGATAAAAGCCATCGAAAAAATTATGAAACTCGATTTTTCCAGATCGCGCATCGACGGAAATAATTTTATCGTCCCCGTCGGCGATCCCGGGTATGCGGCTAAAGTAGGTCCGGAGCTGACCATACCGCTCAACGAAGACAAAACCGCCGTCTTTAATTGGGCCGCCAAATACGGCGCCCCCGGCGGTTTTAAAAACGCTTCCTTCTATACGCATTTTTTCAACCTCATGCAGATCGAAAAACGCGTGTATTTATTTCTTGCTGAAAGCCTTTTCGAGTCGGTCGACGAAAAATGCGTCCACTTCTTCAGGACTTATGACCGGATAAGGCGCAACGGCCTGGATAAAGCTTCCATAGAAGCTTTAAAGCCGCTTTTCCCAAACATAATCGACGGCCTTGACGCCATGATAAAAAGCGTCGTAAACAGCTTCGCACGGCCGAACCTTACGCTCGAAAAGCTCAAGCGGCTGCGCGAAAAAACCAACGATCTGCACATGGTAAAATTGCAGCTCAACTCGTTTTTAAAAAATATAGTGGGCAAAGAAAACACCATCGACAACCTCAAAGGCAAAATACTTATCATAGGCCTCACCGCGCACGCCACGTCGGATATCAAGCCCACGCCGGTTTCCGCCGAAACGCCGATGTTCTTCGGGCACGCAAATATACTTAATTCGTTCATGAACAATAAATTCATAAGGCACGCAGACAGGCTTCATAACGCGATAATAATATTCTTCGTGGCGCTTTTTTCTTTCAGCGTCTTAAACCTCCTGCACCCCGGCAAGGCTTTTTTAACTTCTCTGGCCGCCGCGGCTTCTTATTTTTACTTCGCATTTTTCATATTCTGTAAAAGCGGAGTTTATATAGTCGCGCTGCCTGTCGTTTCAATATTGCTTTTAAATTTTTTCGCGGTAAACCTGTTTTTTTATTTCTACGAAGAACGCGAGAAAAAATTCGTGCGCGAAGCTTTTTCACATTACCTGAGCCCGAACGCCATGGAAGAAATATTGAGCGATCCCGAAAACCTCAAACTGCGCGGAGAAGTGAGGGTCCTTACGGTTTTGTTCTCCGATATAAGAAGCTTCACGACGTTTTCGGAAAACCACACTCCTGAGCAGGTAGTAGCCATGCTGAACGAATACCTCGATTACATGACCGAAATTATTTTTAAGTATAAAGGCACGCTCGATAAATACGTCGGCGACGAAATAATGGCGGTCTACGGCGCGCCGTCGCGCGTAATACAGACCGATCACTGCGCCAGAGCGCTTTTTACATGTATAGAAATGATGGACGTGCTTCACGACCTTCAAAAAAAATGGATCAGCGAAAAAAAACAGCCGGTAGATATCGGTATAGGCTTTAACACCGGCGATATGATCGTAGGAAATATGGGCTCTAAAAAGCATTTTGACTATACCGTCATAGGCGACAACGTCAACCTGGGAGCCCGCGTGGAAGCGCTTACCAGAAATTACAACAACCACATAATATTTACCGAATTCTGCATCGACCATCTCAAGGATTTATGCACATATAAATTCCTCGACACGATAAAGGTAAAAGGCAAAAATAAGCCGGTAAGCATTTACGAGCCTTTGGAGCTCACCGAAAAAGGCATGGAAGAGATGAAAAAATTCGGGCCGAAAATTAAAGTGTAACGCCTGGCAGCAGCAGGTTTAAAATTAATCGCATATAAAAAACGCCCGCTTTTAAACGGGCGTTTTTTTATTATATTTTAATTTTTTACTTTAAGTTTTATTAACTATTCGCCTTCCTGGTCGGCGTTTCCGCCATGGTTGGAGCTGTTGAAAGCGTTATCGAGAGTGCGGCTCTGGATTTCTAAGTTAAGGACCGCTTCTTTTTTGAGGTTTTCTTCGAAACCGTCGAGGATCATTTTAATGTCTAATTTTTGATGATAAAGTTCTTCTATGGCTATATCTATGGAATTTGTGTAGGCGCATTCAACTTTTTTTTCGGCGCCCTTTTCGAGCTGCTTGGCGCGGGCGGCTATTACCATAGTTAGCAAAAATTTGTTGGGTATTATTTTAGACAGATCATCAAAAGACCTTGGGTTCATTTATATTTCTCCTCTAACGCTAATTTGATAATATCAATAGATTTTAACACACTTTAAATCAATTGTCAATGTTTTTTTTGTTTGTCAAGTATTTTTTAAAAAAATATTTTTTATTTTATTCGGTTATTATAAGCTCGCATGACGCGGATTTTGTAGCGTCGGCGACCGATATAGCTTTAATAACGATCTTAACCGAAGGGATTTTCGACGGCTGAGAATACCTGCCGCCGGAGGAAATATAACCTACGGTAAGGATATTGCCGTATTCTATATCGTTGACATACCATCTAAGGCGTTTATCGTTATGGCCGCTGACGGCGTAAGGCACGTTGTAGTCTTTATCGAGTTTCGTAAGAGTGATCGACGGCTTGCCGGAATTTATGACGATGCTAAGAGGAGTCAGTGAAACGAGCGCCGTGGCTTGTTTTGAAGGGTCTTCCACAGACTGCGCGGTTATGGTGACGGCCGTTTGAGAATCGATGACGCCGGGCGCGGTGTAAAGGCCGGAAGAGTTGATAGTGCCCGTAAGGCTGCTGCCTCCGATCATATCGTTTACTTTATAAACCACGCTTTTGTTGGAGAAACCGGACATGCTGACCGTAAACTGCCCCTGTTCGCGTACGCCGAGCGAATATCCGGCCGGCGAAATAACCATGGACTTCTGAGGCTCCGGGAATACGCTCAACTTTTTATATGAAAAAGCCGAGCTGACGTCTATATTTCCGTTATTTACTTTCGCGAGCAGATCCGAAACGGAATTGCCGTAGATATCCGGCTCGGCAAGATATTTCGGGCTCAAAACGTCCTTGAGAATAGCGACCGTGGCGGAAAGGTGCAGACGGCCGTTGGAAACCAGAAAATTATCGGGCGAAGTGCGGCCCTCGGCCGCCTGGACTTCGATTACCTTCTTCGCTATGACGTGATACTCGTTAAATGCAGGAAGCGTGATAGTGCCCGTGGCCGAGCCGTCCACGACGCCGACATAAACCTCGTTTTTAGTCAGGCCGAATTTAAGGCTTAACTTGCGGCCTTTATAACCGCCGAAAAATTTATATTTTCCGCCCTTTATCTGCGTGGAGGTGACGCTGGCTCCGTTGAGGAAAAGAAAAACCATATCGCCTTCGACCGCGATAGAGCGGTTCAGAGTGTAAGCCGGCCCCGCGGGCGAAAAAACCGGCGCAACTGACTGAGCAATGCTTCCTTCGATAGTTATCATATCGTCGGGGTTGTCGGATTCTTCTCCGGCGCCGCCGCAGCCGGTTAAAAGCGAAACCGCGGGCATAAGGAGCATCAGCAAAAAAAACGATAAGCTATACAATCGCAATTTTTTACCCGTTTTAAAATTATTCATAACAACCTCTCCAGTCTTATTTTATATCGGCCGCGCCGCGGGCAGTTTCCGCCGTCCGTGAAAATACTTCTTCAAATATCTTTTCGGCTTTTTCAATTACGCCGGGATTGTTTTTTTTATATTCATCGAAATCAAAATCTGCGGAGGAAATATCCGCGGCATTGAATTTCAAAAATAAATCCGACAGTTCCGAACCTATGAGGGCGTCGAATATTTTTTTTCTTGCGGCGATATCTTCCACCGAAGCTTTTATTTGCTTTCTTTTTTCAGACAGGAATTCGAGAAGCGGAGCATATCCGTCCTCGAAAGCCAGTTCGAGGACGCGTTTAAGTTTTTTAGCCATCGCCGGAGCCGCCGCCGAAGTGGAAACGCTTGCCAGTAAAGGCCCTTTGCGTACGACCGCCGGCACTATGAAGTTGCACAGGACGGGCTCGTCAACGACATTGACCAGAAGCGATTTTTTATCGGCCAGTTCAAAAACGCTGCGGTTGAGCGCGCAATCGTTGGTGGCGCAAAAAACAAGAAAGGCGCCTTCTACGTCGCCGTGGTCAAAAGGCCTTCTCAGCGCTTCGATACGGCCCTCCCGCGCAAGGCTTTCGAGCGCCGGCGTGAGCGTTTTAGAAACCACCGTCACGCGCGCGCCGCAGCTTAAAAGCGACAGCGCCTTGCGCTCTCCTATGGGCCCGCCGCCGACCACCAGGCATCGTTTGCCGGAAACGTCTATATTAACCGGATAGTATTTCTCGCTCATAAAATTTTTAACCGTATCGTAATTTTTTAAATGGCCTGCAGCGCGGAACGGCATTTTTCGCAGTGCGAGATCCCGGCCGGATTCATGTGCGCGCAATTAGCGCAGATATTGATTTTGCGCGCCGCAGGACGGCCCGCGCCGGCGGATGCCGAGGATTCGCCCTGCACCAGCCGGCCAGCTATGAATAATGATTTCATCGAATTGTAATAATCCCTGAGAATAATATTGTCGGGATGCTTTTCTATAAGGGCTTTAAATTCTTCCGCGAGCGCGTCGCGGCGCCCGAGTTTTTCCATGGCTTCGGTAAAGCGCTCCAGAAGCTTCAGGCTTATTTCACCCTGGGCGAAAAGGTTTTGAATGGTTTCAGCCGTTTTTTTGAAATTTTTTGATTCGTAATAAGCTTCCGTCAGGGCGAATTTTACATCGCGGCGCGACGGCTCGTCTGAAGCGATGTCTTCGTATAGCTTGAGGGCATAAGCCGAACGATCGTTCACTATGACGCATGATTTGTAAACCATTTCGCGCACGGCATAATTTTCGACCGAAGACTCGTAAATTTTTTTATAGACCTCCACCGCGGTTTCGCTCATATCGTTGTTGTCGAGAAAATGAGCCGAAAGCAACTGCATGAGCCTCTTATCGTAAAACCCGCTATTGAAAAGGTAAATATAATATTTGACGGCCAGATCGCTGCGGTCTTTTTTTTCAAGAAAAGACCTTCCGATATAGCTTTGCGCCGCCGGGTTCGCGCCGTCCAGATCCAAAATTTCCAGGCTGTTTTTTATGCACTCGTCGTAAAGCGACATGGTATAATAACATTCGCTGAGGGCGGTCCTGATTTTGATCTGTTCGGAAGGCGAGATAAAATTATTGAGGGCTTTATTGAATTTTTCTATGGCGAGCTCGTATTTTTCTTTCTGCATATACCTGAGACCTTTTTTATAGGCCGCCGAAAAGCTTTCAGCGAAAAGAGGCAGGAAAAGCGACGGGCGGTCCGCCACAAACCATAATGCGGCCAGGAGAGAAAAGTAATATAATTTATTAGAAAACAATACGCCGAAAACGTAATAAATGATATCGCGAATAAGGGCCGCGGCCGTCCATAAATCGCTCACGGCGCTCAGGCGCGCCGCAAAAGGAAAAGCCGGGGCGTCTTTTATCAAAAGCAGGCACAGCGCCGTCATGGCGATTATCCTGGCGGCCTTCGACATTTTTTCGGCGCGAAGCATGGCGGCCCTTACTTCGTCTTTTTTTTCCGCCGGCCTGGAACCGGACGCTTCTAAAACGCTTTCGTCGTTAAAAATTTTAGGTTTCAATACAGGATTCATAAAAAATAAACCGGACTTTCTATGCATTAATTGGCATTTTGAAACTAAAGCGATAACAGTTTAGCCGGAGGCGCGCATGGATTTTTCTTCGCTAGCGGCCGGCGAGAGCTGAGAGCGCGCTTCTCCTACAAGATAAAGCGAGCCGGTCACGCAGCAAACGTCGGTTTCGTGAAACGACCCGCGCACGTAATCGATAGCGGATTTAAATTCGCCGAAGTATTTTACGTCGCCGTGGTATTTTTTTGCGTGCTCGATCAGCGAGCCGACTTCGACGTTTTTCTTGATATTGTTGATTCCTACGATAATAAGTTCCGAGCAAACGCAGGATATGGTTTTGAGCATTTCATCGTACTGCTTGCTGGATAATATGCTTATGATGGCGCGGATTTTTTTCCCCGCAAAAATAAATTTAAGGTTGCGCGCCAGGCCCTGCATGCCGTTTACGTTGTGAGCGCCGTCCAGCACGACCGTAAGGCCTGAATTGTGTATAATTTCGAACCGGCCCGGCCAGAAAGTTTTTTTCAATCCGCGCGCCGCGCCGTTTGAATCGGCCGCGATATGGCCCTGCGCTATAAGGGCCTCTATAATAGCCAGAGCGCATCTCGCATTTTGAAACTGATAATCGCCGATCAGAGGAATATGAAACGGCACGCCTTTGAAAAGGCCGGAATCGATAATAAAATCGGTCCCCGAAACTCCCGCTGAAATAACCCTGCCTCGAACGGCTTCGCTCACTCTGACCACCGCGGCGGCGTTTCTGGACTCCGCCTGCTGTTTGATGAATCCAAAAAGTTCGTCGTCATCGACGTTAACGGTCAAAATAGATCCTGGTTTCACTATGGCGGCTTTTTCACTGGCGATCTGGCGGAGCGTTCCGCCGAGATATTCGATGTGGTCGTAGTCTATTCCGGTTATGGAGCACACGCTGCCGTTTAAAACATTGGTGGAATCCAGGCGGCCTCCGATCCCGACTTCGGCTATAACGAAATCGCACTTTTCTTTATAAAAATGCAGCACGGCGATTACGAGCATTAATTCAAAAAAGGAAGGCTGCGCGCCGAAAGATTCATAAGCCGCCCTCGCCTCGTTTAGCAATGAGCAAAACTCGGCCCTGGATATATTTTTGCCGTTTATTTTTATGCGCTCCCGAACGTCGCTCAGATGCGGAGACGTAAAAAGGCCTGTTTTATGGCCCATTTCAGCAAGCATTGAAGACACGAACGCCGCGGTGGAACCTTTTCCGTTGGTGCCGGTTATATGCACGACGCGAAGGCGTGAATGGATATCGCCAAGGGCGCCGAGAGCTTTTTTTATATTGTCTAAATCGGTTTTTTCTCCCCTGGAAATGACATCGTTGAGATAGTCTAGCGACTGACGGTACTTAATGGCTGCCTCCTTTACGGTTTGAAACCACTACGCCGCTTTCGGAGATCCTGACGCCGTAAATGTCGGCGACGCCTGATACGCTGATATCTAAAGCCGGCATAACGGAAAACTTTTCTTCGGAAGCAATTTTAAGAAGAACGGTTTTTCCGGAATCGTCGGACGGACTGTACTTGATTTCCGTTATATCAAAAGAAGAGCCTTCAACTTCTGAAGTTTCGCCTGAATAATTTAATGAAACCAGAAAGTTATCGTGCTTAAGAGAATTTTTATGGACGCTTTTATTGAAAACCACGGACACCTCGTCGGTAAACGCTTCGCCGGAAGAGGGGAAAATACCCGTAACTATAAGAGGGCCAAGGTCTATTTTAGACTTCATAATAAAGTTGATCACATAGCTTTTAGAGGAATCGATCTGCACCGGCCTGACAAGGTCTGAATAATCCTCCGCCGAGGCTTTTACTTCATAAGTTCCGCTCTGAATGTCTTTTACATAGTAATAACCGAACTCGTCGGTAATAAGATTGCGGGCCGCCGCGGCATTGCCGGCCGGAATTATGGCTATGCTCGCTAAAGCGATCGGCCTGGAAGTGAGCGAATCCACCGCGCGGCCGTAAACCGTATAAGAATGGCGCTTCATTTTGAAAGCCATGGAAATCTTTTTGCCTGAAAAAACGGGGGCGCTCTCTTTTATGTCGTGATAGCCGTTAGCTTTGAGATTAATTTCAAGCGTCGCATACTGGCATTCTTCGATTATGAAATCGCCGTTTTTATTAGTTTCGGCCATTTTTTCGCCGTTTATATAAACCTCGGCGCTCGAAACCGGCGCTCCGTCATCGATATCTACGGCGGTTCCGATCAATTTGAACGTATTAAGGCCGATATTTACGCGCCCTATGTTTGGATAAATTTCAGGCCCGTAGCACTGCAATATTCGTATTTTGATATATTGAGCTTCGACCGGTTCGAATTCGCAAACGATATTTTCGGCGGTCTCGCTGAGCGTAAAGGTTCCGCTGGAAAGCCAGTAGGTGTCTTCTTCGGTTTCGAATTCCGAAGTGAGTATTTCGATTTTTTTGGCGCGCTTCTGGGTTTCTATTCCGGCCGGCGGGTTTATGGTAAGCTTTCTGATCTTTGACGGCCTGGCTATTTTATAGGAAAGCTCTGCGATTTTGCGGGAAGAGTCGTTAAGCTGGCCCGTTTCGTTAAGGACTTCGCCGGTTTCATCGGCGGACGCGGCGTTCTGCGCATGCGCGGCGTGGCATGGGTAAAAAAATAAAAAGGCCGCGGCCACGGCATAAAAGATATTATTAAAAAGGCGTTTTAAAAAATAAATGCTTGCGTTTTTCATATTTCATCGGATGATTTTATCATTTAAGCCCCTAAAAGTCAATAGTCAGGCTTAAATAATAAATAAATAATAAAAATTTAGTTGATTTTTAAACCTTGATAATGTATAATGTTATTGCTTTAAAAAGGTCATCTTTTTAATCGCCGATATTTTCTTTTCATAAATAACCAGGAGGAAACGGTGAATAGAGTTTTTAAGAACCTCACGTTCTATATATTGATTTTACTCATACTTTTTACGGCTTTCGGAAGGCTCGTAAAGCCGAACCAGATCAAGGAATACAGCTACTCGAAGCTGCTGGACCTCATAGAATCTGAAAACGTCAAGGAAGTGCTGCTTCTCGATAAGCAGGTCAACGGAAAGCTAAAAGACGATTCGCAGTTCAGCGCTTTCATACCGGCCGAAGACAAAGAGCTGCTGGCGCTTTTAAGAAAGGCGAAGGTCACCATCAACGTAAACCCGCCTACCAGCCTTCCATGGTATCTTGAAATCCTGTTAAACTGGCTGCCTATAATCATTTTCATAGGTTTCTGGATTTACATCCTCCAGAAAACCAACGGCAACGGCTCGCGCGCCATGTCATTCGGCAAAATGAAAACCAAGCCGCTTTCAGAAAACAGGCTGCGCGAAACCTTCAAAGACGTGGCCGGCTGCGACGAAGCAAAAGAAGAGCTCACGGACATAGTCGAATTCCTTAAAAATCCGCCTAAATTCCAGAGGCTGGGCGGGCGAATCCCCAAGGGCGTTTTACTCGTCGGCCCCCCAGGCACCGGCAAAACCCTTCTCGCCCGCGCCGTAGCCGGCGAAGCCGGGGTCCCGTTTTTTAACATATCCGGTTCGGATTTTGTTGAAATGTTCGTCGGAGTGGGCGCGTCTCGCGTCAGAGACCTTTTTTACCAGGGCAAAAAGAACGCGCCCTGCATAATCTTCATAGACGAAATAGACGCCGTCGGCCGCCAGCGCGGAACCGGGCTCGGCGGAGGCCACGACGAGCGCGAGCAGACGCTCAACCAGCTTCTCGTAGAAATGGACGGCTTCGAAACCAACGAAGGCATAATACTTGTCGCGGCCACGAACCGACCCGACGTTCTGGATCCCGCCCTGCTTCGCCCCGGCCGCTTCGACCGCGAAGTGACCGTAGATTACCCCGACCTTAAAGGGCGCGTAGAAATCCTGAACGTACACATAAAAAAACTGCCGCAGATAGAAGTCAACCTTAACGTAGAAAATCTCGCGCGCGGCACGCCGGGCCTCGCCGGTGCCGATCTCGCAAACATAGTAAACGAAGCCGCGCTCATAGCCGCCAAGCAGAATAAAACGCTCGTAGAAATGAACGATTTCGAGCTCGCCAAAGATAAAATACTTATGGGCAGCGAAAGAAAATCGCGCGTCATGTCCGACGACGAAAAACGCATAACGGCCTATCACGAAGCGGGACACACTCTCGTCATCGTAAAAACGCCGGAAACCGATCCGGTGCATAAAGTCACCATCATCCCCCGCGGCCGGGCGCTTGGCCTCACCCACAGCCTGCCGGAGCGCGACCGTTACCATTACAGCAGAACTCATTTCATCAATCAGATCACAAAGCTTATGGGCGGGCGCGTAGCTGAAGAAGTGGTATTCAATCAAATCTATACCGGAGCCTCGCACGACATGCAGGTGGCCACCAATATCGCGCATAATATGGTATGTGCATGGGGCATGAGCGATAAGCTCGGCCCGATAACTTTCGGCAGGCGCGAAGAACACGTTTTCCTCGGCCGCGAAATAACTAAAGTAAAAGATTACTCCGAAGACACCGCCAAACTCATCGACGAGGAAGTTTCTAAAATAGTGAACGAATGCTATAGAAAGGCCCGTAAAATAATAGAAGATAATATCGACGGCCTGCATAACCTCGCTAAAAAGCTCCTCGAAATCGAAACTATCGACGCAAAACAGATAAAAGAAATACTCGGCGTCGCCGAAGGCGATTCCGGCACGGGCTCCGACGCCCCTCTGACCGCTTAAAATCTATCCGCATTAAATAAAATAAAACGCTCGACGCGAGCGCATAACAAAAAACGAGGCGCTTTTTAAGGCGTCTCGTTTTTTATTGCCGGTTTCGCACAAGAAACGGCTATATATTGATTTTTTCTATCTTACGAATGATATTCGTAAACGTGCTTCGAATAAACCATCGGCTTCAGGCTGCCGTCTTTGACTTCATATTCGGTTTCCTTTATGATGTTGTCCTGATCGTCGTATTCATAAACAACGCGGGTGGAATAACCTTCGTCTTCTATATCGTCGCGTTCGAAGAAATTTTCTTCGACTATATTGTTTTTAGAGTCGTATTTATAATCCACTTTGTCGAAGACCATTTCTTCGTTTCTGA
>Ga0116149_1006074_pt1 | contig 11018 bp, 10 predicted proteins | sample AD_UKC057_MetaG_FD_89787 | JGI IMG/M metagenome (GOLD analysis project Ga0116149, IMG submission 89787) | Active sludge microbial communities of municipal wastewater-treating anaerobic digesters from USA - AD_UKC057_MetaG | ecosystem: Engineered > Bioreactor > Anaerobic > Digestate | place: USA...
ATCGGGCTTTTTCTAGGAAGCTGGTCGGGGAGACACACGGATTCGAGCTGAGTCGTTCCAGTTGACTGGGCTTTGTAGTAATTAGGGGAGTTAGTAATGGTATCGCGCTTTTTCCAGGGAGCTGGTCAGGGACCACACGGATTCGAGCTGAGTCGTTCCAGTTGATCGGGCTTTGTAGTAATTAGGGGAGTTAGTAATGGTATCGGGCTTTTTCTAGGAAGCTGGTCGGGGAGGCACGCGGATTCGAGCTGACTACGTCATCTCTTTAAATGTTGTAAATTTGGGCTGGTGATAAAGGGGCTGGTCGGGTTTATTACAATATGCAGATTTTAACGGTATCGGGCTTTTTCTAGGAAGCTGGTCGGGGAGGCACGCGGATTCGAGCTGACTACGTCATCTCTTTATAGATAGACCGTAGGGCTATCGAATCCGCGTGGCTCCTCTTCCGACCAAGCCTTCTAAATCCCGCTCGCCCCTTTACGATATTGCTGCTACAAACATCCCAATAATCCTCCTCTTTTAAGATAAATCCCAGGGCTATCGAATCCGCGTGCCACCTCTTCCGACCAAGCCTTCTAAATCCCGCTCGCCCCTTTACGATATTGCTGTTACAAACATCCCAATAATCCTCCTCTCTCCCTAAAGATAAATCCCAGGGCTATCGAATCCGCGTGCCTCCCTTCTTCCGTCCAAGCCTTCTAAATCTCGCTCGCCCCTTTACGATATTGCTGCTACAAACATCCCAATAATCCTCCTCTCTCCCTAAAGATAAATCCCAGGGCTATCGAATCCGCGTGGCTCCCCTCTTCCGTCCAAGCCTTCTAAATCCCGCTCGCCCCTTTACAATATAACAATTACAAAAATCCCAACACAGCTCACCCCGCATAATCCTAAAATTTTCTATCCTCTCTCTTATCATCATGCAAATAAGAAATTCTCTCCCACTTCAAAGAGTTTTGCCCAAAATTAATTAGTAACCCAATTTTAAAATCTAGAGCTGCTAAATAATTTATGACCTGTGCCTTATGAGCCTTCACCAAACAAGAAGCAGCCTTTAACTCAACAATTATCGAATCATAACAAATGAAATCTGCTATGTACCTATGATCTAGTTTTAATCCTCTATAAAAAACATCAATCTTATGTTCTCTTGAATATGGAATATCTTGAAAACCAAATTCCAGAGCCAAAGCACTTTGGTAAACCGGCTCCAGAAAACCATTTCCTAATTCATTGTGAACATTCATACAAGCATTAATTATATTATGCGTTCTTTCCTCAAACAAAATCATATTTCACCTTCTTAAGCTGCCAATTCAATACACTAAACCTAAAGCTTAAATGTATTATAGGTTCATACAGGGTAGTTTTTATTCAAAATTACTCTTTTTCTCACAAATTCGAACTATCCATCTCCCCCTCAAAGATAGACCGTAGGGCTATCGAATCCGCGTGGTCCCCTCTTCTGACCAAGCTTCCTAAATCCCGTCCGCCCCTTTACGATATTGCTGCTACAAACATCCCAATAAGGCTCCTCTCTCCCTAAAGATACCGTAGGGCTATCGAATCCGCGTCCACCTCTTCTGACCAAGCTTCCTAAATCCCGTCCACCCCTTTACGATATTGCTGCTACAAACATCCCAATAATCCTCCTCTCTCCCTAAAGATAAATCCCAGGACTATCGAATCCGCGTGCATCCTCTTCCGGCCAAGCCTTCTAAATCCCATCCGCCCCTTTACGATATTGCTGCTACAAACATCCCAAACAATCTCTTTGCTTATAATATTTCCTTTTCTCCCAAATTTTTTCTCTTTTTTACTAGAATCCGCTTATAAACAATGCGGTTAATGCATATAATATAAGTGCCCTATGAAAACTATCGAAACTAAACTGATATCAGTCTTACAAGAATATTTCGGGTACTCTGAATTCCGCGATACACAAAAAGACATCATGCTCTCCGTATTATCAGGCAGAGATACTCTCGCTGTCATGCCCACAGGCGGCGGCAAATCTCTTTGCTATCAGGTTCCCGCCCTAATCCTTGACGGCCTAACCCTCGTTATTTCACCGCTCATCGCTCTCATGCAGGATCAGGTCTCACAGCTTGAAAAAACCGGCATCCCGTCATTATTTCTAAACAGCTCTCTCGACTGGGAAACCTACAAATACAATATGGAGCTCGTCCGTTCAGGCAAGGTAAAACTTCTCTACTGCGCCCCGGAAACTTTGGCAACAGAAAGAGTCCAATCTTTGCTTTCAACAGTCAAGGTAAGCCTCATTGCAATTGACGAAGCACACTGTATATCTGAGTGGGGACACGACTTCCGACCGGAATACCGGCAAATAAAAACATTCCGCACTGTCTTTCCGGATGCTGTCCTTCTTGCTCTCACCGCAACAGCCACAAAACAGGTTCGAAAAGATATTGCCAAAAGCCTTGCCATGAAAGATAGTGCCGAGTTTGTTTCGAGTTTTGACAGAGAGAATATTTATTTTGAAGTTATCAGTAAGGCGGGAACAGGCGGGCAAAAAAAAGCAGAGGCACACCTGTGCAGTTTTATAAAAGAACACAAAAATGAAAGCGGCATCGTATACTGTTTTTCAAGAAAAAGTGCCGATGCAATAGCAGCGCTCCTCCAAAGCAAAAAAATATCTGCAGTGAGCTATCATGCAGGATTAAGCGATAAAGAAAGAGCCCAAAACCAGGAAGATTTTTTATCAGGCAGAATTAAGATAATCGCCGCAACAGTCGCCTTCGGCATGGGAATTAACAAGGCCGATGTACGCTTTGTCATTCACTTCGACCTTCCAAAAAGCATCGAACAGTATTATCAGGAAATAGGAAGAGCCGGCAGAGACGGACAACCTGCGCGCGCAATTCTCTACTATAGCCACGGCGACACTCACAAGCTGGAATTCTTTCTCCGCGAAAAAAGCGAACGCGAAAAAGAAAAAGCCCGTATGAAGATGTATGATATGGTGGAATACGCCGAATGCTCTACCTGCAGAAGAAAGGTACTGCTCAATTACTTCGGTGACGAGATAAGAACCGCACATGAACAATGCTGCGATTACTGTTCATGCGGGGAAGAAGAACTAGTTGATATCACTATTCCGGCTCAAAAGTTTTTATCATGCGTAGTTAAAACCGGAGAGAAATACGGGGCAACCTACCTCATAGATATTCTGCAGGGCTCCCGGCAAAAACGCATTCTCGAAAACAAGCACAACACCCTAAGTGTCTGGGGAATCGGGAAAGAATTAAGTAAAGAACAATGGTACGATCTGTCGCGCATTCTTTTGACACAGGGCTACATGAAGAAAACAGAAGACTACAGTGTTCTGTCGCTCACCCGCGAAGCAAAAGAAGCGCTTGTACAAAAACACCCCTTTTACGCACGGGAAGCACTATGAGTTTTGCATATAATCATATTCACATACTCGGCGCCTCAGGCTCGGGGACAACAACACTTGCCTCCGCTTTATGTAAAGAGCTCCAGTATACTCATTTTGATTCAGATGACTACTTTTGGAAAAGCAAATTTACAGAACCGCGGCCCCGTGATGAACGTCTTCAAAAACTCACACAGGATTTATCAGTTCATAATCAATGGATTCTATCGGGGGCAATTATCGACTGGGGTAATCCGCTTATTCCGCTGTTCGATCTCGTTATTTTTATCAGCCTGGATAACAATATTCGAATGGAAAGACTTAAACTAAGAGAGCAAAAACGGTATGGGAAGGAAATTAAACCTTCCGGCGCCAAGTACAAAGAGTTCTGTGAGTTCATGGATTGGGCGAACTTCTATGAAACAGGCGGGATGGAAGTGCGGAGCCGAATGCAGCAGAAAGAATGGCTTCACGGTCTCTCATGTAAAGTTCTAGAACTTGATGGAGAAAAGTCAATAGAGAGTCTAACCAACAGTACCCTAAAAACAATAACCGGGTAATATGAGGCAATTTTCAAATTCAGACGAGTTTTAATATCGGCTCACTAAGTCTCAATTGATGTAAAAAAAATAGGTTTGACAAAGAACGTAAAACGCTTTACACTTTTATTACATTTATTGAAAGTTATCGGGAGAGATTTTCTATGAAAAAAATTGTTAGTATCTGTATGTTGCTTTTATGTGCATTGATCATGACTGCACAGGAAGTTGATGTCACAAAACTCGTGTTCATAAAAAACCAGGGATTTGGACACACCTACATTGACCATGAAGGAAAAGATATTAAGTACCAAATGCTGCCGGATATTTTTTCTGCATGTCCTGAAAATGCAGTAATCTTAAAAAAATATAAAGCAGCCCGTCTTATTGGAAATATAGGAATATGCACAGGTTTTACGCTTGTCACAGGTGTTTCAGTTTTTTATTTGATTGCCAATGGAATTTTTAAGCAGGATTATGACTGGAAGCATTTTCATACTATTTGTTTTGCAGGAGAAGTTTTTGCAGGCGCTGGTCTTGTTTCTATATCCATAGCGGACAGCTATCTTTTTTCCGCGCATAACAATTACAACCTCTATATTATGGGAATACCTTTAAAATGAAAAACACAAAAAGACTTATTATAATTGCTCTTACGGTCATTGCTATTATTGCATTAGGAATCATTGATTTGATTGATTCCGGTAAGTTAACAACAGGATTCATTGGATTGTGCTTACTGCTTTGCGGTTCCATACTGATACCGGAACTCTTCAAAAAGAAGTCATCATGAGTTCGCCGCCTTTTATTGCAATAATCGGTTCAATGGGATCAGTCACACTGATATTTTCAATCGTAGTTTTTCTACTCCCTTTTAAAACCAAACCGCTGGCAGCCGAATCTTCATTATATATTCCGTTATTCGGAATTGCGTTATTTCCGCTGTTTTTACCGCAGATACACGTCATGAATCTTCTCATTTCGCTTGGAATATTCTGCATTTTTTTACTGATATTTATTCCATTGCGAGGGCTGTCGTTTCAGACAGATGCTTCGATGGAAGAACTCGAAAAAAAGATTCCCGAGCTGCTGCAATGCTCAAGCCCTGAACAAAGCTCTCTCGAACCACGCTCCATCATTTTTCACACTGATAACGGGTTGATCATAATCGCAAAACCTGCTTTCGGCAATAAATTCCAGCACGTTTTCGTTACAGGCGGTTTTAAGATAAAAAATATTCTTGCGACCTACAAGCTGCTGGCTCCATTCCGGACTGCTAATGACACAAAGAAAGAGACCTTCGTTCTTTTTATTTTCAGTGTTCTTCTGATCATCCTTTTTCTCGTGTTCCGGTCAAGAATTGCAAGCGTATAAGGGAGTTTCGGTATATCAGCTAAACTGATAAAAAAAACATTATTATCCATTATCTCTACCACTGTGCATTGACCTCTAGTAAATCCGTGTTATAATTTGAGACAGCAGCGGCGATTATGGATATCTGTAGTGAGGCTATAACCTTTAACCGTTCAGTAATTTTCACCATGATTTATCCTGAAATGCCGCAGGAGAGTTACTATGAGTCAAATACAGTCAATGGTTTCTTTAGGTTTTACAGAAGAAAAGGTTCCAGTAGGCACGCACATGTGTCTGGTTTTCAGCAATGAGCAGGAACGCATTCAGTCGCTTCTAAAATATCTTCTACTTGGGCTCCAGACAAATGAAAGAGTTGCCTGTTTTTCGAATAACATTACAGAGAAAGAACTCCGGGAGTATTTTAGTGAAAATGGGATTTCATACGATGAAAGACAGTCGAATAATGCCCTCATGTTATCCGGCACAAGCGAAGTGTATTTCATTGACGGAGTTTTTGATCCTGACCGTATGCTCAACACCTTAATGCAGTATTATAAAGATTCACAGTCAATGGGATTTCCTGCCTCAAGAGTAATTGGCGAAATGATGTCGGAAGTTGAACATACCCCCGGAGGAGAACGCCTTCTTGAGTATGAATCGAGAGTTACCATTCTCCTGCGCGATCATCCCATAACAACCATCTGCCAGTATGATGCTAACACCTTCAGCGGAGCTACCATCATGGAGGTACTCAAAGTACATCCTAAAATGATTGTTAACGGCGTAGTAATAAACAACCCCTTTTTTGTTGAGCCCGAAGAGTATCTTGCAGGAAAAAGAGCATAGTGAGCGGAATAGAATCTTTATCTGAAAAAATTCTTGCCCGCATTGCACTTCTTCAAAGCATGGCGGCAATGCTCCCAAATATGAAGTCGGTACTTGAATTCATATGTCAGGGACTTTCCGACATGGCAGGCATTACCCGCGTTGACTACTATATTCCAGATAATAAAGACTCACCTGCACAAAAGAAAGACAACAGCAGCACCCGTATATCATTTCCCCTTAAACACAACAGCATTTTGTATGCAGATTTGGTTTTTCATTTAGCAGATCCCGATGCATTTGAGCCTTATAAGCCGTATATCAGCAATTTTACAAACATGCTCGCCGTTATTTTTGAACAAAAAGCACAAAGAGAACTTAATACTAAACTAATCGAAGAACTTGAACAAAGGGTAAGAGAGCGAACACACGAACTGCAGACAAGCAAAGAAATGTATGAGGAAATTGTTCAAAAAACGAGCGATCTTCTAGTAACAGCAGACGGTAATGGGAAATTTATTTTTTTAAATAGGGTTGCAGAAAAAATATTTGGATTACCTGTAGAAGCATGTGTAGGAGCTTCGCTGCTCGACTTTACTCACCCGGACGATTACCCAGAAACTAACGAAGTGTTATCTAATGCTCAAGAAAATCATCTAGAAAAAACTTCTTTTGAAAGCCGTCAGATTAATAAAAAGACCAAAGAAATAACTCACCTTTTATGGACAGTCAATTTTCAGTTTGATAATGAAGACCATATACAAGTAATTCACGCAATTGCACACGACATAACAGTACGTAAAAAGGCAGAAGAAGAGCATCAAAAATACGAACAGCAGCTCCAGCAAACGCAGAAGCTTGAATCCTTGGGAATTCTTGCAGGCGGAATAGCACACGATTTTAATAATCTGATGGGAGGACTCTACGGCTACATCGACATGGCAAAAGAAGGCAGTACCGATGCAGCTGTTACGTCTCACCTCGAAAAGGCAATGAATACTATAGAGAGAGCGCGCTCATTAACTCAGCAGCTGTTAACATTTGCAAAAGGCGGTGTACCGGTAAAAAAAACAGGAAATCTATTTCCTTTCATAGAAGAAACAGTACGGTTTGTACTCAGCGGTTCAAATGTTTCGTGCTCTTTTTCTGTCCCGGATGAACTTTGGGCCTGTAATTTTGACAAAAATCAGATAGGACAGGTAATTGATAACCTGGTAATCAATGCAAAACAGGCTATGAGCTCAGGGGGAAGCCTTACTGTTACCGCAGGAAATATTGTTTTAGGCGAAAAGGAACATCCATTGCTTGCTGCCGGTAATTATGTAAAAGTGTCAGTTAAAGATACCGGAGGCGGAATACCAAAAGAAATAATTACAAAGATTTTTGATCCTTTTTTCAGCACCAAAGCTGCAGGACACGGATTGGGGCTTGCAACCTGTTTTTCCATTTTAACCAGACACCACGGCAGCCTTGATGTAGAATCCGTTCCGGGTAAAGGCAGTGTTTTTCACGTAATAATTCCTGCAGCTCAAGCTATTTATCCGGCTGAAGAACAGAGAACTGAACAATGTCACCGGGGAAGCGGACTTTTTCTTATTATGGATGATGAAGAAGTTATGCGCGCCATCCTCAGCACTATGCTGGAATCTGCAGGATATTCTGTAACGAGTACAACAAATGGACAGGATGCAATTAACTTTGCTAACCAGTGTCAAAAAGAAGGTAAAAAAATTGAGGGAATGCTTTTTGATCTGACTGTTCCCGGGGGCCTTGGGGGTAAGGCAGCTATCGAGCAAATTCGCGCAATGGGAATTACAACACCCGCGTTTGTCGCCAGCGGATACGCTGATGATCCCATTATTATAAATCCGGAACTCTATGGGTTTACAGGCAGTATTTGTAAACCATTTATGAAAGCGGAACTCATCGAAATGCTCGAAAAACATATGCACAAATTAGAAGGGACCCGCTAATAAACACGAATCAAGGAGGAGGATACGATGAAATATTTTAAGGATCTTGTGAAAGAACAGGAAGCAGAAGTAAGTACGTTAAAAAAAATTATTGACACTATAAATACTGAAAAAATTGTTCCACATAAAAAAATACTTGGAGCCCTGCTCACGGGAAGCGTGGCCCGGGGAGATGCTCGAAAAGGTCCCTTTGGAATAATGATTGATGTATCAGTTGTCGTGAAGAATAAAGCTGATATCAGTCTGGAGGAAGTTTTCGGCAAAGATGAAGAGCCCCATATTCCATTCCACTGTGTTCCCATTAAAGGTGATATTTGGATTGCGGTAAAAGTAATAGAAGAAAAAGATTTGTGGAAAATTCGAAGTGAGGGCGAATCAACTATATTTGCCATGAATGAATCTGTTATTCTCGATGACAAAAAAGGCATACTTAAAAAATGGAAGGACGAATACTTTGTCATCACAGAAGAACAGGCAAAAGAGAGAGCGAAAAATCAGTATTACAGATTCTGCTATGTTACCGGAGATTACCGCTTCGAGAAGTGGAGCTACCGGGAAGCCTGGGTGCAGTGTGCACAAAATTTTAATGAGGCAAATGAGTGCTACTGCAGCTTCTTGTACTGCATAAACTCTATGTTTATTCCCCGAAAAGACTGGCTTACCTACCTCACCTATGAAATGGAAATTAAGCCTGAAAAACACGAAGAATATATGAACACCATGTATACAACGAACCTCACAAAAGATAGCCTTTGTGAAAAATTTAAGGTGTATGAAGAAATACGCTCATGGATGCAAACAATAATTACATAAGGAGTCTTTTTTATGCAAAGAAAAATCTTAAAACAAATTAAAGGATACCGGACGAGAGACGGTGCAGGAGTCAATCTTGTACGCGTTCTGGGACCTGCAACAGTAAAAGATTTTGATCCCTTTTTAATGCTCGACTCTTTTGACAGCACAAATCCCGAAGATTACGCTGGAGGGTTTCCCCTTCACCCGCATAGAGGCATTGAAACTATCAGTTATGTATACCGCGGAAAAATGACTCACCGGGACAGCCTTGGCAATGAAGATACCGTAACTGACGGCGAAGTACAATGGATGACAGCAGGTTCTGGAATTATGCACGAGGAAAAACTCCCCCCATCCGATCGTCTCCTAGGAGTGCAGCTGTGGCTTAACATGAGAGCTTCAGAGAAAATGGCTAATCCCGGCTATAAAAAAATTCAAAAAACTGATATTGAAGAAATTCCGATCGAAGGCGGCATGATACGGCTGCTCGCCGGAAGTTATGAAAATAAAGAAGGATTTATGGGCAGGCATCTCCCGCTCGATTATTACGATATTCATCTCGAAAAAGGCGCTTCGATTTCTATTAAAACAGAACAGAAAAAAGCGGTCATGTGTTTTACACTTCTTGGAGATGCCTATATTGCAGGAGAGCTTGTTTCTGAAAAAACAGCCCTTAAGCTGACCGAAGGCGATATAGTCGAAATCAAGGCGGCTGAAACACATGCGCAGATTCTTTTTATGAGTTCAGAATTTTTGGGCGAACCGGTTGCATGGGGAGGACCAATTGTCATGAATACCCGGGAAGAACTAAATAAGGCCTTTGAGGACTTGGAGAAGGGAACGTTTTTACAAAAGGAAATTGAGTATTAGTTAATGATTTACATTTAATCATTGACGTCTGTATATTCCATGTTATACTTTGCATATGAGTAAAGAAAGTAAAATGACTTTACACGAGAATCTTTTGCCGGATGTGTACGCTTCCATTTTTATGCAGTCATCTGTCAGTATGGCAGTGTGTGATGAAGACTTTCGTTTAATTGATGCAAATCCTGCCTGTCTTAAATTCTTCGGAGCATCCGGTATTCCTGACCTGCAAAAGAGTTCTCCTTTTAATGACAATTCAATACCTGAGCAGACGAAGGCTGTCTTATTTAGCGGCGAAACAGCCCGGCTGACGCATTCCCTTATTATAAATTCCTCAGACAACACAAAATCTTATCAGTCTGTAAGCAATATTCCAAAAGATGTATCGCTGGAAATACACCCTCTGTTCGGTCAAATTAAAAAACCAACAGGTTTCTTCTATATAATAACTGATATTTCGAAAATCAAAGATACTCAAGACTTACTCACAGAATCCGAGCAACTCTATACAAAGGCTTTTCAAGAGCATACTGCCATAAAATTTCTAATAGACCCGGACAACGGTAAAATTATTGATGCTAACAATGCTGCAGCTCTATTTTATGGATGGACTCGAGAACAACTAAAAAATATGAGAGTTCAGGATATTAATACATTATCTGAAACTGAGATACTTAATGAAATGCAGGATGCAAAAAACAATAAACGTACTTTTTTTAAATTTCAGCATAGAACAGCAGACGGATCGGTTCGGGATGTTGAAGTATTCAGCAGTAAAATTCAAATACATGGGAAAGAGCTTCTGCACTCGATCGTTCATGATGTGTCGGACAAAATTAAGGCAAGCGAACTTATGAAAAGAGAGAGGGAACAGCTCGTATCTATTCTTGACAGCATTGATGAGTCAATTTACGTTGCAGATACAGATACCTATGAATTCCTCTTTGCAAATAAGGCTTTGATGAAAGATCTTACCGGAAACCCCATTGGATCTTTGTGCTACAAGGTGTTACAAGGAAGAGATACACCTTGTGAATTCTGTACAAACAATATAATTCTTCGTAATTACCCGAACCCGTACCACTGGGAATATACGAATTCCCACTTAAAACGCACGTATTCCCTCCATGACAGGATTATTCGGTGGCCCGACGGACGGGATGTCCGCCTCGAACTAGCCATAGATATCTCCGACAGAATAAAGGCTGAGAATGCGCTCTCACTCGAAAAAGAACAGCTTTTTGTAACGCTTAGAAGCATAGGTGACGG
>Ga0116149_1006076_pt1 | contig 11016 bp, 9 predicted proteins | sample AD_UKC057_MetaG_FD_89787 | JGI IMG/M metagenome (GOLD analysis project Ga0116149, IMG submission 89787) | Active sludge microbial communities of municipal wastewater-treating anaerobic digesters from USA - AD_UKC057_MetaG | ecosystem: Engineered > Bioreactor > Anaerobic > Digestate | place: USA...
CCTTTATCGGCCTCCGGTAAAAGCTGGATGATTGTAAATTGTTTTTTTGCATCACGCTGAAAAAGTTTAAACTGCATCTGCTCTGCAGGGCTTTCCGGTTTTTCAACTATAAGAGTTACAGTTGCTGAATAATCCTGAGCGCTGTAATCATAGGCAGATTCAAGTTTGTCGAGTATGTCGTAGGGATCAGGGGTTGTCTGTGCACTAAGCATTGAAGCAATAATGCAGACGCATACCATTAATGTCGTAATTTTTTTCATATATTCTCCATAATAAAACACAATACAAAGTCTGCAACGCAAACTGCATCTGATAACAAATTGTTTTAGTAACAATTTGTTATCAGTATGTTAACTAATTATTTGCTTGTTCGCAGCGCATCTGCCGGGTTCATCTTTGCCGCACTTTTTGCAGAACCGGAAACTGCTATCATCGTAAGAACAATAATTACAATAAGTTTCACAATTACAGAACCCGGAGAAAGAACATAGGTCCAGTGCCCGTTCTGTAAAAACATCGTTAGAGCTTCATTCGTAAAGGTAAACAAAGACAAAATACTCATACCTATAACGGCAGCAATAAAACCTGTAAGAGAACCGAAAATAGAAAGCAGGACAGATTCCCACATAAAAATTCTTCCGGCATCTTTTTTCTTCATACCTATGGCTCTCATTGTCCCTATTTCTTTTATCCGTTCATAAATAACCATCTTGTACGTATTTGAAATTCCGATCATTACTATTAAAAAAAGTCCTACCAGGATTCCAAGACTTACATACTGAACGGTACCGAGAATCTGTTTAATCTGCGGTACTTCATCATTAAAGGTCTGTACTAAATATTTAGTACCTTCCCACTCAGTTTCTTCAAGCTGCTTATTAATACCCGTAATCGGGTTTGCTGGATGTGTTTTAAGCGCTTCAAGCCTGTTCGTAACAGGAGCTCTTTTTGCTATTAAGCCTTCAAGAATCTGAGCAGCTCTATCCTGTTCTGCCTGCTCATTGAGCATAATACTGTAAATATAGAATTCATCGGGAGCAAGCCCGCTTAATTCATTTAAGTATTGAATATGGCAGTAAGCTGCAATAGATCCGATGAGGCTTACATCCTTGCTCACAGCTGCGAGGGTAAATTCGCCGAAGGTTGCCTGACCGGAAATTGTATTCAGCTGAACTAATAGAGAATCTCCTACTTCGATTTTTAAATCTTTGGCAACCGATTCACTCAGAATAATTGATTTCGGGTTGCTTACATTATCCCAGGAACCATTGGTGAGCGTCATAATTTTTTCGAAGTATGTTTCTTTTTCAAAGTCGCAGCCGAAAATATTTGTCTGTGCTTTTTTGCCTTCAAAGATCATGGTCCCGTAGGTAATCGTTCTCTTGCTGTCAAACTGATAATTAATACCTGACTCTGCAAGCACTTCACGCAGCATTGCATCATCCCTGGTTACATTGACAACCTTCTCTCCGTTTTTTTCAGCACCGACTACGTGTACATTACCGCCGAACAAAAAAGCAAACTGCTCGGAAAAATTACGGATTGAACCCGCTGCCAGTGCATCCACTATAGTTACTATAAAAAATCCGAAAGCTACAGCACCACCGAGTAAAAAACTCCGCTTTTTCTGCCGTGATAAATTCCGGAATGCTAATCCCGCTGTATTCATACATTTCTCCTTAAAAATCACTTATGACTGCTGGTTCATTGCCTTAAGCGGAGTAATCTTAAGTGCGACGCTTACCGGATAAAGATTAGCCGCAGCGCTTCCTATTAAGATCACAATAACGGTTGCAAGAATAGAGGAAGCTGTCGGTGTTATAGAAACGCTGCCTCCTCCGAGTAAGAGTTTTGCAACAGTATTCGAAACTGAGAATCCTATTGCATTAACAATTGCAGAAACTGCTAAGGCAAGAATCGTTCCTGCAATTGATGCAAGCAGGGTTATGCTTATAGACTCTGTGAAAAACAGTTTTCTTATAAAACTTCGTCCTGCACCCAGGGCGCGCATTGTTCCTATTTCGCCTGTTCTTTCGATGACAGACACTATAAGTGTATTCATAATAACTATAAAAACAACAACTGCAAGCAGCATTATAAGTATTGTAAAAATACCGCTGAGCATGTCGGCTGTGGATGCAAAATCATATGAAGCTGCCTTCCAGTCAATCGCCTTAACATTTAAACCTTTTTCTGCAAACATCAAATTCAGCTGTGAAATAAAGACGGGGGCCGCAGACGGGTTGTCAAGTTTAAGAACTACATAGTGCCATGCACCGTCATCGGTCATATTCAGCTTATCGCGCAGGCTTGTGTCGCCTAAAAGAGCATCAAGATCGGCATCTGTTAAACCGGTTTCTAATACTGCAGAATCTGAAAAATCAAACAGCTCATCACTTCCAAAAAGATCGTCCTCAGAAAGAGAACTCAAAGACGTGTCGATAGTCTCTGGAAGCTCGCGTGCATAGACAGAACCATAAGTTAAGTCTGCTAAAGCGCGGGCCGTATTTTGATCTATATAACACAGTTCCAAAATTGCAGTATTAGGATCCGGCTGTTCGTAAAAACCGCTTACACTTACTTCACGCAGTGTTTGAGAACCCGCAACCGAAAAAGCGCTTAGAAGAAGTTTATCGCCGACAGCAAGAGGCAGCTCGTAATAATTCTCAAACTTATTTTTCAGCCGGATATCAACAAGTATGGAAGGTTCTGTTCTTGAAGGAAAGTCCCCTTCAAGTATCTTCATCTTAGTAAACATATCAAAGTAAGAATCCGGATCGCCTGCAAAATAGTAAAAATACGGATAATTACTCCGCTGGTCTTCAGCAACTTCAAAATCTTCAGGCACCGCTTCTGAACTGAGCATTCCCATACCGGAGATAACTGTTGTTTTTTGGGCAATACCGTCAACACCTTCAAGAAGGCGGAGGAGTTCTTTCGTATCCGGAATCGCAGGAGTTTTAGGAAGGGACCCCATTGAAACGGTATTGGTAACGCCGAAGAGAGTAAGCTGTCCTTTTTCCGGAGACGGACCGTGAATTACTACATCGCCGCAGTAGTTAGCTCTAAAATCCTTTTCCAAACCTCTTCTGGTAGATTCCAGAAAACCGTTTCCAAGAATGATGAGCATAACACCGAAGCAAATAAGAAAACCGAGAATGATGGTTTTTGACTTGTGTTCCCACAAGTTGCCCAATGCTATACGAATTACAGAGTTCATCTTATGCCTCCGAACCGTTTTCTATCTTGCGGTTTTCTACAATTTCACCATCTAAAAGACGGATAACGTGATCTGCCATTGCGGTTATTTTTGCATCGTGTGTAGAAAAAATAAAGGTTGTTTCAAGATCTTTGTTTATCTCTTTCATTAAGTTTAGAATTTGATCCCCTGTTTTTGAGTCAAGGTTCGCAGTCGGCTCATCAGCAAGTATAAGAGGAGCCTTGGTTACAAGAGCGCGAGCAATTGCAACACGCTGTCTTTGGCCGCCTGAAAGTTCGTTTGATTTATGATGTTTCCATGCTGTTAAACCAACTTTCTCAATAAGATATGAAATCCATTCATCTTTCTCTGTTTTTTTCATGGTGCTCTTTCCAAGAAGCAGGGGGAACTCTATGTTTTCATAGACATTCAAAACAGGAATTAGATTGAAATTTTGAAAAATGAAACCCAGATGAGTTCTTCTTAGCTCTGTAATGCGGTTGTCAATTTTTACCGATATTTTCTGGTTCTTTTTCTTCTTTTTGTCATCAGTAATATCAGCAGAAAATTTCCCCTCATAAACATCGATGCCGTCAACTTCAACAGTTCCCGATGTCGGTGTATCGATTAACCCGATCATATTTAAAATGGTCGATTTTCCTGATCCTGACGGACCTGCTATTGAAACAAAGTCTCCTTTTTCAATCTCAAATGAAGCGCACTTTACGGCTTCAACTTCCACTTTCCCCAAAGGATATACTTTTCGTACATCTGACATTTTTATTATGGCCATACTTCCTCCTGGACCTATTTCTCTGCAGACTACTATTCTTGGTCATGCATACTTAAGATTACTTATCAATTTATAGTGTATTATCGGTATAATACACTGATACAGATACCATGTCAATAATTTTTTATACATTATATTTTTACATCCTGTTTTTTATTCTGCGTTTTCTTTCTCTCCTTTACACATTCAGTCAATAAAAACTCAATCTGGCCGTTGATTGAACGAAAATCATCTTCCGCCCATGAAGCCAGTTCTTTCCAAAGGGAAGAAGATACCCGGAGAAGAATCTGTTTTTTTTCGTCTGCTTTTTCCTTTTCTTCCATGTATCTTCCTCTAATCAATGCGGTCTATCAGTATAATGAACCGGCATTCACAATCGGCTGAGTTTCTTTATTTGCACACAATACAACCATCAAGTTGCTTACCATAGCAGCCTTTCTTTCCTCATCGAGATTAACAATATTCTTCTCGCTCAATTTTTCCAGGGCCATCTCAACCATGCCGACAGCACTGTCAACAATGTACTGGCGCGCGGCCACTACTGCGACAGCCTGCTGCCTTTGCAGCATAACAGGAGCAATCTCGGGCGCATAGGACAAATGAGTTATTTTTGCTTCCAAAATATCAAGTCCTGCAATTTCCACCTTCTGCTGAATTTCATCTTTTAGTTTATCTGCTACTTCCAAACTGCTACCCCGGAGCGATTTTTCACCATCCTCATCGGAAGAGTCATACGGATACAGCCTGACTATGTTTCGCAAAGCAGAATCGCACTGGATTGAAAGAAATTCTACAAAGTTATCAACATTAAACAAAGCTTTTGCAGTGTTTGTCACCTTCCAAACAACGACAATACCTACAACTATAGGATTCCCCAGCGCATCATTCACCTTCTGTTTATCATTGTTTAAAGTCATCGCTTTTAAGGAGATCTTCTTTTTTGCAGATGCTGTTTGAGAGGAGGAGGACTTTGCTGAATTTTTAGAATCTTCGCTAATGCAGCCGGAGGAAGCTCCTGCATGAAGAGGATATACTGCCTGAGCAAAAGGATTAACAAAAAATATTCCGGCTCCTTTTAAGGTGCCGTAGTATGAACCGAAAAGCGTCAGAACCAGGGCTTCATTGGGACGTAAGATTTTTATGCCGGCCTGAATAAACGGTACTACCAAACCGATAATCGAACCGAGAAGACCAAGCATGGCGCCTGACATTTTGGTATTAATTCCATTTTCCAATCTTATTCCAAAATACAGCATCCCCCCGGCACAACAGGCAAGAACAGCCATATTCAGGCAAAACATAAACATCCCGTTTATTCCGGGAGCCTTTTTTTCAATAATTGAAGAATCGTCTTTCATACTTCCTCCATACAATATGATATCATATTGATATCACCATGATAATACAGCTGAGAGGTATTTCTGTCAACAGGTTTTTCTTGCAAAGTAAAAAAGTCCATGCTATACTGATAGCTGGAAGGGTTATTTAAGTCTCAAGGAATGCTATGTGTCTAATAGCGCATTTAAAAAAAGTAAAAGACGGTATATTTATGTAACCGCCGGAATACTGCTTGTTGTGACTTTTGCCTCAATTTTTTTCTGTATTTCCTATATACGGGAACTTCAGTCCCTTATATCATATGACACCCTGCAGATGCAGAGAAGTTCCTCTTTTTTGGAAATTTCTATTGCAGGGGCTGTAATTTTAGTAATTACATTAATCTCTTTTTTAACTTTTTTCTCCGTGTCGCAAATTACCTTCAAAAACAAGCTGCAGACACTTGCATACATCGACCCCGTGACGAAGGGATGGAACAGCAACTGGTTTAAAGCCCGAATTCCTCTTATGCTTAAAACAGCGGTCTGCAATAAATATGTGCTTATTTTACTGGATATTGATAAATTCAAGGTTCTAAATGATGCTTTCGGACACGCGAAAGGCGACTCCTTACTTGCCTACATTTATGAGTGCATAGAAAAACAGCAGACAGAAAATGAAATTCTCTGCCGTCTTGAGTCCGACTGCTTCTTATTTTTAATGCACTTTGATTCAAATCATGAAATACAGGAACGGCTGGAAAAACTGTCGATTCAAATTAATAACTTCACAGAAGCCCGCGAGCAGAAATATTTTATTTCTATGTCCTGCGGTATAAGTCAAATTGATAATGCAGATGAGGACCTTTTTATTTACATAGACCGGTGCGAAGTTGCGCTCAACTGCTGTGCTAAGACAATTGGAAGAACCCGCTTTTTGCGTTCCGCTTTTTTTAATGAATGCGACCGGACCAAGCTCATTGAAGAGAAAAAGATCGAGAACAAAATGGCAAAGGCTCTGGAATCCGGACAGTTTTCTGTGTATCTTCAGCCTAAATTCGACATAGACAGCAATAGGGTTGCAGGAGCAGAAGCCCTTGTCCGCTGGCAGGACCCCGAGCGCGGAATGATTATGCCTAACGATTTTATATCACTCTTTGAAAAAAACGGTTTTATTTTAAAGCTGGATCTCTTTGTCTTCGAAAAGGTATGCAAAATAATCCGCTCATGGATTGATGCAGGTGCAGCTCCAGTACCAATATCTGTTAACCTCTCAAGAACGTATCTGGATTCACTTTTATTTCTCGATAATTTGGAAAAAATCCGAAAACAGTATAATGTTCCTTCTGAATATATAGAACTGGAATTAACAGAATCAATTGTATATGAAAATATGGGGCTTCTGCTTACAATCATTAATAAGATTCATTCACTGGGATATACCTGCTCTATTGACGACTTCGGGTCAGGCTATTCTTCTCTTAATTTATTGAGAAACGTCCCTGTCGACACTTTAAAACTTGACAGAGGTTTTTTCTTAGAATCGGAAGAATCGCCGGAGCGGGGCAATGCTGTTATCACATCTGTAATTGATCTGGCCCGCAAACTAAATATGAAAACAGTATCAGAAGGAGTAGAAAGTGTTGTTCAGGTTAATTTTCTTAAAAATGCACAATGCGATCTGGTTCAGGGCTATGTTTTTTCAAAACCGGTTCCAATTCCGGAATTTGAGAAAGAAGTATTCGGTTTAGTACTGTCTGAAAAAAGAATTCTCCCCGACATAGATCCCTATAAGACCGAAGGCGAATTTCTTATGCACGATGCAACCGACTTTGAACAGAATTTACCCTTGTCCTAATCTAAAGGGGCGAAAAGTTTTTTTTCCAAACAAACCTTCACCGATTTCGAAAAAATCTGCACAATAACGGTCTGTCAGGCCGGGAAAGGTTATGACGGCAAAACTTGCCGGCATTCCGCCCCTTGGTCTTGAACAGCTGCCGGGATTGAGCACAAGGCTTATAGCCCGTTCTTCCCAATAGGGTCTGTGTGTATGCCCGAACAAGACAATATCTGCATCGAGAGACGAAGCAGTATCTAAAAGTGTCTCTGTTCCAATGTCCACACCATGACGGTTTCCATGTACTGCCATAATATGTCTTCCTGCAGCAGTGAAAATAATACGGTGAGGAGCAGCTATAATACGGCGTACCTGCCCGCCGCTAATTTCTTCTTCGTAAAAATACCGCTCAGAGTCGCCGTTGCCCTTAACAAAGGCAAGTACAGGAGGAACAGCCTTACGTAAAGTCTCATTGTCCTGTGCTTCTTCAAAATACTGCACAAGATCACACACTCCGTCACCGCAGAAAACCATGGCATCTGCATCGGGGCCGAATTCTTCGATTATGTCAAAAAAAACATCGTAGTCGCCGTGACTGTCGGAGATAACTAAGATTCTTGCCTGCTTTTTTTTCTCAAGTTTTTTTATATCTTCAAGTGATCCTATGAGGTACGATGACTGCTGTACTAAATCATTCATAAAAACCTTCCGTCCTAATTTCCCGAAATTAATGACAAACCGCTTACAAGAGGTTCATCAATAAGATCCTGTTCTATTAGTGATATAAGAAAATGATTTTTTGACCTCAGTGATGTTTCAGGATCAATACTTAATTCGGTTTGCCATGATGAGCCGAGCATGGATTTAATAAAGCTCTGTATCTGTACAGAGGAGGCTGTCTGCGGAAATTCCGGAGCCTTTTTTATTGCAAGGAGTAATATTGAAGGAATAAGATCCAGGTGCTGCAACCCTGCTTCTTCACCCATTGCCTGACCGCTTCCAAAGGGTGCAAAATCGATTACTGCATGCGACCCCGCTTCTATACCAAGTACATCATCCTGAGGGAATAATGACAATACAGGAAAAGAATAGGATGGATCTGTGAGAGAACGATCCTGTATAACGGCTAATGAGCGGTGTGCGCCTTCCGGAGCACCCAGAACAATCAGCGCTTTAATTTTTTTTCCTTGTATAATATCCGGCAGTGAAGATATGCGGCCCGAAACACCCTCATAATTAAAATCGCGGGGAAAAGCCAAAGGCAGAATCAGACCATCATCTTTATCGAGACCAAAATGAGTCTCTAATAGAGACAGCGTATTTTCATAAAAAGGAGAATCTGTGTAGCCGTATCCGAAAACAACAACAATTCTGTTTTCTGTCTTTTGCGGAGATTCAGCCGCAGGCTCAACAAAACCGGGGGAAACAACAATTTTTTCTGCCGGTTCTTCTTCGCGCTGAACATTACAGGCACATAAGAACACGGACATAATAAGCAGTATAATTTTTTGAACAGTCTGCATAACAAGGCTATAGTACCACAATTGGCCGTTTTATGCCAATGACCATTATCCATCTTGCATACTTGCCCCTGTTCTGATATTGTCTGTTTATGAAAATAATCTCTTCACTTTTCCAGCTCATAGGAAGCTTAGGGTTCCTTCTATATGGAATGAAACTAATGAGCGACGGTATTCAAAAAAGTGCAGGAAAAAGCCTTCACAAGGTTCTTGGTCTCATGACCAGCAACCGCTTTTTTGCATTACTGACCGGTGTTTTTATTACCACTATTATACAGTCGTCAAGTGCAACAACCGTCATGGTTGTTTCTTTTGTTAATGCGGGGCTTCTCACTCTGGCTCAGTCAATAGGTGTAATATTCGGTGCAAACATTGGAACGACCATTACCGCATGGATTGTGGCTCTATTCGGTTTCAAGTTCAAAATAGCAGCCCTTGCAATTCCGGTTTTCGGCATCGGTTATATTCTCTATTCAATTAAAAAACTTAATAAAAAAACAATAGGAGAAGCCCTCATGGGCTTTGGTCTGCTTTTCGTCGGCCTTGATCTTCTTGGAAAAGTCATGACCTTTGATGCTGAACAGGTCCTCTTTCTCCAGCATCTTACCGGAAACGGCTATCTGAGTATTCTAGCAGGTGTTCTTGCAGGTTTAGTGATCACCATGCTTATTCACTCTTCCTCAGCATCTACAGCTATTATCTTAACAATGTCGTATAACAAACTCCTTCCCTGGGAGTTTGCTGCGGCTATGGTTCTAGGAAGCAATATTGGAACAACAATTGATGCAGTTCTTGCTTCCATTGGAACAAAGGTAAATGCAAGACGGGCTGCCTTAATTCACGTTCTATTCAATGTTATAGGTTCGGTTATTGCAATTATTCTTTTCAAACCCTTCCTTTTAGTGGTGGATTTTATAGTTCCCGGACCTGTTGAAAGTTCAATAACAACCCATATAGCCATGCTGCACACTGTTTTTAATGTTATGAACAGCCTTTTATTTTTGCCCTTTGTTAATCAGCTTGCCTTTTTATCGGAAAAGATTATTACCCCGAAAAAAGGCGAAACCCCCGATGTCTACAAACTCGATTTTATACCGCCTGGAATGAAAGAAAGTTATGAAGCATATATAATCAGGGCGGAAAAAGAAATTGCAGACATGACCGATGTAGTAATTAGAATGTTCAATACTATTCAAAAAGGATTTACAGAAAGGACAGCAACCTATATATCCGAGCATCTTGAAACACTCTCCAAGCAGGAAGATTATGCCGATCAGATGCAGGAACAGCTTTCAAAATTCCTTGTTAATTGTTCCCAGCTGCCTATTACAGAAAAGACAAAGAATAATGTATCTATGATGCTTCGTATTGTCGATGATCTGGAAAGTATAACAGACGAATGCTACAGTATTGCCCTGTTGCTTAAAAGAAGCATAGAAAAAAATATGTCATTTTCACAGGAAGATATGGAACGGCTCGAACCATACAGCGAACTTGTACAGCAGTTCCTGGAATTTATAAAGAAAAACATAAACAAACATTTATCTCACGAACAGCTTAAACTTGCGCAGGTACTGGAAGACCAGGTTGACACCTTCCGTAAAAATCTTAAAAAAATTGCCCGCAAGAGACTTGAAGGAGGAGCAGATGTCCGCTCAGAGCTGCTCTATATTGACCTTGTACGCAATGTAGAAAAGATCGGCGATCACGCCTTCAGTATTTCTGAAGCGCTTGCAGAAACAAAATAATGAATTTCCTGTTTGAATACTAAATGAAAAAGCACCAACACTAATCTGTTTGGTGCTTTTTTTATGCCTTTTTTTAAAAATTACATAATAGGATTTTGAGCCATGGTGAAACCGCAGCGTCCGTGTCCTGGATACACTTTAACATCGGAAGGAAGCAGACTCAGCCGTTTAAGACTTTGCATTATCTCCTCTTCATTACCGCCCGATAAATCGGTTCTTCCCCAGCCCATGTAAAACAAGGTGTCTCCGCTTATTAAAAGCTTTTGCGCCTCATTGTACAAACAAATTGAGCCCTGTGAATGACCTGGCGTATGAAGCACAGTCCAGTCTTTTTCCGGAACGTCACCCTCTGAAAGATAAGCATCTGCACAGGGAAAACTATCATGACTCATTGCGGCGTCAAACTCTGTATACAGGCCGCCAAGTCCGCTTTCTCGAAATGATTTTTCATGCCGCAAAAGAGCATTTGAACCCAAAGCCCATGAATCCTTTTCATGAATAAATATCTTCACCTGCGGATACAGTACTTTTAATGAAACAAGCGATTCCATATGATCATAGTGGCCGTGAGTGAGTACTATAAAAGCAGGTTCCAGACCTTCA
>Ga0116149_1006077_pt1 | contig 11016 bp, 12 predicted proteins | sample AD_UKC057_MetaG_FD_89787 | JGI IMG/M metagenome (GOLD analysis project Ga0116149, IMG submission 89787) | Active sludge microbial communities of municipal wastewater-treating anaerobic digesters from USA - AD_UKC057_MetaG | ecosystem: Engineered > Bioreactor > Anaerobic > Digestate | place: USA...
ACGACGGCGACCGCAGGGAGGGCGGGGGAGAACGGAGCGGCAAGCGGTGCACCAAGCCGGAAGGGAACGACTCCGCGGCGCGACCCCGGCGACTGCAACGCTGGCCGCCTACCAAGCAGATCAGTGAAACGATGGAGCGGCAACCACCGACCGGGTAGGCTCAGGACCTGCGGCCTGGAAAAGAAAACACCGCGCGAGGATCAGCAAGGGCGGTGCCGGACCTGGGGCAGAGGAAAGGGCCGGTGACGCCCTTGCCCGAGTGCGGAAGGGAAAGATGCAGGCGGCGTGACAGGGCTGGAGCAGAGGAATGCCCTGGCGCGGCCCCTGCTTCCGCCTGATGGGGTGGCGGGCGGGAATTCCCCCTCCGGGGGATGCAAGGGGGGAAAGGGGAAAGCTGCAAGGGGCGTGACGGCCACCCCAGTGGCCGGCGCGAACCTTGCCTACCACAATCTCGTCATCGATACATGGCCACGATAGAGCGTCTCGATCCAAACGCTACCGGAAGGCCTTATTCAGCGATCCTGCATTCAATACCGCCTCCTGATCCCGGTCCGGTCAACGGACTCATCCTCGGCCTGAATCGATGCGCGAGAATGCCCGACCTCGGCAGGTCTTCTCGTCTCACCGGGACCAGCGAACCGGAAATACTTGATTCGGTTACATTCGGTCAAATCAGGGGAATAAACGGATAAACTGCTTGACAATCGACCTTGGATTGGTGGATTGTACGAATGCTTCTGCTGTTATGTCCGGATAGGCGCGTCGTTTGCTCGGATATCGAACATTATCCCATCACCTCAAGAAAACCGTTGCAGAGACTATGAATCGAGAAACAAGTGGAGTCGAATAATGGAAGACCGATGGCTCTCCGTGGATGAAATTGCTGACCATCTCGGCATCAAGCGGGATACGGTCTACAAATGGATCAGTGAACGACAAATGCCGGGTCACAAAATCGGGCGGCTCTGGAAATTCGACAAGAAGGAAGTCGACGCCTGGGTGAAATCGGGCGGAGCCAACGAGAAAGAAGATAGCACTCAGCGTGCAATGAAAGGCAAGCAAGGATAAGATGTCAGGTACGGCCACGAAAGGTTATCGGCAGCTGGTGGGCGTCGAGGAAGATTACCGGGTGTGCGCGCGCATGCTGACACGAGGTTAGGACACAGGGCCTAGACAAAACGTAGGATTATGAAATGGCCGAGGGGAATAGAATCGAAAGTCTTTTGGTGCAGGAAGAGGGTAAAACCCTTGAATTCAAGGAAAATTGCCGCTCCCTGTCAAAGATCGTTCAGACTGTGGTTGCTTTTGCCAACACCGCCGGCGGTGTTCTCGTCATCGGCATACGGGATCGAACGAAAGAGGTCGTCGGCCTGCCCGATCCGCTCGCCGATGAGGAAAAGTTGGCTAATGCCTTTGCCGATAGCATACAGCCGCTGCTCATTCCCGACATCCAGATAAGCGCCTGGCGCGACCGGGAATTGATTATTGTCTCGATGCCCCATACCCTGGGGCCTTACTATGTCAAAGCGGAAGGGATCGAAAACGGGGTCTATATTCGTTTAGGGTCCACGAACCGGCGCGCAGGGCCGGAGATCATCGAAGAAATCCGGAGGCTTTCCAGAAATACGTTTTTTGATGAGCAACCCTGCACGGAAGTCAACTCGGAAGCCATAGACTTCCGAGCCGCTTCCGAGTTCTTTTCCGAGGTGTCGCGGCCGTTAAATGAAGCCAGAATGATGACCCTCGGTTTGTTGGTGAATCGAGGGGGCAAGAACATTCCCACCCGAGGGGCCATCCTTCTTTTCGGGAAAAACCGGCGCTCCATATTCCCCGACGCTGTCATTCGCTGCGCCCGTTTTCAGGGGCCCGGGACGGAGCGGTTCCTGGATCAAACGGAAATTGATGAATACCTTCCCAAGGCGATCGAGACCGCTATTTCCTTCATCGAGCGCCATACCCGGCAGTCCGCCGAAATCGGACGGATACGACGGACGGATTTGCCCGAATATCCCATTCAGGCAGTGCGCGAGGCCATCATCAACGCAGTGGTTCATGCGGACTACGCCCTGGGCGGGATGGACATCAAGATAGCCATTTTCGACGACCGCTTGGAGATAACCAATCCCGGTTTTCTCCCCTTCGGATTGACACTCGAAGCCGCCTTGTCCGGCGTTTCCAGACTCCGCAACCGGATCATCGGCCGGGTATTTCGGGAACTGAAGCTGATTGAACAATGGGGATCGGGCATAGGCCGAATCATAGCCGCCTGCAAGGCTCAAGGTATCCAGCCGCCCCGCTTCGAGGAAATCGGGGCCAGCTTTCGGGTGACCCTGTTTTCCGGGGCCGTTTCCGAACGGACAGCACCGGATTGGCTTGCTCCGTTGATGGACCACTTCTCCGGTTGCCGGGAAATCACGACGAAAGATGCCGCGATATTGTGGAAGACGTCCGATAGAACGGCACGGACAAGGTTGCGCAGCCTTGTCGAGAAAGGGATTCTGGCCGAGGTGGGAACCAGCCGGAAAGACCCGAAAAAGACCTATGTCTTGAAAAAATCTCTATGATTTTCCTTTGGGGGGGCTCATGATGAGTAATGATACGCAAACCCCGGCGGCAAGCACTATAAGCAATCAAGACTATCCTGGCCTATACCAAGGAGCAGATGAGGCTTCAACCTCAGCACAGAAGGTCTATTTTTTGTTGCAGCAGATTTACCTTGGATCCCTTATTGTCGGCGGCTTGATCGGCATGCTGACTTCCTTACTTAGTGGTAGCGAACTCACGGGAACATACACCGTACTGGCTATAGTCCTGGCAATTGGTCTTTTGGTTTTGTGGATCGGCCGCGCGCGCCAGGATGACAGTGCATGGTTCGATTGTCGGGCTATTGCCGAATCAGTAAAGACAGCAACGTGGCGATACATGATGATTGCCTCTCCACGCGGCAGTTCGCGTAGAGCTCGGCGATCTCGATGAATTACTGGACAATTACCTTGGGCTATTCAATGATGACATCTACCGAAGCACTTTTCCTTGGGTAGATCACATCGCGGAAGTATCCAATCAGGTTACGGTTGCCTCGCTCGATGAACTGCTTGTTCATGGACTTAAGACCGAAGGTCTGACGCGATGCTGGCTTGCAGTTCCAGAGATCATCGAATGGGCGAACATTAAAGGCTTCCGATACAAGTCTGGATCGAGGGAACCCCAGTATCCGGATCTCCACCTACCCGATTTCATCCGGACGATTGAAGACAAAGATTTCCTGACGCCGGATTTTCTCAGGAAGAGATGCGCCGCGTCGATAGACCTGTCCGATCATCCTCAACACAGATGGTCGGTGTATCAGTGTCTGTACTGCGAAATTGAGCACAATGGAGACTCCTATCTCCTCACGAGCGGGAAATGGTATCGGGTGAGTCGCGACTTCGTGGAGAGCATCAACAGATTTTTCAAGACGTTGCCCCGGTTTCCGGAACCGCTGCCAGAATACACGGACGCGGCCGAATGCAGCTACTGCCAGAGGGTGGCCGCGGAACTACCTCAGAAGTTCGCTCTGATGGACCAAAAGACCATCCCGATAGGCGGCGCACACAGCAAGATCGAGTTCTGTGACCTGTACAGCAAAAATCACGACATCATCCACATCAAGAGATATGCTGCTTCCAGTGTCATGAGTCATCTGTTCTCCCAGGGAGTTGTCTCGGGGGAGGCATTTCGATCCGATCAAGCCTTTCGCAAGGCCGTAAATGCCCATCTTCCTCCGGGGTTTCAAATCCCCACGCCTGAGTGCATGTCGGATCCCTCAGCATACCAAGTCGTCTTCGCAGTTGTGAGCGATGAGCCCGCCGATCTTACCTTGCCATTTTTTTCCAAGGTGAATCTCAAGCATGCTGCCACCAGGCTTCTGGCGTATGGTTATCGGACGGCCTTGGCAAAAATACAGGTGGCTGATCGAGTGGCAAAGACAAAAAGGTACAAATCGAGATGAGGGAGGCTGGCGTTCGTGATTGGCAGATTACTATGCAGTTGAATGAGGCTTTTGGTTGACCCAAAGACTGGGAAGGTCTTCCATGTCTGCGGCCCCGCTGCAAGGCGGCGATAGGAACGCGTCGCCGGGAGCGGGGAAAGAGGCGGGACGCCGATACGAATCACTCGTGCGTCAGGCTGAGCGCACCCGCCCTGCCCTATCAGAACAACTAATCCTTGATGATCGCCTGTTTGATCTTTTGACCCCGGTTTTCAGAGCGCCCGACCGGACGGTCTCGACCGCAGGGCGTGACCGTCCGGCGCCCTGGAATCCGCGCAGCGGTTTCGAGGGTGAGGGCGCGATCCAGGGAGCCGTGTCTCGTCCGGAGCGAAGCGGAGGGCGAGTCACGGCGACCGAAAAGAAACTGATCGCCCGCGGCCGCCTGTCTCCGACGAAGGAGGTGACAGGCGGCAGGCGGGCCACCTTGGCGCAGGAGAGCGGAGCGTCCGCGGGTTTATGCGGTCGCGGAGCCGGCCGCAACGCCCGAGGACCGGCAGTCTGAGCGCAGCGAAGTCTGCCGGGACCGGGCAAAAGAAAAGTACAAAATGCTGGAGGGGCGGGCCGGTAGCCGCGCAGCGGTCGTCAGGCCCGCCCCGGAGGCAGTGAGGGAGCCCCTCTGGGGCGGACGGGCGCGGCAGGCGGTGCACCAAGCCGGCAGGGAGCGACGCCGCGGCGCGACCCGGCGACTGCAACGCCGCTACCATCCTCATGGAAAGCCCGCGACCCGGTGCGTCCGAGCAAAGCGAGGCCGCGCCGGGAAACGGGACGCCATGGGAAGAGGGAAGTTGGAGGGCCGAGGCAGTCACCGCGAAGCGTGTGTCTGCCGACGTGTTAACCTGGTTCTTTGTTGCAATGGTAATAACCAAGCGTATGCGCCCCGAGACAACCCGGCATCTTTTCGCCGGGTAGTTCGAGGGGCGCAAGCGGGCCACTGGCGCGGGTTCTTTGCGAGCTGGATAAGTTGTCACTGAGAGGTGGCGAGCAGCGCCCTTAGCCGTCTCACGGCGACAGGGTGATGCGGGAAGTAGGCAATTAGGGAGCGGTAGCGACCGGGGTAGCGGAGCCGCCCGCATGCGCCGTGTATCGGCGCAGAGGACGGCGGAGCGGGCCATCAAGTAGCAGTGTAGTGAGATGGAGCGGAGTAAGCTGGCGCACAAGTACGGGAGAATAAGGGGTGGCGGCGGTGCACAAAGCCGGTGAGGAGCGACGCCTCGGCGCGACCCCGGCGACTGCAACGCTGCTACCGTCCTCATGGAAAGCCCGAGACCCGGTGCGTCCGAGCAAAGCGATGCCGCTCCGGGAGCGGGCAAAGAACAGAAAACCGGAGGGCCAAGGCAGTCAGCGCGAAGCGTCTGTCTGCCGACGGCCCGGAGCACTAAACAAAAGCGGCCGAGCGGAGCGTCCGCGGGTTTATGCGGTCGCGGAGCCGGCCGTAGCGCCCGAGGACCGGCAGTCTGAGCGCAGCGAAGTCTGCCGGGACCGGGCAAAAGAAAAGTACAAAATGCCGGAGGGGCGGGCCTGTCGCCGCGCAGCGGTCGTCAGGCCGGCCCCGGAGGCAGGGAGGGAGCCCCTTCGGGGCGGACGGGCGCGGATGCCAAGCGGCCGGAGGGGCGGAGCGCAGCCCGGCCCCGACGGACGACGGCACCCGCGAGGGAGGGCGGGGGAGAACGGCGCGGCAGGCGGTGCGCCAAGCCGGCAGGGAGCGACACCGCGGCGCGACCCGGCGACTGCAACGCTGGACGCCAACCTCGCAGATCTTTAAAACGAGCACGCAGAGCCAGCCGATCAGGTTGCGCACAAAGCATGCAGCCGGGAAAGAAAACACCGCGCGAGGATCAGCAAGGGCGGTGCCGGTCCCTGGGGCAGCGGAAAGGGCCGGCGACGCCCTTGCCCGAGCGCGGAAGGGAGAATGCAGGGGCCGTGACAGGGCTGGAGCAGAGGAATGCCCTGGCGCGGCCCCTGCTTCCGCCTGATGGGGTGGCGGGCGGGAATTCCCCCTTCGGGGGATGCAAGGGGGATAGAGAAAAGCTGCAAGGGACGTGACGGCCACCCCAGTGGCTGGCGCGAACCTTGCTTACATCCATATTCTATCGTCACTTTTCTTCAGCATCATCAAAGGGTAAACAACGCGCATCCACCCAAAAGGCCCTTAGCCCTTGAGCACATTTATCGATCTAACTTCTTCTAAAAATTTCCTTGACATACATTCATATTCCTCATATTTTCATAAGCACTTACGGAAAATTCGTACTAATAATTAACAAAGGAGATAAGCCAATGAAACCAGATGATAAACAAGAAACACCAAAAGAAAAATATTTCTACTTTGTTGATGGAGAAAAATTCGAATCTGATGAAGCATTTACGACTGGTGCGATAATCAAATCACGCCTTCCTGAGGCAAAGCGTGGTTATGCTCTCTATCTTGAAGGACATGGTAATGATCCGGATCAATTGATTAATGACGATACCAGTGTCTCTCTCGAAAAAGACAAAGGACCGAGGCGTTTCTACGTCGTTCCTCCGGCGAGCTTTGGTCTTTCATGACACCTATCGAAGAACAATTCGAAATCCTCGTTGCCCAAGAAGCTCAGGCAAATTTTCAAAAATTGCCGGATGGGTCACATCTAATTATAATACCCAATATTAAGCTCCCGACTGGATGGTCGAAAACCACTGTCGATGTTAAATTCATAGCACCGGTCGGTTATCCATTTGCTAAACCGGATTGTTTTTGGGCTGACCCAGATCTCAGATTGGCCAATGGAAATTTGCCCATGAATTCGCAACAGAACACAATACCTCACATCGGAACCATACATTTGTGGTTTTCCTGGCACGTTGCGTCTTGGAATCCAAATGTCGACAGCCTCATAACGTATGTATTCGTGATTAAAAGAAGGCTTTGTGATCCGCGATGAGCCGTTTAGTCCTTCCAGCCGAACTGCTGACATCATTGAGATCAGAAATGCTCCAGCAACGGGAGGAAGCGTGTGCAATTTTATTTGGTCGTTCCGTCACAATATCCGGGAAACTTGCTAGGATCGTTGTAAACAAATCCATCCGACCTCACTCTGACGCGTACACCTTCCGCACTTCCATGTCTGCACAGCTTCGGCCGGAATTTGTGGCCGAGGTGACTCAGCAGGCACGCAGAAACAAAGGATCTGTCATTTTTGTACACACCCATCCACACTCACTGAATGAATTTTCAAAAATCGATGATACGGGTGAAGCAGAACTTGAGACGTTCATAAACCAACGGATCCCTGGGGTGTCACACGCCGCCATGCTGCTCACACCTCAAACAAGCATCGCACGCGAACTCGGACGGTGCCGACCTCTTCGTGTCATTGGAGTTGGTGACAAGATAACATGGGGCGAAACTGCCGACATGATTGATTCTGTTAACCGCTACGATCGACAAATTAGAGCCTTCGGTATTACGGGACAGCAGATATTGGCCTCACTACGCGTTGGAATTGTTGGTTTAGGAGGTACAGGATCGATAGTATTACAGCAACTTGTTCATTTGGGTGTTAATAATTTCTTGCTTCTTGACCCGGATATTGTGGAGGCCACCAACCTCAATCGACTTGTTGGTGTTACTCCAACAGATGTGGGACGATCCAAGGTAGCTGTAGCAGAAGAATGGGCAAGAAAGATTAACCCCAAAGTATATATCGAAGCAAAAGAAGAAAGCGCCTTAAAATCATCTATTGCTAGATCTCTAGCAACAACAGACTTCGTTTTCTGTTGCACCGATTCACACGGCAGCCGCGCTGTTTTGAATCAACTCGCTTACCAGTACTTGGTCCCCGTGATTGACATGGGTGTGGTCATTGCAACGCAACAGGGACATGTTACGCATATAGCCGGACGAACACAGATGCTCACTCCGGGGTTAGCTTGTATGGTTTGCGGAAATTTATTGGACAGTGAACAGGTTCGTCGTGACCTTCTCACGGATTTTGAGCGAAAAGCAGACCCATATATCATCGACGAAGCTGAACCAGCGCCATCAGTAATTTCCCTCAATTCGACCATGGCGTCTCTTGCAATCACAATGTTTCTAAATGCCGTTTTAGGTATACCCGGTTCTTCCCGCTTTCTCAATTACAATGCCATAACAGGAGTATGCCGTCCGGCATTTTGTACACCACATCCTTCATGCATCGTATGCTCACCGCGCGGTGCATTTGCACGGGGTGATGAATGGCCACTACCTGGTCGTCAGGATTGATGAATGGGAATGGATCGTGATTTGGTTCTCATTGTGGGAGAGGGGGAGATTGATTCAACTCCCTTTCTTGAGAGAGACCTGAAAATAGAGCGGGTCGCCCAACCAATACCCGAAAATCTCCTCAAGGATGCTCGCGCAGTACTTATCGCCGATTTTCCTGGTAAATTCACTTTAGTTAAGGAATGTTACGGTAACCTTCTTTCACAAGCATATGACAATGGCTTGACTTTTGTTGTTATTGCCCGTTCTACTAAGGATCATGCCCAAATAGTTGCAATTCGCGAGGCGGCTCATGCGGTAGAAAGATCTAGTGTCTTTGGCATTGGCGATCTTAAACGCACAGCCGAAGATATACGACGATTGGATATCAGTCCTGCTAAAGGGAATGTAGCCATTGAACCTTCTCATTTAATATTATCCTATGACGAACGCTTATTACTACAACGGGCATTCCATGACTGTGAAAGCATATACATTGAGCCATTAGCGGGCGGAAAAGCTTCGCTTTCTGTCTTTCGCGTACATGCAAGATTAAAGCAATCGGACGTTGGTCCACATCCGCTTCCTTTTTTTGTAAAAATTGCAGAACCCAAACTGGCGGACGACGAGAAATCAAAATATCATGCTTATGCAGAGCACTACATCCCATTTAATCTGAGGCCGAATCTTGTAGGTTGGAGATGTGTTCGCACGAGTATGCAATCTGCACTCGTTGGTAACTTTGTAGGCGACGCCATCCCCCTCAGAAAATCCTTACGTGCAGGACAGTGCGGAACTATATTTTCCCTATTCGAAACAACTTTAAGGGGGTTCAGGCTGCAACCAGCTGCTAATCACGCCGTTCCGATGGCAGACTTCCTGGCGGGCTTCGTGAAGGGTCGAATACAGGCGAGTGAAATTCCGCCTGAACGAACGGATTATGCGCGAGCGACGCTTGGACTGTCAACAGATCCGATCGATTTGGTTAATGCACTTTACTCGAAAGCCAAGAAAATTAAATGTTTAGTCGGACCATATCATGGCGATCTGCACACCGGAAATATAATGATTAGAGGGGGAGATGCTATTCTTATTGATTTTAGCTCTACTGACCAAGGACCATTGACTGCTGATCCTGCTGCATTAGAAGCAAGTTTGCTATTTGGTACCGATGAAGGTGATGTTCCAGACTCATTTGATGAATGGCGGTCCTTTCTCGACGAAATCTATCAAACGGAGCCTTCTTTTTCACTGCGGCCCCCCATACTGTTTGAAAGCCAACCAGGCCGTTTCTCATGGTTACGTCGCCCCCTTCGAGAACTGCGTCATGTATTATTAGGGTGCGATTGTGACAAAGCAGAGGCGGAGATAGTTCTTGCAGCCTATTTAGTGAGATATGCGCGCCTCCCAATTGAGGATTTATCTGACGAGAAGCTTAAAAAGTTGGCTTTTTCTCGTCACGCCTATGCGCTCGTTATTGCGGAACGTATCATTAATGAACTCTGCAATAAGAGTACGCTGCAATGAGGTCCTGATGACTAAACGTGTTCAGTACATTGCCTTCAGGGGTACTGTTGAAAGTCGCGACACAGCAATTCCGCTATTATCCAAAGGCGGTGATACCGTATTAGTTAAACGCGGCAAGCCACGCATGCTAATAATGCGCTGTCCATGTGGTTGCGGAGATGACTTGCTTATCAACCTTGATAGACAGGTCGGACCTGCTTGGCGTCATTACAATAATCGACATGGATTGACGCTATATCCATCCTACTGGCGAAATGATGGATGTGGTTCCCATTTTATAATCTGGAACAACCATATTTATTGGTGCTATGGTAGGGAAACCGAATATAGCAATGATTGGTTTGTATCAACCGCACTTGAAGATACCGTGTTTGCCAGACTACCGGAAAACCGGTTCGTCAGTTATGAAGAAATAGCCGAGCAATTGGAGTTGATCCCATGGGAGGTGCTCCAAGCATGCCACCAGCTAGTAAAACGTGGGAAGGCAATTTCTGATAAATGGCCACGGAATAATCATTATCGTCGCAACAGGGGAGTTAATACAACAATATAGAGCGCTGCCGTAACGGTACTGACATACGATGAAAACACGCTTTAGACGGAAACACAAGTTTATCATACTAGGATATTTCCATACAGCCCTTATATCGAATGCAAGCAATTCACCCTGTGCCCCACATTGGCGATGAGCCTGGTGATCGTGGCCACGGCATTCGGCTGCTTGAAGGCCCGATAGACGATCTCCATCATCCGGTAATAATCCTTTGTGAACCGGTTGTAGCCCGCCTGGAGCACCTCAACAGTCATGTTCATCGGCCTCACGATCACCGTGCCGCCCGTGTACTTTGAGTAGTCGGTGCAGATGATCCTCCCCTCCTTCTCAAATTTTCGGTAGAACTCGGTCCCCGGATAGGGGATCAGGATGTTGACGGCGACGCTGTCGATCTTGACACTTTTCAGGGCCTCGATGGTCCGGTCGAACACGTCCGGCGTGTCCGTATCGAACCCGAAGATGATCCCCCCGTCCACCAGGATGCCGCGATCGTGGAACCTTGCGATGTTCTCCTTGAGGCGCTCGACCTTGTTGAACCCTTTATTCGCCTCGGAAAGGGCCGCCGCCGACACGGACTCGACCCCGACGAAGACGCCGAGACATCCCGCCTTCGCCGCAAGGGTGAGCAGCTCCTCGTTCTCAGCGAGGAGCACATGAGACTGCATGAAGAACTTCTTCCCACGG
>Ga0116149_1006084_pt1 | contig 11010 bp, 11 predicted proteins | sample AD_UKC057_MetaG_FD_89787 | JGI IMG/M metagenome (GOLD analysis project Ga0116149, IMG submission 89787) | Active sludge microbial communities of municipal wastewater-treating anaerobic digesters from USA - AD_UKC057_MetaG | ecosystem: Engineered > Bioreactor > Anaerobic > Digestate | place: USA...
CAGTTTGTATCCCAAATATACCTCAGAAATTTAACCGCTGCGACAATAGCTACCGTGATAAGTACAACCTGCCACAGAGCAGCCTGTATTTGTGCCGCTGTGATAGTTATAACTTTCCCCGTAGCTGCAAATGTGATTCCGAATGCCGTTGTCGCGGCTTGGCCTGTTTGGGCAGCGACTGTAGTGCGTGTTATTGAAATCCCCATCAGGTCAAAAGCTTTTCGTAGTAACGTAGGGCCTTGTGCTGCAATGATAGACTTGGCTTTTAGCACACCCAAATAGATAAGCAATGCCCCGAGTGCTACTGTCGCGGCAACTACAACATATTTCAACGGCGGAAACGTTTCAAAGAGCCATGTAATGCCCTGTATAACTAGACGCAAAGAAATAGTCAGGGTTGCCAGAATGGGTATCAGGGCTTCCCCAAGTGAAGTGCGAAGTGTTTGCGCATTGCTCTTCAAGAGTTTTTCTTGATTCTCCAAAGACCAGTACATGATTCTGAAAGCGCGGTCCGTTGCGCCTGCTTCAAGAGTCATAGCATTAAGAACTTCTCTGAATTTGTTTGCCTGTTTCCCCGTTAAAGCAAGCATAGCCTGGATAGCCTGCTGGCTTCTGAATAGCTGGCCCCATGAAGTAATGCCTGCGTTAACTGCGGCCTCATCTTCTTCCGTGGCAAAAAGTTTTGCCATAGAAGTCCTATCTCCGCCTTTAGCATCAATAGTCTCTTTTACGTACATCAAGAAGTCATAAAGTCCCATAGACTGCAATTTTGCGGCGGAGAAGTCCAATCCAAGTTTTTTAGCCTCTACTTGAGCGGTCTTAGTCACCTTAATGATGTTACCGAAACCTTGCCGCAAATACTGAACCGCTTGCGATGCAGACAAGCCGCCGGTTGTTAACGTAGCGATTGCTGCGTTTAGTTCTTGAGTAGAAATTCCTAGATTTGCAGCAGCCGGAATTACCATGCCTAGAGAAGTTGCCAGGTCTTGCATGTGCATTTTACCGTATTTCACAGTCGTAAACAGCTCATCAGACAGCCTTCGAGCATCTTTCACCTTTAATCCGTACGCATTGATGATTGTGGTTAATACGTCCGTAGCCGCGTATGCTGTGGTTGAACCCCCGATAGCTAGTTTGTTAGCTTGGTGCAGGAGTTTTGTAGCATCAACCGCATCGAGAATACCGGAAGATATAGTCCAGTACAGAGCATTAGCTTGGTCTACCGGCCCTTCCCCGTAGGTCATTGCTAGCTTTTTTACTTCTTTGTTAAGCTCTGCAATGCTAGTGCGACTAGTATCCGCAATGGTTTGAATCTCACGTAACGAATGCTGGAATTCAACCGCTGCCCTGCCAAGATAACCTAGCGACGCAATAACACCGATACCCGCAGTTATAGAAAGAAGCGAAGTCCTAATGCCGCCTAGAGCCTTTTCCATATCTCTCCGAGCTTGTGTTGCCGTATCTTTCATTGTTCCCAGCATAGACACAATACGTAAGGCGGGGCCGGTAAACGCATCCCGCAATCCAATAGCAATCCCGAGACTGAATGTTCTCGATTCCATATGTACACCCCCTCCCCGAGGTTGTATGTAAGACGGGTGTGCCGCAGACACACCCGCTAATTACTACTTGTCCAATGCTTTCTTATCTGCGTCGAGTTGCAGTTTATGTCTTTCAACAAACCATTGACGTAATGATGTTGGCATATCAAAAATATCTTTCCATGAGCCTAAGTAAGATTCAGAACGTAGTAAGAAGTAAGTATCTTCTCTTACACTCACTTCTCTGGGAAGAAAAAATTAACCTGCGACTCCACTGTACCTGTAATTTTCCTTCCGCATGATTCACAGCGCACTTCGATAGATGTGTCGTAGCCATAATCCGTATCTTTGAGTAGGTCGCGGAGCTTTTTGCGTTCCCTAACGCTCATATCCTTGAGCCACTTAGATACACCATTTGGGTGAATACCTTCTACTTCCTTTATTCTGCTTAGCATTCCTATTGTGATGATGTCTTCTCCTGTATCCGCCGCTTTGGAGACGCGCATTTCTCCGCGTCCATCCATATACCCAACTTTAACCAGCTTGCCATCAATGGTTGCCGTGAATATCTTCTCCGGGTCTTTATCTGGGGCCTCTTTTATAGGCAGTAACCCTAGGTCGTACTCTCCCCAGTATTCTCCATTACAGTTTTTGTTGGAACACTCAAGTTTGATGTCAACCATGTTACCATAGGACAATTTCCTTAACTCTATGAGAGCTGCAAGTCTATCCGGAGATTTTAGCGTAAGAACCATTTCCTCTGTTACTGGGCTGTCTCCATCGATGTCCAGGATGGTAGCTGCAAGAATCTGGTTGAGGGCTTTCCCCGAGCGCACCAGTTTTTCATTTGTTAGCAGGTCTTCTTCATGACCAGTCATCTCACGTAGTGTTATGGTAGTCCCGAGCGGCAGTGTAATAGTTTGTTTTTCCATAATGTCACACTCCAATTCGACTTCTGTACATATATTCCCATATCTACTATACAGGGTTTAGAAGTTCCCGTCCAAAATATGCATGAAAAAGCCAGTACATTTTCAGTACTGGCTTTATGGGTGTATTTTCTTAGACGATCTCAAAGTATTGATAGGAGATAGTCATGCTTTCGATAGTGTTGTCTGAAGACCCACCTTCCAACTCTCCAAAGTCTGCTTCCTTGATATATGAACCATAGAGCCGCCAGCGTTTAATTTCTGCGCCCTTTCTGTCATACTGAATGATGTCAATATCTTTCTGGTATTCGGAAACAAAGCCGCCTGTATGATTCACTGGGTCCATGCTAATGCACTTTTTAATCCAGTCAATAATATACATATCAACTTCTTCTTGAAATACGCCCTTTTCGATTGTGATGTCCGTGAATTTTACTCTTCCCGCAGCTTTCTGGGGGAAGATAGACCCCGCTTGGTTAAATTCAACCTCGTCGAACGTCATTTTTGGTAGCGGGCATTTTTGAAATGCCGCCACTTCCATGCCACCAATATCTAAGCCAAACTGCCACTTTTGATGCAAGCTCAGAGGCTTTAGGGGTGCAGTATCCATTATTTATCCCTCCTTATGCAGCGGTTCCGAATAGTTCTCTAAATGCAGCACCACTAGGCGCGATTACAAACTCCATGCCAATGAATTCCGCTGTTTTTGTTGGTTTGATGAAAATTCGTGCCAGCAGTGTATTTGTATCAATGACTTCTGGTGTATTCAGGGTTTCATCACACTGAATATAGAACTCATATAACCCGCCTTTGTCCTTGATATTTTGCATAAACGGCCCCACCAGTCTCACAAGGGCATTCCAAGTTTGTATATTATTGGGCTGGAATGCCAGCTGGCGTACTGCGCTGACTGTTGCTTTTTCGATGTGCAGCAACAACCGCCTGATGTTTACCCTATCAGTTGCGGATGCTTTTAATTGCAGGGTTTTTTGGCCCCAAATCACGATTCCGCCATCCGTGAAACTGGCAATTGGGTTGATGCCTTCTGGATAGAGGACATCTCGTTCCCCCTGAGACAACGACCGCTCTACCCCGACAACATTGCGTATTACGCCCCGGGTTAAACCTGCGGGAGCTGTCCAGACATAACCTACTTGGTCATTGTAGGCAAACTTACCTGCGACCGCACCAACGGGGGATATGGACTTAACCATGTTGGTTAATGGGTCCGTAATCTTTAACCACGGATAGTACATGGCTGCAAAGCTAGAATTGAAAGCAGGGTGCGTATAAGTGCCTGTCCCCTTACGGTACTCTGCCGCTGTAGCCGCCGAAAGATTAGGCGGAGTATCCATAATTGCGAAGCAGTCATTTCGCTGAGTATCTACATAGGTGACAATGCCTGCTGCGACTGTTGGGGCGTAACTTCTATCCGCGACGATGAGCAAGTTTAGATGCTCAACAGCATCCAGCGCGTATAGGCCCGTTTTGTATTCCTGTTCCCCGACGTAGTCTGTGTCTGCCAATCCCGCTAGGCCATCATCCCCACCGGCTAGCGAGAATGTACCTGCTGCAGGTAGATTCTTCGGAGCAGTGGATGCGGAGTCAAGATTGCTGACAACTATGTACTTTGAAATACCGTTTATTTTTCTCTCAAAGTAGTCAACAGATGTCTCATCCATTACTAAGTCTTCAAATTTCTCTCTGCGAACGCCATTCAGCTTCACCTCTAGGTCAAATCCGTTTGTTACTCCGTCCGCATCACTGACTACGCAGGAAAGCCCACCTGTTGCAGCATTTCCCCAGATACCATGCGTAATTGCTTGTATTTTAACAGTGTCTTTCGGTGTAGTCTCTCTATCCTTGCAACTATACAAGGCAGCTTTAGATGTGGGCTGTCCGCTAGTGTCGAAGTGTACGATTCTGTTGCCCCATAGAATTTTTCCGCCATTATCGAAATATGCTTTGGCAAGGTATGCCCCTTGGTAGCCGGAGAGAAATCCACCAAATTCCTGCTTGAATTCAGGCCACGATGTGCATAGCTGTGGTCCGAAATGGCCTTTTTCAAACACACCGACTAGCGCAGTTGCCGAAGAGGACTTCGCGCTAACATAGGCGGAAAAGTCTGTTTCTTTAGGATACACTCCCGGCGAAAGATAAACCGACATATTTCTCTACCTCCTTTAAGAAATCCCAGAACGAATTTCTAAGATTCCACTTTTTTCTGCATTGTAAAGCTCAAAGCTTACATTTTTCTTTGGCAGTTTCACTGTTCCCCGAGGGGGGATGTATACGCTCTCCTCTCCGGGAATGTTATATATCCTGCCTTCCCAGAGAAGATTCTTTATTACAACCCAGTCCTCTTGGTTTTTCTGCGGCTTTTCTTTGATTATTTGTTGCACGAGAACCGGCTCGCCGGTTTCTGTAACCATATCAATTGGTTGTAGTAATTCTTTCTTAGCCACGTTATGGTTCACCCCCCGTTAAGTCTTTGAGTAATAAGCGGCACCCAACCGATGAAACATACGAACCGCTCTTCTGTAGTGTTTGTTCTACCATAAATCATATCATCTGTTCCCATTTGTAGCCAGTCAATACTTGTTCGAACCACTGTTTTAATGTTGGTGTACTCTTCAAGGTCTAGCCATGCTTCGACTTTATATGTCAGCGCATGGCGGAATCTACGATACCCGGACGTAAACTCCGAGGTTAAATCCATCACGTCTACAAGCCGAAACGGAAAATCCATGCGTAAAATGGTATCTTCCGAATCTACGTATACCACGGAAATGTATGACCGGAATCCCATAGGTGGCATTTTCTTAAGAATGCCCTCCATAATTGCGATTACGTGCTCTTGGTAGTCTGCCAGAAAATCAACCTGATAGTATATATTAAACGGATGCATATATTCTTTTATTCCCATTTCCGTTTTATTGACCGTGGTGTACTTAGATATCTTCCGCCGTGATGTATACCGCCTGCTGTCAAATGAAATAGGGAGTCTATGGACACAAATACTAGGAACCAAGTCTTCCCCGCGTTGATTAGCCTCCATCTCCGCTATCTTAGACAACCATGTCTCCGGACTGGAAAACACAACTTTCACTTCTTGCGGATTTCCGGCTGTGTTCACAACAGTAATTCCTTTGAGCTTTAGCAGGATTTGTTCATCGCTCTTTTCAATCATCATTACTTCATCCCTGCCCCGGCCCAGATTTGTTCGAGTCGATTCATCAAATAATCTGGGAATTCATCCTGAATAAGCTCTGCCATTGGCCTCCAGTGAGGGCGCGGCGGCATTCTACTTGTGCCGTACTCCAAAGCATCTCCAATGGCCTTTAAAGGTTGTCCATTGTCTCCGTATTCTCCGTGCAATATACCTATTCCCCATCCACCAATATCTACCGGCGCAAGTTTAATAGCCGCAAGGTATGTACCAGTGGCTATCAATGTCCTAGGGTCTAATCCCTTAGATAACTTCCAGCGTAGATAACGGTCGCTGAGCGGAGCAAGTCCAAACACGTCCTGCTCAATGTATGCCACAAATTCTTCCCGTTTCTCTTCTAGATACTCCCTAATTATGTTCTCTATGGTTTCATCTACGTTATCAACGAACAGGGCTAGCAACTCTTCCGCCTCATTCCAATTCCCAATCAGGATTACCTCATCTTCTGCCATCTGTCTGCCTCCCCCCTTACGGAGTCCGCTGTCGCGGTTACACACAGCGCGACGGTCAGAAGGTGTATTTGCTGTTCTTCCACTGTAGGAAGAACTCCGCTATCCCACATTCTTCGAATGGTGAAATCTTTTTCATTAAAATTGATAACATCCGCGCTATCCAGCCAAAACTTTTTACGTGTCTGTTCACCTGCAGTTATTTGCACGATGAGCGCGAAGTCCTCCTGCAGGCCGAATCTTGTTAGCATCTGCGGCCTTGCCTCTGTACGAACTAGGGCCTGTAGCACAGGTAGTTCCCCGTTTACCAAGACGTAATTCTTCTTAATGGACTCTAAATAAAGCTCATCAAATTCTGTATCCTGCGCCACCCGTTTTATGCAAATGGGGTGGGTGACATAGCGATAAGTTTCTTCCAATGCCTCTTGTATATAGGCAGTATAGTCCATGTCACCCCTCCTACCCGTAGATTAATGGGCTTCCCCCTTTTAGTGATGAGAATGCCCTTGCCTTCTGCAAGGCTCCTTCTTCACGCAAAGCTTTTCCATTGTCGAAGGTCATATCTCCCGTGGCAGTAGGAACTTTGACTAACCGCTTATTCCGTGCATTACCCCAGATTTCTTTTGCTTCTCCACAGGTGTAGTCAACGAACATGGCCCTATCCCGTTCTGACACAGACTCTAGTGAATGTAGTATATGTGCAATGTAGATAACCACGCTTGTTTTACTTGGTTCTGGCGTTAGTGTAAGAATGTTCTCACTGGTGTTGTATTCCCAGTCTGGGCCATACATGATTCTTTGCGTTTTATCAACTGCGTTTGTTACGGCTTGCAACCCGGGGTCACTACCTACGGAAGCACTTCCAAAAGGTTCAAATGCAACATCCTCAACAGCAAGAACATCTGCGGGAAGTATGTACTGACTAGTGCCAGCCACAACATTCAGTACTCTGTATGCTTTTCTTGGTCTGTACCTTGAATACTCAGCCAGCGTATTTTCTAAAGCGAATTCAATCTGCTCATCCGTAAGCTCAGAGAGTCCCGGATTGCCAAGAATTTTCCTTAGTTTCCCCACAAGTTGTTCTTGTGTTTCTTGCATAACCTTTTACTCCTCCTTAGACTGCTTGCCTTCCTTTCCCGGCTTGACGGCCTGAGACAAATTCACAGGCTTGAATATAGTAGCGTACTTGTTTAGGAACGTTTCATCTGCCTCAACGGTCCCTCCCGGCTCTACTTCATACTTGTTCATCAGGTCATCATAAACAACCTGAGGTACTTTTGAATAGTTTACGAAAAGCCGCTTAGCCATACGGAATCCCCCTCTGTATTTACTAACTTAGATAAGGGGGCGGGTTTCCGCCCCCGAGCATTACGGTGTATTAGTGATAGTGACTGTCGAGTAGTAATCTCCCGTTACGAGCTTACGGGCATACCGGCTCATAACGCCCCGACGTGGTGTGAAGTCGTTAGGGTCAATAATTGTCGGAGTTGTATAGAGCGGCACGTAAGGTGCGTAAACATACCCCGTCTCGAAGAACGAATTACCCTTATAGCCTAGCAACATCCTGTTTGCAACTGCCATTGGGTCTTTGTAGACACGATAGCGTTGCCTGTAGGTGCCAATGAATTGCAGGCCGGTCTGAATCGACTGGTCGGAACTATTAGGTGAAGTTTCCAGTTTGAAGCCATTAAGTTTTTCCATTCTTGCGCAGATATCTGGCGAGGCGACAATCCACGTGGTATCTCGGAGCCGCCTCTTGAATACCATTGTGTTAGCATCCACAATTGCATGCCACAGAGTCTCATCGTACTCCTTCTGGCTACCGGAGAAGTCTGCAGGCCGTACGGAGTTCCAGGTAACGTTTCCAGCAGATGCGCCATTGAACAGGTCATTAACAATAAGTCTGTCAATCTCTCTCCGAACTTCATCACCAAGTACATTGACCAATTCTGCTTCCGCATCTAGGCCATGATAGGCCATAAGGTCTTGCTGGGCCTCCAGCGACCATTTTGCCTTGAGTTTCTTAGTTTCCGCCGTCACGGAATCTGAGCTGATTGCTAGGTCCATCTCTGGTACAACGAGCCTGCCATCTTTACCCATAGCTTCTGTGTCAAAGTTATAGTCAACAGTGATAGCGGCACCAAGTGCTGGGGCTTGAGCGAAGGTAATAACCGCCGTCTGTTCGTTGTTTGTAGTAAGAGCGTAGTTGGCAACAATAGCGGAGTTAACATAAACAACAAGAGAACCTGCAAAAATTGGGTTATATGCCAGAGTGAACACTTGCGTGTTGCCGTCTCCCGTGCCGATAAGCTCACCCCGCACAATACCGGAGGCAAAGTACGGATTGGGCCTCCCACCGGGGAAGTCTCTCCTGTCACCACTGACTGTAGGAGCCTTATCATTTCCATACCGGAAGTCTAGATAAAAAATCATGCCGGTAGGTTGCGGAATAGGCTGAGTGCTAACCAGCTCATTGGCGATTAGGTTAGGGAAAATCCTCCGAATAAGCGGGAAAGCATAGGTTGTGAACGTACCAACGTTCTGAGTTCTGGTTTCCTCATCAAGCCATCTCTTGGTGTTGTCAAGGATGGTCTCAACAACTGCGCGGTTATACCTGTCTTCCTCTAGCGCAGTTCCTCTGATTAGGTGTTCCCATCGAGCCTGCCGAGCTGTATTCTCCTGCAGAAACGACGGAATAAGTAGGTCACTCATTTATCTTTCCTCCTTTGTACAATTACTTCAACCCTGCCAGTTTTCTCTGACGCTGTAGTTCTTCATCGAGGACGGTGGTGTCTTTAGCATCAGGAGCAGTGGTTTGGCCCTGCCCTGCGGGGGTTCCAAGTTTGGAAACTACAGATTCGATGAATGCTTTTTCCACTTCAAACTTAGCATCAATCTCCTCAATGGATTTGCACTCTGCAAGCCGGGGACGAAGCAATACCGCGTGTTCGTAATTTGCAATCTTGCTCTCCAAATGCTGGGCTACATTTTCCTTGTTTACGTAAGCCTCAAGTGCAGCCTTAGCTTCCGCTGCAGCAGTTTCTGCAGCAGTCTTTGCCAACTCCGCTGTGTTCTTCGCAGCAGTAGCCTCCGTCACGGCCTTTTCAGCATCCGCAATCTTGGTTTCCAGCGCGGCAACCTTTGCCTTTGTCTCCTCATCCATTGAGATATCCACCATGAAGGGTTTAACAGCACCAATAACCGCCTCTTTTAGCGTGTTAAGAGCAAGTGCCGCCTCGCTCTCCATGATTTCCTTTGTGGCTGTCTCCCTTGCTTCTGCAATCTTAGTTTCAAGCTCCGTATCATACTTAGTTTTTAGTTCTGTTTCAATAGTGCCACGAAGGTTAGTTTCAACTGCTTCATGATACGCCTTTTCGATACCTTCTTTTGCAGAAACAACTGCGGCCTCTTCAACCTGCTTTACAAGGTCAGGATAAGCAGTCCGAAGCTGTTCTACGGTGGTGATTTCCATCTTATTCAATCCCTCCTTAACATTTTGCGAAGTGTCCGTAATCTTCACATAGGTCTCTTTATTTAAAGAGAATCCTACCAGTGTATTCCCTTCCATAATGGGAGTAAATCCTACTTTACCTTCCCATGCGGGAGTAGTTGCCGCTGGATTAGACTCCTCTAGCACTGCGTCAATTCCTTCAAGTTCAAAGTCATTCTGAACGATGCCGATACCCGAATCCCCAGCGTACTCAACAGTGCCATAGCCTCTGGTAGAAGTGCCTATTCCAACGCCAGCGACTAGCAAGTCCTTCAGCGTTCTTCCCCATTCCGTATCCATTACAACACCCTTGTATTTAACAAGGTCATCTTCCATCCAGAGGTCAGTGAATCTAATTGCAGCCCGAGCAAGTGTTCCGCCCCACCAGTCATGGTCTACTTCCCCAAGAAACTTACCCACGCTAACTGATTCCTGCGCGTTTTCAACGGCGTTCTTGAATACGTCTACAGGGTAAAGCCGGTTGTTACGATTTACGATTCCCGCTTGAGCTGCTACACCCTCAATGTATAAAAGCACACCGGCAGGCTTTGACTTACCCTCTTCGAGCTTTTCTTCCGCAATTCTTATGGGATGCGTATGGACTTCATGCAGGAGTATCCTAGTTTTGTCCACATATTTTCCTCCTTTCCTCTGTAGTGAGTAGCTGACATGTATATTCTGCCATAGGACTGTATATTTTGTCCAGCAAAATTATTCTATAACAACCTATTTAATCTTAATCAATATTTCCGACAAGCTCCTCTTTTCCAAGTTCCCAATTTATGAGGTCTTGTAATGCCTCAATATCTTTTTTGAGTTGTTCACGTAATTTTACGAGGTCGCGGTCGGAGATTACTTGTTCTGTTTCTGCATTCCCGATGGCAGCTATGCGCTCTGCATCTGTAGGTTCATCCGTAGCAGCTCCGGGAGCTGTTATGTAAAAGTCATCTCCATCTTTTGGCTTTGTTTTAGGCTCTTGCGTTTTCAATAACTTCTTAATATCTTCATCTGGTACCTGTAGCAAATACCGCAAAATCCATTCATCCGACGCGCCGAATAGTTCCCGGTAACGAGAAGCGACTTCCATTTTTATTTGTGTTGCTTGCCATATCCTGAGTTCATCTACGGTGCTTGCCGTAGGCAACATTATGGTGTAGTCAATTTCTGTAGGGTCATAGTTATTCAGTTCTAAGACAAAATCAAATAGTTGCCTCAATCCAAGTTGGACTGCATACTGAATTCGACGGATGGTCCGGGCGAATCGAATATCCTGCTCTGTTAGGGTAGCCCGACTTCCCACTTCTCTCTCAAATCCAAGGTAAGACTTAGGAACCTTCAGAGCAGACATCAGTTTATTTTGAAAATACTCCAA
>Ga0116149_1006090_pt1 | contig 11005 bp, 9 predicted proteins | sample AD_UKC057_MetaG_FD_89787 | JGI IMG/M metagenome (GOLD analysis project Ga0116149, IMG submission 89787) | Active sludge microbial communities of municipal wastewater-treating anaerobic digesters from USA - AD_UKC057_MetaG | ecosystem: Engineered > Bioreactor > Anaerobic > Digestate | place: USA...
ACGAACGACGCAAATCGACGGAAATCCCCCTCGCGGCCACCGTGAAATGCGGTGGCGAACAGACCGTGCGCGTCGTCGTCCCGCGCGCCGCATGGAACGTCCTCGCGCCTCGCGTCACACCGCGGAGCGACATCCGTCCGGAGGCCGTGTACGAGGATCTCGACCTCTGTCAGATCGATCCGACCGCCGACTTCACGCTCGATCGCGACGATCAACTGGTAACGGTCCAGGATGGAGGCGATCTGCCCGCCATCGCCGCGTTTCGCCTCCTCGCCGCGCGGCTTTCCCGCATGGGCCGGACCAACCCGATCCTGCTCAAGGATCGCCTCGATCGCCCCGCGGTTTCGGAGCCGCCGCGCCTGGCGCTGCTGCGCGCCTCGGTGGTCCTTGGATCTCTGCTGGCCGACGGGATTGGCGATGCCATTCTGGTCCGGGGCGACTCGGGCCCGGTCGAGTCGCTGCGCCTGTCCTACAACATCCTGCAGGCGGCCGGATGCCGCTCATTCAAGACCGACTACGTCGTCTGTCCGTCGTGCGGACGCACGTTGTTCGATCTGCAGGCGGTCACCGCGCGCGTCAAGGGGCGTACCGACCACTTGAAGGGGGTGAAGATCGCCATCATGGGCTGCATCGTGAACGGGCCGGGCGAGATGGCCGACGCCGACTTCGGGTATGTCGGAGGAGCCCCGGGCAAGGTCAACCTCTACGTCGGCAAGAAACCGGTGAAGTTCAACATCCCCGAAGCCGAGGCCGTCGACCGCCTCGTCGATCTCATCCGCGAATCCGGCAAGTGGGTCGATCCCTAGCGCGCAGGTTTCATCCAGTTGTGAACACCGCGAAGCCAGAAAATCCAAAATGTGGATTGCTCCACCGAATCCATGACCTCTCCAACGCAGCGCACACACTTGACTTGTTTGCAGCACGTCTCACCGGTCGAGGATTCTGGCCCGGGCGGCGCGGTGTCGGCCTCTCTGTTGTCGTTCGCCCTGCTGCTGGCGGCGGCGGCGGGTGGTCAGGCTGGCGGCGCCGGCGATACGAATCCCCCGCCCTGGATGACGCGCCCGCTGTCGCTCTCCGACTGCCTGAACACGGCGCTCGAGCAGAGCGCCGCGGTACTCAAGGGCAGGCACGATCTCGAGGCCAATCACGGCCTGAGCGTGCAGACCAAGGCCATCGTGATCCCGAAACTCGAGGCCAGGGGCGCCTATTCGCTGGTTGAAGATGCGTCTGTGGACCGGTTGACGATCGCCCCCAACCCCGCAATGCCCGGCGGTTTTCCCGTCATCGACCCGGGCGATCAGAACTGGTCAACGGGCATTCGCCTGGTTCAGTCGATCTATGAGGGCGGGCGGATGGTGTCTTCGCTGCGCACGGCGCGGCTGCTGCGCGAGCAGGCGCTGGCCCAATTCCACGCCGTCCTGGCGGATACGGCGACGGACGTCCGGGTCGCGTATTACGATGTCCTGCTCGCGGAGAAGCAGATTGTCGTCAATGAGGAGTCCGTGGCCCTGCTCGAGAAGGAGCTTCAGGACAGCCGGCGGCGGTTCGAGGCCGGCACGGTGCCTCGATTCAACGTGCTGCGCGCCGAGGTGGAACTCGCCAACGCGCGTCCGGGGCTTTCGCGCGCCCGCAATGCCCATCGCATCGCGAAAAACGTGCTGCTGCATCGCATCGGCGCCACGGTGCCGCCGGATGTTTGGGAGGACATTCCGCTGCGGCTGACGGGCACGCTGGACACGCCGGAACTCCGGCTCGACGTGCCCGAGGCGGTGGAGTTGGCGCTGGCGCGCCGGCCCGAGCTGGTCGCGCTGCGCAAGTCCGAGGATCTGCGCAGGGAAGGCGTCGTGCAGGCGCGCGCCGGATACCTGCCGCGCCTCGAGGGCTTCGCCGGATACGGGGCCCGCAAGTCGATGTTCAGCCCCGACGTGGCCGATGAAGTGCACGGTTGGGAGGTCGGCGTGCAGGCGGTCTGGAGTCTGTTCGACGGGGCGTTGACCCGGGGCAAAGTCATCGAGGCCCGCGCCCACCTCGAAAAGGCGCACGTCGAAACCGAGGACGTCGTCCGCGGCATCCAACTCGAAGTCCGCGGCGCCTGTTCGACGCTGGTCGAGGCCTGGGAAGTTCTCGAGTCGCAGGGCAAAGTCCTCGAGCAGGCGCACGAGGCCCTGCGCCTGGCGCGCGTTCGGGCCGAGGCGGGCAGCGGCACCCAACTGGATGTGCTCGGCGCCCAGACGGCTCTGACCGAAGCCGGCATCACGCAGAACCGGGCCAAGCGGGACTACGCCGTGGCGCGCACCCGACTCGAACGGGCGATCGGGGCCTACGCGCCCGAACTCGAAGCCGGGGCTGCGCCGGCGCGCAACGATTCGGCGTTGCCTTGAGGCGTCGCCGCCCCATAGTCAGCGGCTCGAATCTATGGCTGAAAGCGCGAAACACACCTACGACGAGAGCAAGGTCAAGACGCTGTCGTCGCTCGAACACATCCGGCTGCGGACCGGCATGTACATCGGGCGGGTCGGCAACGGCACCCATTACGACGACGGCTGCTACATCCTGCTCAAGGAGGTCATCGACAACGCGATCGACGAGTACATCATGGGCTACGGGCGCGAGGTGCGGATCGACATCGAAGGGCAGCGGGTGCGGGTGCGGGATTACGGACGCGGCATTCCGCTGGGCAAAGTGGTCGATTGCGTGTCGAAGATCAACACGGGCGCCAAGTACAACGACGATGTCTTTCAATTCAGCGTGGGGCTCAACGGCGTCGGCACCAAGGCGGTCAACGCGTTGTCCAGGTCGTTCCTGGTGCGGAGCCATCGGAACGGTGAGTTTGTCGAGGCCGCGTTTCGCCAGGGCCGCCTCAAGGGCGAGAAGAAGGGAACGAACCCGAAGGAGCCGGACGGCACATACATCGAGTTCGAGCCGGACCCGGAGATTTTCAAGGAGACGGAGTACAGATCGGAGCATATCGAGCGGCGGCTGCGGCACTACAGCTACCTGAACACCGGATTGAAGCTCGTGTATGGCGGCACGGTGTTTCAATCGCGGCACGGCCTGCTGGATCTGGTGATGGAGGATCTGGGCCAGGACGGCAGCGAGCCTCTCTATCCGCCGCTGCATTACGCGTCCAAGACGCTCGAGTTCTGCTTCACCCACTGCAACAGCCGCTATGGAGAGACATTCTACGCGTTCGTCAACGGCCAGTACACCAGCGACGGCGGCACGCATCTGAGCGCGTTCCGCGAGGGCCTGCTCAAGGCGGTCAACGAGTTCGCCGGCGCCAAATACGAGGGCGACGACGTCCGCGAGGCGATGGTCGGCGCGGTCTCGATTCGCCTGAAGGACCCGGTCTTCGAGTCCCAGACCAAGAACAAGCTGGGCAACACCGAAATCCGGACGGGCCTGGTCAATCAGGTGCGCGAGGAACTCCTCCACTTCTTCAGTCGCAACAAGGAGATCGCCCAGAAGATCCTCGACAAGGCCAAAGACACCCAGCAACTGCGCAAGGAACTCCTCGAAGTCAAGAAGCTGGCGCGCGAGCGGGCGAAGGCCATCAGCCTGCGCATCCCGCAGCTCAAGGACTGCAAGTCGCACTTCGACCGCAAGCGCGGGAAGGGGCACGGCACGATGGTCTTCATCACCGAGGGCCAGTCAGCCGCCGGTTCGATCGTGAGCTGCCGCGACGTCAACACGCAGGCGATCTTCGTGCTCCGGGGCAAGCCGCTCAACGTCTGGGATCTCAAGCGCGATGTCGTGTACAAGAACGACGAACTCTACAACCTCATGCAGAGCCTGGCCATCGAGGACAGCATCGAGGGGCTGCGCTACGAAAAGGTGATCCTGGCGACCGACGCGGACGTCGACGGCCTTCACATTCGCAACCTGCTCATCACCTATTTCTACCGGTTCTTCGATCGCCTCGTGCACGACGGCCACCTCCATGTGCTCGAGACACCGCTGTTCCGCGTCCGAAACAAGGACCGCACGATCTACTGCTACAGCGAGGCGGAACGCGAAGCGGCCATCCAGTCCCTCGGCGGCAAGCCCGAGATCACCCGGTTCAAGGGTTTGGGCGAGATCAATCCCGCCGAGTTCAAGCAGTTCATCGGCAAGGAAATGCGCCTCAGCCGCGTCGAGTACGCGCCACGCACCGAGGCGGGCGGCATCCTGACCTTCTACATGGGCAAGAACACCCCCGAACGGAAAGACTACATCATGGAACGTCTCGTCGTGCCGGTCGAGGAGTAGTTGGCCAGGCGCCGCATCAGACCCGCGGGGCATTCCGCCACTGCGTTTGCGCTGGGCTTTGGTAGTCACAACCGACAATCGACGCCTCGCCACGGATCGATGAAATGTGTGCGATGAAGAACTACTGGGGAGCCCCAATTGCCGTTTGCGTGGCCCGTATCGTGCTGTTAAGGTGGCGTCCGCCAGGCGCCGTTCGGGGCACATCGAGCGCGCGCCGGGCGCGTTTTTGGGCGGTTCCCATGTCGCAAGCGATCATCGATCCCGTTGAAGTTCGGCGCTTCGCCGAGGAGTTGAAGCGTTTCAATCAGGACACCCAGGACCGGCTGATGTCGTTGCAGGCGCGCTTCAAGGCCCTGGGCGACACCTGGCAGGACCAGGAACATGTCCGGTTCAGCGAGGAGTTTCAGCGCACGCTGCGGGCGCTGGCCAAGTTCATCGAGATCTCGCATCAGCATGTCCCGTTCCTGCTGCGCAAGGCCCGGCGGATCGAGGATTACCTGGCGCAGCGCTAGCGAGACGGCTTCGACTGGCCAATGAGTTCCGGAGCCAAAGTCAGCTCGATCGACGCGCTCGAATCGTTTCGGAGCAGCCTGCTGCTCTACTTGACCCGGAGCCGGTCGGTCCTCGACGAGGTGGCGCAGGACATCGTCCGGACCCGCATCTGGCTCGAGACGGATCGGCGGGTCCATTGGAAGCGCGAGATTCGCCTCTCGAGTGCCGTGGCCGCCCAGGCAGAGCAGGAATTGATGACCGCCCGGTTGTCCGGTGACTCCGGCGCAATCCTCGACCGGAGGAGGGCCGTGGCCAAAGCCCGCGACGCCTTGCGCCGCGCCGAGGAGGGTCGCGACCGGGTTCGGCGTTGGCTCCTGCGATACGCCACCGACGTCGAGGCTCGAGCGGCCTTGCCGCGCCGGCTTCAGCACATGCTGTCAAACGAAGGAAACCGCGCGGTGCACTTCCTCGAGACATCGGCCGCCATCCTGCGGGACTACGCCGGCCAGGAAATCGCGTCGGGGCCCGCGGTATCGCAGCCTGACGTGCCTTCTTCGATCGGGACCGATGCCGGCCCCGCCCCCGTGCCCGGCGCCGCGGAGCAGCCAGGGCCAGGAGAATCCATATGAGCCCCGGCGGCCATGCCCCTCGTCTGGCCAGTCTCACGCGGGACCTGCTGCAGCGATGGCACCAGACTCGCGATAGCTGGGCGGATGCGAAGGCCCGCGAGTTCGAAGAGCGGTTCATCCGGGAGATCGAGTCGGAAGTCAACTCGACGCTGCCGGCCATCGAACAGTTGGAATCGGTGCTCCAACGCGTGAGACAAGACTGTGAGTAACCTCCTCAGTCTCGAACAAACCCTCGATCACCTGGCCCGGCTCAGGCAGGGCGTCGCGCGCTGCCGGGATGCGGCGGGCCGGGTCGAAGGGGAGTTCAAAGAGCGCATCGCCAAACTGAACCGCCAGATGGAGGTGGCGTTGCGCGAGACCAACACGCGGCTCGCGGACGACAGGGCCGCCGAGGAGGAAACCGCCCGCCAGGCCGCCGCGGCCAGCCAGGCCCGACACGACCGGCGCAAGGAGCGGATTCTCGAGGCCCGCCAGGCCGCCGAATCGGGACAGCTCAAGCGCATTGGAGACGAGGAGGCGCGCGAGGTGTTCCACGTCCAGCGCGAGATGCTCCGAATCTCCCGCGATCACCAGGCGGGGCAGCAGCTCGCGGATGCCACATACGCTTCCCTCAAGGAGCACTGGGCCGAAGAGCGGGATCGTGTCGAGAAGCTCGAACGCGCGGTGAGCCGGGCCTTTCTCGGGTTCCGTTCTTACCGAAATATGCTGAGGTCGGCCTGCGCGTCGCCGTCGCCGTCGCCCGCGGGGCGGTCGAAAGACATGCTCGAATTGTGCCGCGATCGGCAGAACGAAGCGCAAGCCCAGCTTCGCCGCCTGCGCCGGCCGCCGCTTCCGGGCCTCTTCACAGTGGTGTCACCCTGGCTCTGCGCCGTTCTGCTGGTGGCAGTCCACGCGCTGCTCGCCATTCTCCCGCTCCTGCGCGATGCCACGTTCACGCCCGGCCACGTGCAGTCGCTGGCCCTCTCCCTCGCCGTCTCGCTCGCCGCCCTCTTCGCTTTGCACGCGCTGGCCCGCAAGCTGGGACGCCCGGCCGCCACGGCCCTGGTAGCCGCTTCGAGCCAGGCGCTGCACTTGGCCGAGGCCGGTGAGCAGGCGGCGTGGAACGAGCACGCCCAGGAACAACAACGCATCGAGGAAGAGGCCCGTTCGAAAAACTCAGTCCTCGAAGACCGCTGGCATCGGGCCGTCGAGGCCGCGGCCGCGCAGCGGACCGAGCTCAACGCCAATCTCGGGACCAAACTCCACCGGGCACTGGGCCGCGGCGACCGGCTCCGGCTGCGCGCCTCGGATCGGCTTCAAGCCGCACACGCCGCGCGCATGGCAGCCCTGAACCAGGCCGCCGCCGACCAACGGACGGCCCTTGAACAGGAGCGCGCGCGGCGGGAGGGCGAATTGCGGACGGGGCTTCAAACCTCGTCGCAAGCGCTGGTGCAGGATTGGGCACAGGTCACCGGGACGGCCTATGCGGCATTCGATGGGCTGCGCAACGCCGCTGCGGAGAGCTTCCCGGACTGGGCAAGCCGGTCCTGGAACGACTGGTCGCCGCCTTTGGTGTCGGTCCCGGCGGCGCCGTTCGCCTCGGTGACCCTGGACGTCGCGGCGTATGTCGGCGGTCTGCCGGCGGATCCGCGCCTGGTGCTGCCAGGGCCTGCACAGCTCGATCTGCGGTTGCTTCTGAAGCATCCCGAGCAGGGCTCGATCGTCATCGAGACGCAGGCCTGGGGGCGGTCCAGGGCTTTGGCGGCGTTGAACGCGCTGGTCCTGCGGCTGTTGATGAGCGCGCCTCCGGGGCGGGTGTTGTTCACCATCCTGGACCCGGTCGGTCTGGGTGAGACCTTTGCGGGGCTGATGCACCTCAGCGATCACGAGGATCGCCTGATCAACCGCCGCATCTGGACACAGCCCGACCAGATCGAGCAGCGCCTGGCCGACCTCAATGAGCACATCGAGAAAGTGACGCAGCTCTACCTGCGGAACGAGTACGCCACGATCGCCGATTACAACGCCCAGGCCGGGCGCATCGCCGAGCCGTATCATTTCCTGGTCGCCGCGGATTTCCCCGTCAACTTCAGCGAGTCCGCCGCCAAGCGCCTGCTCAGCATCGCATCGAGCGGACCGCGTTGCGGCGTGTTCCTGCTGCTCCACTGGGACCGGCGCAAGCCGCTCCCGTCCGAGGCGGCGCCGGAGGACTTGCGCAAAGCCGGGGTTCGAGTCACCGCGGTGAACCAGGCATTCGAGCTGGCGGATCCGCGCCTCGAAGGGATGCCCCTGCGTCTCGAAGAACCGCCCCCGCCCGAGACGGTCACCACCATCCTCACAAACCTCGGGCAGGCGAGCGTGGACTCGAACCGCGTCGAGATGCCGTTCGCCGAAATCGCTCCACGGAAGGAAAACCTCTGGACACTCGACACCACCCAGGAGTTGCGCGTGGCGGTCGGCGTCACCGGGGCGACGAAGCTCCAGTACCTGGCCCTTGGCAAAGGGACCCGACAGCACGCGCTCGTCGCCGGGAAGACGGGCTCGGGCAAGTCCACCCTCTTCCACGTCCTTGTCACCAATCTGGCCCTCTGGTGCAGCCCGCACGCGATCGAGTTCTACCTGGTCGATTTCAAGAAAGGTGTCGAGTTCAAGTGCTACGGCGAACACCAGCTCCCCCACGCCCGCGTGGTCGCCATCGAAAGCGACCGCGAATTCGGACTCAGCGTCCTCCAGCGCCTCGACCATGAATTGCACCGCCGCGGCGACCTGTTCCGACACGCCGGCGTCCAGGACCTGCCGGCCTACCATCGGGCCTCCCCGGACAACCGCCTCCCGCGCGCCCTCCTGATCATCGACGAGTTCCAGGAGTTCTTCACCGAAGACGACCGGGTGGCCCAAAACGCCGCCCTCCTGCTCGACCGCCTGGTGCGGCAGGGCCGGGCCTTCGGCATCCACGTCATGCTCGGTTCCCAAACCCTGGGCGGCGCGTACACCCTCACCCGCACGACGCTCGGCCAAATGGTCGTCCGCATCGCACTCCAGTGTAACCAGGCCGACGCCATGTTGATCATGGACGAAGACAACGCCGCGCCGCGCCTCCTGTCGCGTCCGGGCGAGGCGATCTACAACGACGCCGCCGGAGCGATCGAGGGCAACAGCCCGTTCCAGGTCGTCTGGCTGCCCGAAGCTGAACGGGACGCCTGTCTTCAGACAATCCGCCGGCGCGCGGAGGGGGTCCCGGGATTGCCGCCCGCGCCGGTCGTCTTCGAGGGCAACGCCCCCGCCGATGTGCGCGAGAATCGGTTGCTCGAAGAACTGCTGCGCGCCCGTCCACAGGAGCGCCCCGCCGCACCCCGCATTCACCTGGGTGCGCCCAACTCGATCAAAGGCCCCACCGAAATCGTGCTCCATCGCCAAAGCGGCAACCACGTCCTGATTGTCGGCCAATACGACGAGCCCGCCCTGGCCATGCTCGGGCTCGCCCTGATCGCCCTGGCCGCGCAGCACCCGCCGGGCACGGCCCGGTTCCTCCTCCTCGACGCCACACCCGCGGGCGCGCCGCATCGGGCCTTCCTCGAGCGGGTTTCGGCCTCGATCCCCCACGAAGTGCGTTGGATCGGAAATGCCCAGCTCGACGATGCCCTGGGCATGGTCGCCGCCGAGCTGGCCGCGCGCAGCGATCCCGAGGCCGCCGCCGCATCGCCGTCCGTCTATCTCTGCATCCATCACCTCGAGCGCTTCAAGCGGCTCCGGTTCGAGGAGGATTTCAGCCTGGCACTCGACAGCGAAGAGAAGACGATCGATCCGGGCCGCGAACTCAACCGGCTCCTGTGCGAAGGGGCGCATGTCGGCCTCCACGCGCTCTGCCTCTGCGACACCTACAACAACGTCAGCCGGTTCTTCAGCCGGCGCGCGTTGACCGAATTCGAGCTGCGGATTCTCTTCCAGATGAGCCCCAGCGACTCGGCCAGCCTGATCGACAGCCCCAAGGCCAGCGCGCTTGGCCTGCACCGCGCCGTCCTGCACAACGCTCAGGAAGGAACGCTCGAAACCTTCCGCCCCTATGCCCTGCCCGATCCGGCCTGGATCGACCGCGCCAAACGCCTGCTCTCGTAAAAGGCAATGGGACTCAACGAGTGACGCTCGTGACAAGCAGCCTGTGCGTTGGGTCCTGGCGAACCTCCAACCGCCCACCAGCGGCACGCCCAATCGGGTGCCCGGCCATTATCGGCTTCGCGTCTTGCTGGGCTTCTTGAGCGATCAATTCTTCTTTGCGTTCCCACTGCAAGCGCCCCTGCCCGTCCACATGGTGGGCGGAGTATGTGTGGTCCTTGAGTCGTTGCAGGCTGCGTCCCACCTGGCTGGCCAGCTTTTGCCCATCGAACACGAAAGTGACCTCCCGGATCCCAAAGCGACGGCGTAAGGTGTAGATGACGGCCTGGAGCAAACCGCGTTGACGGGCCGAGCCCAAGTCGGCGAAGAGTGCGCCCAGGCCAAAGCGCGACCAGGCGTCGTTGCGGACGGCCAGGCCGCCGTAATCCAGAGCGTTTTCGAGTTGAAGCTGGTCGGCGGGAACCAAGTCCTGGCCCTTCAGGGAGGCGGCAATGAGTTCGCGGGTCTGGACCGGCAAAACGGTGATATTCGCGATCGTGCGGGAGCGGGGTCCCTGGGTCCATTTCACATAATCGTCTCACCGAACGGTGGGGATTGAATCACCCCCCCCGCAAAGCGCATGCGAGGCTTCGGCGAGTCAGATTTGAAGTTTGCATCAGGCGGGGTCGCCCGATGCGGCAGGCGGGCCGCACTGCCCTACCGTTTGGGGAAATCAGCCAGCCACAGTCTTGCGGTCACGGCCATGATTCCAGTTTCAACCCGCTGACTCGTTTGAATTCGCCGACGTTGTTGGTGACGAGCGTGAGGCCGCTGGCGACTGCCTGTCCGGCGATCAGCAAGTCGTAAGGCCCGATGGGCGTGCCCTGACATTCGAGTTCCGCGCGAATGTTCGCGGCGGCTTCCGCGCCCGCACGGTCGAGCGGCATCTCAATGATGGCGGAAATGAATCGCTCAACTTTCCGCCGCTCTTTGGCCGGATCTTGAGCCTTTGCGAGTCCGCAGAACAATTCATAGACGGTGACCATTGAGACGGCGCAATCCGTCGGGGCGACCTGACTCAACCGATGCACCATGCCTGGTCGTTGGCGGAGCACGCCAATGCAGGTGTCGGTGTCGAGCAGGTGCGTCATGGCGGCTGGCTACAAGGGTCTCACGGGTGGCAGTTGGCCCTGGTCGGGGCGGGAAAATGCCGGGTCGGTGATGTGAATCGAATCGAAGAAACCGACCGGCCAGGTTTTCGGGTGTAACGGCTCAAGTACAATCGCCTCGCCCTCCTGACGAACGCCCACGGTGGGCGTGGAGATGTGAAAGCCTTTTGGCAGGCGCACGGTCTGACACTCGCCTTCGTGGATGACAGTCGCGGTTTCCATAATCGCAATCGTGTTCTTTCGATGTTGCTCTTGCGGCTGCCAATCTACCACGTTTCACGCCTTCGCGTAAAGCGCGCTACGTGCATCTGAATCCGGTGCGGGTGGGGCGGTTGGGGCTGGACAAGGCCCAGCAGCGGCTGTCCCGGGCCGGGGGAGCGGTGGATCCGGGAGTCG
>Ga0116149_1006096_pt1 | contig 10996 bp, 10 predicted proteins | sample AD_UKC057_MetaG_FD_89787 | JGI IMG/M metagenome (GOLD analysis project Ga0116149, IMG submission 89787) | Active sludge microbial communities of municipal wastewater-treating anaerobic digesters from USA - AD_UKC057_MetaG | ecosystem: Engineered > Bioreactor > Anaerobic > Digestate | place: USA...
AAAGCACTGATCTTGTCGGAACCCGACAATTGAGCATCCAGGAATATCGAGTTTATATAGGACATCTTTTCATGATCTAAAATCTGACGGGCGGCCGATATCCTTATGAAATGCTCTAATCCGGATATTTCTGATTTCACAATTCTGGTGATAAAATCAGCAAAATCAAATACTTTGGTTTCCCGGAAAAACCCCGTCAGCATATCAACGATGGACATATTGTTATAAACGAGAATAGCAACATGAGTCTTGAAGCGGCGGATCGTATCAGTTAGTGCTTCAATATCCTGAACTGACAGCATTTCATCCACACAGCCGTCTCTGATAACGGAAAGCATGTAGCCGGACTCCGCATCTGCAATAAGGATGAAATATTTTTTAAAGGAAGGAAGATAGCTCATCAAAAACGCAATGCATACCTTCAGAGCCACACCGACACCGGCAAGGTGTTTGAAAGGGTATTTGCATCCTGATTTTTTAGGATTGATGACAAGAGCATCAGGAAGAGATGACTCCTGTTCATGATGATCGGTGACTATCACCTCCAGGCCAAGCTTCCGTGCATAGGATATCTCGGATATATCACGGGTACCCGAGTCAACGGTAATCATCAAGCGTACTCCGTTAGCTTTAAATTCATCAATGATATCCGAGGTCAAACCGTAATTTTCATCGTTTTTGAGATACCTGATAAATGGATTGATCTTCATGCGGGATAACAGCAGATGCATCACTGAAAGAGAGGTGATGCCGTCAAGATCGGAATCAGCAAAAATTCCGATTTTCCAGCCGGATTCGATCGCCTGTTTTATGAGGTTAACTGCTTCATACATTCCATCCAACAGAAATGGGCTGTGACTTCCCGAAAGCCGGGGATAGAGGTAGGCGTCAATCTTCTCCGGCGTATCATAACCTCGTCCGTGGAGTATGCTGATGATACGCTCGTGCATGCCGTAGAGGCTTGCATGTTCGGAGACAGTCCGTTTGTCAATATCAGGGGAACCAAGCCGGCCTTTCATGCTTCTACTGAACAGCCTTCTTGGCGAGATAATCGGCCTTTTCGTTTTGTGCCCGGGGAATATATTCGATCTTGAATTTATCGATGGATCGTATTAGCCTGGTAGCCTGGTCAAAAAGCTTTTTTATCTGCTCGTGCTTAACCTTGTATTCACCGTTAATCTGTTTGACAACGAACTCGGAATCGGTGCGTATTTTGAGTGACTTCGTCTTAAAATAGATGGCTATTTTGAGGGCCCGTATAAGCGCCGAATATTCAGCGAAATTGTTAGTACGCCTGCCGATGTACGATGATACTTTTGCCACCTGCCTGTCATCATGGTCGTAGATGAGGATCCCTATACCCGCAGGTCCGGGATTACCACTGGAGGCGCCGTCAACATACATTGTCAGCGATGATCCGAGAGGGATGGTAGAAAGCTCAGCGCCGTCAAAAATCGCCGCTCGCTCATCTCCACCCATATCTTCCGCATCGACTTCCACGTCGGGATTATCCGCGTTCTTTTTCAGGATAACCTTTTTACGGACAACTTGTTTGTCATGCTTATTGATAAGTGTACGGGCCTCTTCTATCACGCCGACGACGTCTTCCACATGGCAGTTTGCCATCTCTGCAATTTTTTCAAGGCTCTTACCTTCCTCGATAAGCTTGAGGACCCTGTCTATACTCATAAGCATGTTGTTATCCTATCTGTATATATATTTCCCGCAATTTGAGCAATTCACGACTTTATCGTCTTTTGAAGCATCAATTGCAAGGGACGCGGGAATCTTCCTGTTGCAAAAACCGCAAATCTCCCCCGCCACCCTCGCTATGGCCTTTCCTTCGCGGGATCCTATTATCTTGAGGAATTTAGATCTGTGGGAAATGGAAAGCTTTTCGATGAGCGAATTGAATGAGGTTTCGTTTTTCTTGATTGTATCTTCCTGGCTGGATACTTTAATTTCCACCGCAGGCTTTTCGGCATTCAGTTTCTCCTCGTGCTGTTTCACCTCGGCATACATTCGGGTATAATCTTTTTCCTTTAGATCGAGTTCATCAATTAAAACAAGCGTCTTTTCCTCAAGGGTCGAAGAGTCGAAACTTAAAACTTCTATTTCTTTTTCGAGAGCTTTTAACTCGCGTTCCGTTTGGATGCTTTGTTTCCTGTTTTCAAGCTTTTTAATCCTCGCTGTCATATCGGCAAGTTCAAGCTCATTCTGTTTCAGGGACGTTTTCATTTCTTTAATGACGGAGCCAAGCACAGCCAGTTTTGATTTCCTTGCAGCGAGATCCTTTTCAAGGGCCTTGAGTCCGCTTGATATAGTATCTATCTCTGCCTTTGAAGACATGACCAAGTCCCAGTATTTCTGCATCTCAATCATAATCATTATATCTTTATTCATTTCCGTTCCGGTATTCGCCCATCGGTGTCATATGGTATTAATTGTTACGTATACAAGGTTATTGATATATCTGTCAAGCAGTCCTGTAATTGTATCGTTAAAAAACTCATAATCAGGACACATGAACATGGCTTCACTGATGTATGTGTATACGAATAGCCTGTTCTAAAACGAAGAATTATCATTAAAAAAATCGTTTTTCATGAAAATAATATGAAATGTATTGGGGGGGAATGAATTGCGTCTGCGTAAGATTTACACGATGAGCATCCCGTCACCGTATGAAAAGAAACGGTATTTCATGGATACTGCCTCACGGTACGTCTCCATGATTGTATCATACCCCGCAAATGCCGATACAAGCATAAGTAGCGTTGAACGTGGTGTATGGAAATTGGTTATAAGGCAATCGACAGACTCAACTCTTTTGGGAGGATATATGAATATATCTGTTTCACCGGTGCCATGCGTGTTCCTGCCCTCCCGGTAAGTCGTTTCAAGCACACGGAGTGATGTTGTGCCGACAGCGATTATCCTCCGGCCGCTATTCCGGGCAGAATTTATAGATTCCACAGCCTGTTCATCAATCGTATAAGATTCTCGATGCATTACATGTGACCGTATGTCCTGTGTCCTGACAGGCTGGAACGTGCCCCAGGATACAGAGAGCGTGACAAATGCAAAGTGAACGCCGCGTTTCTTGATTTGATCGAGCAGGTCATCGGTGAAATGCAGGCCAGCAGTGGGAGCGGCCACAGCTCCGGACTTCCGGGCGTACACTGTCTGGTAACGTTCGTTGTCTTTCTGAGAAGCTATTCTACGGATATATGGCGGCAGGGCCATCGTACCGATCTGTGAGAGCAATTCATCCGTCAAAATCGAGCTCGTTTTGATCTCGATTTCATCACCGATTCTTCCGGTTATCGTGATATCGATTCCGGGATATTCCCTGGTTCTGAGCGTTTCGTCTTTTTTCAGCCTCTTCATCCTGTTCGTTATTGCATGCCACGTATGATCGTCAATTCTTCGTGTAAGCAATATTTCAATCAAGCCCCCGGTCGATCTGAGGCACATGATACGGGCATTTATGACCTTGGTGTCATTGAAGACCATGAGGTCTCCTTCCCGTAAAAAATCAGGCAGGTTTGAAAATGAGCTGTGTTGACGTACACCGCTTTCTCTGTTAAGAACCAGAAGTCGCGATTGATCTCTGCCCGGAGCCGGATATTGTGCGATCAGGTCAGGTGGAAGCTCAAAGTCGAAATCGTCCAGTGTATATTGACCAGGCATGGTTTCAGATGTAGTTAATCTTTCATTTTATGCACGAGTGAAATGGTACGGATGTCGGATATTTTGACCCCGCTGTAATAATGGGTTATTATATCTCGATATTTATAGCCCCGAAGGGCCATCCCGCGGGCACCCCATTGACACATACCGACGCCATGGCCCCATCCATGACCATCAAGTACAATGGACCTGTCAATCTTTTTTGATGTAAAGTAAAGACTTCGCATTTTTTCTGGCGGGAACAGGAGCCTGAAATTATTGCCGGAAATTGTTATGATACCGCCGGTGTGTCGAACAACCACGTCAGTGACCCTGTCGTTCTTTCTTTTAAATCTAATATTTTTTATTTTCCCAACATTTGCGTTTTTTTTAGACAGGCAGTCGTGGATTTCTTCAAGACTCAGCTTTGATTTCCATTTGTATTTTGTGGATTCTTCGCAGAAACCGCAGCTGATGCCTTTAAGATATTTGAGGTTATTTCTCGGCCATACATATTTATCGTCTATTGTCTTACCGCCGCAGGTTGAATGAAAATATGACAGTATAGGCATGGAGTTATATGAAATTATCTCTCCGGAAGTAGCAACAACCGCCTCAGTCGTGCGGTCTTTCTCATCTGATATACCCCGATATACCTGGGAATTTGTCGTTGCATCGAGGTCGTATAATGTTCCTTTTTTAGCTTTTGTCATCAGGTGGTAGTAGGCATAGGTTCTGGCGGCAACCGCCTGTGCTTTTAAAGCTTCCATATCCCACCCGGAAGGTATTTCGCAGGGTACAACGCCCAGCAGGTATTCATCGATTTTTATAATATTTATGATAAAAGCTATTCCATTTTTATTGTGCAGCTCAAATATCCCGCGGTATGGTTTGCCGTTTAAACACAGGGGCCTGTTCGCTGATTTCACCACTATTCGTTTTGAAATTGATGCAGGTGTAAATTCTGCCGTCGATCCGTGAAACGACCGTTTAATATCGGTGTTGGCCCCGGAGATGACGATATCTGCACCGGAGGAAACGGTGAATCGATTACCGGTTTTTAAAATTAAAACCCGCACTGTCGTTGTGTCTTTTGTTCCCGGAAAGTACTGTCTAAGCATGAACGGGGAACATGAGACGACCGACATCAAGATGCCGGTCGCCAGCGCGGGTATTATTATACCCCTTCTGATCATGATGGCTATCAGTCCCGCGGATGATGTTTCTTGTGTATTTCCTGGAGCTTTTTCTTCGCCAGGTGTGTATAAACCTGCGTTGTTGAAATATCCATATGTCCCAGAAGCTCCTGTACCGATCTCAGGTCAGCGCCGTTTTCGATAAGATGCGTTGCAAAAGAGTGTCTCAGCGTGTGCGGCGTGATATTCTTTTTGATCTTGGTGCGTGACACATAGTTTTTCAGCAGGCGCCATACGCTTTTGCGGTTGAGTTTTGAACCCTTCTTGCTTATAAAAAGGTATTCGCTTTCACGCTTCCCGCAAATATCCGGTCGGGATTCCTGGATATATTTTTTTAGAAGACGCTTGGCCTCGTCTCCGATCGGAGCGAGACGCTCCTTGTTGCCTTTCCCGATCACCCGGATAAGGGAATTTTCAAAGTCGACACTGTCGAACAATATCTCGATTGCTTCGCTTATGCGGAGGCCGCATGAATAGAGAAGCTCGAATATTGCCTTGTCACGAAGCTCATACATATCATTTTCTGATATTGAGCTGAACAGCGTATTTACTTCAGGAATAGAAAGAAAATCAGGAAGCGTTTTCTCCACATGCGGCGATTCGATTTTCGATGTCGGGTTGTCAATTTCCTCGAACTTATCAGAAATGAAATTGTAAAACTGTCGTATGGCCGCCAGAGAGCGGGCCATCGTTCTCGTTGAGTTCTTTTTCTTGGTTTTTTCGAAATTCAGAAATTGCTGGATGTCCTCCTGGGTAGCGGTGAGGATGTCCTTGTTGTTGGAGGACAAAAAATCGCTGAATTTTTTCAGATCGTAGGTATACGAATAAATTGAGTTGGGTGAAAGCCCCTTCTCAACCTGTAAAAACCTTTTGAAACGATTGATAGCCTGCACTTCTTTCACGTCCTGTCTCCTGAGTGGTTTTTTAGTCCACTCCTACATACTGAGTAACATCTTCACCAGGTAAGTTATATTAATTAATGTATTCGAAAATCTAATTATTACAAATTAATTATCGGTCATGATAGATTATGTCTTAATAAGTTGAATGAAAAGTTTAAATTTTATATTAAAAATTTTGTTTTTTTTAATAAAATATTATCAGCACATAATACGACATAAAGCAGGTTTAGGGCAACAAACCGGGGTTTGACTATTTGTATCAGTAGTTATTATGATTAGTGCGTCGGGAAAGGCTTAACCAAGCTTTCCCTTGGTGCGGATGGCGGGCTTTTTCGTTTTTTTGACTTTAATATCATCAACAATCATACCATCACGAAAAACGACTTTTCTGTCTGTATAATCAGCAACATCGTGCTCATGTGTGACCATGATGATGGTAATGCCAATTTCCTTGTTGAGTCGCGTGAATAGCTCCATTATCTCACGGGTATTGTGCGTATCCAGGTTACCGGTCGGCTCGTCGGCAAGGATTATGGCAGGGTCATTTATCAATGCTCGCGCAATGGCTACCCTCTGCTGTTCACCTCCGGAGAGCTTATTGGGATGGTGCTCCTCCCTGCCCGCCAGTCCTACTCTGCCAAGAAGGAGGCGGGCCTTTTCAGTCAGTTCGCTTGTCGTCACGTCACCCTTGTAAAACAGCGGAAGCTCCACGTTTTCGAGTGCTGAAGTTCGAGCAAGCAGGTTGAAACCTTGGAAAACAAAGCCGATTTTTTTGTTCCTGATTTCTGCTTTTTGGTCACCGTCAAGGTTGCTGGCGTCAATGCCATCCAGGATATACGTGCCGGCAGTAGGAGTGTCAAGAAATCCGAGAATATTCATGAAGGTTGACTTACCGGATCCGGATGCGCCCATGATCGCGATATATTCTCCACGATTAATATTGAGAGAAATACCCTTGATTGCCCGGACCTGGACCTCTTCGCTCAAGACAAAGGTCTTTTCAAGCCTGATGATCTCTATCAGCTTTTCAGACATTTATTTTGCGCCCTTACCGCCCTTTAAGTACTTGATCAGGATCTGGTCGCCTTTTTTAAGGTTTTTCTTTATCTCTGTATAATTATCACCCCGAAGGCCTATATCAACCTGGACCCGTTCAACCGGGAGCTTACCGGACATCTTGCTGACCTTTCTCCATACGAAATACATGCCTGCCGGTGCGGGCGTTTCACCGGGATTGACTAAAAGTGCCTGATTCTGTACCCGCAAAACTTTGTCCTTTTTGCCGACTATTATGGTAGCCGTAGCAGTCATGCCTGGCTTTAAAAGAAGCTCGCTGTTGTCGCACGAAACAATCGAATCGTAAGTGACAAGTCCGCCCTTCACTACCGGATTAAAATGTACCTGGTTGATTTCGCCTTTAAACGATTTATCGGGGAAAGCGCTTACCGAGAATACCACGTCCTGGTTTTTATTTACGGCACCAATGTCCGACTCGTCGATGCTTATCGTCAGAGTCATCTTCTTTAAAGTTGGGGCAATTATAAAAGTATTCGTGTTGAGCGTGACAGGAGAATTAGGAACGATCTTAACCGCGATGACGATACCGTCGATCGGTGAAACGATCCGGCTGTTATTCCGCTGTTCCAGCGTTATATTGTAATCGACCTGGGCCTGACGGTATTTTAATTGCACTGTTTTGTAATTGGAAGTGGCTCGATCCATCCCTTTTTCGGAGATCAGATTCTCACGAAACAGCTCCTTTTTGCTTTCAAGGTCTTCTTTCGCTATGTTGAGCTCAAGCTTGACACTCTCGAGCTGTGCGGCTATTTTGCTGAGTTTCTGCTCCACTTCCTGGGCGCTGATAGTCGCGAGGAGCTGGCCCCTTTTCACTTCCTGGTTGAAGTCGACATATACTTTTTCTACTGCACCGGTCGTTTTACAGAGCAGATACTGCCCATTGGTGATATCGAGTGTCCCTGTCGCGGAAACGCTTTTTTGAACCGTTCCCACATCGACCGTGTCATACTCGAACTTATCCCCGGAGCCTTTGCTGCAGCTGCGTATCACGGTGGCAAACAATAGTATCACCGCAATAACGATTCCGAAGGCTATGATCTTTTTTCTTGTTATTTTTTGCATAAGGAATCTTCTCCTAATACGACAATGCTGGAAATCTTGGCCAATGTCATCAGGTAGTCATAACGGGCCTTCATATACGACATTTCGGAATTAACCCGTGATACATTCGCGTCATGAAGCTCCAGCATGGTTGTGGACCCGGATTCATACAGTTTCTGTGACAGCCTGTAATGCTTCTCGGCATTCTCCATCATCATCTTTGACATGGAAAGCTGCTTGGTCAGCTCCTGCAGGGTAGCATAATGATTCTGCAGCATAAGGCGGAGGTTGACGAGTGCGTCTTTTTCCTTGTACACCATTTTGTTATATTCTGTCTCGGCCGCATCGACACGGGCAGATACCATCCCGCCCGAATATATCGGGATCCTGGCAACAAACGCAGCGGCGAAAGAAGGCTTCCAGTTAGCCGAATCAAAAACATAGCGGTCGAGCTGGCCGTTTTCGTATCCGCCTAAAAGCTGGAGATCTACCTCGGGATAATGTCCGGCTTTTTCAACACCTACCTTAATTTTTGTCATTTCTTTCTGAATTTTAACGATCTGCATGTCCGGATAATTAAGCTCGCCGAGCTTGATAAGCTCATCAAGCGTGTATTGAAGCTCGGGGACCTCGTTATTCTCTTCGAGAACGAATTCTGTGCCATCATCCGGCACGCCCATTGCGCGAAGGAGTTCAATTTTTGCAGCCCGTTCGGCATTTATCGATTTCTGAAGCTGCAACTGCGCATCGCTATAATCATATCTGGCCTTGCTCAGGTCAAATAACTGCTTCTGAGCATTCTTGTAGAAAACTTCGGTGAGTTTGAGTCGGTCCTCACTATATTTTAAAAGCTTTTTCTGGAGCACTACTGTTTCCTGGGACATCATGTAGCCGTAATAAGCCTTTTTAACGCTGAAAATAACGTCCCCCATTGCTTTCTTTGTCTGTATATCAGCGAGTTTAACGCCTGTCTTCGCATGTTTCACAAGGCGGTTTTTCTTTTCATTATATAGACTTACCCCGGCTGTAATGCCAAACGAAATCCCGAGTGTATAGTATTCAGATAGTTTATCAATAACATTGTCCGATTGCTGTGACTGTCTTTTTTTACTGGCATAGGTATAGAATGCTTTTTGTTGATCAGACCCGGTTAAATATGGGATATATGGATCTAGGACCGCGTATTTCCAGGTTCTCGGAACCTTTGGGTATTGATGACTCTTTATTTCAGCATTTATTATAATATTTCTCTGGGCGTTGGCTGCACGATATTCGGCAAGGGCACGTTTCCTGTCCTCGTCCGATACCATTATGGACTGATTATTCTGTATCGCGATCGTTAAACATTCGTTAAGAGACACTACTCTAGATTTATTCTGTGAAAAGCCGGAAGATATGGGCATCAGAACGATCAAAATTATTGTAATGTATAAATATTTCATTTTTAACCCTGGCATTACATGATTAAAGCTAGTGGGTTTTGATTGTATTTCAGAATGTTGACTTGCATAAATACGATTTCGGGTAATTATTGCGCGATCATCATAACTAATTTTTAAAGATATAATGAACTTATATGTTGTATCTTATCGAATTACACTGAAAGTCAAATACTATAATTATAAATGCTAAATTTTATAGTTAAAAATTGTCATTTAATTATTTATCAATTTGGCTGTCAACAAATTAAATCGTGCAATGGGTCAATGAAAAACGTGTTTGCGTCACGAAGATTATTATTATTGTAGTTTTTTTATCAAGGAAATATATTCCAGAAAAACAACTCCTTGGGAACGCAATAATAGCTTTCATCTCATCCCAAAACAACATGATAAACAATTTATATAAAATGATAGATGAGTAGTATTTCAATATGTAATTCAATAATAAGAGAAGCATCCTGGTTTGCAGTTACACTTTTGCATGAAAAGATACCTGTTTTTATTCAAATATTATTACAAAAAATATTTGACAGTTATTGTCATTAAATCAATAAAGTAATTTCAATTAGCTGCTGGCGTAGCTCAATCGGTAGAGCAGTTGATTTGTAATCAACATGTTGGGGGTTCAATTCCTCTCGCCAGCTCTTTATAATTCAGGTGAGGTTCCCGAGCGGCCAAAGGGAGCAGACTGTAAATCTGCCGGCGTAGCCTTCGATGGTTCGAATCCATCCCTCACCACAGAATAAAACAAGTATCGCTTCCGGCGATACTTGTTTTATTAATGGGGCATGACTATTGCAATTATGAGTACCGGCACATTCGATTTTTAATTTTATTCTGGACATTCCAGATATCGCAAGCATACTTCATTCCTGAAGTATTACAAACTACATTCATTGGTTAAAAATATTCGGGACATGAAACTGACATGAATACCGGTGATGAACAGGGGTTTTATTCAAGGCAACTCGGTTTACCCGGGTGGGGAACTGATACTCAAAATAAATTGAAAGCATCTACAGTATTCATAGCCGGTGCCGGCGGGCTAGGTAGCCCGGTGTTGTTTTATCTGGCTGCTGCAGGTGTAGGCACCCTTCTCGTTTGCGATTCCGATGATGTTGATCTTACCAATCTAAACAGGCAGATCCTCCATTCATTTAATTCGATAGGTTCCAACAAGGTCGAATCAGCCCGGAAAACAATACTCGGGTTGAACCCATTTGTAAACTTTTTCCCTGTTAAAACCAGGATTACCTCTTCAAATGCGGAGCGATTAGTCGGTGAATCGGATATTATTATTGATTGTCTTGATAATTTCAAGGCACGACGGGTTCTAAACAACGTATCAGTAAATAAAAATATCCCTATGGTGCATGCGGGCGTTTCTGAAATGCGCGGCCAGATTACGTTCCTCCACCCGCCCGAAACACCATGCCTTTCCTGCTTCTTGCCGATGAATGACACCAAGAAGAAAAACAATATAGTGGGAGCCACTGCCGGCGTAATGGGATCACTGCAGGCTCTGGAAGCGATAAAATATCTTACCGGTATCGGGCAGCCGCTCAAGAATCGATTATTATTCTGGGACGGCGTATCTATGAATTTCGAGACAATCGGCATAAGGAAAAACCCCCGGTGCAGGATATGTAGAAATGCCGTATAGTCA
>Ga0116149_1006106_pt1 | contig 10977 bp, 7 predicted proteins | sample AD_UKC057_MetaG_FD_89787 | JGI IMG/M metagenome (GOLD analysis project Ga0116149, IMG submission 89787) | Active sludge microbial communities of municipal wastewater-treating anaerobic digesters from USA - AD_UKC057_MetaG | ecosystem: Engineered > Bioreactor > Anaerobic > Digestate | place: USA...
CACGACCACACCGCACCCGCCTCGCCGGCGCCCCGGAGATGACGCTCATGACCCCATCCATTGCCGGAGTGGCGATCATGGCCAGGCACGAGCTGGCCGACGCCGTTCGCAGTCGCCGGGCGCTGGTGCTGCTGACGCTCTACCTGGTCGGCTCGGTGGCGGCCACGGCGATTTTCGCGACCCTGCTGAAGCACATCGAGGTCGAGGTATCGGCCGCCGTCGGGCTGGAATCCGCCAAGCAGGTCGGGACTGTCTCCTCCACGCTGTGGAAGTCGAAGCCGTTTCGCGAGATGGTCATTCACCTGACCGGCGACAGAGCCCTGGGCGAGACCCTCCTGCAGGTGCCGCCGGTCGGCCTGTTCTACGGCTGGTTGTCGCTGACGTTTGCGCCGCTGCTGGTGCTGATGACGGCCGCCGGGCGCATGGCCGAGGACATCGGCGATGGCTCGGCGCGCTTCATCCTGTTTCGCTCCTCGCGGCTGGACTGGTGCCTGGGCACCTTCCTGGGGCAGGCCGGACAGCTCCTCCTGGCGCTGCTGCTGAGCGCCCTGGGCGCCTGGGTGACCGGCTGGTGGCGGCTGGCGGGGGCCTTCGATGCCGTGGCGACCATGCAGGCCATGCTCTGGCTGGCGTTCAAGGCCTGGTTCTACGCGCTGGCCGCGCTGGGGCTGGCGCTGGGGGTGTCGCAGTTCTTTTCCTCGCCGCACCTGGCGACGGTGGTAGGCTTCATCGTGCTCGTCGGCCTCTCGGTGCTCGCGGGGCTGGCCCGGCACTTCAGCGGTGACGGCCTCCGTCGGCTGTGGGACCTGGCGCTGCTGCTGACCCCCGGCGGACACCGCCTGGGTGTCTGGCACAACGATGCGGCGCACCTGCTGCCGACCATGGCCTACCTCGTGGCGCTGGCATTCGTCTACCTGTTCGCGGGCTATGCGTATCTCGCAAGGAGGGACCTGTGACGCACGCGCTGGAACTCCGCGGCGTGGTCAAGACCTATGGCCGGCGTCGGGCCCTGAACGGCCTCGACCTGTGCGTCCCGGCCGGCTCCGTCTTCGGGCTCGTCGGCAGCAATGGCGCCGGCAAGACCACCTGTATGGCTGCCAGTGTCGGCCTGCTGCGGATCGATGCCGGCACCATTGACCTGCTCGAAGCGGGCCCGTTTGACCCCCTGCGGCACACCGGCCGCGTGGCCTTGCTGCCCCAGGACTCGCACCTGCCGCCCCACGCCACCGCCGGCGAACTCCTGCGCTTCTACGGCCAACTGCAGGGGCTCGCACCGGCCGAACTCGCTGGCGCGGTCCAGGACGTGCTGGAATGGACGAACCTGGTGGACCGGCGCGACTCGCGGGTGCGGACACTGTCCCACGGCATGGCCCGCCGCCTCACCATTGCACAGGCCTTCCTCGGCCGGCCGGAGCTGGTGCTGCTCGACGAGCCCCTGAGCGGCCTTGACCCGCGCGAGGTGGTGCGCATCCGGGGGTTGATCCGCGAGCGGCGTGGGCGTCAGACGATCGTCATCAGCTCGCACAACCTGCACGAGATCGAGGCCCTCTGCGACCGGGTGGCGTTCATCGAGGCCGGCCGCCTGGTCGAGCAGAACACGCTGGCCGAGATCGTCCGCCGCGATCACACGATCACCTACACGCTGCAGGCCTCCGCGCTCACCGCCGCCGCCCTGCAGCCGTTGGCGCCGGCACTGCGCTGTGAACTGACGCCTGACGGCACCGCCCTTGTCGTCGCCTTCGACGGCACCGGCGCCACCCACGCCGAGGTGAACGCCCGCGTGCTCCGTTGTCTGCTCGACGCCGGCGTCGGCATCACCGAGGTCCGTTGCGGCTCGAAGCTCGAGTCCCAGTACATGCAGGCCACCGGGGAGCGGCCGCGTCAGGAGAAGCCGTGACCAAGCGTTCCGCGGGACCGCGCGAGCGATCGCGGGCCGCGGCCGTGCGACCTCCGCAATCCACCCCATGGCCAGGAGAGAACAGCCCGTGCGCACCCTACCCGGACTTGCCCTGGCGGCCGTGCTGTGCCATGCCGGCATCGGCCTGGCCGCCATCCCGTCGGGGCTGACCTTCCACGCCTCCTTCGACAAACTCACCACCACCGCCGACTTCGCCCGCGGCCCGGCGGCGTCGTCGTTCACCGCCAGCCTGGAACTGCGCCCGGCCGAAGGCGTCAAGGGCGCCGGGCTCCTGCAACAGGCCGGAGAGCGCTGCAGCTACCCGATCCAAGGCAACCTCGATACCCGCCAGGGCAGCTTCTCCATCTGGGTCAAGCCGCTGAACTGGGATGGCCACAGCGGCAAGTTCCGCCACCTCCTGGCGGTGACGCCCGGCCCCGAGCTGACCATGCTGGTGTACCTCTACCCGATCGGCGATGAGGCCGTGTTCAACTACATCCGCGTCGGGGCCGGCACGCCCCAGGACGCCACCTGGCGCGCCGGCGCCCCGGTGGACATGCTGAAGCGCAACGAATGGACCCACGTCGTCTCCACCTGGGCCGCCGGCAGCGTGCGCCTCTATGCCAACGGCCGGCGCGTCGGCGAGGGCCTGGTCGGGAAGCCGCTTCCCAGCCTGACCACGGGCTCCTTCACGATCTGCCCCATCGACTTCTGGCACAATGCGCAGTGGGGCGATGCGCAGGAACAGACCGTCTGCGACGAGGTCCGCATCTTCGACCGCGCCCTGACTGACGATGACGTCCTCGACCTCTACGCCAGCGAGGTGCCGGGTGGGCTGGCCGGCCTCGAGCCGACGCTGGTGGTGGAACTGACGCCGGACTACTTCGGCAAGCGGCTCGACGCCGCGCTGCGGCCGGCGCACCTCACGCCCGAGTGGCAGGAACGCCTGGCTCAGGACGGCGCGGTGAGGCTCGAGGTCCGCGACCCCGCGGGGCAGGAACTGCTCGCCCGTAGCGTGCCGCCGCGGGCCGACACGATCCCGGTGGCGGTGCCGGCCTGGATCGATGGCGAGTACCGCGCCAGCGCCGAACTGACGGCCGGCGGCGCCCGCCTCAGCGGCAGCGCCGTGCTCGCCAAACCGCCGACCCCCTGGCTGCCGGCCCAGGCCGACTGGCGCGCCGACTGCGTGCTGCCGCCGTGGACGCCCCTTCGGCGCGACGGCACCGCGGTGCACTACTGGAACGGCGACGTCGCCTTGCCGGGGGCCTTTCCTGCGCAGGTGACCAGCAGCGGCGAGGCGGTGCTGGCGGCTCCGGTCCGGCTGGTCGGCGCGGAGGCGGCCGTCTGGGAGGCCCCGGCCGTGATCGAGGATCAGCCCTTCCGGGTGACCGTGGCTGGCCAGGGCAGACTGGGCGAGGTCGCGGCGGCCTACACCACGCAGATGGAGTTCGACGGCATGCTGCGGGTGGACGTCCGCCTGACACCGCCGCCTGGCGGGGCTCGGCTTGCCGGACTGGCCATCGAGATTCCGCTGCGTGCCGACGTGGCGCGCTACTACCGCAATCCGGTCTGTTGCGAGTGGGATGGCAAGCAGCTCGACGAGAAGGCCTTCGTGCCCTATGGCTGGCTCGGGAACGAGACCCGCGGTCTGGCGTGGTTCATGGAGTCGGCCGCCAACTGGTCGGTCGGTCCCGACCAGCCGGCTTTGACCCTGCGCCGTGAGGGCGACGCCGTGATCGTCCGTCTGCACCTCATCAGCACCCCGACGGCGTTGCCCGGGGAGCTTGTCTACACGGTCGGTCTGCAGCCGACGCCGGTGCGGCCGCCAGCCGCCAACCTGTACGACTGGCGCTTCGCTTCCGGACCGCAGTTCAAGGGCTCGAACCTCTTCGTCTACGGCTGGGGCCAGCAGATCTCCGCGCTCAACGGCGGTCTGCTCGCCTTCGACCCGGCAGGCCAGCGCGCCCTGGTCGACCGCTGGCGTGCCGCCGGCAAGGAGAGCCTCGCCTACACCTGTGCCCAGTGCACCGCCAACGCGTCGCCCGAGTACCAGTTCTTCCGGGCCGAATGGAACCAGCCCTACGGCGCTACCTTCGCCGGCTACAAACGCCTGCCTGACAACGCCCCCTACAGCATCGTGCCGGTCTGCCCCCGAAGCAGCTTCGCGGACTTCCTGGCGTGGCGTGTCCGCGAGCACATCCGCAACGACTGGAGCGGCGGCATCTACACCGACATCGACGGCGCCATCGCCTGCGATAACGAGCGCCACGGCTGCGGTTTCAAGGACGCCTTCGGCCGCAGTGGCCGCACCTGGCCGCTCTACGCACACCGCGCCCTGTCCCGGCGTATCTACGCGGCCTGTCACGACGCCGGCAAGCTCTACTTCTCCCACGCCCACAGCCACTGGTATGCGCCCTTCAACGCCTTCAACGACGGCTGGTGTCCCGGCGAGCAGTACAGCAGCGGCGTGGTGGGGAAGCCCCACTTCTATATGGACGAGATCCCGGACCGCGTCTGGCGCACCGAGTTCTGCTCGACCTCGACCGGCGTCGCGACCTTCCTCCTGCCGCAACTGGGCCGCCTGGCCGGCGAGGCGGCGCTCAAGGACCGCGCCCCGAGCGAGGGCTGTCTGGCCATGGCGCTCAGCTACGGCGTGCCACTGTGGGCTGGCAGCATCAGCCAGGCAGCGGTCGAGGAAGTCTGGGCGGTACAACAGCAGTTCGTTATGAAGGGCGCCGCCTTCGTGCCCTTCTGGGAACAGCGCGAGTGGACGGTCTCGGACCCGGCCGTGCGCCTGAGCTACTGGCGCCAGCCCGGCCGCTGGCTGCTGATCCTGACCAACCCCGGTGCGGCAGACGGTGCCGTCGAGATCCGGCCAGCGACCGCGTGGCCGGGTGTCGAGTACCGTCCCGGCTGGAAGGCAGACGGCCTGGCGGTGGCCGGCGCCGCGGCCCGCCTCACCGTGGCCGCCAGGAACGGCGCCCTGGTCCTCGTCACCCTCCCCGACGGGAAGTGAGCGCGCCACGGTGAGCCCGCCCCCGCCGCGCCCCTCCTCGCAAACCGCCCTGCGACGGGCGACAGTAGGCCCTATGCCGCGCCCGGGTCGACCGGGTCGGCCGGGAAGCTGATGGCTATGCTGAGACGCTCTGTGGTGAACCGCAGCATCGAACTGGCGCAGGAGCACTTCGCCCGGCATGGGCTGCACCTGCCGCCGTTCGCGTTCTGGCGTGCCGCCGACTGGGCGGTCAAAGGTCCCGAGGCCGACGAGATCCGCGACTGCATGCTGGGCTGGGACGTGACCGACTTCGGCTATGGGCAATTCGACGTCCTGGGCCGCATCCTGTTCACGCTGCGCAACGGCAAGGGCAACGGGCGCTACCCCAAGTCGTATGCAGAGAAGTTCATCCTCGACCCGCCCGGGCAGCGCGCCCCGCTGCATTACCACCGGCGCAAGCGCGAGGACATCATCAACCGGGGTCAGTCCGGCGTGATCGTCATCGAGTTGCGCGCGGCCGACGCGCAAGGTCAGCCCTCGGACGGGCCGTTTGCGGTGCAGGTCGATGCGCTGACACGCCACTTCGATCGGGGGCCGGCACGGGTACACCTGGAGCCGGGCCAGAGCATCTGCCTGCCGCCGGGACTCATGCACCAGTTCTGGGGCGAGGACGGCGGTGGCATCGCGGTTTCGGGCGAAGTCTCGAGCGTCTGCGACGATGTCAACGACAACGTGTTCATCGGCGAGGCCAAGGTCCGTTTCCCCGGGATCGAGGAGGACGAACCGCGGCGCTGGTACCTGTGCCATGAGTACCCGCGCGGCGGGGCTTCCGGAGCGTGAGAGCCTGAGCGCCGCCGGTTGGGCCAGGCCCGCGGCGCCATAGGTCGTATAGGTCCCATGCGTCCCATAGGTCCCATCCGTCCCATGTCTCCTCCCCCGCCATCCGGAGTCGCCTATGCCCAAGGGTCTTGAGGGTCGAGTCGCCATCGTCACCGGGTCGTCCCGTGGCCTCGGCGAGGCCATTGCCGTGCGGCTGGCGGCGGACGGGGCCGCCGTCGTGGTGTCTGGCCGGAACGAGGCGGATGGCCAGCGCGTGGTCGAGGCCATCCATGCGGTCGGTGGCCGGGCAGAGTGGCAGCGTGCCGACGTCGCCAGCGCTTCCGACTGCGAGGCGCTCATCCAAGGCGCCGTGGACCGCCTTGGCCGCCTCGACATCCTGGTCAACAACGCCGCGGCCCTGGGCTACTACCCGCTGGCCGAGATCACGACCGAGCAGTGGGACGAGGTCTTCGCTGCCAATGTGCGCGGGGCCTTTCTGCTGACGCGGCGCGCCATGGAGCACATGCGGCGCCAGGGCCGCGGCGGCAGTGTGGTCAACATCGGCACCACGCACGTTCGCTGCCCGGGCGTGGACCGGCTCTCCTATGGCTGTTCGAAGGCGGCGCTTCTGGCCATGACCAAGGCCTTCGCGCGGGCTGGCGCCCGGGACCAGATCCGGGTGAACTGGATTACCGTGGGCTGGGTTGCCACACCGCGCGAGATCGAGCACCAGACCGAGCTCCAGGGCGATGGCGCCAAATACCTGGCCGAACGCGGGCCGTTGGCGCCCATGGGCCGCCTGGAGACGCCTGCGGAGATCGCTGCCGGCGTGGCCTACCTCGTGTCGGACGAGGCCGCCCATGTGACGGCCTGTGAACTGAACCTGTCCGGCGGCGGCCTGATCTGAGGCCAGTCCCCCGGCCGGTCACCCGGGGCGCTGCGCGGGTTCGCGGCGGGCCGCGGGCAATAGCATCACGGTCCCGACGCAGCCCAGGATCCAGGCGCTGGCGGCCGCCAGCAGGAAACTCGCATGGAAGGCCGCGGTGCGGTCTGCGAGCCAGCCCCCGGCGACGGGCGCGATCACCTGGCCGACACCGAAGGCCAGGGTGACGAGTCCGAGGGCGGCAGGTGCCAGCCGTGCGCCGTAGGCGTCGCCGCATACCGCCGCCAACAGCGCCGGGATGCTCCATGCGGTGGCCGCAAACAGCCCCGCCGACAGATAGGCACCGGCCAGGCCGGTGTTCATGCCGACGGCCAGGTAGGAGCAGCCCTGCAGGGCGAACACCAGCGCGATCACACGGCGGCGCTCCCAGCGGTCCGAGATCACGCCCCAGAGCAGCGCACTGAACGCGGATGCCAGCCCGATCTGGAACCACAGCGCTCCGGCCTGACTGGCCGACTGCCCCAGGCCTGTCCGCAGGTACTTCACGAAGTAGGTCGTATACAGGATGTACGAGAAGCCGTAGGCGAAGTAGACCGTCCCCAGGCGCCAGAGGTACGGCGAGAATACCAGGGGAACCGGGCCCGCGGCGGTCCCGTCTGGCACGGAACCCGGCGCCGCCGCCGCGGGAGCCTCGCCGATACGGCCGAGCCCTAGGTCGGCGGCCCGGTTGCGCAAAAAGACGGCACAGAGGACCGCGATGAGGAGGGTCAGCAGGCCGAAGAGCTGCCAGCACAGGCGCCAGCCGTCATTCGGCGTTGCGGTCAGCGCCCTGGGCACGACCAGCCCGCTGAAGGCCAGGCCGACACTGGACCCGGCGACCGCGACCCCGGCCGCCAACCCGCGCCGCCGTGGCGCGAACCAGGCCGCCAACAGGCCCATCGCCGGGACGTTCGCCGCCGCACCCCCAACCCCGGTGAGAAAGCGCGCCACGCAGGTGCCCCGGAAGCCCGCCGCCGCGCCCGTCGCCAACATCGAGACGCCGACGAGGACGAGGGCCGCCGCGATGACCCGCCGCGGGCCGATGCGTGTGGCCAGGGCGCCCGCCCAGGCCACCACCACGAGGTATCCGAACAGGTTCCATGACTGCAGCAGGCCGGTCTGGGTGTTGCTCAAGCCCAGGGCGCTCTGCATGGCCGGCAGCACCATGCCGTAGCCGAAGCGTCCCAGCCCCAGGGCACAGAACACCGCCAGGACCGCCAGGAGCAGGATGTACCAGCCATAGTGGGTACGGCTCGGCATGTCGGCACCCCCGCGCCGTCCGCGGCGGACAACATTGCCCCCGCGACTCAGACCCAACATACTCTCCCATCCTGGTCCCGGCATGGCCTGCCGCAGCGCTATGGTATGCTCGACGCGGCCGCTGGCGGCCACGCGGTGGGACAAGGAGACCAACGATGATCAGAGTCCTGGCGCTCTGTGCGCTGCTGGTGGTTGCTGCGGTTCGGGCACAGTCCGAGAGACTGGCGGCCGCCTTGGCGACGGCCCCGAATCTGGCCTTGAGGAAACCGGTCAGCGCGTCGGGCCACTGGGGCCCGGATGTCAACGAACACGCCGTGGACGGCGTCCTGGCAGGCTCGTGGTGGGGCTGCGAGAACATCCCCGTCTGGCTCAGCGTGGACTTGGGCACCGTCGCGGCCTTCAACAGCCTTCGCGTGCTGACCTACTGGGGCCCGGACCGACGCTACTACCAGTACCACGTCGAGGTCTCCCCCGACGGCGCCCAGTGGACCCGCGTCGTCGACATGACCGGCAACACGGCGCCGGGCACCGCCTATGGCCGGCTGTTCCGGTTCGAAGGCGTGCAGGCCAGATACGTGCGCACTACGTTCACCCGGAACTCTGTCGGCAATGGCACCGGAGGACACCTCGTGGAAATCGAGGTGCGCAATCTGGCCCCGGAAGCGGCCAGGGAAGCGGAGGAAGCGATGGCCGAGCTCAACCGTCCCAGCGTCATCGACGCCTGTCTGGCCGATCCCCACCGGCGCCTGACCCAGGACGCCGCGCCGGCGCCCTGGGCGCCGCCGCGCGTGGCCGCCCGCAACAGCCACGTCGCGCTGCAGGCCTACCTGCGCGACAACCGCCCGGCGTTCTGGGTCCTCGGCGGCGGCGCCGCCCGCGCCGTGGACGAACAGGCCGACCGCATCCGCCTGGTGTTGAATGACTTCGTCGGCGCGGCGGGAGCCCGCATCCCGGCGGCCGCAGTCCAGGCGCGCTTTGTGGGCTGGGTGCCGCTGGACGGCAGGCCCGTGGCGGAGCCGCTCCTGGAGGCCGATTACCTGGCGACGCCGGCAGGGCAGGTGCAGCCGCTCTGGCTGACGGTGCACGTTCCCAAGGACATCCCGCCGGGCCGGTACACCGGGGCGCTGCGCGTGCTGGTGGAGAGCGGCAGTCAGCGGTCCGGTGAAGTCGCCGTGCTGCGGCCGACGCTGGACGTCCTGCCCCTGGTCCTCACGGACGGCCCCGAGCTGGGTTTCGGGCTCGATCTCTGGCAGCACAGCTCGAACCTGGCTCGGGCCCACGGCGTGCGGCGCTGGTCCGAGGAGCACTGGCGGGTGATCGAGGCCTACGCGGCGGATCTCGCCAGCCGCGGCCAGAAGGCCGCCATGGTGTGCATCGGCGAGACCCCGTGGGGCGGGCAGGGGTGCGCCAGCGAGACGGCCTATCCGAGCGACCTCTACGAGTACAGCACCATCCGCGGCGAAGTGCAGCCCGATGGCCAGGTGCGCTTTGACTTCGACCGCTTCGACCGCTACGTGCAGACCTACCTGAAGCAGGGCGTAAGCCGCCGTATCGAGTGCTACGGTCTGCACGTCACGCAGCACGACCCGACCAGCGGCGCCACCCGGCCCGTCAGCCCGGCCGACCAGGAGCGCTTCTGGGCGGAGTTCACGGCGCACCTGAAGCAGCGCGGCTGGCTGGAGCGCACGCAGATCGGCTTCGACGAGCCGACCGATCACGAGGGTTTCCTCAAGACGGTCCGGCACCTGCGCCAGGTCGCGCCCGGCCTGCGCATCAAAGTGGCCTGCAACTCCATCGAGTTCGCCCGGGCCACGGTCCAGGAGATCGATGATGTCTGCTTCTACTGGGGGGTCGCCACCGCCAACCGTGCCGAGCTGGACCAGGTCGTGGCCCTGTACCACCAGCGCGGCGGCGAGGTGACCTGGTACCTGTGCTGTGGCCCGGGCAAGCCCAACACGTTCCTGAGCTCGCCCCTGCTGGAGGCGCGCCTGATCCCGTGGCTGAATGAGGAGCTCGGCCTCGACGGCTACCTGCGCTGGGCCCACCACTGCTACCCGGCCGACCCCTGGCATCGGCCGCAGTGGCGCTGGGCCGCCGGCGACATGTTCCTGGTCTATCCCGGCGCCGCCGGCGGTCCCGTCAGCAGCGTGCGCTGGGAGATGCTGCGCGAAGGCATCGAGGATTACGAGTGCCTGCGGCAACTCGCGCTGCAGGCGCAGCGTGCCGCCCCGGCGGCGCAGGCCGCCCTGCGGCAGGTCCGGCAGGAGGCCATCGCCCGCGTGACCGGCAGCCCGTCGGCTCCGCTCGACTATGTCACCGACGGCGCGACGGTCGACGCCGCCCGCCGGGCGGTGCTCGAGGCGCTGGCCCCGCACGCGTCGGACTGACGGGGTCGCCCGGCGCCTCTGCGGCCTCAGCCCTGCAGGTGTACGACCGGGCAGCGCTGGCCAGGCGTGAAGGCAAGCAGCGTGTCACCGCCGTCCACCCAGTACGAGTCCGCGCCGAAGGTCGCGCGCGTGGCGGCCCGGCGCAACGGCCGTTCGTCCACCGTGACTCCGGCGGCCGCCATCCCGGCCACCCGCAGCGTGAGGTCGGGCACGCGCAGAGGCAGGTCCAGGTGCACGCGGGTCCCCTCGACCCGGCAGGAGGCCAGTTCCCTGGCGCAGGCGTAGTCGGCGATCTCGCTGCAGGTGCGCCAGTGGGTGCGCTCGCCGCGGGGGTCGAGGGCCTGGAGGCGCTCGACGACCGTGCGGAATGTGCGGAAGCCGCGGCGGTCTTCGTTGTGCAGGCCGTAGAAGCCCTGCCAGTGGCTGCAGAAGATAACGGGGTCGCCGGCCCGGATGAGCTCCGGGACGCGGCCGCCGGCCAGGTCGGCGCTGATGTACTTGTCCGCATCGACCTGGCCATAGCCCGTCCAGGAGCCGGTCCAGTCGCCGGTCGAGGCGATGATCTCGCCCACGGCCGTGCCCGCGGTCCGGTCGGCGTACCACACCGGGGTGGTCACCCGGCCCTCGGCGGTGACCTGCTGGAAGAAGAACGGCGTGGCCCGGCGGCTGACGTTGCGCACGGCGGCGCCGGCCACCC
>Ga0116149_1006108_pt1 | contig 10973 bp, 9 predicted proteins | sample AD_UKC057_MetaG_FD_89787 | JGI IMG/M metagenome (GOLD analysis project Ga0116149, IMG submission 89787) | Active sludge microbial communities of municipal wastewater-treating anaerobic digesters from USA - AD_UKC057_MetaG | ecosystem: Engineered > Bioreactor > Anaerobic > Digestate | place: USA...
ACCGTCCACGTCGTGCTGGAGGCCTTCAGCACGCAGGCCATGGAGTACCACTTCTACTTCCCGCGGCCGGGCGAGTTCCCGCACTACCCGGTGCACGTCTCCCGTAACGAGACCCTCATCGCCTTCGCCCAGCCGATGACCCTCAAGGTGGTCGTCACGCCCACCAAGGTGGACACGGCCTCATGGGACTACATCAGCCAGCACGGCACGAACGAGCAGGTGATGAGCTACCTGGCCGAAAACAACCTCCAGCGGACCAACCTGGAGCGGATCGCCTGGCGCATGAAGGACGCCGACTTCTTCCGCAAGGTCACCGCCTTCCTGGCCGAGAACCACGCGTTCAACCTCACGCTGTGGTCCTACAGCCTCCGCCACGACGTCGCGGCCCTTGTGCAGCAGTACCTGCGCCACCGCCAGGACCTGGTCTCGCAGGTGGGGCCGGCCATCGCCAGCGAGCTGCTGGTGCTGGATCCGGTCGAGCGGCGCGCCTACCAGCACCTGGAGTACATGCCCCTGGTCAACGCCCGCGCCCACAAGCTGGGCGAGAAGCGGACCATCCTCAACAACCGTCTCTTCGACCAGTATCACCGGTTGATGAATATCCTCTCCTGTCACAAGGACCTGGACCAGGAAGACCGAATGGCCGTCACGTACTACCTGCTGCTCCAGGACCGCATCGAGGAGGCCGTGGCCTTCTTCGCCACGGTGGACCGGGCGAAGGTCCCCACGCAGGTCCAGTACGACTATCTGGCCACGTATATCGCCTTCTACACCGCCGAGCCGGCCAAGGCCCGCCAGATCGCCGCCCGCTACGCCGACTACGGCGTGGACCGCTGGCGGAGCTTCTTCGTTAACGCCCTGGCCCAGCTTGACGAGCTGGAGGGCAAGGCGGCGGCCGTCGTCGACAAGGAGAACCGCGACCAGCAGCAGGCGCAACTTGCCGCGAGCCAGCCTTCGCTGGACTTCAAGGTCGAATCGCGGCAGGTGGTGCTGGACTACCAGAACCTCAAGGCCGTCACCGTCAATTACTACCTCATGGACATCGAACTGCTGTTCAGCCGCAACCCGTTCGTCCAGCAGTACAGCGACCAGTTCTCGTTCATCCAGCCCAACCTGGCCCAGCAGGTCAACCTGCCCGCGGGCAAGACGGCCCACACGTTCGACCTGCCCAAGGAATTCCACAGCAGCAACGTGATGGTGGAGGTCTGTGCCGCCGGCATACGCAAGAGCCAGGCGTACTTCGCCAATTCGCTGGCTCTTCAGGTGATCGAGACGTACGGACAGGTTCGCGTGGCGCACCAGGTGACGGCCAAGCCCATCGCCAAGGCGTACGTGAAGGTGTACGCCCGGATGCGGGACGGGCAAGTCAAGTTCTACAAGGACGGGTATACCGATCTCCGCGGGCGGTTCGAGTACGCCTCGCTGAGCACGGGCGAACTGGCCAACGTGGAGCGATTCAGCATCCTGATCATGACGCCGCAAGACGGGGCGGTCGTTCGCGAAGCTGCGCCGCCGAAGCAATAGAAGAACGGGCGGTGGTCAGTGCTGTCCGTTCTCCGCGATCAGATCGCGGATGAAGGCGGCCAGGCCGCCCTCGGCCACCCGGTGCGCGGCGGCGCGGACCTGCGGCGGCGCGGAGGGCATGGCCACAGCCAGGCCCGCGCCGCGGAACATGGCCAGGTCGTTGGTATCGTCGCCGACGGCGACAATGCTGCCGGGGCCCACGCGCAGGGCCTGGGCCACGTAGGTCAAGGCGGAGAACTTGTCCGCCCCGACGGCGTGGGCCTCGACGATCATCACCCCGTAGTTGGGGGCGAGGATGGCGTTGACGTTGAGCCGCCCCTCGAAGCGCCTTCGCAACTCGGCTGCCAGCGACTCGGCGCTCCCGGCGGCGGGCACGACCGTGGACACCCGCAGGGGAGCGGGCATGTCGGCGGCCTGGGAAAGCCTCCGCACCCTCACGAGCTTGACGTCCATCTTGTTCAGCCAGGCCCGCTGGGCCGACGCCAGATCTCCGTCCGTGGAGAGGTAGTAGTCCACGCCGTGGCGCCACGCGTCCACGATGGCCATTGCGCAGAAGCCCATGTCGGCCATCGCGTCGCCGAACTCCCAGGCCAGTTGCGTGGCGATGGGGCGGTGGTAGAGAGTGCGCCCGCTGTCGCACTCGCTGACCATGGCCCCCCCGACCAGGATCATCGGTTCGAACGGGCTCCGGAGGCAGAGTTGACGCCACACCGGCTGGGTCTCGCGAAGACTCCGCCCGGTGGCGATGCAGACGCGGAGGCCAGCCTGCTCGGCCTCCGCCAGCGCCTCGACCGTCTCCGCCGGCACCCGATTATCAGGCCCAACCAGCGTTCCATCCACGTCCAAAGCCAGTAGCTTGTATTTCATCCTGGGGGTTCCAACAGACCTTCGAGCGGCTTTGTCTGCAAAGGGCCGTACATTAGGTCTTTTCGTCTGGTTCCTTCTTGCCTTCGCGATTCCGCTCCTTATAATAGCGGTAGAAGAGACTCTATCCAATGCACAAACGCGGTGCTTTCACGCTCGTCGAGTTGCTGGTGGTGGTTTCCATCATCGCCCTCTTGCTGACCCTGCTCACCCCTTCGCTCCAGCGGGCCAGAGAGATGGCCAAGTCGATCAGTTGCTCCTCCAATCTTCACCAGCAGGGCAATGGCATGCATCTCTACGTGACGACGTACGGTGCGTATCCCGGCCACGCCGGGAACACCACCGGCGGGGTGGCGGCCATCTGGCCCACCCGCATCCGCAAGTTCTCCAACAGCCGGGACCATTTCTACTGCCCTACCCAGCCCATCGGCTGGCGCTGGCAGAAGAAGACCACCGGCACCGGCAAGTTCGCCCAGCAGGCCGACGTGGACAACTGGAGCTACGAACTGGGTGAACTGCTGCTGACCGTGCACACCGTCCCCTTCACCTATGGATACAACGACTGGGGTGCGACGGGGGCCGGACCGACGGACAGCCAGATGGACGTCGGCGGGCAGAAGGGTCTGGGCGGCGACATTCGCTGAGGTGGGCTGGCCGTGCCCGAGTTGCCCGTCGGCCGGGTCCAGGTGCCCTCGGACATGATCGCCATCAGCGACTCGGCCGAGCCCGACGCAAGCTGGGACTTCAACATCGACCCGACCAACCCCAGAGAGTACCCGGGCAAGTTCCATTTCGGCGGCTCGAACGTTTTGTTTGCCGACGCCCACGTCAAGTGGCTCCACCTGGAGGACATGGTGGTGCGGGCCTGGGACGACAAGGGCAAGGAGAACGCCCGACGCTGGAACAACCACAACTGGTGGAACGCCTGGGAGAAGGCGCCCTAGGTCCCCTGTTCATGAAGTAGCGTCCTCATGCTAGACAACAAGCCCCTGGTGATCGGTTTCGGCGTGCTCGCCCTGGTGGGCGTGGTTCTGTTCGCCATGCAGTTGATCCCCAGCGCCAACAACGAGACGTTCCCCGACGGGCTTGATTTCGTCTGCCCCAGCGGCCACGAGTTCAACATGACCGTCTCGCAGATGAACGAGTTCTACGAGAAGCACTACGGCGAGGAGGTGCCCTGCCCAAAGTGCGGCGCCACGCCCAGCCGCCGGGCTGTCCGCGATCCGAACACGGGCAAGTTGCGCGTCCCGGACCGCAACGAGGGCGCCCTGCCCGTGCCGGGCCAGCGGGAGGGACTGCCGGACGGTTCGAATGGGGGGCGGCGGTAGCCTTGCGTTCCGGTTCCGGAGGCAGGTAGAGCGGCTGCGGGGGTTGTGTCCGATCGGGCCGTTCTGTCGCCTCCCCGCGCAGCCGGAAGAATGATCCCTGCTGCTACCTGGCGGCGGCTTGATCCAGGATCTTCCTGCCGCTGGCGGCGCTGATCCCGAACCGCCTGGCCCCCAGGTCATACAGCTCCAGCAGCGTGGCCAGATCGCGGATGCCGCCGGCCGCCTTTACCGCCGCCCGCTCGCCCACCACCGACTTGATCAGCGAGATGTTGTGCGCGGTCGCGCCGGTCGAGGGCCAGCCGGTGGCGGTCTTCACCCATGCCGCTCCCGCCTCCACGCAAAGCTCCGCGCCCGTGCGGATCTGGTCGTCGTTCAGGAAGTGCGTCTCCAGGATCACCTTCACCGGCGTGGGCGCCGCCGCCTGGACCACGGCGCGGATGTCGTCTCGCACGTCGGCGTGACGCCCGCTCAGCAGCCACCCGACGTTGCACACCATGTCCAGTTCCTGCGCGCCGGCTGCGAGCTGTTCGCGGGCCTCGGCCACCTTGATCGACGTCGTGTGCGAGCCGGACGGAAAGCCGACAACCCCGCCGGTCAGCACGCCGGAACCCTCCAGCAGTTCCCGAACCAGGGCCGTGTAACAGGGCATGGGGAAGGCGGCGATGACGCCGTACTGGCGGGCCAGGCCCGCCAACTCGCGGATCTCCTGCTCGCTCACGTCCGTGCGGACGGCGGAGAGGTCCATCAGCCGGGCGATCTCGGATGGAGTCAGGACCATTGTCGTTTCTTCCTGTCCTCTTTCTCTTCTCTTTGTGGTCTCTGTGTGCTTGGTGGTCTTTGTGATTCGGACGACCCCCACGGCTACTCCCCGAACATCGCCTTGAACGCGCTGGCGATCTCGGGGTGCAGGTCTTCGTTGATGCCGTCCTTGTCGTACTTCAGGCCCATGGCGTCCAGGTCGTGCTTCATGGAGACGACTTCCTGCTCGGGGCCGACGCGCGGGGGCAGTTCGCGCCCCAGGCCGACCAGCCAGGCGTTGAGCGTGTGTCCGCCGTCGACCATGAGGTCGTGCCCGGTCACGTAATGGCTCGCGGCGCTGGCCAGGAAGATCACCGGTCCGTAGAGGTCCTCGGGCCGCTCGACGTAGCCCATGGGCGTCAACTCGCGGATCCGCTGGCGGGCCGCCAGCGGCGTCGAGGCGTGCATGGGCGAGAGAATGTAGCTGGGGCTGATGCAGTTGACGTTGATGTTGAATCGGCCCCACTCGGCCGCCAGCGTCTTGGTCAGGTGGACGATGCCGGCCTTGGACGCGTCGTAGGAGGCGTTGCAGTTGGCGATGGTGGCGGACATGGAGGCCGTGTTGATGATCTTGCCTCCGGACTTCTGCTTGATCATCTGCTGGGCCTGGGCCTGGCAGCACAGCCACACGCCGGTGAGGTTGACGGCGATGACCTTGTCCCAGTCCTTCTGGTCGAGGCATTCGTCGCCGCCGAGGATGGCGATGCCGGCGTTGTTGACGCCGATGTCCAGGGCCCCGAACGCCTCGACCACCTTGGCGACCATCGCCTGGACCTGGTCCTTTTGCGTCACGTCGCAGTGGACGTAGAGGCTCTTTCGCCCCATGGAACGGATCTCGTCGGCGGTCTTGGGGCCGACCTTGTCGTCGATGTCGATGATGGCCACGTCGGCCCCCGCGCGGGCCAGGGCGACGGCGTAGCCGCGCCCGATGCCCACGGCGGCGCCCGTGACGAGTGCTTTCTTGCCGGTCAGGTCAAACAGGGACAGGTCGGACATTGCGTTTCTCCTTCGCGCCCCGGCGGGGCGGCGGCTGTACAGGGCTTGTCAACGGGGCACTCTACCCGCCGGGCCAGGCGGGGGCAAGCCTTCGTTCGCAGTCTTCGTTCGTACTGTGCCCGTAAGGGCATCGGATCGCGGAGGCAGGCGCCTTGCAACCTGCCTTCCGGCGGGTGCGAAGGGCTGCCAGCGTCACATCACGCGGTCCAGCAGCGGCTGACCGCTCACGAACCGCTCCAGGTTCTGCAGAAAGTGCTCGACGAGGTGGGCGGTCTCGCCATCGTGCCCGCCGGCGGTGTGGGGCGTGACGTGGCAGTTGGGCAGGGCCCACAACGGGTGGTCGTCCGGCAGGGGTTCCGGCTCGCTCACGTCCAGCCAGGCGGCGTCCAGCCGTCCGGATCGCAAGGCGTCGGCCAGGGCGTCCTGGTCCACCGTCGAGCCGCGCCCGATGTTGTAGAACACCGCGCCGTTCTTGAGAGCGGCCAGGCGGTCGCGGTCGAAGAACCGCCGCGTCTGCGGACTGTCGGGCAGGATGTTCATCACGTGGTCCGCGCCGGCCAGCGCGCGGGGCAGGTCATCGGCGGACACGACCGGGACGCTCTCGTCGCCGCGCGGGCGGCGCCGGTAGGCCTGCACCGTCATCGACAGCGGCGCGAGCAGTTCGGCCAGCCTCGCGCCGATCGCGCCGTAGCCGAGGATCAGGACGCTCTGCCCGCGCAGGGTCGTACTGGCCTGTCGCAGGGCGTGCCACGGGGGGCTGCCGTTGGGCACGCGGGTGGCCAGGCCCAGCGGCAGACGCCGCGCGTGGGCCAACAGGAAGCTCAACGCGTGCACCGCGCACGCCTCGGCGTAGACGGCGGCGCTGTTGGTGACGGGCAGCTTCCGCTCGGCGGCCATCGCGCGGAACTGGGGCGTGTCGTAGCGGGTGATGCCCGAACTGCTGATGTGGACCCATCTCAGGCTCTCCGCCCGGGCGATGGCGGCGGGGTCGGGCTGGCCGAAGGCGACGTTCGCGGCCAGGAGTTGCGGGTCGCTCTCGGCCTGGGCCAGCACGGACGAGGCGGGCTTGGCGGGCAGAAGCAACTCGTGGCCGGCCGTCGCGTCGCGCACCGAGGCCAGCACATCCGGGGGCATGGGGACGTCAACGAAGATGCGTAGCGTGTTCATGGTGCGGAATTGTAGCAGACCGAGACGACGATGCAACCCGCGCCGTTTCGGCTCGCCGCGCGGAAGTGCGGCACGATTGCTGTTTAGGACACGCAAGGCTACACTCAAGGCATCGCCATGGACGTTCCATACGGCAAGACGATTCGCTGCGGGTGCGGCAGGATTCATGAAATCGAGCCGCGAGAAGTGTACGCGGGCGATGCCGTCGCCCGGCAGGCTGCACAGTGGGCCATGTGGGCGGCGGACGGGGAGCGGGCGGTCCTGGTGGCCGATCGTCGAACGTACGAGGCCGCCGGCCGGACCGTTGCTCGTGCGTTGCAGGAAGCGGCGTTCGCGGTTGACGAGATCATCCTGAGCGACGGTGGGCCCGCCCGGCCGCCCGTGTGCGACGAGGCGACGCACGCGGTCGTGCTGGATCGCCTGGGCGAAGGCGCGAACGTGGTGCTGGCCGTCGGCAGCGGGGTCATCAGCGACGTGGGCAAGTGGGCGGCCTTCGAGCGGGGCCTGCCGCTGATCACCGTCGCGACGGCCGCCAGCATGAACGGATACACGTCGGCCAACGTCGCTCCGACGATCGGCGGGCTCAAGTCGCTGGTGCGCGCCCGCCCGCCTCGGGCGGTGCTGGCCGACCCGCGAGTCATCCGCGACGCGCCGTACGAACTGACCACCGCCGGCCTGGGCGACGCCCTCGCCAAGACGACCAGCGCGACCGACTGGCGGCTGAACCATCTGCTCTTTGGCGACTACTACTGCCCGGCCTCGGTGGCGCTGACGGACCGGATCGAGCCGCTCTACTCGGATCGTCCCGAGGCGCTGGCCGATCGCGAGCCGGCCGCGATCGCCGCGCTGCTGGAGGGCCTCATGCTCACGGGCGTGGCCATGACCATGGCCGAGAGTTCCGCCCCGGCCAGCGGGGGCGAGCACATGGTCTCGCACACGCTGGACATGCTCTCGTCGCTGGACGGCCATCCGCACGACCTGCACGGCCGGCAGGTGGGCGTGGGGACGATCCTCGCCTGCGAACTCTACCGCCGCGTGCTGGCGGTCGAGTCGCCCGAGCTTCGCGCCCCGGCGGGCGACGTCGACGAGGCGTACTGGGGCCCGCTCGCCCCCGCCTGCCGGAAGGAATACAGCCGGAAGCTCCCGCGGTACGAACAGGCGGCCAAGCGCATCCGCACCGGCTCGACCTGGGACGATCTGCGAACGGAACTGGCCGCGATGGTCCGCCCACCGGAGCGGATTCGATCGTGTCTCGAACGGGCCCGCGGCGCCGTCGTGGCGGCCGACGTCGGATGCGATCGCGTTCGGCTGCTGGCGGCTTTGCTGCACGGTCATGAGGCCCGCTCGCGGTTCACCGTTCTGGATCTGGCCCGGATGCTGGGCGTGATGCCGGGGGCGGCGGCAGAGATTGTTCATTGAAAGCTGAGAATGGAGTCCAACTTGCACCGGCCGCTCTGGCGGGTCCTCAGTTCTCTGTTGCGGATGGGGAGTGTTCCTTCATCCGCCGGTCCAGGACGTACGATCCCGCCCAGGCCAGGAGAAACGTCTCGCCCGTACCGACGGCCATCAGCCACGTCCAGCCGATGTCGATCACTTTGCGGTCCTTGATGAAGATGCCTTCCTTGGACAGCAGCATGAGGGCCAGGACGGTCAGGCTGCCGACGATCATGGCGACGATGTTGGCGCGGTTGGCCCGCACGCGCGTGAGCAGGCCCAGCAGGAACACGCCCAGGATGGCTGAGCCGGTCACGCTCATGATCTCCAGGCCGAACCAGAGCGCCTCGGTAACGGACTTGGAGGCCCAGGCGATCAGGGCCAGGATCAGGGCGAAGACCACCACCCCCGCCCGCGAGACGGCCAGGTAGTGGGCTTCGCTCGCGTGGGGGCGCAGCAGCGGGCGGTAGATGTCGGACACGAACGACGCCGACAGCGAGGCCAGCGGCGAGTCGATGCTGGCCAGGATGATGGTCGCAAGCACCAGGCCCTTGAGCCCGGCCGGCAGGACGTGGAGCGTGAAGTGGGAGAGGATCTTGTCGCTCTGGTCGGCGGGCAGGACGCTGGCCTGACCGTGGAGGCGGTAGTACACGAACAGCAATGTGCCCACCAGCAGGTACAGGGCGATCAGGGGGAAGACGGCGGCGATGGTGGAGAGGATGGCCCGCTGGCTGGAGCGCCGCGTGCGCACCGTCAGCAGGCGCTGGACGAGTTCCTGGTCGGCCCCGAAGATCGCCAGTCCGATCAGGAACGCATTGGAGGCCGAACCCCAGAACGTCAGCGGGTCGGTGAGGTTGCCGCGGAAGTCGAAGGCGGTGAACTTGCCCGCCCCGGCCGCCGCCTGGAGCCCCTGGCCCAACTGTCCCCACAGATGCCAGCCCAGCCAGGCGGCCACCGCGATGGCGGCCAGGTAGAACATGATCGCCTGGTAGGCCCCGTTCCAGACCACCGCTTTGATGCCCCCGAAGGCGATGAAGGCCATGCTCACGACGGTGAAGACCGCGATCGCGGCCTCCAGGGGCCAGTCCAGGATCACCGCGATGCCCAGGCACGCCACGTACAGGCGAACTCCCGAGGCCAGCAGGCGGGTGATGAAGAAGAAGACCGAACCGGCGTACTGGCTGGCCGGGCCGAACCGGTGACGGAGGAACTCGTAGATCGACGTGCACCCGTAGCGGAAGAAGGCCGGCAGGAACAGAAAAGCCACCACGATCTTGGCGGCCGAGTAGCCCACGGTCATCTGGAGATAGCGCCAGTCGCCTTTGTACGCGGCGGCGGGCACGCCGACGATCGTCATCGCGCTGATCTCGGTGGCCACGAAGGACAGGCTCGCCACGATCATGGGGACCTGCCGCCCGCCCAGGAAGAAGTCGCCCGTGTCGTGCTCCTTGCGCCCGGCCCAGAAGGCGATGACGAACAGCAGGGCGACGGCGCCGGCCAGCACCAGGCCGTCGGCCCAGGACAGCGAGCCGGCGAAGGACTGCAGGGACTCCATCGGCACAGTGTACCCGTTTGCGTGGCGGCATTGCCATGATACAATCGAACCCAACCAACTCAGGAGAATATGCATGGACCAGAGGCCGACCCGTCGCGACGTACTCAAGCACTCCGCCTTCGCCGCCGCTGCCGCCGCCGTGCTCGGCCCGGCGGGGGGGGCGGCCTTCGCCGCCGACGCCCCGCCCAAGATGCCCTCCATTCGCCTGGGCACGCTGGAGGTCTCGCGGCTGATCCTCGGCTCCAACCCGTTCTGGGGCTACGCCCACAAGCCCGGCGACGTGGGCAGGCAGATGACGGAATACTTCACCGACGAGCGGATCATGGCCGTGATGGACGAGGCGGCCGGATACGGCGTGACGACGGTCACTTGCCCGCCCGACGAGCGGTGGCGGGACTTGTGGGAGAAGTACCGCTCCAACGGCGGCAAGCTGAAGGTGTGGGTCGCCCAGTGCCACGGCGACCCCAAGAAGATGAAGGAAGAAATCACTGTCGCCGTCAAGGCCGGCTGCCACGGCGTGTTCATCCAGGGCCACCGCGTCGAAGACGCCTTCCTGCGCAAGCAGTACGACATGGTCCGCTCCTGGGTCGACCACAGCAAGTCGCTGAACATGCCCACCGGCCTGGCCGCCCACCGGCAGAACGTCCACCCCAAGGCCGAGGAACTGGGCTTCCCCACCGACTTCTACTTCCAGTGCTTCTTCATCCCCGACACGTACAAGGATGAGGACCGCGAGAAGGCCATCGCGACGATTTCCCAGATCAAGAAGCCGGTAGTGGCCTACAAGATCCTGGCGGCCGGACGGCTGCCCGCCCGAGAGGCCTTCCAGTGCGCCCTGAGCCGCATCGCCGCCAAGGACGGCATCTGCGTGGGCGTGTTCCCCAAGGACCAGCCCAACCAGGTCCGCGAGGACGCCCAGCTCGCGATGGAGTTCTCCAGGAAGTAGTTGCCAAGAGAATATTCGACGAAGGAATGGTCAAGACTCGATGGTCAGCGAAAGAACCAATGAGCAAGGGCGAATGACGGCCCCGAAGTGGATCAGTATCGCCGATGCTGAAGTCTGCTGGACGTTGTTCCTTGAGCCTTCTCCTTGATCATTGAGAATTGGCCATTCCACTGTTGGAACTTCTTCTCTCCTCCGGGGGTCACCGCCTGCCCTCGCCGGCCTTTTGCTCCCGTCTGCTCCTCTCGCTCTTGACGATCGCCCGTCGCTTGACCTACAGTCTGAATGTACCGGGAGACACGAATGCAACGAACATTGGTGGTGTTGAAGGGCGATGCGGTCCAGCGTCAGCTGGTCGGGCAGA
>Ga0116149_1006117_pt1 | contig 10965 bp, 9 predicted proteins | sample AD_UKC057_MetaG_FD_89787 | JGI IMG/M metagenome (GOLD analysis project Ga0116149, IMG submission 89787) | Active sludge microbial communities of municipal wastewater-treating anaerobic digesters from USA - AD_UKC057_MetaG | ecosystem: Engineered > Bioreactor > Anaerobic > Digestate | place: USA...
GGCGGGGATCACGGGGCGAACTGGGCGGCAGAAGGCGGCCTGGCCCCGAACCCCGCGAGCAGTCCCGTCCAGGCCAGGATGCAGGTCTGGGCCGTGCCGGTTGCCGGCGGCCAGCCGGTGCCGCTGGGAGAGGGCGACGGTCCGGTGCCTGCACCCCGGTCGAGGCAGGTGGCCTTCGTGCGTGGCGGCCAGATCTGGACGGTTGAGATCGGTGGCGAAGCCTCGGCGCTCTTCTTCGCCCGCGGCCGGAACCACTCGCCCGCCTGGTCGCCCGACGGGCGCACGCTGGCGTTCGTCTCCGATCGCGACGACCACAGCCTCATCGGCCTCTATACGGGACCGAACGCGCCAATCCGCTACCTTGCCCCGAGCACCTCGCGCGACACGCGTCCGGTGTGGGCGCCCGACGGCCGGCGCATCGCCTTCGTGCGCCAGCCGGGCCGGGGCGGCGCCACCCGGCCGCCGCTCGGGCAGGCGCCGCAGCCCTGGACGATTGTCGTGGCCGACGTGCAGACCGGCGCGGGCCGCGAGGTGTGGCGCAGCGGCGGGTCGCTGGCCGACTCGATCCCCCGAACGCTCGGCGGTCCCAACCTGAACTGGGCGGACGGCAACCGCCTCGTCTTCCTCTCGTACCACGACGGCTGGCCGCACCTCTACTCGGTGTCGGCCGAAGGTGGCTCGAGGCCGCTGCTTCTGACCCCGGGCCGCTTCATGGTGGAGTGGGTGGCGATGGCACCCGACCGGCGCAGCGTCCTCTACAACGCGAACGCCGGGACCGAGGCGCACGACGTCGACCGCCGCCACCTCTTCCGGGTTCCGGTGGACCGTCCGGAGCCGGCGCCGCTTTCGACCGGCCTCGGCATCGAGTGGTCGCCGCTCCTCACCGCGGACGGGCGGTGGCTGGCCTACCTGGCTTCCGACGCGCGAAACGCCGCCACGCTCAAGGTCCGCCCTGTCGGCGGCGGCGACGTCGTTTCGGTGACGAGCGGCCTTGTCCCAGGCGATTTCCCGGCCGACAGCCTCGTCGTGCCCGAGCCGGTCGTCGTGAAGTCGCCCGACGGCCTCGACATCCACTGCCAGGTGTTCCGCACCCCAAGCGGGCCTGCGCGCCGGCCGGCCATCGTCTTCGCGCACGGCGGGCCGCCGCGCCAGATGCTGCTCGGCTGGCACTACGGCTTCTACTACTCGAACACGTACGCGCTGAACCAGTTCCTTGCGAGCCGAGGGTTCCTCGTGCTGTCGGTGAACTACCGCCTGGGCATCGGCTACGGCCACGACTTCCATTACCCCGAACGCGCGGGCAGCCGGGGAGCCTCCGAGTACCAGGACGTGCTGGCGGCCGGGCGCTACCTCCAGTCGCGACCGGACGTCGATCCTGAGCGGGTCGGGATCTACGGCGGTTCGTACGGCGGCTACCTCACCGCGCTCGCGCTCGCCAGGAACTCCGACGTGTTCGCGGCCGGCGTCGACATTCACGGCGTCCACAGCTGGTTGCGGCCTCCCTCTGAGGAGGTGCTGGCGGCCGCGAAGGTGGGCGACGGCCTTGCCGAGGATGATCTCCTTCAGGCCGCCCGCGTGGCGTGGGCGTCATCGCCCGCGTCTTCGGTGGGCACCTGGCGCTCGCCGGTCCTGCTCGTGCACGGGGACGACGACCGGAACGTGCAGTTCGCCCAGACGACGGACCTGGTGAGGCGCCTCGCGGCCGCCGGCGTGACGTACGAAGAGATCGTCATCCCTGACGACATCCACGACTTCCTGCTGCACCGCAACTGGGTGCGGGTCGGGGAGGTGACGGCGGAGTTCTTCGAGCGGCACTTGGGAGGGAAGTGAGGCGCAGGGCGAGCCCCCGGTGCTCGTTCCCTGCGCCAGGACCCCTGAATCCTGATTCCCGACTCCTGATTCCTGGCGTCAGACCGCCGCCGACTCCTCGCGCGTCAGTCCGAGCTCTTTGCGCACGCGGTCTTCGATCGCCTGGGCGATCTCGGGGTTGTCGCGGAGGAACTGCTTGACGTTCTCGCGCCCCTGGCCGAGGCGCTCGCCGTTGTAGGCGAACCAGGTGCCGCTCTTGTCCACGATCTTGCGATCGACGGCCAGGTCGAGCAGGTCACCCTCGCGCGAGATTCCCTCGCCGTAGAGGATGTCGAACTCGGCCTCGCGGAACGGCGGGGCGACCTTGTTCTTCACGACCTTCACCCGCGTGCGGCCGCCGATGATCGCATCGCCGTCCTTGATGCTGGCGATGCGGCGGATGTCGACGCGCACCGACGCGTAGAACTTCAGTGCGCGCCCGCCCGTGGTGGTTTCGGGGTTGCCGAACATCACGCCGATCTTCTCGCGCAGCTGGTTGATGAAGACCAGGCACGTCTTCGACTTCGAGACCACCCCGGTGAGCTTGCGCAGCGCCTGCGACATGAGGCGCGCCTGCAGGCCCATCTGCGCCTCGCCCATCTCGCCTTCGATCTCGGCCCGCGGCACCAGGGCGGCTACCGAGTCGACCACTACGACGTCCACGCCGCCCGAGCGCACCAGCACCTCGACGATTTCGAGCGCCTGCTCCCCGTTGTCGGGCTGCGAGACCAGCAGGTTCTCGAGGTCCACGCCAAGCTTCTTGGCGTAGGTCGCGTCGAGCGCGTGCTCGGCGTCCACGAAGGCGGCCATCCCGCCCAGCTTCTGCGCCTGCGCGATCACCTGCAGCGCAAGCGTGGTTTTGCCCGACGACTCGGGGCCGTAGATCTCCACCACCCGCCCGCGCGGCACCCCCCCGATGCCGAGGGCGAAATCGAGGCTGATCGAGCCGGTCGGGATCGCGTCCACCGGCGTGATCGCTCCTTTCGACCCGAGGCGCATGATCGACCCCTTGCCGAACTGCTTTTCGATCTGGCTGACGGCCACGTCCAGGGCCTTGGTGCGTTCGTTGCGGTCGTCGGCAGGCATGCGCGGCTCCTTCAGGAAAGAGGCTCAGGGTCAGGGCTCACGACTCAGGGCTCAGGGCGGTGAGGCGGCTTCAAGATCCGCCGGCCCAGGGCTCCGGCGGCGAACGGATTGAAGCTCCAGCATTCTAGAGGCGTGCCGCCCGGCTGTCAAGCGAAAGGATTGGCTGACTGTGGCACAAATCGTCTGACATCAACTATTTGCAGTTGCCGCGACTTTCGCCTCGGTCCGCGGAGGCCGCACCGGGTTGCAGAAACCGCCGCTCGGCGGCGTGGCGTGTGCGCAGGCGTTGCCACCACCATCCCGCCAGGGCGAACGGTCCCAGCAGAATCACTTCGCGCGCGACGGCCGCCAGGTTGTGGGCCAGGAAATCCGGCAGCCAGTAGCGGCGCGAGATGCCCGTGAACAGGTCGGCACCCGAGTGGAAATAGCGGTCCGTGAAGGGCCAGCCCGCCATCACCCCGTACGGCGGCGTTCCGTCCTCTCCCAGCCAGTCGAGGAAGGGGTGGGTGGCATAGGCGAGCGCGAGGGTCGCGGCGAGCCGGGGGTGGCGGCCGCGGCCGGCCAGCCAGGCCGCGAAGAACACCAAGACCACCGCGCCGATGCTGTGCGTCCACTGGCTGTGCACGCCGACCAGGAGGTCGAGGTCGGGGAGCAGCGCGACGCCGAGGATCAGCCCCGCCCGCCGCAGGGCCGGCCGCCAGGCCCCGGCTGCCCGGCCGCTCGTTCCCGCCTTCGGTTCGGGCGCAGCCACCGCCCAGCCCGCCGCGAGCGCCCCGAGCGCGTGACCGATCGGGCTCGGCATCAGGCGCGACCCCGTCGAGGTGGAGACGCCAGGCGTACCTCTGCGACGACCCCCGCGCCCACCAAAGCCTCGAGCCGCCGGGCGATCTCTGGAAGGTCCCGGGAGATCTCGCGGGCCCAGGCCTCGTCGGAGGCGGTCACCTCGACGATCCGGCCGTCGCACCACCGAACGGCGGTGGCCCTCGAGATGGCCGGCCCCACGGCCGCGGTCCAGGCGAAGGCCAGCTTCTCCTGGTCCATCGGCCCGGCTCGCAGGAGCTGGCGGATCGCGCGGGGCAGCACGGAATGCAGCGGTTCCATCAACGAGCATTGTGACAGGGGCCAGGGCTGGGGGGCTAGCAGGCCGCTGAACAACGCGGCATGATCCCCCCATGCGCCTCATCCTCGCCTCGTCCTCGCCCCGCCGCTCGGAACTGCTGACGGCCGCCCGCATTCCCTTCGAGGTGCGGCCGGTCGAGGTGGACGAACGCCCACTCGACGGCGAAGATCCGGCGGCCTACGTCGTTCGCGCCGCCCGCGACAAGGCCGGTGCCTTCGGCGCGGTCCCCCCGGACACGGTCGTGCTGTCCGCCGACACGACGGTCGTGGTGGAGGATGAGATCCTCGGCAAGCCGGCCGACGCGGCCGACGCGGCGCGCATGCTGCGCCTGCTCTCGGGCCGCTGGCACGAGGTGCTGAGTGGGGTGGTTCTCCGCCACGCGAGCGGTGAGACGACGGAGGTGGACGTTAGCCGGGTGCGGTTCCTCCCGCTCTCCGAGGATGAGGTGCGCTGGTACATCGGAACCGGGGAGCCGTTCGGCAAGGCCGGGGCTTACGCGATCCAGGGGCTGGCCTCTCGATTCGTCGACCGCATCGAGGGGTCGTACTCGAACGTGGTCGGGCTGCCGGTCTCGAAGGTCTACGAGGAGCTGAGGCGGCTGGGGTTCTTCCCGTTGCCCCCCGCTGCAAATTGACCTGCCGGGTTTTCGGCGATATTCTTGGGAGAATTCCCGCGAAAGGTGCGCATGCCCAAGAAGGCCGTCAAGGTTGGACTGACCATCGTCGTGCTCGCGCTGGCGCTCGGCGGGCTGCTGCGGGCGACGCTTCGCGAGGGCACCGAGTACTACAAGCACGTTGGCGAGGTCGTGGGGGCGGAGGCCGAGTGGCAGGGCAAGCGCCTCCAGCTTCACGGCTACGTCGTCCGCGACTCCATCCTGCGCAAGCGCGATTCGCTCGAGTACCGGTTCAAGGTGACGCACAAGGTGGGCGATAACGCCCGCGTCGTTCCGGCCTTCTACACCGGCGTCGTGCCCGACACCTTCGCCGACGACGCGGAGGTGGTGTTGAAGGGAACGCTTCAGGCCGACGGTTTCCACGTCGCTCCGAACGGCGTCATGGCGAAGTGCCCCTCGAAGTACGAGGCCCGGAAGTCACCGGCCTCTCCCGGTGCGTAGCCAGTTGCGACCGGGGCCAGGCCGGTCGAGCGCGATCAACCCCAATCCGCATCCAGTCCCCGGCCGCAGCCGTCCGCCGTCTCCCGCGCCGCGCGAGGCGCGCGATCGGGCTGCGGTCCACGAGTAGACCATGGCTTCGCTTGGCACCTTCACGCTCCTCGCGGCCTTCGTGGTCTCGGCCTACGCGGCGGCAGCCGCGGTCGCCGGGGCGCGCCGCCACTCGCGCGGCCTCGTCGACAGCGCGATCGGCGCGTTCTACCTGGTGGCCGGCCTGATGACGGTTGCTTCGGCGATCATCGTCCACGCCTTCGTCACCGAGGATTACTCGATCAAGTACGTCCAGCACTACTCGGACGCGCTCCAGCCGTTCGTCTACAAGCTCACCTCCTACTGGGGCGGGCTGGACGGCTCGATCATGTTCTGGGTGTTCCTGCTGGCGATCTTCGGCGCCGTCGCGGTCTGGGTGAACCGGGAGCGGCACCGCGAGCTGATGCCGTACGTGGTGGCCACCATCTCGCTCGTGCAGATGTTCTTCCTGTTCCTGATGGTGATCCACCGGAACCCCTTCGCGACCTTTCTGATCGAGACGCCGGCAGACGGGCGCGGCCTCAACCCGCTGCTCCAGAACCCCTACATGGTCATCCACCCGCCGGCGCTCTACGTCGGCTTCGTGGGGATGACCATTCCCTTCGCCTTCGGCATGGCCGCCCTCATCACCGGCCACCTCGACGATTCGTGGCTCCGGGCCGTCCGCCGCTGGACGATGGTCAGCTGGCTGTTCCTGTCGTTCGGCCTCACGCTCGGCATGATCTGGGCGTACGAGGTGCTCGGCTGGGGCGGCTACTGGGGGTGGGACCCGGTCGAGAACGCGGGCCTGCTGCCCTGGCTGACGGCCACCGCGTTCCTGCACTCGGTGATGGTGCAGGAGCGGCGCGGGATGCTGAAGGTCTGGAACGTGACGCTGGTGATCGTCACCTTCTTCCTGACGATCTTCGGCACCTTCATGACCCGCTCGGGCGTCGTGCAGTCGGTGCACGCCTTCGGCGAGGACCGCCAGCTGGCCTGGATGTTCACGGTGTTCATGGCCGCCATCCTCGCCGTCAGCTTCGGCTACCTCATCTACCGCCTGCCGGCCCTGCGTGCGCGGCACGAGCTCGACTCCTGGGTGTCGCGCGAGGCGGCCTTCCTGGTGAACAACTGGGTGCTGCTGTTCGCGGCGCTGTTCGTGCTGTTCGCCACGATGTTCCCGACGATCAGCGAGGCCCTCACCGGCGAGCGGCTGACGGTCGGTCCGCCGTTCTTCAACAAGTGGATGCTGCCGATCGGGCTGATCCTCCTCTTCCTGACCGGGGTGGGGCCGCTGCTGGCGTGGAGGAAGTCGACGCTCGCCAACCTGCGCGACCAGTTCCTGTGGGCGGCCCTCGGCTTCGCGGCCGCGGGGGCCGGGCTCGCGGCGCTTGGCATTCCGTTCTGGCCGGCCGGCTTGTGCTTCGCGCTCTGCGCGTTCGTCGGGGTCACCATCGTGCAGGAGTTCGTGCGCGGCGCGGAGGTCAGGCGGCAGGCGACCGGCACCGACTACCTGACGGCGATGATCGGCCTGGTGGCCCGATCGAAACGGCGATACGGCGGCTACATCGTCCACCTGGGCATCGTGCTGACGTTCGTCGGGTTCGCCGGCGAGGCGTTCAAGGTGGACGAGCAAGTCCTGCTGAAGCCGGGCGAGCAGTCGCAGGTGGGCAAGTACGTCGTGCGCAACGACGGCGTGCGGGTGACCGACGACGGGCAGAAGCAGATGATCACGGCGCACGTCGCGGTGCTGCGCGACGGCAAGGAGATCGACAAGGCATACCCGGGGCGTTGGTACTACCGGAAGCACGAGCAGGAGCCGGTCAGCCAGGTGGCGATCCGCCGCGGGGCCGCCGAGGATCTCTACATCGTCCTGCCAGGCTTCGACCTCGAGACGCAGTCGGCGACGCTGCAGGTGGTCGTCAACCCGCTGGTGAACTGGATCTGGGTCGGCTTCGGCATTCTGGCCTTTGGGACGATGATCGCCCTGCTGCCCGAGCAGGTCTTCGCGTTCGCGGCCGCGAGGGCGCCCGCGGCGGCCGGCACGAGCCTGCTGCTGGTTGCGCTCGTCGCCGCGCCCGGCCCGGCGGCGGCGCAGCACGTCGAGGACCCGGCGTTCCGGCCGGTGGTGCCGAAGACCGCACTCGAGAAGGATTTGCAGCGGTCGTTGATCTGCATGTGCGGCACCTGCGGCCGGCAGCTGGTGGGGGAGTGCACCTGCGGGTACGCGGCCGAGATGCGTGCCGAGATCGCGAACCTGGTGAAGATGGGGCTGACGCGCGAACAGGTGCTGGACTACTACATCAAGAAGCACGGCAGCCAGGAAGCGCTGGCGATGCCGATCGACAGCGGCTTCAACCGCCTGGCCTGGCTGCTGCCGTACGTGCTCGGTGCGGCCGGCCTGAGCCTGGTCGGGGTGGCGGCGGCGAAATGGTCGCGCCGCGTGTCGCCCGCAGCCCCGCAGGTTCCGCGCGCCGCGGCGCCGGCCGATCCCCAACTGGAGCAGCGCCTGGACGATGAACTCCGAGACCTCGACTGATCGCGCGGGCGACGACCGCATCCACGGCTTCCAGCCGTGGCACCTGTTCCTCGTGGGGTCGCTCCTGGCAGCGTCGGCGGCGGCGCTCGCGGTGCGGGGTACCGCCCCGGCGAACGTCGTCTTCATCTGCCTGACGGTGTTCGGCGCCGGGTGGTCGGCGTACCTGCTCTACAGGGCGTTCCGTCCCCTCGTGGAAGGACAGGCCGACGAGGCGCCCGAGATGCTGGGGGGGCGCACGCGCGCCGCCCTGGAGCGAGAGAAGACGCTGACCCTGCGCGCGATCAAGGAGCTCGACTTCGACCGGGCCATGGGCAAGGTCTCGGAGGCCGACTACCAGGAGATGACCGCGAGGCTCCGCGGGCGCGCCGTCCGCCTGATGCGGCAGCTCGACGAGGGCCGGAACGTCTACCGCCAGCTGATCGAGAAGGAGCTGGCATCGCGCCCACCCGCTGCCGAGGCGCCGCGCAAGAAGGCCGGCTCGGCCGGGACGCTGGTGCTTGCCGTCGCGTTCGCCCTGGCTGGCGGACCGTCCAACGCCCTCGCCCAGATGGCCGGTGCCGGCGGGTCGGGGATGCCCGATCCGCGAGCCATGTCCGGCATCCCGCTCCCGTCCAGCGACGCGCCGGCGGGGACCGTCACGGTGCGGCTGGTCCGCGCCAGCCTCACCAACCCGATTCCCCGCCACCCCGTCCAGTTCGTCCTCGGAGGGGGCCGCTCCCAGACCGTCGACACCGACGAGAACGGACGCGCGACGCTCTCCGGCGCATCGCCCGGCTCGCTGGTGCGGGCCGTCGCGGTGGTGGACGGCGAGCGGCTCGAGTCGCAGGACTTCGAGATCCCCTCGAACGCCGGCGTCATCCTGCTGCTGACCGCGAGCGAGAAGGGCGCTGGAGGCCAGGCGGCGGCCGATGCCGTCGCCGGTACCGTCGTGCTGTCGGGCCAGTCGCGGATCGTCCTCGAATTCCAGGACGATGCGCTGCAGGTGTTCTACCTTTTCGACATCGTGAACCGCGCGGCGGCCCCGGTAAAGGTGGACGCGCCGCTCGTGTTCGAGATGCCCGAGGGGGCGCAGACCACCACCGTGCTCGAGGGGTCGTCGCCGCAGGCGGCGGCCAGCGGCCGCCGGGTCGTGGTCCAGGGGCCCTTCGCACCCGGAACGACGTCGGTGCACATGGCGTGCACGATGGCGCCTGGCGCCGACGCCCGGATCCGGCTCCACCTGCCGGCCGCCCTCGACAGCCTCCTGGTGATTGCCGAGAAGGCCGGCGCAATGGTGCTGCATTCGGCGCAGCTGCCGGAGGTGCAGGAGTCGATGGACGCGGGGCGGCGCCTGCTCGTCGCGCGGGGCCCCGGGCTGCAGGCTGGTGATGTCCTCGCGCTCGACCTCTCGGGGCTGCCGCACCACCCGACCTGGCCGCGCAACGTGGCGCTCGTACTGGCACTCGGCGTGCTGGCGGCCGGCGCCTGGTCGGCGACGCGGGCCTCGGCCGGCGCTGCGGCGGCGCGCGCGCGCCAGCAGCTCGAGGCCCGCCGGGCGAGGCTGCTCGACCAGGTGGCACGGCTCGACGAGGGCCACCGGCGCGGGAAGGTGACGGACGACGAGTACGGCGAGCGCCGCGAGGCGCTGCTGGCGGAGTTGGAGCGGGTGTACGGCGAGCTGGACTTCGAGACCGCCCCCGGCCAGGAAGCCACCGCGTGAAGGTCGACTTCGAGGAGGTTGCGGTTCGCGAGCTGTCGCGGCACTACGGCAGGCGACGTGCTCTGTGGCGCGTGTCGCTCACCTGCCGCGCCGGCGAGGTGCTGGGGCTGCTCGGGCCGAACGGGGCCGGCAAGTCGACGCTGCTCGCGATCCTCGCGACGCTCCTGGCCCCTTCCGCGGGTGAAGTCCGCTACGGTGACATCGGTCTCCGCGACGCCGGTCCGGCCCTTCGCGCCCGCCTCGGGTTCCTGTCGCACGACCTGCACCTCTACCCCGAGCTGACCGCCCGCGAGAACCTGCGCTTCTTCGCCCGGCTCTACGGCCTCGACCGGGTCGCGGAGCGTGTTGGTGAAGCGCTGGCACATGCCGGCCTGTCGGAGCGGGGCGACGACCTGGTGTCGGGGTTCTCCCGGGGAATGCGCCAGCGCCTCGCCCTGGAGCGCGCGCTGTTGCACGAGCCGCGGTTGCTGCTGCTCGACGAGCCGTTCACCGGCCTCGACGATGCCTCAGTCGGTGCGCTGGTGGCGCGGCTCAGGGCGCTGCGCGAGGCAGGACGGATCGTCGTCGTGGTGACGCACGACCTCGACGTGGCCGAGGCGCTGCTCGACCGGCTGGCGGTCCTGAAGGACGGCCGGCTTGTTGCCCTCGAGGACGCGAGCGGGCGGATCAGGGAGCATTACCGCGCGTCCATCGTGAGCCGCACGCCGTAAGCCTTGAGCCTGGTCTATGTTCTTTCGCGTTGCCTGGCTCGTGATGCGTAAAGACCTCACCGTCGAGGTGAGGAGCCGGGAGATCCTTTACACGACGGCGTTCTTCGCGGTCGCGTGCGTGCTCGTGTTCTCGTTCGCGCTGGTGAAGGAGGGGCGCCCCCTCGAGGACGCCGCGGCCGGGATCCTCTGGATCGCCGTCGCGTTCGCCGGCACGCTGGCGCTCGGGCGCACCTTCGAGCGCGAGCGTCACTCCGAGACGCTGCGCGCGCTGATGCTGGCGCCCTCGCCGCGGGCAGCCATCTACGTCGGCAAGCTGCTCGGCATCGTGCTGCTGCTGCTGGTCGTCGAGGCCGTGCTCGTGCCGCTGATCGGGCTGCTGTTCAACGTGCCGATCCTCGCTCGGCCGCTGCTGCTGACCGGACTGCTGGCCGCCGGGACGGTGGGGTTCGCCGCGGTGGGCACGTTGTTCGCCGCGATGCTCGTGCGGGCGCGGAGCCGCGACGTGCTCCTGCCCGTGCTGCTGTACCCGATTACCATCCCGGTCGTGATCGGCGGCGTGCGGGGCACCGCCGCGCTGTTCGAGCTGCCTCCCTCGGGCGAGGTGGCGGGCATGTGGATGGCGCTGCTGCTGTTCTTCGACGTGGTGTTCGTGACGCTGTCGCTCTGGACCTTCGAGCCGCTGATGACCGAGTGATCCCGATGAAGCGCTCCTACCCGTTCCTCGTGCTCGCTGCGGTCGTCCTCTTCGCCGCGGCGCCGATCCTCGTCGACCGGGCGCCGTAC
>Ga0116149_1006120_pt1 | contig 10962 bp, 6 predicted proteins | sample AD_UKC057_MetaG_FD_89787 | JGI IMG/M metagenome (GOLD analysis project Ga0116149, IMG submission 89787) | Active sludge microbial communities of municipal wastewater-treating anaerobic digesters from USA - AD_UKC057_MetaG | ecosystem: Engineered > Bioreactor > Anaerobic > Digestate | place: USA...
AGTAGCGCAGCGTTAATCGAAGCATAGGCAGGGGTTATGGAGAAAGCGTCTTCAGATTCACCCTTCGATACTTCGGCAGGCTCAGTATAAATTACCGCTTCACTTCGTTTCGCTACTCAGGGTGACAAATTCGATTACCGCTTCGCTACAAGGAAAACGTTTTTTCGACTATTCCTTCAATAAAGGCAACATGAGCATACCATCCGTCGATTGCACCCGAACCACATAACTGCCTTTCGGGAGTTTATCGGTGTTAATAACATCGTCGGATAAAACAGTATCATCAAACACCATCCGGCCACTGACATCGAGGATATTAATGCGATATAACTGTCCTGATTTGAGTCCGACAAAACGAAAAGACTCATCGGCCGGATTCGGGAATAAAGTAAAAGTTTGCTGATTACTGGGCACACCGGCACCTGACTGAGGAAAGATAAAAGTCAGCACACAGGTATCGTCCACCTGACAACCCCGGTATGCAGTCAGACAAATATTATAATAGTCGGTTTCCGGAAAATAATGGGTAATCATTTCCCAGCAATCCGTTGCGTATGGGTATTGCCAGATACCGGAGCCGTCGCCAAAGTCCCAGTAGCAGGAGTCGGCATTTTCGCTAAAGTTTTGTAAATATCCGCCCACTTCATCGGTTTGCTTCACCAGATACATGGCCTCGAACTTCGCTCTTACTTTAGTAGTATCAATCAGCCAGGTATCGAGGCTGTCGAATACAATGCGATTCACCCAGTATTGCACCTCATGGGCATCGTTTTCGGTAATACCGTCAGGTACCATTGCACCCTCCGGGCTTTTGTGAAACATGCAGGCATAAAATGTACAGGCAGTCAGATAGGTACCCAATAAAGTCGGGTGGCTATTGTCGGAAACGTACAAATCCAAAGCATCGTCGAGGCTGTCGCGCACCGCTTTCCATACCATTCCAACAGGAGCTGCCTGTGCATTGTTATCGGCAGCCATTTCGAGGTAACTGGCACGTAAACGCAGCTGCATTCCTTCGAAAGTACACAGTGGCGGATAATAAGGGCAATTGGTCTGGTCGCCAAACTCACGGCCCCAGGTCATAAAGAACAATGGAATGGTACAAGAATTGGCATTATGGATAGAATCGCAAAGTATTGCGGCATATGGATAGACCTCTGTTTCAACCTGTTCGGGCGGAAACGATGGCATCTGACTTTGCTCCTGTAGCACGACATAGTCCCAATTTCCGGTAGCTATAGCATCAAGGGTGGTTTGGTACACGCAATGTTGATTTAGCTGATATCCGCCCGGTGCAATTTCCACATACTCAAAATCGTCGCCCATTGAGGTGGCAATTTTTTCGACCCAATAGCCAACACCGCTGTTGTAATAGGTATAACTATTTCCTAAAAAGAGGGCTCTTTTTGTTTGCGCTGTTGTGCTAATGACAACAATCAGCGAAAAAACTATCAGTATTGATTTTTTCATAACTTTGATATTTCAACACCAATGACGCAGAAAAATCAAAAAGGTTGCAATCTGCGATTCTCTAATAGGTTTTGGTCAGGTCTTCATCGACCACCAAAATAAAATCAGCCCTGTTTTTATATTCCTCGCTTAAGGTGCTTACATCGGTTTGCTCCACTGTGGAGATGGTTACAATATTAAGCCGCTGACCTGACTTCTTCAGATACCAGACCATGCTTTCGCCATTATCGGAATGGTAGGAACCATTAAAGTGCAGAAACACATCCCCGGGTTTCATGTTTTTAAGAATGAAATGGGTCATGGTGGCATCTTTCACCGCCTGTGCCTTGGGCAGGTTCGGGTTTCCCTGCTTACCCATGCCGCCTCCCATCGAAAGCATCGATTTATAACAATCGAGGTTTTCATCGTAAGGCACAGGTAAGGGGCAAATCAGAGCCTTTGCAGGATCGCTGAGGCTGTTCAGGGCCTCGAAGCCTCCCTTGGCGACCATCGATGCGTAATGCCGCGGAATATTGGTGGCTATAAAACGTAATTTTTTCTCCTTTGCGAAATTAACCAGAGGAGCGTAATCGGTAGCGTAATTTTGCCAAAGACGTGCCTGTTCTTTGTAATTTTTTTCGGCCATCAAATCCTGAAGATATTCGTCAAGTAATAGTTGACCGTCGGTCTCAAGCATCTCGGCACCCATGATAAGCTTTTCGCCTTTTGCAGCATATAAATCCTTGGCCAGTTCGAATTCGAGCCAATGGCACAGTGCATTATTATGCAACTCACCAAACAAAACCACCTGTGCCGAAGTAGTTGATTTGAGCATATCGGAATACATAACGGCATTTCCGTTGCGGTCGAAAATCTGATACGCTTTTTTGTCCTGCGCATTCAGTACAAAACCTGCAAAGAGCATAACGAAAATAATAGCAATGTTTTTCATAATGGTATTTTTTGTAAAACTAACAATTTCATCGATAAAATGTTGTTGTTGTCTCAGAAAGTCTTTTTAATTGAAATGCCCAGCAGCAATGCGCTTATTCTTTCGGCATACCTGATATTGTAATAGTCGCGTCCATAAAAGTACTGCACAAATGGCGACACACTCAGCGGCTTCCCTATATTTACCGCAAGTCGCGACATGTGTGAAAACCTGAATTTGCGCGGGTCATAAATGTCGGGATAGTCGCTGAGTCTTCCGGATATATAGCTATTTTCGGTGCGAAAGGTAAAGCTGACGGGGAGGCTGAGGTCTTCGAAACCGAGGCGAATTAATTTCTCTCCACTATTCCAATTATATTGAAATACAAAACGGTATTGTCCGTAACTGTACTTAAAAACCCGTTCATATTCGAACACCGGCAGCAGCAGGTCTCCATCGAAACGAAAGGCCAGTGCGGCATGGTGAAACCCATGGTTCATACAATTAAATATAATGCCATACTGCAACTGCAGGTAATTGGTACAGAACGACCCGTTTCTGAAATTTACCGATGTGCTGTCGTGATTATAAAAATTTCCGGTTTCACCATTTGAAACATGCCCGGCCTGAAGTTTCACATAAGAACTCCTCCATAACCACAGTACCGAGGCCGAGGGCATATAGCCGGGCGACCAAACCGGATAGGACATTTCGTTGAATACCCGTAATTGCACCTGTGCCGCCACGTCAATCAGAAGACGGTATTTGAGCGATGTAACCAGGTAGAAACGGGAACCGCAAGCAGCTTCAACCCAGGGTCTGTCGCCCGAAAAATTCTCGACTACCGGAAGCAAAGCCATGTAATTCAAGTCGGACTGCGAGTTCTGGATACAGCGAAAACATGAGGAAACTCGTGCGGTGTCCTGGGCTGTGGTATGATATACTGCAAATAGCAGCAGTAACCCAATTGCCAGAAATTTGCATCGACTCACCGGCGGCATGTTGATTAAAGTAAGTCGCTGGCAAGTTCGGCCAGATAGCTTCGTTCGCCTTTAATCAGGTTGATGTGGGCAAAAATATCCTGACCACGCATTTTCTCAGCCAGATACGAAAGTCCATTCGAAACCGAATCGAGATAAGGTGAGTCTATTTGCTGAATATCTCCGGTGAAAATAATCTTGGTGCCTTCGCCGGCACGGGTAATAATGGTTTTCACCTCGTGTGGGGTAAGATTCTGGGCTTCGTCAATAATAAAAAACACACGCGACAAGCTTCGGCCACGGATATATGCCAGTGGTTCGATAAGAAGTTTTTCGCTTTTCAGCATTTCTTCGATTCGCTTAAAGTCGGCCGATTGCTGGCTGAATTTATGCTTTATCACCGAAAGGTTATCGAACAAAGGCTGCATATAGGGATTTATTTTTTCTTTGGCATCGCCTGGAAGAAAGCCGATGTCCTTATTCGATAAAGCAACAATCGGACGGGCGAGAAATATCTGAAGAAAGCTCTTACGCTGGTGTATAGCGGCAGCCAGAGCCAGCAAGGTTTTTCCCGTACCTGCTTTTCCGGTGAGTGCAACCAGTTGAATTTCGGGACGCAGGAGGGCATCAATGGCAAAGGCCTGTTCAGCATTGCGGGGTTCAATGCCATAGGCAGCAGTTTTCACAATCCGGTCGATAACATTCTTAAACGGATCGAAATGGGCCAGTACCGAACTCGACCCGTTTCGCAATACAAAATACTGGTGAGCAATCGGTTCAAAATTGAGGCTAAAATCTTCGACCGGAATTCCCTCGGGGTGGTCGTACAGGCTGGCAATCATCGATTTATCGGCTCCTTCGACAATGGGCACCTGTTTGCGGATGGTGTCGAGGTTGGCCACCTTATCGTTCTTATAGTCTTGCGCAGTCAGCCCCAGCGATTTAGCCTTCACCCTCAGGTTAATGTCTTTGGTAACCAACACAACCTGACGCTCGGTGTTCTTATCGCGCAGATACTGAGCAATAGCCAGAATGCGGTGGTCGGGTATTTGCTCCGGAAACGAATTTTGCAGTTCCTTACCAAAAGGTTTCCCTGTTTCGACAAACAGTTTACCGAGGCCTTCGCCCAGGGGCACACCGCCTTCGAACATTTCTTCGCCCGATAGTTCATCGAGTACCCGTGTAAATTCCCGTGCATGAAAATTTATCAGGTCGTTGCCCCGCTTAAAGTGGTCGAGCTCTTCGAGAACCACAATGGGAATAATAATATCGTTTTCCTGAAACTTAAACAGGCATTCGTGGTCGTGCAGCAATACGTTGGTATCGAGCACAAATAGCTTGGTTGAATTCTTCATCTCCGCAAATTTCGAAGCCGAATTTACCAAATTAAAACATCATGTAGTTAGTTCATTTACACTATTTGCGCAATTGTTGAAAAAAACAGCAGTTTATCAACAATTAATACACCACAAAGCGCTTCGAAAACCTATTACTTCCGCTTTCGATATGCATCAGGTAGATGCCCGGACTCAAGCTACTGATATCAAGCACATTGCGCTGCCATCCTGCCGCAGTTTCCATACTAAACGAAAGCACGGACTTCCCGTTTATATCGGTAATGGTGCAATACACCTGATCTGCCATATTCAGGTTGGTCACGAGGCTTATCCTGTCTGCAGCAGGGTTTGGAAAAACCGAAAAGTCATTGTCATTACTGAAGTTTTCGCGATATAAACTTTGGTCAATTACAAAATGATGGGGATCAGGTTCTCCAATCAACGGGTGTTTTTCGGTGCGTCCCGATTCATCGGAGGCTTCCAGATAATAGTCAATCACATCACCATCGGCAAGTCCGGTAAGATTATATTGCCATTGACTACCCGTTGTATTGGTCATTTCGTAAGTGGAATACGCGCCATTGTTCACCCGATAGTGAATTTTCACCGAACCGGCAGCAAGCTCAAAACCTGAATAAGGGAAAATATTGGCTTTCACCTGATATTCATCAAAGTATGCCACGGTGTCGGTGTAGGGAATATGATTTATATACAGCATTCCAAAATCAGGCACTTCATGGGTACGGCAATGCAATGCATCGGTAGCCTCCCATGAGTCGTACGACACACCGATAACCTCGTAACCCGGCATAGCCAGCTCGTAAGCTTCCAGTGCCTCGTCGTTCCATTCCGACCCGGGTACCAAAGGAACAAACACCTTTTCGTTCATGATTAAACTATTGGTATAAGGCTGTCCATCGGGGCTATACACCCTGAATACCTGAAATTTATTTCCATACGAAGAGTTTTTATTGGCGAAGAAATCAGTCACCGCTTCGTAGTCATCGTAGCGGGAATCAGATGGTGGCACCTGCCCTATCAACACCTTATCGACGTCAAGAAATTTACCCCAGCAATCAATATGCTCGATGTATTCCCCTAAAGGATCATCGATAAACATATAATCGGTAACGCCCAGATAATCTTCGGCCAGGGTCTGCAATTGTGCCTGTGTCTGGGTACTATTCTCGGATAATACAAGGGTTGTGCTGGCAGCTTTACCTAAACCATCGCACATATAATTTCCACCGGTATGGGTAATATTCATACCAAAAACCTCTATATCAAAGTATTCACCCAAACGAACGGGAATATCATCATCGCTGGGCCGCGGACGATTGTAAGGGAAATCGACAATTCCCACCTGTGGTGACTCTCCGTAGGCAATAAACCAGGGACTATAATCGCGCGACCAGTAAGAATTAAGCGAATAGTTAATCAATGTAATATTATCCATATTGGCACCGGCATTTTGTAACTGGCTGGTCACCGAAGAATTCCATGAAGAACTCGAAACTACCACATATACCATCACATTCTCCGACAATTCTGTTATCAGTTCATTTGGGATTCCAAATGCCCACGATGATGAACGACTGACAATAACTCCCTGATTTCGTTCGAATTCGGCAATATTACGTACAGGGCCTGATGGTGGAGGTGTGATGGTAAAACTCTTGTTGTTGCTGACATCAATTTTCAACTCATCGGGACTCAGCATGTGGTGTTTACCCTGAAATGTTGATGGCATGTTCTGTTGTGCAGAAACATAAACAGCCCCGATAAAAATCAAGGCTGTTATGATAAAAATTCTTTTCATAAAATGAAACATTATTTAATAATGGCAAATTTTACGGTGCGAACCTCATTGTTGAACCGAATGGTAGCAAAATAATATCCTTCGGGGAGTTCATCTACCGGAACACTTACCGATGTGATTCCCTTTCCAGTTTCTCTGCCTTCGATCAGCTTACGCACCAGGTTACCTGTGATTCCAAATATTTCGATGGTGAGGCTACCGTTTTCGGGCAATTCGCAATTCAGGTTGAGAAAATCACTGGCAGGATTTGGGAAAACCGATACAGTCAGGTTTTCGATATCACGGGTCTGATGGCTGATGGCTACAGAAGTTGCATGAGGCGGCAGGGTAATAAAATCGAGCCAGGCACAATCGGTACCCTGATCAAGGTAATTATCTTTCACATAAGACCACTTCAACTCGTGCTGACCAACCGTCACCGGATAACTATGCTGAGCCCATGCAACAGTTCCTGCCCATTGAGTTTTCAACACATCGTCGATATAGAAAGCCAGATAATCGTAATATTGTCCCCATGAAACAGGCTCGCAGGATACTTTTTTGTAGAAAATCACATCATCGGCAGCAACCACATCAACCAAAATAATCAAAGTAGATTCTCCACCTGATGAAGGAACATCGCCCGATTGCAGGCAATTATCGCCTTCGTAGGGGCTGGATTGTGTAATAAACCAAGGCAGGGCTTCGTCGTTTTCCCAAGCGAACGAGCTTAAATCTCCGCTTTCCCAATCTTCAATCTGTAGTCCGACCGGTACCGAAACAACCAGTGATTTCGTATAGGCGCCAGCCACATATTGCAAATTACAACCCACCATTTCACCACTTGTTACTTCGTCATCAACAGTAACACCCACAGTGTATTCTCCATTTGCTCCCACAATCATGGCATCAACTGCAGTGGGTGAACCTGACGTCTGGGCCGGCCCGGCAACTGTATATGCCAGTGAGCCTTCTATCGCATCGGCATGGCCTCCGTTTGACAGACGGAAGCGCAGTTGTGCTGTTTCGCCCGGGTCGAGTAATCCGTTCCCATTTCCGGTACCGGCGTCGTTAACTCCGATAAACTCAATGTTCAGCGACGGGGCATTCACCCTCAGGTTATAGGAAGCATTCCATGTATTTTGATTTGCATCAGCCATGGTAAGTGCAAAGGGTATCAGTGTCTGGTCGGCAATGCCATCAGCAAAAACGGCTGTAAAAGCCCACCCTTCAGTTATCGTTTCACTTACCGTGATATCACCCATTGTCTGAGTGTCATCGGTAACAGTAACCAATGGGCTTTCGGTTGATGTGGTAAGTACTACATTTTCGGCAACTTCTACACCCACATTCGTTAGTTCAACACCCAGATAAATGGTTTCGTCATAGTCAATCTGCCCGTTGTTATTGGCATCAGAATCGTCAATCAACACCTGATCGAGAACCACATAAGGGCCATCGGGAACTATTATTGTAATATCGGCCTGATAGGTGATTTTGTTGAAGCCCGTAACCGTAAGCTTCATGGTTCCCGGTGCAGTGAACGGTTCAATCGAGATAGTTGCACCACCTTCAGTTACGTAGGCATAACCCAGCAATATGGTTTCGCCGTCAACTTCGGTCGAAAGGGCAGCAAGGGCGTCATCCGCATCGCAACTTAATGAGAATTCGGAAGAACCAATCATAAAAACATTATCATGGGTTACAGCCATAGCCTGCGGAGTTTTTGTACGTACGTTTACTGCGGGATCACCAAAAACCGTCCAGGTATTTGCCATACTTACGCCGGAACCTCCACCTTCAATCATTTTATATAAACCGCAATACGATATGCCTGCAAAAGTTCTTTTAACATTGTTCACATAACTATCAATCAACACATCATTCATTTCGTCCTGACCGGTCATCGGTTCTTGCCAACTTTGATTGATTGTGCTACCCAAAAAAGCCAAAGCACCCGTAGGATTCCCATTTTTAGTGGCACGCAGCCAGGCTTCTGCAAAACAGGTTTGCCCCCTGAATTCACCATTTACACAAGCAACACTAAAAATAAACGGAAGCTTATTTTCGTTGGTAAGCTGGTTAACCTGAGTATTCGTGAAATTTGTATTTACCCAGAGGGTAACGTCACCATGTCCGATATAATTAGCCAGTCCCTGACCCGAGTTAAAAGCTGTTGAGATGAGTGCATTGCTGCCACCATCCTGATTCACATGGGTAACATTGTAACCATAGTTTATTAAATCGGTTTTGATAAGATTCAGGTGTTGAAGATCTGATTCCCCATTGTGACCCTGACCTGCACCTTCGTTGCTGGCCGATCCGAATGCATTGCCCAGCCATGTAGCCGATTCGTTAAGATCGCGCTCATATTCTACAGTTCGCTGCACCTGGGTGAGCATGTCCGCAGACGATTCACCCGAAAAGCGCCCTACAAAATAATCAGCGTAACTGTCGTTACCCAGAATATACGAAAAAGCATTGTCGGAATCCTCGCTGTTAACCACCATAGGGGGTATATGCTGTGCATCACCCACAATCAGTAAATAGGTAAAACCTACTGAATTAAAGTAATTCTGCAACCAGGTTTTAATCACCGCAGCGGTAGTACCTATGGTATCGGAACTTACAAGCACCACTTCATGGCCTTTCTGAGTCTTCCATGTGATATAATCCTGTAGATCGGGTATATAGGTATTTTTGGCCATAATGACAATTCTACCGGGAGTACCTTCGGCCAATGCATTATAGCGAACCGGGTTGTTGGTATAATTCAGGAAGAAATCGCCATAAACTTTCGCAAAATCCGGGTCGGTTTCGGTCAGTGATTTTGTACGCATTAATTCATTTACGGCAAGCACATGGTCGTCTTTAACAATGCTGAGCGATATGCTTTTATACACGCGCAACTGTTCGGTAACCGGATTATATTGATACGGATATGCCTTTACAGTAATACCCCTGAAGTCACGCAGAATAAAAGGTTCACTGCACGAAGGCAGGCTATTTCCGGGGAAAAATTCATCGGTAGCATAGCTGTCGCCATAAATATACGGAACAGTGGCCGGGTCGACTGTACGCAATAAACTTCCTTTTGACGGGGCAATTTTCACGTTTTCAATTAGCTCGAATTCTCCATAATTTACAACAACATTAAACCCTCCCTGATCGGGGATAATAACGGAAGACGTTATGAAAGGCAAATCCGGAGCCCCCGAAACCATAAGTGGCAATGCTTCATCGGCAGTAACAACGAATTCTTCGCCACGGGGCGTCTGAACCCTGTTTAGCGAATATTGCCCGCTTGTGTATGAAACAGAAATTTCGTTTTCATCGGAACGCAATACCTGAAAAGCCGCATTTCCATGTTGGGGAATTACTTGCGACATGACAAGCATAGTGCCTGACACCAGTGCAAAAAACAGTAGAATTGATTTTTTCATATCGAGTTATTTTTGTTAATGCAATAAACCTCAAATTTATAAAATAGTTGCATCTGCTCACATTCAATTGGTATAAAAATTTCACAATGGAAAAACAATACTGGTCGAAATGCACAAATTCTATTTTCTGACAAAAAGAACAGCCACTGTCATGGCTATGGTGTGTCTACTTTGTAGCTCCACCAGGAAGCCCTTCGATTCCTCAGGGTAAACTTCGATTCTTTTTTTTTCTGTCGAAAAAAATAGCCACTATCGTGGCTAAGGTGTGTCTACTTTGTAGCCCCTGTAGGAAGCCCTTCGATTCCTCAGGGTAAACTTCGATTCTTTTTTTCTGACGAAAAAAATAGCCACTATCGTGGCTATGGTGTGTCTACCTTGTAGCCCCACCAGGAATCGAACCTGGATTTAAGGTTTAGGAAACCTCCGTTCTATCCATTGAACTATAGGGCCAACGGGCGACAAAAATACGATAAATATTTTTTCACACAAGCACCCGGGTAAACATATTGCCATCACTTTTGTTAAATAAAAATATTGCTGACAGCAAAATTCGTGTATTTTTGGAACAGAAGTATCAAATGAAAACTGGCATGGCAAGAGTTTGGATAAAAAGCATTTTTATTTTTTGTATTGCGTTTTTATCGGTAACACAATACATTTTTTCGCAGCAATGGCCTTCTCATATAAATCAATATAAACGTGACATCGGCATACTTGCTTCTGATTCGCTGCAGGGCAGGTATCCGGGCACACTGGGCGATACCATTGCCAGCAGATATATTTACAATCGCTTTATATCGGCAGGGTTAAATCTCGACAAACCATTGGGAATACAGTCTTTCCCGATACGGACCGGCGTAAAACCGGGAGACGAAAACACGCTGAGCACCCCTTCGCAAAGCTTCGATTATGCAATCGATTTCATACCTGCCGGATTTTCAGCCTCCACCATGCTTAATGCCCCTGTCGAGTATTGTGGGTATGGCTATTCAATCAATTCAAAAAATCTGAGTCACGACGATTA
>Ga0116149_1006124_pt1 | contig 10959 bp, 13 predicted proteins | sample AD_UKC057_MetaG_FD_89787 | JGI IMG/M metagenome (GOLD analysis project Ga0116149, IMG submission 89787) | Active sludge microbial communities of municipal wastewater-treating anaerobic digesters from USA - AD_UKC057_MetaG | ecosystem: Engineered > Bioreactor > Anaerobic > Digestate | place: USA...
GAAATCCCATACGTTGACTATTTGCGAATCGAAAAAGAGGTTTACTATGGATGTGACTGGGGCATGGTGGATCCGTTTGGACTGGTGGAGGTAAAATACCACGACGGCAATCTTTACGTTCACGAAATGAACTACGAGAGCGAAAATGAACTACGCTCGAAAATGACGCAAACAGAACTCCATCAAATCAATTCGGCTCAAGAGGAAGGATTGGTGCCGTGGTTGTTCCAAAAACTAAACGTTAAGAAGCAAAAGATTATAGTTTGTGATAATAACCGCCCAACAAAGATAACGGCATTGCGTCGCGCAGGTTGGGAATATGCGGTTGCTGTTGGTGGCAAATCAAAGCTACTTGACCGTATCGCGATGCTGCAAGGAATCAATATTTACTACACGTCAGCGTCAAAGAATATCGAATACGAGCAGGAAAACTACTGCTATCAAAAAGACAAATTCGGGGTACAGCAGGAAGATCCGATTGACCAAGATAACCACACTATTGACGCGATTGCTTATGTTGTGCAAAAGATGTTTGATTTAGGAATCATTCGCAAGGTGTAATAAAAAAAACCCTCACATCACTGCAAGGGCTTACCAACCTAAAAAACTAACTCACTTAATTCACAGGCCTGTAATACAATTTCGTATTGAACGACGCGGCCATTGTTCCCGTCCCAACGTACTAGCTATGGATTATTTCGACTACTTTTTATGGTTTATGTTAGGATTTGCAGCGTGTAATTTAATTCATATAGTTTTCACTAGGTCAAGGAAATAAAATAATTCCACCCCAACTTAACATTTATTCAATTCTTTTTTATAAGTTTGCGACATGCTGTATGAAGACGTACAGTTCCCCGAATGAGCAACACGAACGAAAATACTAACCAAGCCTTATCGCATAACTGCGGTAGGGCTTTTTTATTGGTGAGTTAAGATGGGGTTCTGGGGATTGACTTGGGGAGAAAAACCCATAAGCGTTGAAAGGGATTCGAGAGGTAACTGGTTTACTGAAATATTTTCAAGTTTAGGCCGCGCGCGAGTTAAATTAACAGACCGCCAAAAATTCGATTACGTTCTTACAAATCCTGCTTTATTGAAAGTCGTTGCGGTAACTGCCGATTTAGGCAGTTTGGCAAGCGTGAACAAATACGATGGAGAGAAGTTAACCGAAAAGAATTTCCTTTATAGCCTCGTTGATAAGCCAAACTTTAAGCAAGGCTGGTCTCAATTCTTTTGGGAGTACTTCTTTTGGATTCAAATGGGCGCGGCTTATTTGTACAACCCGAACGGATCTAAAGTGTTGAAAGAAAATAACCCGATACAATGGTTAATCCCGCATAATATCGATTGGAATGTAACCGCTATTGACCGATTGAAAGCATTCATTTTTACCAGCGCAACGTTAAAAGACGTTATGAAGGCGCAAGTAACCTACAATCTAGGCAATGGTCAAAGCGTACTTATTCAACTATCCGAGATAGTTCCGTTCTACGATATGATTGGTGGTATTGATGGAAACAGTTTTAAGGCGCTCAGCAGAATTGATGCTTTGTACAAAATCATTGTTAATTCTGAAATGGCGCTCGATGCCAAACAGATTAACCTTGAAATGGTTCAAAAATTCATGGTTACAGGACAGGCCGACCCGAACGACACCACGCAATTGCCAATGGGCGAGGATGAAAAGTTAAGCATTGAGGAAAAGATTAGGTCATTGCGCAAGGTTCACGCGGTTAAGTCTAAAATCAGTATTGAAAGGTTCGTTGACAATCTCGCTAATTTGGAGCTGGATAACAGCTTTAATGAAGATATGCTTAAAATCGCTTCGGTTATGAACGTACCGAAAGAGGTTTTAGATATTCTTACCGAGGGCAGTACTTACGAGAATCAGGAAAAGGCAACAGCGCGTCAGGTCGAGTACGGCGTTAAACCAAAATGGAAACAATTAACCGATTGGCTTGAATCGAATTACGGATTTCAGGACATTAGAGCCGATTACTCTGAACTTAGCTTTAATCAGGTATTCGAGAAGGAGAAATCAGAAAAGGACAAAATAAAAGCCGATACGCTGCTTGTATTAATGAAAGCAGGAGTACCGGAGGAACAAATAAACATGTTTTTAGGAACCAATTTTAAAGGTATTGATTATGAAGCAGCCCAAAAACAACCAACAACAAACGCTGGCAACCAAAGCGGAGCAAACTAAAGACCCTGTTTTAAAAAGAGAAATAGAAAAAAAAATAAAAATATTAGAGGCAGGGAAACCAGTAAAAAAATGATAGGAATATACAAAATAACTAGTCCAAGCGGAAGAATATATATCGGTCAAAGCGTCGATATAAATAGGCGCCTGTCTAGATACAAAAACCTATCAAAACAGGTTAGTTCAAGTATTAAGCTGTATCGCTCGCTGTTAAAGCATGGGCCAGAAAATCATATTTTTGAAATAGTAGAACTTTGCGAAAAACCATTTTTAAATGAAAAAGAGAGATACTGGCAAGGTGAAAAACAACAGTAATTTAATTTATGCCTAATGATTAAAGCTATAGAGTTTCCAAACAAAGTTTTTTCTTCTAAGCAAGAGTTGTTCCTGGAATTAAAGAAAAACGAATCAAAGCTTATAGAGCTAAAAAAGGCGCAATCTTACAAATCTTGCGAAAAAGGACAAGTCTCTTTTTTAGACGGAATAAAAGCCATAGACTCCATAGAGACAAAAGGATTTAGAGTAAAAGAGAATTGTATTTACCCTATAATATCAACTACAAACTATAGAGATAGTCATAAAGACGTTCACTTTAGCCCTTGTTTTAATAAGACAATAAAAGACCAGCAGGGAAGAGTGTACTATGCCTTAGATCATGAACTAAAATGGGATTCAATCCTTGCGTGGCCTAAAGATGTTAGAATGTTTAAATCTGATATTCCTTGGTCTATGGTTGGAAAAAACTACGACGGAACCACAGAGGCACTAGTTTTTGAAATAGAGAAAGACAAAATAACAAGGAAGGATGTGTTATTAGCTATTGAAAACAAAGTTGCTGACTTTGAAAACTCAATCAGAATGATTTATTACAAGATAACGCTTGGAATAGATTCAAAAAGTTTTGAGTTTAAAGACAATAAAGAGTATTTCGATAGTAGAATTGACGAAATAGCCAATAAAGAAGAAGTTTTAGAAGACGGATATTTTTGGGGCGTAGAGGAGTTAGGAATACACAAAGAAGGAAGCTTGGTAGTTGCGGGAGGTTCAAACGATGCGACATCAATATACAGTAAATTAGACGCCGTAGAAGACACGTCTAATGAAGAGCCGGCAGCAGCCACTCAAAAAGAAGAGTTAGAAAAATTTTATTTAAACATCAAAGTCTAAAAAAATGACAGAAGCAGAAAAAGCAGCCGAGCAAATCAATTTGGCGCTGGCAGCATTAAAGACCGATTTGGCGAATGCAGCAAGCAAAGAAGATTTTAACGCTATCAATAAGACGCTTAGCGAATTTATTGAAAAACACAAAGATTTCGACCATGAAGCATTGAAAACGGAATTGGCCGATATTTCAGAGCAATTGGGAGCAATCAAAGAAAAGTTCATGGGCAACACCCAAAGCAACAAAACGCTAAAAGAAGTTGTCAGTTCATGGATTACCGAGAAACACAACGACATCAAAGCAACGTTTAAAGGCGGTGGTTTTGTTGAGTTGGAAATAGACAAGGCAGTAGCTACCATGACGACCGCGTCTGCGGCTCCTGTTGGCACCCCGCCCGATTACTTTTACCAGCAATTTGCACCTGCTGCGAACGTAAACCTGCGCCAGGATTCGATTATGAGCCGTGTTACCACTTTGGAAACCAGCTTGGCCTCGTATCCTTACACCGAAACCGTACCAAAAGACGGTGATTACGCGTTTCTTGCTGAAGCAGCCACTAAGCCACAAATCGATTTCAAAATTGAGACAAGGTTTGCAAACCCTGTGAAGTTGGCCGCTTGGATCAAGTTGACCGAAGAGGCCGTTACCGACATCGTTGGCTTACAGTCAATCGCAACTGATTTCTTGTTTAAGAAACACAACCGTAAAAAAGCAAAAGGAATCCTTAACGGCGACGGTATTTCGCCAAACCCTAAAGGAGCTACAACTTACGGGCGGGCGTTTTCTGCTGGAGCGTTAGCCAATACCGTAACCGCACCAAACATCATGGATGTTATCAATGCCGCTGTGACTGACATTTTCACCACTCATAACTATGAGGATGAGATGAACTACATGCCAAACATTGCGATGGTAAACCCTGTTGATTTCTTTGTGAACTTCGTTGCTGCAAAAGATGGTTTCGGTCATCCATTGTACCCAACGGCAGGGCTGTTCAACATGGTTGTTATCGGAGGTGTTATGATTGTGCCGGATGAAGATATTACCGTTGGTAAAGTATTCGTTGCGGATTTAACCAAGTACAACGTAACTAACTATGTTCCTTACTCAGTGCGTATCGGATGGGTTAATGATGACTTCATCAAAAACCAGTTCGTTATCCTTGGAGAAAGCCGTTTCCACGCGTTTGTTAAACGTTTGGACGAGCAAGCGTTTATCTACGATGACATCGCGACTATCAAAACCGCAATCGAGACTTCGTAATGGATGTACGCGTAATCTTAGACAAATGGGGTCGTTATTCAAAAGGCGACATCATTAAAGATATGCCAGACAGTACGGCGCAAGCGTGTATTGATTCAAAGGCAGTCGAAGAGGTGAAAGATAAACCAGCAAAGACAGAAAAGGCTAAATAAATGTACCTAATCGACCAAACATATTTCATTAAGCAGTACAGCATCCCCAACATCAACGATGCAGGGGATGCGCTGACTGTGCTAGAGCAGTATATTGATGAGTTCGGTCGTAAGTACATGAAGAACGCTTTAGGTCGCGAGTTCGCAACATTCGACGCAGTACTAGACGCTGGATTATTTCCCGACTCCCCAACAGGAATCGCTCAAAAGTGGATTGACCTCGTTAACGGTGTCGAGTACACCAAAGACGACAAGACCTACAAATGGGAGGGATTGCTAAGGATGGAGGGAACATTCAAATCAAGCCCGATTACACCGTTTGTGTATTATTACTGGCTATCGGAAAACGTCACTACCGTAACCGCATTAGGTGAGGCAACCATTGAAGCGAAAAACGCTACTTCGGCCAACTCAACACAGCGATTGGTAACAACGTGGAACGAAATGCTGGGAATGTACCAGGGCGAGTGTGCCGATGCGAATTGGCGGGGCGATTTCTACTACCACAGCGGTGTGCCGATATTCGATTACTACGGCGGTCGTGAGGAAAACAACTATGTTTCTTTGCTGACTTACTTAACCGATAACGAAACTACCTACCCCGACGCTGCAAGGCTACGGATGGAGGGTGTTAAGAATCAGTTGGGGTTATGATAGTGGTTGAGACAACTCTAAGGAGTATTTTTAGCCAATTGCCAGACGTTACGATTAACGGCGACGTTTATCCGGTAAACTTTGATTGGGGTTCTCAAAAAGATTGCAATCTTAGGCTTGCCTCTTTTGGCAAAACCAGCAACAACTACCCATTGATTTGGATGGTTCAAACAAAAGAAAAGCATAACACCGCTAAGCATACAGCCGAAAAGAACCTTAAGTTAATTATCGCTGTAAACTCAAAGCACAAAAACAGCGGCAATCCAAAGGTTTGGGATACTGAATTTGTAGATGTTTTGAATCCATTGGCCGCTAACGTCATAAAGGCATTAGAGAAAAGCGGAGTCACAACAATAATAAACTCGGAGTTTGATTTAGATAAAAAGGCGAATTATAGCGAAACTGACGAAACCAAAACATACACAATTGATAATTGGAATGTAGTAGTTTTTGAGGGAAAAGTTAGGTTTGACGATACAGGAAATTGCATTAACACCATAAGATTTTAAACAATGGCAGAAGAAAATAAAAAAGACGAACCTAAAACACAAACGTTTAAGGTTATTGCGCCGGGCGGTGTCACTATTGACAAGTTCTACGCATTTGGACAGAAAGTAGAGCTTTCTGACAAAAAACAAATTAAAGTATTAACAGATCAAAAACTCATTAAATAATGGTACCACTATTAATGGATGTTATCGACTGTTCCGCGCAAGGAGCATTAGGTACGGGAATCGCGGGATGCAGAATCAACAGAAAGAGGGTTCAAACTCTTTATCTATTCCCTGCGGGTTTTATATTCGATACCGACGTTATCGATAAAGACTATATGCAAGCGTTGCAGGTAGCTGGCAAACTTATCATTTTGGAAAATGTTGTTGATTTCGTTGATTCAACGCCAGAGGACAGCTACGCGACAAGAAACGGATCGGGTCTTAAATCGTTACTTACCCAGTTCCCTTACGAGTACACCGCCACTTTCGACAACGGTTACAAACAACAAGCGTCTTTAGATTCACTTTCAGGAAATGGAAACTTGAGCCTGGCAGTTGGAGACGTTGACGATGTAATTTGGTTCACAAGGGATTCTGAAGGCAACGCTAAACCATTTGCGTTGACCGTTCACCAAGCAGGGAAGTACCTAGGCGAGGACGGCACAAATCAGGCTTCGGAAACGTTTTTCGTTCAATTAGCAAACAGAAAAGAAGTTGACCGCAGAATGGCAATGTTGAAACCGACAGACTTTGGTTCAACTGACTTACACGGTATCAATGACGTTACGATTACGTTTTTACCTGTTGCTGCCGCCGCAACTACTTTGGTGTTTAAGCCAATGTTGAACGACGGAACGCACTTAGCTGAAGGCTTAGTTATCGCAGACTACAAGTTTACGAAAAACGGTTCGCCAATTACGCCAACAGGATTAGTAATAGACACTACCGCAAAGACCGCAACAGTAACGGTTCCAACTGTAACCGCTGCCGATGTTTATACGTCAAAAATCGACGGAATCCAACTGGTTCCTACGGGTATTCTTTACAAGTCCGACGCAACCGCTTCAGTTGTTGCTACGGCGTAATTAAATTTAGATCAACCATTTAAAAAGCCGTTGCATTAGTAGCGGCTTTTTTTGAAAATATGCGAACCGTCCGAGACTATATTAACGCTTGCCAGTACGTTTTGGATAACATCGATGCCGAGACGGACAAAATATTGCTGAAAAACGAAGAATCTATTGCAGACCTAAATAGGCAGCAACTGTTAGATGGAAAAGGTAGCGACGGTTTGGACTTGCACCCATTTTACTCAGAAGACCCTTATTTTAAGTCTAAAGAGTCTGCTGCAAGATACGCTGCGTTTAAGCAAAGGATAACACCGAATAAAAATAGAAATCCAGACGCCCCCAACCTTTTTATAAATGGAAAACTTCACGGAACCATAAAGTTATTTGTTTCGGATAGTAGGGCTATTTTTAGGACAGAAGGTTCTATCTTTGATGTAGAAGCAAAATATCCAAAAGCCTTAGGATTAGACGAAGAAAAGACGAAGTTTTTAAATTACGACATCGTAAAACCTGAATTGGACAACTTCATTAAAAAGTACTTATAATGCAATACGGACAGAAACAAAAGACAATCGCGCTGGACGCAAGCAATCTTTACCGCTCAATAGAGGATTTGCCACTATACAATTTCGACCAATACCGAAAGACTTTAAACAACAGTTGGTTCGTGGTTGGCTACGATGGTAGGCAAAAGGCGGTTAATCCCGAACTGATAAAACCCGTTGAGGACTTTGTTAATGAGGAATACTACACAAGGATTCAGGACAGGTCGTTTGCGATATTCATTGGCAAATTAGCAAAGATTGAAGCGTTCAAGATGAAGTACTACGCCGCGTCTACACTCGTTGAGCGCATGGCAAAGGGATTCGGGAATGATGTACAGCAACAAATGGTGCGCAAGCAATATATCGATGAACTGCGCAAATACGGGTTCAAAATGGAGTTTATGGCCAATGTAGAAGAGGACTTGGCTGCGTTGTCGATTATTTCCACGCAAATACAGTCATACAAAACCCAAATTGAATTGATTAAGGATGAATTGCGCAAGATGGGTAATAAGGAATCAATATCGCTTGGCAAGCAGTTGAAGATTGTTTCCCAAGCGTTGCAACTGGGTTATTTGATTAACGCAAAGAAAATAACCGTTTTGGACTGGATTGAATATACTGAACAAATGGCCGACTTGGCCACAAAGAATTAAGATATGAGCAATGCGATTGATGTTGTAGTAAAAAAAGAAGCGGTTGACGGGGTAAATCAACTGATTTCCGTATTGACCCAAGCCGATGAACTTATTTTAAAGTTTTCGTCAGATGCTTTGGCGTTTAACAATAATATTTCTAAGATAAAAACCCCAGCTGATTTATCTGGGCAAGCTGCTAGGAATAAGCAAATTACAGAGCAAATTACCGTCGCGATAAACGAGCAACAGAAAGTAGAAAAGGCTTTAATCACTACGATAGAGAAAAAATCTATTGCGGTTGAGGGAACAAATCGCGCACTTATAAAACACCGTATTGAATTAAATAATACCAATAAAGAAATCGCAAAGCAAGCGCGTGAGACTTTAGGATTGGTTAGCTCTTACGACAAACTAAGTAATGAGCTTACTACGCTTAGAAATCAAGCAAAAGCAACAGCAGTAACGTTTGGATTAGAAAGCGAGGAATTTAAAAAACAGGCCGCAGCCGTTCAAGTATTGGATGCCAAGCTAAAAAAAATTGATGAAACTCTAGGGCAAAGTCAACGCAACGTCGGTAACTACAAATCGGGATTCAACGGGCTTGGAAACTCAATTAACCAACTTACCCGTGAAGCTCCTGCATTTGCCGTATCATTAAACACAGGATTTCTTGCGCTATCCAACAACCTACCGATATTAGCCGATGAACTCGCAAGGGTTCGACGCGAGAATGTAGAACTTGCGAAATCAGGACAGCCAACGGTTAGCGTATTCAGGCAATTGCTTGGATCGCTTTTCTCATTCCAAACGCTTTTAAGTGTTGGCGTTACATTGCTTACGCTTTACGGCGGTAAAATCATTGATTACATTTCCGGTGCAGACAAAACAAAAAAGGCGCAAGAAGAACTCAAAAAGGCAACGGAAGCGAAAATCGAAGCCGAAAAACGCCAAAACCAAGAGATTGCGTCAACAATTGCCGCCGAAACAAACAGGGCGCGTATTCTATTCGAGATTGCCAAAAACGAGGACAATACCGCTAAGCAACGGAACAAAGCCGCCGATGAATTACTTTCAAGATACCCCGAATATTTAGGCGCATTAACCAAACAGCAAATATTAGCAGGTCAAACCGCCGAGGCCGAAGAGCGATTAAACCAAGCATTGGTTAATCGTGGATTGGCACTTGCTACACAGTCGTTATTACAGAAAAACGCCGAAGAGCAAATCGTTGTTCAATTAGAAGCGGAGAAAGTTTACAACGCCAGTTTCAAAGCGATAAGCAAAACCCGTGATGCTACAACAGGCGCAATTATAAGCTCAAACGGATACGCTAAAGCAGTTCGTCAAACATCATTAGCCAACGCCGAGGCCGCAAGGATTGAGAACGACAAACTAAAACCGCTTAAAGAAGAACAGGCTTTGCTTTTGAGTATATTCAACGCTAATTCAAAGTATTTGGATATTGTAAACGAAACTACTAAAAAGAACAAAGAAGCCAAACGCGCCAAGACCGAAGAAATAGGTGAGAACCTAAAAGCCGCCGAAGCAACCAAAGGATTAATCGAACAACTCGAAGCGTTCATCAAAGAACTTGAAGCCGAACAGCGATTAGTAACTACTAGCAAAGAGCAATTCGATGAATACCAAAAGACTATTGATCGGGTTAAATTTTCTATTCAAGGACTGACAACGGGATACAACGCGCTTAAGAATGGCAGTAAGGAGTTTACTGATGAATTTACACGGCAGACTAAGGGTTCGGAGAATTTGCAGAAGTCGATTGCGATATTAAAGAAAGAGACGGATGCTTATTTGGAATCGTTTTCTAAAGATTTTGTGTCAAATGGTCCTTTGAGCAGTCTGACTATGTTCTTTGACGGAACTTTTCAAAGACTGCTTGCAGGGGCTTTAGATGAGTTCGGAAATCCTGACAACCTTAAACAGGCGCAAGTGTATTTCCAAAGTATCGTTGAAGTCGCGCAGCAAGCCTACAACCTGATTAGCGAGGCATCGCAAAAGAACTTTGACGCGGAGTACGAAAGACTGGAAAGCCAAAAGAATATAGCTATTGCCTTTGCCGGCGAAAGCGATGTAGCCAAAGCTGAGATTGAAAGACAGGCCGAGCAACGCCGTAAGGAAATCGAAAAACGTGAACAGAAAGTAAAGCAAGAGGCGGCAGTTGTTAATACGGTTATCAACACGGCGCAAGCAATCGTATCGGCACTTGCGACTGCCAATAATATTTACGCAGGGATTGCGCTTGCAGCATTCGCAGCAGCAACAGGAGCCGCGCAAATAGCAATTATCAAGTCTCAGAAAGTATCGGCGTACTGGCAAGGCGGCACACACGACGGAGGACTTATGAGAGTGAATGATGACCCTATGAGGGTAAAGGGAGCGAATTATAGGGAAGTGGTTAAAACGCCTGACGGATTGATTCACAGGCCGCAAGGTAGAGACGTGCTTATGAACGCGCCAAAAGGAACTGAGATTTACAAAGACGAGGACGCGTTTCAAAAGTCTTTGAATGTGATGTTGAATAATGCAGGTGTTGACCCGATACGCAATTATGAAAAAGCAGTTGTAAACGTAGCCACACAACCCGCACTAACCGAAACTCAAGTAGGCCGAATAGTCCAAGCAATTCAATCACAACCCGTCCCTGAAGTATTCATCGAAAACGGCGAGTTTAGAAATATGCTAAGGACGAACAATAGCAGACAGGAAATTATGAACGCTCGAGCAACACAAAAAGGATTTTCAACACGTGGCTAA
>Ga0116149_1006131_pt1 | contig 10940 bp, 12 predicted proteins | sample AD_UKC057_MetaG_FD_89787 | JGI IMG/M metagenome (GOLD analysis project Ga0116149, IMG submission 89787) | Active sludge microbial communities of municipal wastewater-treating anaerobic digesters from USA - AD_UKC057_MetaG | ecosystem: Engineered > Bioreactor > Anaerobic > Digestate | place: USA...
CACCCGGTTGACGTGTTGACGGTGGACTATGCGGATATGCTCGGCATTGATTTGAAGGGCAAGGGCGCGAAATGGGAGGGGCTGCAAGCGATGTGGGAGGAGCTGCGCGGCTTGGCTGCGGAGAAGAACATTCTTGTGCTGACTGCTACCCAGGGCAACCGCAGCGGCGGAGACATGACCACCCAGAACAGTACCAGTGTGGCCGGCACCCGCGCCAGCATCGACAACTGCACGTTGGTTGTGTCGTTGAACCAGACTCCGGCGGAGCGGGCGCACCATCTCATGCGTTTATCTGTGGTAGGGGCAAGAAAAGGGGCGTTCGCACCGGAACATCAAGCCTGCTGCATTTCAAGGATGGACATTCAAGATCCGTTTTTCGACTCATGGCATAAGTGGGTGAAGGCGGACAAACGGAGGGAAGACAAGTGAAATATCCCATCCAGACCGACACCTCTGCTCTCAAGCGCAACCCTAATTATCGCCCGGTCTTCTTCGATTTTGAGGTCTTGCGTCACGAGACGATGCTGACCCTTTACGACGTGTGGATGGATAGGTGGATCACCGCGCGGACGCCCGAAAAATGCGGAGCGTTGCTGCGGGGCTATCTGATCGACCTCCGCACGGTGTTCGTTGGGTTTAACAACAAGAATTACGACGACCTGATCGCCACCGCCTGCATCGATGGCTGGCCGCAGCCCGACGTGTGGGATCTGACCTGCGGGATCATCCATCAGATGCCCGAGACGATTCACGGGGAGCGATACGCCGACTTCCCGGACCTGCGGTTTAGGATGCCGAACCGCTGGACGTTCTCCCGCCGGGCGTGGGATGCGGGTGCCGATCTCGGCTTGAAGATGTCCGAGCAGGGCGTGAAAATCCCGGTCATGAGCCTAAAAAAGTGGGAGAAGTTTAACGGGCTTAAGGTTGTCAAGAGTCCGATACCCTTCACCCACCCGTTGCCGCTCACCGATGAAGAGGCCGCACAGCTTGCCGAGTACAACAAATATGATGTGGCGGCGACGGTGCGGATGGTGTGCCAGACTTTGATTGGGCAGTGGGACACGCGCTGCGGTTTCGCGGGAATGCTGGAGCCGAAAAAATTTGGCTGGCATAAGACCTTCACGAAATTGGCGGCGGGGCTTTTCGTAGACAAGCCCGAGCTGCGAGTGGACAAAGATGATAGGTCTTGGGGGCAGACAGTTACTCAGATCCCAAAATGCCTGCGCATCGAGAAGAATGAAGGGCTGCTACGCTACATGTCACGCCCGCTGTTTGAGTTGGAATTGTCGGGCGGGTTTTCTACGCAAATTTGTGGGTTGATTCACACTTTCAAGATCGGCGGGGCACATTCGGTAAACTCGCGCGAGGTGTTCAAAGGCGATATTTGGGACATTGATGTCGGCGGGTTTTATCCTGCCGTTATGGCTCTATTTAATCTCTGCTCTCGCACGATGGACGCTAAGAAATTCGATGAGTTTCGCCTGAAGAGGAATGCGATGGCAAAGAGTGATCCGCGCCGACTGGTCTACAAGCAGGGAAATAACTCCAGTTTCGGCGGAATGCTCGACCCGTTCAGCGACTTCTACGATCCGGCGAATGGGCGTCAGGTGTGCATATTGGGCCAGTTGTTTCTGGTGGATTTGTTAGAGAAGTTAGAGCCATATATCAAACTTCTCAACACTAACACCGACGGCGTTTACGTCGCCCCGACATCCCTCGAGAACGCCGCCCACATATTGACTGTAGTTAAAGAGTTCGAACTGCGCACGGGGATAACTTTGGAGATTGACCGCTACGTCGCCATGTACCAGCGCGATGTGAACAACTACATCGCCGTCCGCGCGGACGGGACGGAGAAAGTCAGGGGCGGGGCGTTCCGCTCGACTCATCACCTGAAGCCCTCGGTCGGCCAGATGATGAACCGCTGCGAGATCATGGACATTCCCTTCGATCCCGATCAGTATACCCTGGAGGAGCTGTCCATCGTCTGCACCCGCGACAAGAACAGCCGGGGGTTCGTGATCGACGGGGTGGAAACCGATGCCGAGACCATCGACGTGCTGCCGGTCTACCCCTTGCAGGCGCAAAGTATTTCCACAGTGAAGAAGGACGGGGGCTACTGCAAGGCGCGGCTTTGCCCCGACTATGCGGCGCATGCGTCGAACGTGTCTCGTGCGGACATCGATTTCGGATATTTTCAGCGGCAAATCGCTGCGGAGTGAGACAGAAGTGCGGTTTTTTGTGGCAGTATATGGAGGGGCATGTGTTTGTCCCTCGCTGAGACAAAGGAGAAACGAGGAGACCAAGTATGAATGAGGAACTGAAAGCTGCCCTGACAAGTCAGGGCATGAAAGTGCGCGAGGCGGTGTTGCGTGCGGAGACAGCGAAGAGCGCCCTTGAGACGTTCGACGCCAACACCCGCATCTCCGTCAAGGCGGACGGGGTGAAGCGCACGGAGTCGGACACCGATGCCGCCGTGATGGTGGCGGCAGGGCGTTCCCCGCTCGTGGTTGCGGCGGGCACGGCCAAGGCCGATCTCGAAGGCGTCAAGACGGACACCCAATGCCTGCTGGCGCATGTGTCGCTGGTGTGCTCGGAAACGGCGGCGATGAGCCGCATCAGTCAGTAACGAAAACAAGAACAAAGGAGAAAGATTATGGCTATCTTGAAGAAACCCGAACCGAAGAAACGTGCATGTCAGTGCCCGCCCCCTGTCACGGGGGGGATATCGGGACTTATGGGTGCGGCCCGCACATTGGCGCCGACCCCCGAAGAGAGCGCGATGCGCTGCGAGATGAACCGCCTTCAAGTGGAGATGATGAAGGCCGATCTGCGCCTCCACGATGCGCGGGCCGATATGGCGGAGTTTGCCGCGGCCCGCGCACATGCCGAGCTTAAGGACTATCTGGCGCAGCGTGCGAAACTCGCCAAAAAGTAACAGTAAACTTTCCGCCCCGGGCGGTCTAACCAAACGGCAAACCAAGAAACAAGGAACAACGAATGAACGATCAAGAACAAGACATCTTCGGCGAAGTCGCCGAAACGGAAGCCCCGAAAACGCAGAATGACCCCACCAAACAGCTTTATCTGCTGCCGGAGGACACGGCGGAGTGGTTCATTGCTAAACAGGTGTTCGATAAGCCCAAGGATGTGAAGGACTGCACCGCTTCGGTGGTGGTGCGCTTCCTCTCCTGGCAGATCGCGCCGGAGAATCAGGCCGTCTACATGGGTTCCGGCGTCTCTACGCCCGGAACTCTGCGCAACCAACTGATTGTGCGGTATCATCCGATCCCCGACGGGTTCGGCGACGGCGCATTGTCGGGGCGCGTGCCCTGCAAATTGCAGTTCGGCGAGAGCTGCAAGGCGTGTGAAGAGCGGGCCAAAGCAGATAAGCGCTTCCCCCGCGACAGCCAGCCCGCTGATTACTTCAAACGGGTGATCGCGCCCTTCAAGGCGAAGGACAAGACCGTGATGCTGGGCAACGTCTACACGCCCGGCGACGGTGGGGAGTGGGTGACGGACGGGAAGATTTACGTCTTCGAGTTCGCCAACTACGTCAAGAACGGGCGCACGCTCATGACGATCATCAACGACCGCGCCAACGACGCGGACAAGCGCCTGCGCATCGACAAGAAGACCTACGCGGGCTACGTCTCGCCCGTCGCGATCAAACTCACCTACTCCTGGCCTACCAAAAACGGGAAACCGGAGTACGGGCAATATTCGACGTGGACGGTGACGGATGCCACCCCCTACCCCGTCGAGGCTGGCGGGCCGGACGTCAGCAAGTTCAGCAAGGAGTGGGCGAAGGATGTCGCGCAGCACGACCCCGCCGCGTGGATCAACCGCAACGCCTTCCCCAAGGTGGTGTGGTCCGAAGTCGGTAAGTGGGCCTACGATGTGTTCACCGGCAAGGCTTCCGTGGCCCCCAAGGTCGATCTGGACACAGCGGACTTCGGCGAGCTGCTGGAGATCGTCGGCAATCACCCCGACAAGTTCGCCGATCTGGACGTGGGCCAGTTCAGCTACGACATGGTTGAGGCGCTGCGCGAGATCGTGAAGGGGGTGCTACATGGCTAAGGGAACGCTTGTGTTCGAGTTTGAATCAGCGCTCGATCTGGAGAACCAGATGCGGGCGTATCTGCGGCTGCCGCAACTCAAGGAGGTCACGCTGGGGGAGGCCGAACAGGGTCCCGACACGGCGCGTGGGGCACTTGGGGCGCTGGGAGAGGGTATGACTTTCGCTGTGTCATCAGAGGGGCTTCCTCGCAGCTACAAGCCGGAGCACCATCTAATCACGCGACCCACGGTGGTTGGCGGAATGGTCGTCCCCGAAGAGCCCGTAGTAACAACGGCGGAGCCTGTTAAAGAGGAGTTGAAGGCCGGGGCAGAAACGACACCTGCCCCCGAGCAGAACGTCCCCGTCCCCACCCTGACGCTGGAGATGCTGGCGGACGCTCCCTACCGGGACTTGCTGGTCTTCTGCGAGCATAACCCCGCCGTGGGTGTGGACGTAAGCAAGTGCCAAGCCGCGTTCTTCCGCAAGCTGGTCGAGATGAAGATCAAGGCTTTTCTGGAAACGAAGTGATATGCCACGCGCTCCTACGGGCGAGCGCGGCGCGGCCACCAGACCGCGAGTATGGGGTAAGCGGAAACCGCTCTCTCCGCCCCATGCTGAAGTGTGAGAGAGGTGCTACGCACGGGAAAGGGCCGTGTCTCTGAACGTCGGGGGCTAATCTAGACGTGACAGCCGGAGAGACGGCATCAATCTTTATGGAGAACTATCATGTTCGATTCAGGAATCACCACTCTCAATCTCGCCATCAGCGACAATCCGGACACCTTCGCGGGGCCGGGCAACACCGTCAGCTACATCGGGGCGAGCAACGTCGGCAAGACCGTGCTGGCGCTGACCACCATGGCGGCGAGTTTCTACCGCTACGGTCACAAGCCCCTCTACTACGCTCTGGAGCCGAATCTGATGATCGACATTGAACGGCTCTACGGCAAGAAGTTCGCCAAGGCGCTGGAGGTCGTGGTCGATCTCAACATGACGCTGGAGCAGTGGCAGGCGGATGTCCGCGCCCGGTTCAAGGCGGCAAAGAAGTCGATGGTCGTCACGCTCGACTCCACCGACGCCCTCAAGTGCGCTGCCGACATCGCCGCCCTCGACGGGAAGTCGCTGTCCAAGAAGTCGAAGACCGATACCCCCGAGGGCGGGGAGAAGAAGGAGGCCAAGGCCCAGCGGGCGGCGGCTGCGGCGGCGTGGTCGAAATGCCTCTCCGAAGTCACCAAGGCGGTCGGCGTGAACAAGGGGCTGCTTATCTTGACCTCGCAAGTGCGTACCAATCCCGGCGTGATGTTCGGCTCGCCCTTCTATCGCTCTTGCGGCGCGGCTCTGGACTATTTCAGCGAGATCCGCGTGTGGATGTGGCCCTCCACCAAAGAGAGGGTTGACGACGTGGAGGTGGGGGGCTGGACGAAGATCGAGGTGAAGCGCAATAAGGTGACGGGCGCCCCCCGGACGATCTACGCGCCCATTTATCCCGCCTATGGCATCGATGACACCCGCGCCATGCTTCATTTTCTTGCCGATACCGGGAGCGGGGCGGAGTGGGCGAACAAAACGGGAATGGCGAAGATCACGGTCGGCGGGGAGATCGTGGATGGGAAGCGTGTCGGCGGGCAGACCATGACTCTCGCCGAAATGGCCGCGCACTTCGAGGGTGAGGACACCAAGGGCGTGCTCAAGAAGATGGTCACGGATGCCTGGGCGGCGCGTGAGGCGCGGCTGACTCAGGAAGTGCTTTGCAATAGAAAGCCGAGGTTCTCGCTATGAAACTGCCGACGGATACCGAAATGCTGGATTGGCTGTCGGCAGGAAACGGCGTCAGTTTTAAGCCTCATTATCAGTCGATGTTGTCTGAGCGTACCGAGGAAGAGCAGAAGACTGGTGGATATAACGGACGCATTGACTTTTTCAGCGAGGAGTCACAACATCTGACGAATGTACCTTCGTTGCGTGTGGCGATTGCAACCGCGATGCTGATGGACGCGGAGAGGAAAACAGAAAAGATTGGCAACTTTTTCGCCAGAAATTACGCGAAGATGTTAAAACATACCGGGCACGGTATCCCGAAGGATTTGTGGCAATATTCCCCGATTGACTGGTCTAAGACCGTTTACGCGCGGGGAGCTTATACGGAGTTTGCGGAACACATGCGCCGTACATTCGAGAAGGTGTTTGGCATCTACCACACCAAGAAGGGAGACTAAGTGTGCAACTCGACCCTAAACTTCTCGCCCTCCCCGACTTCACGGTCGAAGAGATCCAGCGTTGTATCGACGTTACCGAGCCCGGGATGTTTGAAACGGGTCTCATTGTCGATGCAAATAATTTGTGCTATCGGCTTGCCTTTGCCGCCTCCAAAGACTGCGCGGATGCCAAGGACATGCTGGCCGTGTTCGTGGACAGGATCAAGACCGTGGTCAAGGACATCAACGCCGATGTGGTGGTCTGCTGCATTGACAGCGGTGTCTCTCTGCGCCGCTCGATGCTGGGGGCGACCAAGAAGCCCGACAAGACGCCCGAGCAGCAGGCGGTTATCGACATGGCGCGGTGGGCTCTGCGGCTTCTGCGCGGTACACCCCCTCCACAATACAACTGGCTCAATCCCCGATGGCAGGACGGTTACGAGGCTGACGATCTCTGCGCGGCGTGGGCGGTGTCGGGGCACTTCGTTCATAGCGTGCTCTACTCCACCGACAGCGACCTCTACCAAGTCACCAACGGCTCCGGCATCGTGCAGCTCTCGCCGGCGAGTGGAATATTCGCCAAGTCGGACGTGCCCCCCGCTCTGGTGCCGGGGGTGAAGGCGCTCATGGGCGACGGCTCCGACAACGTGGTCGGGATCAAGGGTGTCGGCCCCGTGACGGCGCTCAAAATCATGACGGGGGAGAAGACCATCGACCTCGACAGAGAGACCGAGCGCCGGGTGCGCAACAACGTCTGTCTCACGGCTCTTCCTTTTCCGGGTTCGTACCAGATTCTTCAGGGCGCCCCGCTGGTGAGCGTGGCGAACGGGATGGAGGAAGAGATGGACGATGTGAACGAAGAAGATTCAGAACCTCTACCGTTCTAAGGTGAATCATGAAATCTACAACCCGACTCTTTCCTCTCACCCCACATGAAGAGGGGCTCGCGACCAAGTTCGGGAGTCTTGACAACTGGTATAACCTAACACGATGGAGAGACTTGTGCCTGTTTCCGACTCTCATCTCTCGTATTAGAGAAACACGGGCGTTACCGCTATCAGAACTTACAGACACTGTGGTGACGAAAATGGCGATTGCGGCATTCGCTGTGACTTACAAACCGCTTAACACGCCACCTTCCCCACGCATGAATGAGCTGCTTCAATCGTGGCTTGATTATGCCCTCCTGCATCGGGCAGAGTTGAGCGCGGAGTGGGTGCGACATATATTACCAATTAAATGAGCGCGTTATGATTTACGACACCAAGAAAAGACGTTTCATCTTTCAGAACAAGGCCGAAGTCTCCCCTTCCGCCATTCTGTTCTATGATCTACCGCACCTGCTCTCTCCGGGCGAGGACATCTGCCCGGAGGTGACGCTGCTGGCGGAGAAGCTGCCGCAGGTGGAAGCGTTCGCTGCGATTAACGGGGAGCAACATCTGATCGGGTCGCTGCGGCACCAAGTCGAGGCGATAGGGTGGATAGCGTGCCGCAGGGGAACGGGAATAATCGCTTACGGCATGGGGCTGGGCAAGACGTTCATTGCAATCCGGTTGTGCGCGGCTATCTCCCGGCGCAAGGTGCTGATCGTCTGCCCGCCGCATCTGAAGCACAACTGGCGCAATGAGATCGGCCTGTGGCAGCCGTGCGATTCCGCCCACATCTGCGAGGGACGCGTTTCGGCGATGTCCATCGGAGATCGCTTCACGATTATCAACCGGGACATCCTCGCCGACAACCTCCCCGCCCTTCTCAAACAAGAATTCGATCAGATCGTGGTGGACGAGTGCCACAAGGTCGGGGGATGGGGCACGGGGGCGTACAAGGCGCTGGACACGCTCTGCAAGGACGTGCGCGACCGCTCTGGCGGCATCCTGCTCATGACCGGCACCCTGTTCAAGAACAGCCCCATGGACGCCCACACGGCCCTGCATCTGCTCGACCCGAAGATACCCGGCCCGCGCGAGGCGTTCCAGATCCGCTTCGATCCCATCGGGAAGAAGCGCGAGGAAGTCAAGGGGCTGATGATGCGCAAGCGGGCCCCCCGGTGGCTCATCGGGAAGAAGTGGGCGGAGATCAAGAAGCTGGAGAAGGAGCGCGGCAAGAACGGGGATGTGGAAGGGCTGCGCTGGCTCCTCGCCCAGTACGCCATCCGCAAGTCCTACCATGACGTGTTCCCGGATGACGGCAAGACGCGGGAGACGAAATTCGTCTCAGTGGACATCGAGCTTACCGATGCGCAGAAGCGCATCCTTGCCAACAAGGGCGTGGACGACGACGGCGTGGTCAAGGGCGAGCTGGCGACCGTGCTGCGCGTAGTGGCGGAGCGCAAGGCCCCCTTTGTCGCCGACCATGCGGAGGCGTGGCTAGAGGAGAACGAGGACAAGAAGCTCATCATCGGCACCCACCACATCGAGGCCCGAAAGATCATCGTGAAGGCTCTGGAGCGGTTTGGTGTCGTGGAGATCGCCGGCACTCCCGCCCAAAAGGCCAAGGCCGAGACTGCCTTTCGCGAAGACCCCACAAAGCGCGTTTGCATTGTGAACATCGAGGCGGGCGGCACCGGCCTGAACCTCGTCAACGCTTCTGACATGATTCTCTCCGAGGTGCCCTGGACTTCCGCCTCGCTGGATCAGTTCAAGGCGAGGATGGATCGTATAGGACAGGAGGCGGACAAGTTGACGTATACCATTTTCATCGCGGCCGACACGCCCGAGGGGGCGAAGTTCGGAACCCTGAAGAAGAAAGCACCCCTAAATACGAGGTATCTTGGGGAAAGGTGAGACAGAAGTGCGGTTTTTTATGGCAGTATATAGGAGAGCGAAGCATGAGAGGTGTTGTAACCAGACAGATGGCGATGCGATTGGGGCCGGCGCTGCAGTTGGGCGATGTCGCGACCCGCTTCGAACAGCCTTTGCGCAAATGTGAATGTGCCGCATCTAACCATCGGTGGCGTACGCAAAAATACGAGCGGATATGTATGCGATGCGGAAAGCGTGAAGGCTGTGACCCGGTTACAAAAACATGGCACGCATAGACGCCCTTCCAAAGGACCGTTAGAATGAAACTTACCCTATCCAATTTTCAGATCCACCAAAAGCCGACAACGCTTGATATCCCCGAGGGCGAGATCACCTACGTCGAGGGCGACAGCGACACGGGCAAGTCCTCCCGGCTGCGGGCGATGCGCTGGCTCTGCGAGAACAAGCCCGACGGGGGCAGCTTCGTCACGTTCAAACAGCCGCGGGGCACCAATTCACTGGTACGGCTGGAAGAGGACGGCCACATCATCGAGCGGGAGCGGGGCAAAAGTAAAAATCTTTATCGCATGGACGGAGAAACCTTCGAGGCGTTCGGGCGCAGCGTGCCCGAGCCCATCGCCAAGTTCCTTGCCCTCTCCCCCTACGCCTTTCAGCTTCAGGGCGAGGTGCCCTTCCTGATCGGGGCGAGCCCCACGGACGCCGCGAAGATTCTTTCCGACGCCTGCGGCCTCGGGGTGATCGACACCGCCGTCCAGTTCGTGCGCTCCAAGAAAGCCGCGGCCGAGGCGGAGATCCGCAAGTCGGAGATACTGCTGGAATCGGCGCAGGCCCGGCTGGCGGCCGCGACCGAGCAGTTGCCTCTGGCCGACGCGCTGGAAGCGGCGGCGAAGGCGGGGGATGATGTGGAGGAGCTTACGAGAAACGTGGGGCTGCTTTCTGACGCGCTCGACGATGAGCCCAAGGGAGAGGTGGTCGATGTCGAAGCCGTACGTACCGTAGCGGACACGGCCCACGCCTGCGAGGGCGAGCGCGGTACCCTGACCACGATGACCATGCGCCTGTGCGGGGCAATCCGAAACGAACCGACCGGGACGGTGTTCGATGTGGCAGGTTCGGTGAAGGTGGCTGACATCGCACGCGCCCGCTGGTCTGAGCTTGAGGGGCTGCATTCGCATGCCGTAGCCCTGAACCGCGCGATTCAGACCGAGCCTACAGGCACGCTCTTGGATGTGTCCGCCGCAAGGGCTGCGTCCATCCGCGCCCAGGCTCTTGACACCGAGCGTCGGGTGATCGGAGAATTGGCGAACACCCGCATGCGCCCCGCCTTGTGTAGCGAGCCCTACGGTGAGGTGCGGGATGTGTCGGCTGTCACTCCTGTTACCCGCCGCGCCCTTGCCGCGCTGGACGAAGCCGCCATGCTCGACAAGATGGCGCGGACGATGCGGGCGGCTCTGCAGAACGAGCCGCAAGGGGTTTTGATGGATACGAGTGAGTTACAGAAACAACGGGCGCAGATCAAAATCTGCCCCACATGCAAGAGGGAGCTATAAAATGCCGATGACATTGGCACAGATCGATGCGAAGCTGAAAGAGGTTGAGACCCACAACGCCACTCTCACCACGCGCAAGCAGATGTGGGCGGAGGGGATCAAAAAAGAGTTCGGCGTGGAGACCTCCGCCGAGCTGAAGGCCATGCTGGCCGATGTGGAGGGGCAGCTTGTCGAGAAGAACAAGGAGTATGATGCTGCCGTGGCCGAGGCGGAGCGCCTTCTGAAAGCCGCAGGTGTGACATGCTAATCATAAGCGACCTGCATTACAGGTGCGACACCCCAGCTTGGCGTAAGGAGAGCGACTACGCCAAGCAGGTGCTGCGCCCCCAGTTGGCGAGCCTGCTGGACACGGGGGAGCCCGTCATCGTGGCGG
>Ga0116149_1006139_pt1 | contig 10929 bp, 8 predicted proteins | sample AD_UKC057_MetaG_FD_89787 | JGI IMG/M metagenome (GOLD analysis project Ga0116149, IMG submission 89787) | Active sludge microbial communities of municipal wastewater-treating anaerobic digesters from USA - AD_UKC057_MetaG | ecosystem: Engineered > Bioreactor > Anaerobic > Digestate | place: USA...
AAACACCTGGCGCAACCGGCCAGGAACCTTCCCTGATCAGGGGGCTCCTCCGTCATCGGACCACAGCCACAACCAGGACAGCTCAAGCATGCTCGCAAACCGATTCCAGCCGCAAGCTCTATTACAACAGGCTTCCGACGGGCTATGGACCGAAATCATTCACGTCACTGAAATCAATCCGCCTCCGCAGCATCGTCGCCTGGCTCGGCAATCGCCTCTTCGATTTCGAAGCGCTGAAAAAAAGAGCCTTCGACGCCTCCACGCTGCAAAAAGGAGACCGCGTGGTGGTCTTTTGCTGCGGCACCGGCTATGATTTCCGCTACATCAGGGAGCGGATTGGACCGGAGGGGTACATCCTCGGCGTCGACGCCTCGGCAGCAATGCTGGCGGCGGCACAGGAGAGAATCCGTCGCGCCCAATGGGACAACGTCGACATCGTCCGTGCCGACGTCACCCGTTTTGGCCGCAAGCAGGAGGGGCGTTTTGACGCCGGTGTGTGCACACTGGGTTTCTCCATCATCCCCGCCTACCGGAAGGCCTGCGATAGTCTGCTCTCGCAGGTCAAGAACGGGGGGGAGATCATCGTCAGTGATGTGCAGCTCACCAGTGGCTGGCGTGCACTCATCAACCCGCTGGTCGTCTTCTGGTCCAGAGAGTACGGCGGCTCCTTCGCAGGTAACCGCAACACCAGGCGTCTCTTCAAGCAGCTCGAACAGGAGCTGTCGGCTGTACGCAAGCAGGAGTTCTTCCTTGGCTCCTACTGCTACTGCATTGGCAGAAAATAGATCGCGGATTTTCTCCAGCCGCAACGCGGATCTCCACCCGGCGGCGTCAGCCTCTCATCCGACGGAGCTACAATGGCGCTCTCAAAGGAATCGATAAAAAAGATCTATACCCGGACCCTGGCCGTCCACTATGACCAAAAGATCGCCGCCTCTTTCGAAATGTGGCGCGCCGCTGCGGTCGGAGCCTCCAGGCTCGGACGGGGCAACCGCGTCATCGTCTTCTGCTGTGGAACGGGGCACGATTTCCCGCACCTCATCGACAAGATCGGTGAAGAGGGAGAGATCGTGGGCATGGACTTTTCCCCGCAGATGCTGGCAGGAGCCCGGGCCAGGATCGATCAGCAGGGATGGCGGAACATTCGACTGGTCGAAGCGGACGCCACCCTTTTCGCCAACACAGGGAACGACCTGTTCGATGCCGGCCTCTGCACCCTGGGCATTTCCATCATTCCGGAGTACCGGCAGGCCTACGACAATCTCTGCTCCTTCGTCAGACCGGGCGGTGAAATCATTATCGGTGACCTGCAGCTCGCACACGGCTGGCGCTCCATATTCAATCCCCTGATCATCCGCCTCGCCAGGGAGTACGGCGGCTCGTTCCGGGGACATCGCAACAGCAGCAGGCTCTTCGCCGCCATGCAGGAGGAGCTCTCCGACATCAGAAGCGGGGAGTTCTATCACAGATCCTACAAATATGTGGTCGGGAAAAAATAATCGACGGCATAGTGACCCTATTACCAGCGGAGGCAGACAGAAAATGCCCGACACCCCATTGAACAGCGCACAGCTCTGGCGGCTCTGGCGGGAGGAAAGCACCTCCCGGTCCTCCAGCACAGCCATCACGGCCCCGCAAGGCGACATGAGCTTTGAGGCTCTCTTCGCAACTGCCGCAGATCTGGCCGGCAAGCTGGAAGAGGCGGGAATCGAGGAAAATCGCGTCGTCGGCCTGGTCATGCCCAACTCTCTGGCCTTTGTGCCCGCCTTTCTGGCCCTGCTCAAGCTTTCCCTCCCGGTCGCCCTGGTTTCGCCCAAATACCGCGCCAGCGAGATCGAAGCCATCGCCGCCGCCCTGCGGCCGCAATGCTTTCTCACCACCCCTCCGCTGGCGGCCGTGCTCGAGGAAGCGATGGGGATCAAAAGGCGTACCGCTCTGGCCCTGAGCGAACCGGCCGGTGAGGCCGAGCTTCTCTTCCCGGCCTCACCCTCCGCGCCGGCGCCCGCTGCAGGAGGAGAGCGGCCCGCCCTGATCAAATTCACCTCGGGATCGACAGGCACTCCGAAGGGAATCGCCCTGACCGCGGCCAACATACTCGCCGAAGCCCGCAACGTCACCTCCACCCTCGCCGTCAACGCCGGCGACCACATCCTCGCCCCGGTGCCGGTCTTTCACTCCTATGGATTCGATCTGGGGGTGCTCTCCACGCTCATGACCGGGGCGCACCTGATCCTGCAGGAAGGCCTCGTGCCCCGAAAAATGATCGTAGAACTCGCCGGCGGCGGCGCCACCATCTTTCTCGGCGTGCCCAGCATCTATCGCATCTTTGTCGATACACCGATCTCGCCGGCTCCGGATCTCTCCCATTTACGCTACCTGCTCTCCTGCACCGCTCCCCTGCCCGCCGAACTGATCACTGCCTTTTATGACAAGTTCCGGGCCCCCATCTGCCAGCATTACGGCTCCTCGGAGACCGGCGCCGTCACCAATCATATCCCCGGCCAGGTCCTCGCCAGACCCGACTCCGTCGGAAGAGCCCTGCATAACGTGCAGATCACTATCGCCGATGAAGGGGGGCATGCGCTGCCCTCAGGCAGCGTGGGCGAGGTGGTCGTGACCAGCGCTGTGGTCTCGCCAGGCTATATCATGGGCAATCCGCCCGGCGCGTCCCGCTTCTCGGCGGGAGTGTATAAAACCGGCGACCTCGGCCTGCTCGATGAGGAAGGATTTCTCTTCCTGCACGGACGCAAGGACGACGTCATCAATGTGGGAGGGATGAAGGTTTCCCCCTTCGAGGTGGTCCAGGTGCTCGAAAGATGCCCCGCCGTGCGCGAGGCGGCGGTCATCGGCGTGAAAGATGTCGCGGGCGAAGAGATGGTCTGCGCTCTGGTCACCCTCAAGGAAGCTGCGACTGAATCCGAAATTCTCGCCTTCTGCCGTGGTCAGCTCTCCGACTACAAGATTCCACGCCGCATCGAGATCCGCACGGAGATGCCGCGCGGCCCTTCAGGCAAAATTAAAATAACAGCAGAGGACTTTAGCTTGTGAATAAAAGTCAGATCGAAAAAGAGATCATCGAGATCCTGCGCAGACGTGCCCTGCACGGCAGCAGCCGCGAGATCAGCCTCACCACCCCCCTGGGGGAGCAAGGACTGGGGCTTGATTCCCTCGCACTCATCGAATTCGTCACCTCCCTGGAGAACCACTTTCAGACTGTGATCCCGGAGGAGATCTGGACGGCGGGCAGCAAGCTCACCCTGCAGCACTTTGCCGACCTGATCAGCATGGCAGCGCCCGCACCCTCCACCGCTGCAGAGGCGCTCCCCCCGACGTTGCGGCCCCCCGTCGCCACGCCCCGCGATGAAGCCCGGCCGGCTGAGGAGCCGGGGCGGCCCCGCAGCCGGAGCGACTGGCGCCGGAAAGCCCCCTTTTCCTATCTCTACAAGCTCAGCAAGTTTCTCTACGAGCGCGAAAGCTACATGATCCTAGAGCGCGATCTCCGCGACTACCAGGTTCCCGCCCCCAACTCGCCGCTGCATCCCCTTCTGCGTCAGGCCACCCGCGAGGATGAAGATGCGCTTGAACGCTTCTGGCTCTCATTCAGGTACTACACCCTCGCCCGGGAGGAGATGAACAGAGCCCTCTTTCGCAAGCGGCTCGATTCGGGCTATACCTGCCTGACGGCATGGCTGGGGGATGAGGTCATCGGCATCGACTGGCTCCTGACCAGGAGCTACCGCTGCCCGCACACGGGCCTCGAACTCGCCTGGCCGCCGGAGGCCATCTATGCGGGCGAGCTTTACGAACACAAACAGCAACAGGGCAAGGGGGTCGGCCTTGCGCTGCTCGCCTTTTCTCTTGCCGAATCCCAAAAAAATGGCTATCTTCGTCAGGTCACCCTGGTCACAGCGAAAAATATCAAGATGCTCGGCGCCGCCATGCAGCTCTTCGGCTTTGTCAAAACCGGCGAGATCCATACGACCCGTCTCTTCCGGCAGCCCATCTCTTCCTGGCGGGTCCGTACGGAAGCGGGTCGCGGCGGAAAACTGGTCCTGTAGAGCGCGCGGCTTAGCGGCCGGCGTAAGCTGCCGGAAGGCGGACGATCCTGAGCACAAGGCAGAGGGTGCCGGAGAGGAGACCAGCTATGCCCGGGCCGCTCTATTTTTATCGTCGCGGCAGCGATCAGAAGGAAGAGGAGATCATTCTCGGCGGGGGATTGATGCGGTGGGCCTATCAGAGCAGAGCCGGCAAAGCGCTGACCGGTTTTCTCTTCAACCGCCGCTGGCCGAGCCGCCTGGCCGGATGGTACGCCGATTCGCGCTGGTCGCGGCGGCAGATCGCCCCCGTCATCCGCAATCTCGGCATTGATACCGGCGAACTCGACACTCCCGTCGAGAGCTATGCCACCTTCAACGCCTTTTTCACCCGCCGCCTCAAGGCCGGGGCGAGACCCTTTGCACTAGAGCCCGCGGAGGTCGCTTCCCCGGCGGACGGCCGCGTGCTGGTCTACCCGCAACTCCAGCAAACCACGCTTCTCCCCATCAAAGGTAAATCCTTCACCGTCGATGCCCTGCTGGGGATGCCGGCGGCCGGCTATGCCGGCGGCAGTCTGGCGGTCGTCCGCCTCTGCCCGGCCGATTATCACCGCTTTCACTTCCCCTGTGACGCCCGGGTCATTGCACAGCGCCACATCCCCGGCCGCTACCACTCCGTTAACACCCTGGTTGTGGCGATGGGCGTAGATGTTTTTAGCGAAAATGAACGGCAGGTCACCTTGCTGGAAAACGAACAGCTGGGGGAATTCGCCCTGGTCGAGGTCGGCGCTTTCGGTGTCGGCAGCATCGTCCAGACCTTCACCGGCGCTGAGGTGCGCAAGGGGGAGGAGAAGGGCTATTTTCAATACGGGGGATCGACCATCGTGCTGCTCTTCCGGCGGGAGCGGGTGGAATTCTGCCCGGATCTGGTCGCCCACAGCGCCGAAGGGATTGAAACCTTTCTCAGGGCGGGAGAGCTGCTGGCGAAGATGACCTCCGCCTGAACCGTCCCGCAGCCGTTCTCCGCCGGTTGCGCATGGGCCCCCTCCCCGCAGAAACCCGGCTGGATAAAAAATTCTTCTTGCAATTCCCGGTGAATAAGAATACTTTTTAATGTCTCGCTGTTACTATGGTCAAGGCGAACCGGAAGGGCTGTGCCCTGCATGGAAAGAGGATCTGTAATGTACGATGCCATATTGTTCGATCTGGATGGAACCCTGCTGGGACTGGATAACGACCACTTTGTCAACATCTACTTCAAGGCCCTGGGGCAAAAACTCTCGCCCTGGTATCCGGATGGCGAGATCATCCCCCTCATCGTCCAGGCCACCGAGGCGATGATCAAGGCGAAGGGGGACCGGGGTCTTTTATGCGATGTCTTCCGCGACGCCTACGATCGCCAGAGCGCAGTCCCCTTCGCCGAACTCGAAGCGGTCTATGATGAATTCTACCGCGTCGAATTCGACCAGGTGCGCACCATTTCCAGACCTCTGCCCCTGGCGCGGGAGGTCCTCGAGCAGGCGGCGGCGATCACGCCCCGCATCGCCCTGGCCACGATCCCCATCTTCCCGCGCGTCGCGATCGACGCCCGGCTGAACTGGGGCAATCTGCAGGACTTTCCCTTCACGCTGATCACCAGCTTTGAAAACATGCATACCAGCAAACCCAATCCGACCTACTTTCTCGAGGTCGCCCACCGCCTCAATGTGCCCCCCTCAAGCTGCCTGATGGTGGGCAATGACTATCGCGACGACATGGCCGCCACCGCTGCAGGCATGGAAACCTTTATGGTCCTGGACTATGCCCTCAATTCCCAGCACGCGCGGCATACACCCACCTACACCGGTTCGCTCGCCGATCTCCATGAATTCCTGCTCCAGATCAGGAACAGTTGAATCCTTTTGCGCTCGAAAACATCCAATTCTACTGAAAGGCGCATCCGCCGCTAAATTTTTGCATCCCTATTCATAAGGAGTCACCATGGCAACGACCACCATGTCCATCGATAATTTCCAGAACACCATCGAAACCAATCCGATCGTCCTGATCGATTTCTGGGCCGGCTGGTGCGGCCCCTGCAAGATGTTCGGCCCGATCTTCGAAAAGGCCTCCGAAAAACATACCGATATCACCTTCGCCAAGGTCGACACCGAAGCCCAGGGCGACCTCGCCTCGCTTTTCGGCATCCAGTCCATCCCCACCCTGGCCATTTTCAGGGACGGCATCCTCCTCTACCGCGAAGCCGGGGCCCTGCCCGAGGCTGGCCTGGAAGAGCTGATCGGCCAGGTGCGCAAGCTCGATATGGACAAGGTGCGCGCCGATATCGAAAAGCAGAAAGCCGAAGAAGCGGTCGAAGACCACAACTGCGAAGGCTGCGCCGGCTGCGGCCACTGATCAACCCCCTGATCTCCCTCGTCTGAGAAGGGCGGGCCAACGGCGGCCCGCCCTTTTGTTTCTGTAATAATGTGATCGATAGCACGATTTTTGCAACATTTTCGCCGCCATACCACCCGTCAACAGAGCTCTTGCCGATCCCGTCACCCGCATCACCAGCGAGGCAGCCATGAGAAAAATGTTTCTATCTATTTGTATCTTTTTGGCTTATCATCAGGCATTTCCCGCCGCCATCCTGCAGGTCACCAACCCCAATGTACCGCTCTATCAGTTCGTCACCCTCTCGCTGGATGCAGGCCGAGATGTTCCTAACCCATTTATCAGCATAAATTTATCAGCAGAGATAAGCGCGCCGGACGGCCGCATCTTTGCAGCCGAGGGCTTTTACAACGGCGGCCGCAGCTGGCTGCTCCGCTTCATGCCCGACCGGACCGGCACCTGGAGCTTTTCCTGGCAGTTCGGCGGCGAATCGGGATCGGGTTCGTTCACTTGTGTATCAAAACAGAACAGCAAACTGCACGGCCACATCCGCATCGATCCGGACCACCCGCACAAACTTCGCTTCGAGGACGGCACCCCCCTCCACTGGATCGGAGGCAAATATATCGATTTTGACGATCCCTTTTACAGAACTTCGGAACACGCCAGCGTCCCCGAACGCATGCCCAAATCCGAATACCTCCCCCTGGTCCACACCTATCTGCAGAACATCGCAGACAAGGGGCTCAACGGCGTAGTCCTCAAGCTGCGCGTCCTGCCCCTCAACTATGACCTCCAGAGCATGGACCTCGACTTTTTCGCCAGCGCCGACCAGATCATGCAGTGGGCCATGGAGCTCGGCATCAACGTCCAGCTCAACTTTTTCGATACCTGGGGCAAACGCAAGCAGGGCGCTGATATCACTATCAGTAATCCCGATCCCGCCGATCTGCTCCTGGAGCCGCACAACGCCTCCACCTACGTGGCGGAGACCCGCTTTTTCATCCGTTACGCCATTGCGCGCTACGCCGCCTACCCCAATCTGCTCTGGGAACTCTGGAACGAGGCCGAGCGCATGGGCGCTTCCGCCCTGGCCGCCTCCACTCTCTACGCAACCTACTTTGAAGAGTACGACCCCTACGGCATCCCCATCAGCGCCTCGGAGATTCACACCGCCGCCTACCCCCTGCAGATCACCTCTTTTCACGCCGGCTTCAAGTGCGCTCCCTCCGAATGGAACTGGACCCACGCGCGCACCGACGACCCCACGCTTTACAAGAAATGGGTGAACTATGGTCAGTACGGCTATGACTACGGCCGGCCCATTCTCTGGAACGAGCTCTACCCCTATGACGGCGTCGATGACGGCGGCCAGTATGCCACCAATACCGCCGCCCACGACTGGTTCCGCGCCACCTTCTGGGGCAACCTGACCGCCGGCTGCATCGGCACCAGCGAGTTCTGCTGGGCCCCCATCAACACAGTGCCCAACCAGGTGACCGAGTATCACAGCCATTTCGCCACCTTCCTCTCCTATCTCAAGGATTTCAACGCCCTGGATCCGGCCGACAGCGAGGTTGAATGCACGGCCGGCACGGCGACGATGTGCCGGAAACAGGGCAAGGAGTACGTCATCTACCACTTCACCCAGGGCCGGGGCAGCCAGACCACCCTGAACGTCAAGCTCCCGGCGGGATATTACTATTACCAGTTCTATGACCCAAAAAGCGGCGAGACCGCGAGCACCCGCAGCATCGTGAGCAGAAGCACCCCGGGCTGGCAATCCTTCGCCACCCCGGTATTCAACCAGGATATTGTCCTCTATCTCATCGAGAGCACCTACTACGGAGTGGTGACGCCGGTGGAGCTCGCCAGTTTCTCCGGCGCGCGCACAGCGGGCGGGGTGCGGATCGACTGGAGCACGGCCTCGGAGACCAATAACTACGGTTTCGAGATCGCCCGCGCCCGCAGCGAAGAGAGCCCCTTCGAAACCGCCGTCTTTATCTCCGGACACGGTACGACCGCCGCCGCCCACCATTACAGCTGGTTCGACGCCGAGGCGGGCGAGGGCACTCTCTGGTATCAGCTCACCCAGATCGATGCCGACGGCCTCCGCCACGCCTGGCCCGCCCTGCGTCTCGCTGCTGTCGCTCCGGCCGCTCCGGTGATCTCGACCTACCCCAATCCCGGCCGCGGCATGGTGCGCCTGCGCTTTCATCTCGGCCAGCCGGACCGTGTGCGCCTGACCATCTACAACACCCTGCAGCAGACCGTCCACCAGAGCGCCTGGCACACCCGTGCGGCGGGGGCGCAGGAACTGATCTGGGACGGCCGCAATCACGCCGGCCAACTGGTCGCCACCGGCCTCTACTTCTACCGGCTGGAGATGGAGCATTTGTCAGCAGAGAGCGTGAAAATGGTTGGACGTTTCGTATATACGCCGTAAATTGAATGGTACCTACTGGTCGATCCCTAATAATCGAGGTCACGCCATGAATCAGCCCGGCTGGAGCGCCACAGAGAATTACGCCTATCCTCTCCTGATCAAGAATCTGCTCTTCGCGCCCGCTGTTTACAATCCCCGGCAGGAGATCGTCTACCGGGGCGAGCAGCGCTTCACCTATGAGCAGTTCCGAGAAAGGGTCCGCCGCCTGGCCGGCGCTCTGGTCAAAATGGGGATCAAGCAGGGCGATACGGTGGCGGTGATGGACTGGGACAGCCCGCGCTACCTGGAGTGCTTTTACGCCGTACCCATGATCGGCGCCGTGCTGCATACGATCAACATCCGCCTCTCTCCCGAACAGATGATCTATACCTTCAGCCATGCGGAAGACAGCGCCCTTTTCATCAATGCCGAATTTCTCCCCCTCCTCGATCATATCAAGGGGCGCATCGATACCATCAAACATTTTATACTGCTCAATGACAGCGGTGCTCCTCCCGATCACCCCTTCAAGTTCACCAATGAATATGAAAAAATGCTCGCAGAGGCCGAACCCCTGCAGGAATTCCCCGATTTCGACGAGAATCTCCGGGCGACCACCTTTTATACCACCGGCACGACCGGCCTGCCCAAAGGGGTCTTTTTCTCCCACCGCCAGCTCGTCCTCCATACCCTGAGCGGGCTGGTCTCCCTCGCCTCCAGCCGGGCCCAAGGCTCCTTCCATCGCGATGACGTCTACATGCCCCTGACGCCGATGTTCCATGTGCACGCCTGGGGCATCCCCTACATGGCGACCATGCTCGGCGTCAAACAGGTCTACCCCGGCAAGTACGCCCCCGACACCATTCTCAGGCTGATCGACCAGGAAAAGGTGACCTACTCGCACTGCGTGCCGACTATCATGCACATGATCCTCAAGCATCCCAGCAGTGAAAACGTCGATCTCTCCAGGTGGAAGGTGATCATCGGCGGCGCAGCCCTTCCCAAAGCCCTCTGTCAGGCCGCCATGGCGCGCGGCATCGACATCTACTCGGGTTATGGCCTCTCCGAAACCTGCCCCATCCTGACGATCTCGCAGCTGAACGCAGCCGAGGTCCAGCTGCCACCGGAAGAGCAGACGGCGCTCCGCTGCCGCACCGGCAGCCCCTTCGCCCTGGTGCATCTGCGCGTCGTCAACGAGCAGTTCAAGGATGTGCCCGATGACGACCTGACCTCGGGCGAGGTGGTGGCGAGGACGCCCTGGCTGACTCCGAGCTACCTCAAGGACAATGTCAATTCCGAAAAGCTCTGGGCCGGCGGCTGGCTGCACACCGGCGACGTCGCCGCACGCGACAGCCGCGGCAGCATCCGCATCACCGACCGCCTCAAGGATGTGATCAAGGTGGGCGGGGAGTGGCTCTCCTCGCTTGAACTGGAGGATATTCTCGTCAGCCATCCGGCTGTCTCCGAGGCCGCCGTCATCGGCCAGCCCAACGACCGCTGGGGCGAGGTGCCCCTCGCCTTTATCGTGCGCAAGGAGAATGAGACGCTGACCGCCAAACAGCTGCTCGGCCATATACGCGAATTCATCGACAAGGGGCTGGTCCCCGGTGAGGCCATCCTTCTCAAGGTTCGCTTCGTCGACGCTCTGGAAAAAACCAGCGTGGGCAAGGTCAACAAACTGGTGCTGCGGACGAAATAGCCCCGGCGGCGTTCTCTCCGCCCCGGTGCAGCCGGGCCGGTCAGACGCAGCCCCGGACAAACATAAAAAGCCCGCCCCTCTCCTGCCATAAAGCAGGCAAAGGGCGGGCTTTTTTGTCCCGGCCGGCGTGAATTGATCAGTAGCGGATACGGCGCTTGTCCCGGTCGCGTCCTCTGCCCCCGATGTGCAGATCGCAGCTTCCGGAGGGCTGGTAGCGGACATCGAAAAGCTCTTCGACGACATCCGGGCAGGCGGCGCCGGCGAGGAGTTTGGTTTCGTTGCAGATGGCCAGGCGCACCACCCCCCCGGGTTGGCTCAGCCACTCTTCCGGCAGCCGCAGAGCGATGTGGGCATTCTTGATTGTGGTGGCGGTGATCGGCAGAGCGGCGTTGGTGCCG
>Ga0116149_1006144_pt1 | contig 10923 bp, 7 predicted proteins | sample AD_UKC057_MetaG_FD_89787 | JGI IMG/M metagenome (GOLD analysis project Ga0116149, IMG submission 89787) | Active sludge microbial communities of municipal wastewater-treating anaerobic digesters from USA - AD_UKC057_MetaG | ecosystem: Engineered > Bioreactor > Anaerobic > Digestate | place: USA...
CGCCGAATTTTTTGTCGATTAAGCGGGCTACCATTAAAGCCATTTCATATCTGGTCATGGCTTTAGCGCCTTTGAATTTGCCGTCGGCATAGCCTTCGAGAAGGCCTTTCGCAGCTAAATTGTTAACTGCTTCATAAGCCCAGTGGCTTTTGGGAACATCCGAGAACGGGCCGGCGAAAGCCGAACCGAACGAAGCGGCCATAAATACCGCCATTACTAAAACTAATAAACTCTTCTTCATTGTGATCCTCCTTAGTGATTTTAAAACACTGGAGGGCGTTCGGGCTTATCCGCGAGTCTTGCGCCTCGAGAGGATTTTAATTTTTCGATAAAGCTTCCAAAGTTACCTTTACCTTCGTTTAAAACCGCTTTCGGCGTAACAGCTTCTAAACCGTTTATGCCTCTCCTGCATTTATTAACTTTTAAAGTCCGTCTAACACCGGGATTATATCCGTGTCACTAAGAATGTTTCACCTCCTTCTTCTCACGAACATGTCCCTCGAGATGCTTTACGGTTGCTCTAAAATTTAATAAAGTATATAAAAAAACAATTTACGAATTATCGATTCCGTTTTCAACTTTCAATTTAATTTCGGCATTAAATTAAAAAAATTTATAAAAAAACTTAACAAAATAATTTTAACAATTATTTAGTTAATAGCGGTAGTGGTGCAAGTAAATATTTAATAAAATCGAGGCAATATTTTTCATCCTGTTTTTTCGTTTCTACCCCTTGTATTTAATCGTCGCTTATCATATCGGCCGAATTTAGAAAACGATAAAACTTTTTTTATTTTTTATTGCGTTTGAGCGTTAAAAAGGTTATCATAAATGAGGTTTATGAATTTAAAAATCGTCTTATAAACGGAGCGTATTCAAAATGAGTGATGCAAATAAGGCGGCTGTGCTTAAAGGGCTTATGCAGTCGCAGCTTTTTACCGGAACAACGGGGTCGGGGCTTGAAGGTTTTGCCGGGATAGTAAAAATGCGCGAAGTCAGGGCGGGAGAAACCGTTTTTTCCGAAGGTGAAAAGGCCGAAGGTTTTTACATAATAATGTCTGGAAAGATTAAAATCTATAAGATTTCGGCCGCGGGCAAAAGCCAGATAATACATATTTTCGGACCCGGAAGCCCTTTCGGCGAAGCGGCGATTTTCATGGACAACCGTTTTCCCGCCTACGCCGAGGCCATAGCCGAAGCGCGTCTGGCGTATATCAAGTTCGACGAGTTTTTAAAATATTTAAAAAAAGACCCTCAATTAGCTCTAAATATAATAGCCACGCTTTGCATGAGGCTGAAATCTTTTTTAAAGACCATCGAAGAGCTTTCGCTCGACGAGGTTTCAACCAGACTCGCTAAATATCTCGCCGGCCTCGCCGAAAGCTGCGGGCAGGCTAAAAAATCCGATACGGCCGTCGTTACGCTTAACGTCAAAAAAAATATACTGGCCAACCAGCTTGGAACGATTCCCGAAACCCTGTCCAGGACATTCTCTAAATTAAAAAAGCAGGGCCTTATTAAAATGGACAAAAAGACCATAACTATTTTAAGCCTCGAAAAGCTCTCTGAATTATTTGATTGATATCTTGAAAAATGTCATCATATAATATATAATATATATCAACAAAAAAAAGAATTGAAAAACTCAAAAAGAAAAAACACGGAGCTGTAATGAAAAATAAAGTACTTCCGGCCGTTAAGTTAATAGTGAATACCGTATTTGAAAAATTGACGGTTACCTTATTGAGAGGCGATTACGCCGAATATCATTGCGAATATTTTGAAAAGAAGCGCAACGCCTTTAAAATAGATAAAATAATCGAAGACGCATTTAAAACATGCGATATCGAGTTCAAAGACGTGTCGCAGGTAATAGCCTTTACCGGCCCCGGCTCTTTTACCGGAATAAAGCTAGGCCTTTCGATAGTTTACGCTATGCTCTCTTCCGGCGGCCAGATAAAAAACGCCGGCGTTTCCATGCTCGATTATCTTATATTCGATTCGTTTCCGGCCGTTAAAAAAAATAAAACCGCGCTCGCGGTGGTCCCGGGCGTAAGGGGCGAATATTTCTGCAGGCTGATAAAAAATTTAAAAGGCTCCCTCGAGGCGTCTTTCGCTAAATCGGGACCCGAGTTCGTGGCGCTTTCCGATGTAATAGCCTCTGAAATAAAGCCCGATTACATAATAATAGAAGAATGCGCGTCGGCTTTTTTCGAAGATAAAAGGCTCGAGGAGTTCAGGGACGCCCGGCTGCTTATTTCTTCGGTCCGGCCCAAACGCCTCGCCGCTTTCATCGGTTATTGCCAGAATATAGATCAATCTAGAATGCTCGAACTTCAGCCCATGTATTTGAAAGACACTTATGCCGTGAAGCCTAAAACGATGACCGCATAGCATAAAGTAAATATTTTCGGAGTGATTTTATAAAATGCTAATATTAGGAATAGACACTTCCTGCGACGACACCTCTATAGCGGTAATGCGCTTTAATAGCGAAGAACGCAGGTTCACTATAATGTCTAACATCATATCCTCGCAGGTGAAGGCGCACGTGGAATACGGCGGAATCGTGCCTGAAATAGCTTCGCGCGAGCACCTTAAAAATATCAGGACGGTTTTTTCGATGGCGCTCGAAGAGGCCGGCGTCAGGGCCGAAAACCTTGATTTAATATCGGTTACGGCCGGCCCGGGCCTTACCGGCTCGCTCATAGTCGGCTATTCTTTCGCCAAAGGCCTTTCCATAGCCAATAAAACGCCGTACATAACGGTGGATCACATAAAAGCCCATACGGCCGCTAATTTTATGGAGCCTTATAAAATAGAGTATCCCGCGGTGGCGCTTACCATATCCGGCGGGCATTCTTCGCTTTCGGTCCTGGATTCGCCGATCGGCGCGAAGTTCATAGGCGGCACTATAGACGACGCGGTGGGAGAGCTTTTCGATAAAGTTGCGCGCTATTTGAACCTGCCTTATCCGGGCGGCCCGGTGCTCGATAAAATGTCGAAAGAAGGCGAGCTGAAGTATAAACTTCCGAAACCTCTTATCAACGAAGATAATTATAATTTTTCGTTTTCCGGCCTTAAAACCGCGGTAATTAATTTTACGAAGCAGAACCCCGATTTTGAGTTAAAACATCTGGCATACAGCATGACTCGCTCCATCTGCGATATTTTCACCAAAAAAATCGAGGCCGCCGCAAAAGAGCATAAAGCTAAAACCATATTGCTTTCGGGCGGGGTGGCGTGTAATTCCATGATACGCGAGGCCGTAAAAGGCCTGGCCGAAAAAAAGAAACTGGCCGTCATGATGCCGCCGCCCGTTTTATGCACCGATAACGGCGTAATGATAGCCATACTGGGCGCGTTAAACTATCTTTACTCGGGTTTTAAAAACGCTAAAAACAGCGATGTTTACCCTACTACCAGATGGTGATCGCGTTCGCGGACCTGTTATTCGGGCGTTAAATAGTTTTCAGTGAAACTTTTTTTATAAAATCGAAGTGCGAAGGAATATATGGCGACAGGCGAAAATAACCGTGAAAGGGCCCTTATAAAGATACTCGACGAAGGCACTATCTGCCGCATAGCCGCCGGCGAAGTAGTCGTATCGGGCGCCTACGCCATCAAGGAAATGATAGAAAATTCCATAGACGCCGGCGCGGATGAAATCGTAATAGATTACTCCGCGGGCGGGCTTTCCGCTATTTCCATATCCGACAACGGCTGCGGCATGACCCGCGACGACATACTCATGGCCCTCGAACACCACGCAACATCCAAGCTACGCGCCGTATCGGATTTGAGCAAAATCAAAACCTACGGGTTTAGAGGCGAGGCGCTTCCTTCCATAGCCGCCGTTTCCCGATGCGAAATAATTTCTTCGGTGGACAGCTCTCTTCCGGCGGTTTCGGTAAAAATAGAGGGCGGCGAGATTAAAAGCGTTCAAAACGCCGCTTCTACGCGCGGAACTAAAATAAATATCAGGAATTTATTTTTCAATACGCCCGTTCGTAAAAAATTTCTCAAATCCGAAAATTATGAAAACGCCCTCATCATAGAATTCGTCACCCGCTACGCGCTGGCCCATCCCGAAATTAAATTCGCGCTCTACTCCTCGGGCCGAGAAGTGTTTGCCACAAGGCGAAATTCTACCATAGAAGAGGTAATAGCCTCTATATTTCCGCAAATTATATCTTCGAACCTTATAAAAATAGATAAAACTGTCGATCTCGGCGAATACGGGCCGCTGGAAGTTAAAATTTTAACGGCTCCGCCGCATATCACAAAGCCGAACGCCAGGTTCCAGTATTATTTTATAAACGGCAGGCCTTTTAAAAATAAAACGATCGGCCATGCCGTGTACGAGGCTTTTCAGCGTTATATGCCTCCCAGACAGCATCCCGTAGTTTTTATGTTTTTAAATATGGCGCAGCGCCACGTGGACGTCAACGTGCACCCCACCAAAACCGAGGTGGCTTTCGCCTGCGAGTTCAAAATACACGACGCGCTTAAAAGCCTTATATCGGAAGGGCTCATAACTTCCAGCGTCATACCGTCCAATCTGAAAATAGGCGAAACGCCGTTTTATACGCAGAAATCCTATTTTGAAAAAAGCTCCGGCGAAGCCGGACTGGAAAACAGCCCTTTACCGGCGGGCGGCGAAAAAGAGAATACCGGAAATCTACTTTTCGGGCGGGAAGCGGATTTTAACGGCCCCGGCGGCCCGAATTCGCTCGACATACAGTCTTCTAATTTTTACGTCAACCGTTTTTCGAAAGAACGCGACGCGGAATTTATCGCGGGCGCTCCGGCTGGCGGCGGCGAAACAAAAAGCCCGGACGGGCAGGCCGAAAAAAATCAATTTATATCTGAGGGAGAAGATTTCAAGCCGCGGCTCAACATAAAAAAAATTCTTGGGCAGTCTTTCGACGCGTTCATCGTGGCCGAAGACGACGACGGCCTTTTGATCATAGACCAGCACGTCGCGGCTGAAAAAGTCTTTTATGAAAAAATACTCGCCGCGCTTTCCGGCGGCTCTTTTCATTCGCAAACGCTTCTGGTGCCCCATGTTTACGATCTTACCGTTTCCGAATTCGAGATGCTGAAGAAAAATTATGAGTTATTTAAAAAATACGGTTTCGACGTCGAAATTTTTTCTAACAAGAGCATAGCGGTGCGGGCGCTTCCCGATTTTTTAGAAGGCGTGGAAGAAAAAAACATGGTTTTCGAGATAATTTCGGCCGGAATCGAAGCCGGAAAAACGGACGAAAATTCGTTTTGCGATAAAATAGCCGCGCGCATGGCCTGTAAAGCCGCTATAAAAGCCGGCAGGGTTATAAATCCGGAAACGGCACGTATGATAATTAACGATCTTTCGGCTTGCAAAAATCCTTATTTTTGCCCGCACGGCAGGCCGATAATAATAAAGCTTCCTTTGCGCGACCTGCTTTCAAGGTTCAAGCGAAGCCTTTAATTATATTTTGCGTATAATGAAAGTATGAAGAATCGATTATGGATTTTAAAGTTCCTTTAAACACATACGTTAAAATGCTTTCGGAGCATCCGGACGTGGTGCTGATACACCGCGGCGGGCGGGTGACTTTCGTCAACGACCAGATCCTTTATCTTCTGGGCTACCAGCCCGGCGAAATAATCGGAAATAACGTCGGCGATTTCCTTTCGGCCGAATCTAAAAATAAAATAAGCGGAAGCGCGGGCGCGAGGATGATACTCAACGGCGAAGTAATCGAGCTGGAAGCGGTATGCAAAGGCGGCCGCAATAAGCATATCAGCGTGCGCTCCAGCGTAATAAACTATAACAATAAAAAATCTGTTTTATCCACCATTAGCGATATCAGCGAAAAAAAGAACTTCGAAAGCATATTGAAATATTCCGAAAATAAGTTCAGCGCGCTTTTCGACGCTCTCAACGAATCGGTCTTCATAATAGAAATCGAAACCGGGGTGATAATCGACGCCAATTTAAAAGCCCAGCGAATGCTAAGGGCTTCTAAAAAAGAGATCGTGGGCATGCATTATTCAAAGCTCCATCCGCGCGAAGAATTCGACGATTACATAAAAAAATTCGAGTTCGGCGCGAATCTGCCGGATCAGATTTTCAAGAACATTCTGGTTTCTTCCGGAGAGCGCGTTGAAGTGGAAATCAGCGCCAGCGTGGTGGAGCTGGTTCCGGGAGTCACCGTGTTTCAGGGGATATACCGCGATATCACCGACAGAAAAAAAAGCGACGAGCAGCTTAAAAACTCTTTGCGCGAAAAGGAAGTGCTGCTGAAAGAAGTTCATCACAGGGTAAAAAACAACCTTCAGATAATTTCAAGCCTTTTCGGCATGCAGCTTAAAAATATTAAAAATGTCGAATATTCGAATCTTGTAAAAGACGCCCTGGGAAGAATTAAGTCGATCGCCCTTATTCATGAAAAACTATACAGGGCCGGAAGCTTTTCAAAAATCAACTTTTCCGAATATATTCGTGAAATTATAACCTATATATCCAGGTATTACTTTAACGAATCATGCGTGGTGAACTTTCATTACGCCATTGAAAACATAAGCCTGGATCTGGACCGTTCCATTTCGCTGAGCCTTATAGTCAACGAACTGGTCACTAACTCCCTCAAATACGCTTTTTGCGATGTGAGCGAAGGCGATATCTTCGTTTCGTTCAATAAAACCTGTGAAGGCGAATATGTTTTAAGAGTCAGCGACGGCGGCCGCGGTTTTAAAACTCCGCCGGACATGGCGTTTCCTTCCACTTTCGGGCTCGGGCTGGTATGCGATCTGGTAAGGGAAATAGGCGGCTCTATAAAGTTGATAAACGGCCGCGGCGCGTCGTATGAAATAAATTTTAAAGATAAGAAATTATAAAAAAATAGGGGAATTTAAATGCCGGAAAATATTTTAATAGTGGAAGACAAGATAATAGTCGCGCGCGACCTTCAGCAGCTGGTCGAAGGCTACGGCTATAACGTCATCGCGATAGCCTCCAGCGGCGCAGAAGCCTATTCCATAGCGGTCGAAAGGCGGCCCGATTTAATTTTAATGGATATAATGCTCGGCGAAGGGGACGACGGCATAGAAACGGCGCTTAAAATAAAGAACAAGCTCGACGTGGCGATAGTTTACGCCAGCGCTTATTCCAACAATGAAACGCTCATGCGCGCCGGAAAAAGCGAGCCTTACGGTTATATTTTAAAGCCTTTCAACGAACGCGAAATAAATGCGACCATTCAAATGGCGCTTTATAAGCACAAAGCCGAAAAACTTATCAGGGAAAGCGAAAAGCATTATAAAAACCTCTTTCAGAGCATTCACGACGCCATTTTCGTCTGGGAGATAAGCCAGGAAGAGCCGCGCGTTTCAAAATTCATAGACGTTAACGATATCGCCTGCGGCCTGCTTTCATACGGAAAAAGCGAACTTTTAAAGATGAGCTTTCTGGATATTATGGTTTCCGAGCGTTTTAAAGGTATTAACGATCAGGCGGAAAGGCTTTTGAAAGAACGCCATTATTCCCGCGAAACCATCGTTTTAGACAGGCACGGGCGCAAGATACCGGTGGAGCTCAGTTGCAGCGTGAACGAATTTAACGGCAAAACACAGGTTATATCCATCATGCGCGATATCCGTGAAATAAAAAAAGCGCAGACCACCATACTGGAAGGCGAAGCCAGATATAAAAACCTCGTGGAAACAATACCCAACGGGCTTATAGAACTCGATAATTCCGCTTCGGTGCTTTACGCGAACACTTCTTTATGTTCGATGCTCGGATGCGCTTACGACGAAATTATCTCCAGGCATGCATGGGAATTTATATATAAAGACGACCAGGATTATTTTCAGAAATTTTTCCTTTCGATGATGAAAGGGGACAAAAAGCCGGAGCCGCTTATAATAAAATGCGTTAAAAAAGACGGCTCGATTATCGACGTGCAGGCCGACTGGAACTACAAGCTCGACGAACTTGGCCGCGTGGTGGGTTTTATAAGCGTCATAACCGACATAACCGAAAAAATAAAAATTACAGGCGAGCTTAAAAGCGCCAGAATCATGGCCGAAGAGGCAAATAAGGCTAAAAGCGAATTCCTGGCCAATATGAGCCACGAAATAAGAACGCCTATGAACGGCATAATAGGCATGTCGCACCTTATGTTCAACACAGATCTCGACGCCGTTCAGCGCGAATACCTCGAGATGATAAAACTATCATCCGATAATCTGCTGAGCCTGATAAACGATATACTCGATTTTTCAAAGATAGAAGCTAAAAAGCTGGAACTCGAGAAGATCGATTTCCTTCTCAGGGACTCGGTGGAGCATACCGTGAAGGTGCTTATGTATAAAGCCATGCAGAAAGGCATAAAGGTTTATATAAGCATCAATCCCGCCGTCCCCAACTCGCTTCTCGGCGATCCCGGAAGGTTCCGCCAGATAATAAACAACCTGCTCAGTAACGCCATTAAATTCACCCAGCGCGGCGAAATTAATATAAAAGCCGATCTGGAAGCGAAAAGCGATAAGCGAGTCACGCTTCATTTTTGCGTTTCGGACACCGGCATCGGAATACCCGCCGAAAAGCAGTCTAAAATATTCGACGCGTTCACCCAGGCGGACTCTTCCATTACCAGAAAATACGAAGGGACGGGCCTCGGGCTTACCATAACCAAGCAGCTGATCGAATTGATGGGCGGAAAAATATGGGTGGAAAGCGAAGTGGGGCGCGGCAGCTCGTTCCATTTTATGGCCGATTTCGAGATAAGCTCCACCAACCGCCGCGTAGCGCTCGCCGATTTCGAGATTTTAAAATCCAGGAGGGTGCTGATAGTCGACGATAATTTCACCAATCGCAAAATCCTGGATGAAACGCTTAAAAACTGGCATATGAATCCAGAACTCGCCTCCAGCGCGACCGAAGCGTTTAAACTTATAGAACGGTCCATAAGCGAAGGAAGGCATTACGATATAATGCTCTTAGACGTTAATATGCCGGAAATGGACGGCTGGGAATTCGCTTCGCGGGTAAGGCAGATACGCGAACTTAAAAACGTCAAGATAATAATCATGCCGAGCGCGGGGCTGCGCGGCGATATAGAACACAGCGTCAAGCTCGGGATATCCGCGTACCTCATAAAGCCGGTTGTCGTAAGCGAACTCGAAGAAGCGATATTGATGATAATAGACGAAAAGCAAAACAATTCGCGCCAGCTGATAACGCAGCATTCGATACGCGAAAATAAACAGAGGCTTAACGTTCTTCTGGCGGAAGACGAAATAGTCAACCAGAAAATAGCCAGCAAGCTGCTCGAATTGCACGGCCATGCGGTTACTATCGTAAACGACGGCCTGGCCGCTTTTGAAAGTTACAAAAAAGATTCGTACGATATGATTTTTATGGACGTTCAGATGCCCGAGATGGATGGTATAGAGGCCACCATTAAAATACGCGAACACGAAGCCGGTTCCGGAAAGCGGATTCCAATAGTGGCGATGACGGCTTTCGCCATGAAAGGCGACCGCGATAAGTGTTTCGAAGCCGGAATGGACGACTATATTTCAAAACCTATCGAAATAGAGGAAATCTTTAAAGTAATCAATAATTTATTTTCGTCGGTTAACGCCGATAAAAATTCGCTCAGGCTCAATTATGAAAAATACTCGCGCCCGGCCTTCGACGAAAAAATGTTTCTGGCCGGTCAGAAAAACGATCTCGTCTTTTCGATCGAGCTCGTCAACCTTTTCCTGGATAACGTGGCCGGTTATATGAACGAAATCAGCTCTTCTATATCTGCTTACGATCCTAAAGCCCTCAAAAAAGCGGCACATATGCTTAAAGGGTCGGTCAAAAATTTCCACGCGCTCAACGCTTCCGAAGCGGCTCACGCTATCGAGCTTCTGGCTATGAGCGAAAATTTCGGCGGAGTCGACGACGCTTTCAAGAGGCTCGAAAACGAAATCGAAAGGCTGAAAAAAGATATGCGCTCTTTTCTCGAAAAAAATAAAAACTGATATAATTCTTCTGTTTTTTATAAACTATTAGTTTATTATATTTATTAATTTTTATCGAATATAATGAAACTATAAAAATGCAACGGATTTTGAAATACCATTGACAAAGATGATTGTTTTTGTTATAATTTTTACGTGCTTAATATTTCAGAAAGGAAGAGTGATTTTATGCAGCTTACAAGAGGCGCGGAATACGCTATCCGTGCGGTCCTCGACCTGACCGCCAATCATACCGGACAGAAATCCGGTAAAGTCCAGCTTAAAGATATCGCTTCGAGAATGGATATTCCGGACGATTTTCTGGCAAAAATTTTTCAGATGCTCAACCGTTCGGGCATCATTAAATCTTACCGCGGCACCAAGGGCGGTTACGCCCTCGCCAGGGAGCCCAAAGACATAAACGTTAAAGACGTCATTTACGCCGTGGACGGCCCCATCAGGCTTAACAAATGCCTGGCAGCCGAAGGGTGCGTCGAGGAAAACAACTGTAAATATCAGCAAAAATGCGCTATTCACGATATATGGAACGAAGCGCAGAGCTCGATGCTCAAAATTTTAAGCGGCGCCGATTTTCATTCGCTGAACCAGAAAATGCAAAACAGATAAATATAGCATTTTTTAAGTGCCGCGCCGCTGAATTAAATATGAAAAAATAAATATGATAGAACAAAAAATAACCCCTTCATTGCTTTATAAGTATAAGGCCGATAAGCGTAAAATAACCATGCTTACGGCCTATGATTTTTATTTCGCCAGGCTTATCGACGAATGCGGCTGCGATCTCATACTGGTGGGCGATTCCCTCGGCACCGTCATAATGGGTTACGAAACCACCGTTCCTGTAAGCGTAGAAGAAGTTATCCATCACTCGCGCGCCGTTAAAAAAGGCGTTTCGCG
>Ga0116149_1006146_pt1 | contig 10921 bp, 9 predicted proteins | sample AD_UKC057_MetaG_FD_89787 | JGI IMG/M metagenome (GOLD analysis project Ga0116149, IMG submission 89787) | Active sludge microbial communities of municipal wastewater-treating anaerobic digesters from USA - AD_UKC057_MetaG | ecosystem: Engineered > Bioreactor > Anaerobic > Digestate | place: USA...
ACGGATATCTGATGAGAGTTGTTTGCTCTTCATCGAAAAGAACTCCATCCCGGCTGCTATAGTCGGAATTATCCTCACTCACGATGATTTCTATCAATTCAGGGCAACAATTAAAAACAGAAGCGCCAATTTCAGCGACACTGGCAGGAAGAGTTACTCGGCTCAGACGAAGACAGCCGGCAAATGCTAAATTGTCTATCTTTTCAACCTGAGCCGGGATTTCGACTGTTTCCAGATTTTTACACAACCCGAAACACTGATTTCCTATTCTCTTCAAGCTGTCCGGAAGCACAAAAGATTTGAGCTGCATATTCTCTCTGAAGGCACGATGACCCAACTCGGTCACCGGCAGACCTTCAATCTCGGAGGGAATGACGACATGCTCTTCACTGCCCGTGTAGGCTGTGATCGTGACCTCGCCCTCCAAAATTTCATACTCAAAATCCTCGAAGATATACCGTTCTCCTGCCGGGTCTTCCTGAGCCCGAAGATTTACAGCGAAAAGAAACGCAATAGCGGTGACGATGAGAGTGACGCAACTCGCTGTCTTATGATGCCGTTGAGTAGAAAAATTTTTCATATTTGACGGTTCCCTTTTCGGGGAAGAAATTTCCCTGAAAAGACAAGTCTCCGAAAACACTACTCCTTCTCACAGAAGAAATCAATTATCCATGAGAATTTCTCAAATTTTTTTGGGAATTGATTCTGAAGAGGAAAAGCTGGCCCCTCAAAACCGGCTTTCCTTTTTACTAAAACAGATCCGAGTGTGACCCCACTCGATAGAGGATGAGAATGAAACAATCCTCCACTTTCTGATAAACCAAAAGCCAATCGGACTCAATATGGCATTCACGGTAGGCGGAATACTCCCCCCTCAAGGGATGATCCCGATATCGCTCTTCCAGGGGCATGTCGTTTGACAGGGTCTTAATGACGGAAAACAACTCAGCGAGATTCTTCCGCCGCTTCCGGGCGAGTTTAATGTCTTTCTTAAACTGCGAGGTGAACTTTACGTTGTATTTCATTCATCCAGCGCAGCTCGTAAATCCTCAATGGAAGAATACCCCTTGAAGCTTTTATCCTGGAGGAGCCGCTCCCCCTCGGCAAAGGCGGCAAGAGTCGTCTTATTGGGCATATCTGCCGTTATGGTGAAAGGAAGCCCATTTACCCTTATTGCCTGGCGCAGAAATACATTTACAGCCGTAGTCATATTCATGCCAAGACTCTCAAAAAGCTCCTCGGCAGATTTTTTGACCTCCTCATTGGTGCGAATACTGATATTGATCATTCCCATACAGAATCCCTCCGTATTTTGCCTAACATATCACGCCGGAGGTAGGATTGCAAGATATTGAAGGCTATTGTACTTAAATTTATTTACAGTGTAATACGTTGTATTACAGCGGCCGCGTTACCCTTCCCGGACATAAACCGGCTGAGCTCCCAGGCGGACCTCGATGCGGGTGGTGATCGCTCCCGGGAATCCCGTCTCCCTCGGCATTTCCGAGACGTGGTTCATGATGTGCAGCAAGCCGGCTTCGTCGAGCATCCTTCTCGCTTCCCGCAGAGCTCGCTCCTGCTCCTCCGGCCGGGAAGGTGAAGGCAAGGCTCCCACCCAGGGCGGGATGTGAGGCATTTTCGCCATCTGCTCTCTCATCCGGGCCTGCAATTCATCGGCCCGGCGTTGGGCTCTGGCCATGGACTCCTGAGCATTCTTCATGTTTTCCTGAGCCGCTTCGAGCATCTGCCGGTATTGTTCGTAATCGAAATTTTGTGCGACCATCGGCACTGAAAAATTGGGAATCGGCCACTGCGGTCCGCCGTTCTGTGCGAATTCGGGCTGCAGGTCCGGTTCTGTCATTTCATCCGGGGCCGGTTCCGCCGCCGCTGTGATCTCGATCGGCTCGGCCGATTGCGGCTCTTTTTGGGACCCCGTTTTGCCGCTCAGGCAGGCCGGAGGTAGTACAAGCGCCGCCACCAGAAGCAGGCAGATTCTTTGAGAACGGCTTTCCAGACTCCCCTTTCCAAGAGACATCATCATCCGCAACCGCTTTTCCAGAAAATTGCCGCTGTTCATCCCGCTCGCCACCAGAGGCGCAGGACCAAACCTCCGCAGAGAGAGTCGCTCCACAGCATTCAAAAGCGACTGCGCATAGTCGTAAGGGCGCCCCTCAATCCGGTCCAGAACCAGCGCATCGCAGCAGACCTCCTCGTTCAAACGCAGATGCCGCCGGCCCCACCAGACCAGCGGATTCCACCAGAAGGCAACGCACGCCAACCATTCGAGCCAGCGCACCTGGTAATCCTTCCGCTGGACGTGGGCCAGCTCGTGACCCAGCACCCATTTAAGTTCCTGCAATGAAAGGCCCTCCGCCAGAGTCCGCGGCAAAATGACGCTTACCCGAAATCCCATCCACCAGACCATGGGCGAGAGCTCTGCGCCCGAAATCCTCAGCGACGGCAGACGTCCGTTCCTGATCCCCAACCGGAGAGCCAGCTCACGGAAGAGCGCCGCAATCGGCTCAGGCGCGGGGGTGAAATCCGAAGTGATCAGGCGGTTGAAGCGACAGGCACGCACCAGCGAGAGCACCAGCAGAAAAACGCTGCCGCAAATCCAAATTACAAAAAAAGGCCCCTGCAAATCAGCCCAAACGTGGGTGAGATCAAAACCCGATACCGCCAGATTTATCGCCGCAAGTGCCGGCGCCTCAACACCTCCGAAACCGCTCTGCACCGGCACAGGCAATGCGCCCTGCCCGGCAAAAAGTTGCGAGAGATGCTTGCCCAACAGGGGAATATCCGCCGTGGCAAAGGATACCAGGGGCGGACTGAGCAGCTTCACGAACACCACCAGCCAGAGCAGATGAGCCAGGGCCGGACGCCGCAGCCACCGTTCCGCCATCAGAGCCGCCAGGGCCAGGACCGAGGCGAAAATGAGATTGCTCAATACGATTTGAAACAAGGCATTCATCCCCGTTACTCCTTTTCATCCTTCAACTCATCCAGGAGATTCCTCAGGCGCCGGATTTCTTCTTTCGAAATTTTCCGCTCCTCCACAAAGTGCGTAATGAGCGGCGCCAGAGAGCCTTCCGTCAGCTTCCGGGCCAGAGATTCCATCTGCGAGCCCGCATATTCCACCCGCGAAATTCGGGGCGAAAAAAGCAGAACCGATTGGCTCGCATCCCGTTGCACAAACCCCTTCTCCTCCAGCCGCTGCAAGAGCCGCTGCACCGTCCCGTGCTGAGCCGTCCGGGCATCCGGGTAGAGCTCTTCGCGTATCTGCCGGGCCGTCAGAGGGCTCTCTTTCCAGAGAAGCTCCATGATTCCCAGTTCTGCATTGGCCAGTGTGGAAGGTTTGTTCTCGCTCATCTCTCTCTTATCCGCTCTCAAAATCTCTTTTCTCTGAAACCCGTGGCCTCGAATTCTCTCGGGCCCGAGTCCGGCTCAAACTTACGACAACCTGTCGCAAATGTCAATTTTCTCTTCTCTCCGCAATCGGTAGAGCCCTTCACCGTCGTGCCGGGCAAAGGGCTCCTTCCGACATGGGCGATTTATTCTTCGCTTTGAGATGGGGCTTTCCCAGAATTTTGTCCGCCCAGGATACGCTTGAGGAGCCTTTCCAGACCTTCTTCAGCCGTCATATTCTGGGATTTCACCCGATTCTGAATCCTGCGAGCCGCGCGCCGGATTTCCTCCAGTGTTGGAGAAGCTGCAGCCCCGGGCTGCACGGTCTCCGGCCGTTCCAGAGATTGCAATCTCTTTTCTAACCGTTCCAGGCGTGCCTCGAGATCGCTCTCGGCAGCAGGATGTCTGAACATTCTTGGGCTGATATTGGCAGGGGGCCAATTGTCGAAAGGCTCCCGGCCCATCTCTTCAAGCATCCTGTTCATCCGCTCGTTATTCTCTTTCAGCATTCGCTCTCGCTCACGGTTTGCTTTTTCCAGTTCTTCCATGTGGGATTTCAAGGCATCCTTCCAGGAATCTTCGGGGTCGGGTGCCACGGGCTTGGCCTCCTTGTGTTCCTTCAGAGTTTGCCTCAGCATGTCAAGGATCGGCTCCGAATCCACGCCGGAGGAGCGCAACGCAGACTCCACTCTCTCGAGAATCTCCTGAACCGATTCGCACTCGGCCGGGGCGCACCCGGTTTCCTCATCGCCCTCAGTGCACTCGGCGCAGTCTTTCGGTTCACCCATGATCTGGAACGAGATTTCTCCCTCCCGGTTTTCAGGCTGAATTTCTTTGCCGTTGACCCAGATTCTTGTCTGGACCTTCCCATCGGGCTGGGATTGAGTTTTGATCTCCACCTTCCGCTCGAAGACCTGTTTCCGTGTTTGCGGCTCCGCATCGGGCTGAGGACCCTCTGCCGGAGCACTGAAAGCCCAGGGCGAAACTAGCGCCCAGGCGGCCAGGAAAGCGGCCCACTTCAGTGAAGAGGAAACGCGCTCATTCCTGCGAAAACTATTCAAGTTATTCATACTATCTATCCAATATACGGTTTGTTCCAATCTACTCTCCCGACCGATCGCATTAGACCGCCGGGCCGAATTACGACATCATGTCGTATTCACAAAGACAACCCTACGACATTTTGTCGTCCCTGTCAACCCCCCTCCCCTTTTTTCTCAAAAAAACTTCTGGTGACACCCAGGAAAATCTCTACTTAATCAGTTCCGCTCCTTTTAGAGGCAGTTCAATAAAACACATCAGACTCTCTTCTACGAAAAAACGAATCCTTATGCTTTTAGCAGAAGGAACTTCGGGTAAATTCCTGAATTGGATTGTGTTCGTATTTTCGTAGTTAATCGCTACTTCTATTGCGGTGGGATGATATCCCGGCTCCGCGTCAGGCCACTTCAGTTCCAGCCTTCCTCTGATCGGACTAAGTGTTGTTACATGGTTCTTCGACATCATGCGTCTCGTATATTTGGTTTTGTTGGAAGATTCTGAAAAAGAAACACTTATTACCCCGGAATGATATTGGCAATCACTCACAAAGAGGCCGTTTTTCTCGAATAAATCTTCTCTGCAAACCTTGATTCTTGCCAAATACTTTTGATACGCATTCGTGTTCTCTTCTTTTAAGTGATTCAGAAGAGTTATCCGCTCGACATTATTGCGACAAAGAACCCACTTGATACAACTATCTATTTCAAATTCATCCGGATACAATTATCTCCGCATGTCTATACCTTTTTAATTCGTCAAAATTTTCAGACCACCCTGCACTATAAATTTTATCAAATTCAAACTGCGCGAACTCTTCTACGCTGTCACAAAGCTTGCATCCATGCCCCGACTGAGAACTTTCCGAGAATTTTACGCCGGGCATGGATAGCAACTTCTCCAAATCGAAAAGTAAAAAAATAGGCACGGGAACATTAGCATTCATATCTCCGTCGTAGCGCAAAGCCGGATGTTTGAATCCCTCATTGTAGTATTGCGTTGGCGTCAGAGGTCTGAAATAAAAGCGCACAGAGGCTTTCGCGCTGCTCCGTGTTATATCGATGACTTGTCGGCATGCATTATCATTCGCCATCAGCCCAAGCACTTCTGCGCTTATTCTGCTATAGAGTTTGCCGCAGGATAAAACGGAAACCGCATTGGCTAAATCGGTATAATGGAATGCAAATCTTGGCCACCATTTAACGGGGCTGTGTTTTTCGCAGTTCTCCTTGATGACCTCTCTGTAGTTCACGGTCATACCTCTTTGAATGCATAGGCGCGACCTGCCCCTTCCCTCACCTGATAGCCGGCTACTTCTTTCCCCGGAGACCGGCCGTCACTCATTCCTATTTTGGATAGATATCCAAGCGAGTGCAGCAGGGCAAAAATGAGAGTCGCCTTCTGTTTCTCCTTTAAATCGGGAAAAACACCTTTTGTTCTGACGTCATCCCAAATTTCGAAAAACTCATCCTCACTAACAACCAAGGGGGCACTTCCATTTGGAGCTGAAATAATGAGATTGTTGTCTGCCCATTGGGCATTCATCGGGCTTCCGCCATGGGTAAATGAGTGAGGAACGATCCTGGAGTTGCATCTGATTTCATCCTTAATTCCATTAAAGGACATATCTCTTGCGTTGGTTTTCATCCATCCAAGAGTCTCACTGGGTGTTCTATGCTCCGGCACGGCGCCCTCATCCATTCCCAAATAAATATAGACATCGATGGGCAGGGGCTTAAGGTATTTTTCCATCAGGGGCCTGACATCCTCCCAATTTAATTCCCCATTTCCGCATCCCAACCGCGGAAACGCTATGGACGTTATCCCCTTATCCGCATAGGTGCCGACAAACTTCTTGAGTCCTTTTTCCAGGTACTCAAGTTTTGAAGGATTCCTCCAGTTTTCTTTTGTTGGAAACAGTAAAATCCAGTGATCCGGAGCGTAGTACAACATGAGCTTCCCTATTTCGAGCTGCTTTTTTTCGCATACCTTTCGGTAAGCGTTGAACATTTCCGGATAGCGGTGCTTGAACGAGAGCGCCAGCCCTTTCCCCATCACGCCTACAGTATTCACCGTATTCACAATCACCTGGGCTGGAGAATCAAAAATATCTCCGACAATATATTCAAGCATGTTGCGTTTTCCTGCAGGTTGATTCTTCAGCATCCGACGAAACAAACCTGACCCATACGAACGCAGTATAAACGAGATAACATCATACTTCAACATTTCAATGCCGGGGGAATCGTGAGGGCGGCGGGGTTATTTTGAGACGGAGAGTTGGGTTTCTTGATTTTTTTGCGTGAACGGGTACACTGGTTCTCCGGATGAGCAGCAGCGGCAAATCTGTCAAAATGACCCCTATGATGACGCAGTATCGGAGAATCAAATCCGAGCTGCCCAAGGACGCGTTGCTCCTGTTCCGGCTCGGGGATTTTTATGAAATGTTCTTCGAAGATGCCCTGGTCGCCTCCCAAATCCTCAATATCGCCCTGACCAAACGCGGCCAGTATCCGATGTGCGGCATCCCCTTTCACGCTGCCCAGACGTATCTCTCCAAGCTCCTGGAGGCGGGCCGCAAAGTCGCCATCTGCGATCAGATGGAGGAGCCTCGTCCGGGCCATCTCGTCCGACGCGAAGTCACGCAGATATTGAGCCCTGGGACTCACTTCGATGAGCGGGTCCTGAAGGCCGAGCGCAATAATTTCCTGGCCGCGATCTATCCCGCGGGTTCATGCCTGGGGCTGGCTCTGGCCGATATGACCACGGGCGATTTCCTAACGACCGAGCTCAGCACTCCTGCCGCGCTCATGGCCGAAATGGAACGTCAGCGTCCGGCCGAAGTCATTATCCCTTCAGAAGCCGAAGAGCTCCGGAAGTCGCTCCTGCCCGCTTTCCCGCATGTGACCCTTTACGAGGACTGGGTCTTCGGCCCGGAGACGAGTTTTTATACCCTGAAAGATCATTTCAAGGTCGCCACGCTCGATGGCTTTGGGCTGCGCGGCAAAAACGCGGCGATCGGTGCCGCCGGAGCCCTCATTCATTACCTGGAGCAATCCCTGCGCAGACAGACATCCCAGCTCTCGCGGCTAACCTTCTACGAACGCAGCGATTATCTGGCGCTTGATGCCCATACCTTGAGGAACCTCGAAATTCTGGAGCCCTTAAACCCGGAGGCTCCTTCTATCTATTCCCTCTTCGGCGTCATGAACCTGACCTCGACCCCAATGGGCGCGCGCCGTCTGCGGCTCTGGCTCTCGCAGCCTCTGGCAGACCCGGCCGCCATCAGAGAACGCCAGGAAGCGGTCCGGGCCTGGCTTGATCATCCGGCACAGTGCGATTCTTTCCGGCAGATGCTCTCCGTCGTCCGGGACCTGGAGCGCATCCTGACCCGTCTGACGGCTGCCTCGGGCAATGCCCGCGATATGCTCAATCTCGCTCAGGCCCTCGAGCAACTGCCCGCGCTCAAAGAGATTCTCTCCCAACTTTGCCCCGGAGTCGCCCTTTTCCAAAAACTCGCAGGCGAGATCACCCTCCAGCCCGAACTGGTCAAGCTCATCCAGAGCCGGATCGTGGAAGAGCCTCCGCTCTCCATACGCGATGGCGGGATTATCCGCTCCGGCGCCAATGAAGAACTCGACGAACTGCGCCAGATCATGCAGGGCGGCAAAAGCTGGATCGCCCGGATGCAGCAGGATGAAATTGAACGCACGCAGATTCCGAGCCTCAAAGTCCGGTTCAATTCGGTTTTCGGCTACTACATCGAGGTCACCAAAACTCATCTGGATAAGGTGCCCGAGCGCTACATCCGCAAGCAGACCATCGCCAACGGCGAGCGCTTCATCACGCCTGAATTGAAGGAATGGGAAGGGAAAATCCTGGGCGCAGAAGAACGGGTCAAGCGGATCGAGTACGAACTCTTTTCACAACTGCGCGAAGAGGTCGTTGCGCATCTGGAGAGCATCCAGCAGACGGCACAGGCTCTGGCCCAGCTCGATGTCCTGGCCGCTTTTGCCCAGACGGCACGGCTCCATAACTACGTCTGCCCCGAGGTCGGTAATGAAGGCATCCTCCTCATTGAGGACGGCCGCCACCCGGTTCTGGAGCAGACTCTGCCGGCCGGCCGCTTCGTCCCCAACGATATCGATCTCAACCCGACCCAAAAGCAGATCGCCATCATCACCGGTCCCAATATGGCCGGCAAAAGCACCTATATCCGCCAGTGCGCCCTCCTCTGCCTGATGGCCCAGACCGGCTCCTTCATCCCGGCACACCGGGCCAGAATCGACATCGTGGACCGAATCTTTACCCGTATCGGCGCCAGCGACGATATCGCTCGCGGGCAATCCACTTTCATGGTCGAGATGAGCGAGACGGCCGCCATTCTCAACAGCGCTACCAAGCGAAGCCTCATTATCCTTGATGAAATCGGCCGCGGCACCAGCACCTTTGACGGACTGAGCCTGGCCTGGAGCATCGCCGAGTATCTGCACAATCAATGCGGCGCCAAGACTCTCTTTGCCACACACTACCACGAATTGACCGAGCTGGCCGAGCGGCTGCCCCGTGTTCATAACCTCAATGTCAGCGTCCGCGAGTGGAACGACCAGATCGTCTTTATCCACAAACTGATTCCCGGCGGTGCCGATAAAAGCTACGGCATCCACGTTGCGCGTCTGGCCGGGGTCCCCTCCAGCGTCCTGAACCGCGCCATTGAAGTCCTCTCCAATCTGGAAGAAACCGAGCTGGCGCCCCTGGGCAGTAATGATGATCTTCCTGAAGAGGGAAGCGCCCCGACCGAAATCGCCGGACAGGAGAAAAAACCGCGCACGACCGCCAAACGCCAGAAACTCCGAGACCTCCCTGTTCCCAATCAGCTCGACCTCTTCTCAGAACTGGGCCTCTAAAGAACGGGCCACCGAAAAAGCAGAACCGCCTCAGACCCTCAGCGTCTTACCCTTCAAGACACCCGAGTCTCTTCCAAAGGATGCGGTGGCTCCCGCCCGTTCATCTCTGCTAAAACATTTTCAAGACGCTTGCGAAAAAGGTTGAAGCTGGGCATGTCGATTTTTTCCCATTTTACGGAATGAAGCTCCTCTTCGGTAATGAGATCGTAAGGGTTCCCTTCTGTCTCCAACGCTTTTTGAAGCAGCTTTTTGAGAGAATTCGGGCTGGCATCGTTTCCAGGCTCCTCTTCAAAGCGCTCGCAGTGATTATAGGCTCTCTGCTCCGGCAACCCTTTTTGATAATACCCCATCAACCACGCTTCACTCTTTGGCTTGGGTACCATCGGAATTCCATAGGGATTGTCGCTACTATCAAACCCAAGCTGCATCGCTTTGACTTTTTTCTCCCACAAATCATCATCCCGGCGCTCCGAGCGGGTCCCATCCGTGTCCGTAAAGAAAATAACTCCCCAGGATTCACCTTTGTGTCTGGCTTCTTCTCCCAAACAGAACGCGCTCAAATAAATTTCCTCGTAGGGCTTAGCTTCTCTTCCGCGATAGGGAATGATTCTGGGGTTCTTCTTCTTCAGTTTTCCGACGTCTCTTTTGTTTAAAAAGTGGTATTCCGGGCAGCGCCCATAGCCTTTCAGGGCGATGGCATCCACGATATGCGTCATGGCTCCTTTTCTGAATCTTCCATTGTCTTCTGTGCCCAGATCGCTGGGGCCTTCTCCGGTCAGAATGAAACACATTACTCTACCTTCTGAGGATCAGTTTTTTTCGCCAATGAATCCGCCAATTCCAGCAAGTTGGTTTTGCTCATCACCTGCCCTGCCCCCAAGAATTCCAACTCCTTCTCCTTTGCCGGCAATTCAAAAAACCTTTTGGCTCGGGTGTAGCCATTTCCATCTTTATAGAGCATCACGACGCTCTCCCTGGCAGCCTGGTCCGAAAGATAGTTTAAGAGCAGCGCGCTGTGTGTCGTTACGAAGACCTGTTTTCCATTAAAATCTTGAAGGATATCGACGAGTTTTCCAATCAATTCCTGATTCATTCCATTTTCTATCTCGTCGAAGAAAATACATTTATTCTTCGAATAGAGCTGCGACAAAAACACAAAGAGCCGCAACGTCCCGTAGCTCAGGTGGGAAGAATCAAAGAAGACCGCTTTTTCAAGTTCATTCAGGAGCAGGTTTTTCCAGCCGAATCTTTGTTTGCGGATGCGGTAATTCTTAAGAGAAGGATAAAACTCCCGGAGCTTCCCGACGAAATCCTCCTGCGAGGCTGCATCCAGTTTTGAGAGAAAGCCGACAAGCCCGCCGCCATCCGAGGCGATATCCACTTCGCTCATATTGACGGAAACCTGCGAAGCTTGCGAAATGGACTCCGGGTCCAAAACTCCGAAAATTTTGGCGGCCTTCAACTCCTGCACAAGAGGCCAGTTTTGCCCCACATAGGAAAGCATGGAACCCGTATGCTTGAAACTTTTCGGCAAAGTTGAATCCCCCTCCGACAACCTGAGTTTATTTTCG
>Ga0116149_1006152_pt1 | contig 10914 bp, 14 predicted proteins | sample AD_UKC057_MetaG_FD_89787 | JGI IMG/M metagenome (GOLD analysis project Ga0116149, IMG submission 89787) | Active sludge microbial communities of municipal wastewater-treating anaerobic digesters from USA - AD_UKC057_MetaG | ecosystem: Engineered > Bioreactor > Anaerobic > Digestate | place: USA...
CGCGGTTCTTCAGCGGTATAATCGTCTTAACCTTCTTGTTCCTGTGTGTGCCCCTCACATGTGGAATGCTGCGATGGAAAGCAAGGGTTGCAGACTGACTGCGCTTGGTGAGCATTACAGAAGGCTTGTGGAAAAGAGACGAATCTAGCTAAATTGTGGCCCAACAAGTCGGCGCAGACAACGCGGCTTCCGCCGCGTGTCTGGCCTCCGACGTTCGGTGAGGAGATAGAGATGAAGAAGACATTTCTGGTGCTTGCTAACTCGATTCGCCGTGGCTGCCACTGTATCGCTGGCAGAGAGATGTTTCAGAGGGATGGCAAGTGGTTCTATGGCCCATGGGTTCGCCCTGTCTCTCAAACAGGTGAGGGTGAAGTTCGGACGAGTGAATGCTTGTGCGAAAACGGAAGTCAACCGGCTATTTTGGATGTAGTCGAGGCAACGCTAACGGGGAAGCAGGACTGTGCGCACCAACCAGAGAACTACATGATCGACTCATCCGTACGGTGGCACAAGATCGGCACAATACCAGGAAACAGTCTCGGCGTAATCGAGGAAACACCCGCTCACTTGTGGCTTCACCCCGGTACGCGAACTGACAGAATACACTCTGGCGTCGCCGTAACGTCGCTGGCTCCGTTTCAGTCTCTGTACCTGATCCGACCTGCGACACTTCACTTTCGCATATGGGAAGCCGATGATGAATTCCGCGGTGGCCCACACAAGAATCGCCGCGCGATCTTCATGTACGGCGGAACAGAATACAATTTGCCGATCACCGATCCCACAATGGATGCACGATATTTCCGACCATTTCCAGCGCTGAATCAACCGCCCAAAGAGATCGCGCCAACGAACCCCGCCAACTGTTTTCTTGTCGTGAGCCTTGCAGCCCCATTCAAAGACGGCTACCATTACAAGGTTGTGGCAACTGTTTTGGAGTACTGAGCAATGACTACGTTCTACACAGTCGGGCACTCGAACCACACGCCGGACACGTTCGTCGGCTTGTTGCGATTGCACCACATCACGGCCGTCGCGGACGTTCGCTCCGCGCCATACAGCCGCTTTGCTCCTCAATTCAACAAGGATGCTCTCGGGCCATTGTTGGGCAAACAAGGCGTTGCCTATGTCTTTATGGGCAACTACCTTGGCGCACGGCCAAACGATCCCATGTGCTACCGCAACGGGGCCATTGACTTCGCCCGGCTTTGTCAGACGGATTACTTTCAGGAAGGACTTGACCGGGTGCGGAAGGGTGCAGGTCGGTTCAATCTTGCGCTTATGTGCACTGAGAAAGACCCCATACAGTGCCACAGGATGATACTCGTCTGCCGCCACCTTCGAGCCACGACGACCGTAATCAAACACATTCTTGAGGATGGAGAACTAGAGGACAATCGCGATTCGGAGCGGCGGCTTATGGACGCCCTCCGTATTGCAACTACGGATTTCTTCAAGACTACAGAAGATCTTGTTGAAGAAGCCTACGATAGGCAGGGCGAGCGCATCGCGTATCATGAGGATGAAGAAGCCCGACCGGCACGCGAGTTCGCACACGCATAAGGAGAGACATGGCGATTCAACTGTTTACGATCGGTTTCACGAAGAAGAATGCAGAGATGTTCTTCACGACGTTGCAAAACGCCAAGATTCGGCGAGTCCTCGACATTCGCTTGAACAACGTCTCGCAGCTCGCTGGTTTCACGAAACGGGATGACCTGCGGTTCTTTTTGCGGGAGATTTGCGGAGCAGACTACCACCATCTTCCGCAATGTGCGCCGTCGGAAGACATTCTCGATGCATACAAAAAGAACGGCGGCTCATGGGACACGTACGTCCAGCAGTTTTTGCCCCTGCTTCGGTCTCGCCACATCGAAACGATTCTGACACCAGAACTACTGGACTTCGGTTGCCTCTTGTGTAGCGAACCGACACCGGAGAAGTGTCACCGTCGATTGGTGGCCGAGTATCTGAAGGAGCGCACGCCCGGACTATTTGTCACACATCTGTAATCAATCCGCGGAGGATCACGCATATGAGCGAACGAGACACATACAAGTACGTATTCAAGGTCGGAAACAAGATCGTGCATGGTGGGATCACAGAAGACCTTGAGCGGCGCGAACAAGAGCACCAGCAGAAGTGGCGCAAGGGCCATATCGTTCAGGTTGGGCGAAGGACCACAGAGGAGGCGGCGCGAGCATGGGAGCAAAAGAAGGGTTTCGCGTAGAAGACGAGAATCCAGACCACCGAACCAACGCCTGGAACACTACGCCGGTTCCGCTTCGCTCCACCGGCGAGGTTCAGGCGTGACGTTGGACACTGAAGATAGAAAGGAAAGATCGTCGTGAGTGATTACAAGTTCGACTGCCCCCACTGCGGGCAATCGCTCGAAGCGCCCGAAAATATGCTTGGCGACACGATCGACTGTCCCTCCTGCGGCGGGAAAATCGAGTTACCAAACCCCGAACCAGCACCGCCGCCTCGCCCTCGTCCTCAGCGCCCACGGCCGCAACATACACAACAGCACACGCAGCAGAAGCAGACGGTCGAGACGAACGTCAAGCAAGGCGCCCTCATAGGTGGCGCGGTCTGCTTCGTCCTCGGTGTAGTCATGATGTGCGTCTCCCTGTGGACAGTCATCGTGTACGCACCTCTGTTCCTGGCGGCCTTCGTGCTGAGCATTGTCGCAATGGCGCAGAAGCGCATTGCGGGCGGTGTCATTCTCCTCGTCATGACCGTTTTGCTTCCCCCGATCCTCGCTATCGGTATTCCGGCATTCAAATCTGCAAGAAGCATCGCGCAGCAGACAGCAACTGGCGTCCGTTCGAGCACTACGGTTGACAGACGTAGCGGAAATGATCCCACTTCACCACCGCCCTTGCCCACAGTCGCACCAATAGCTCGAACGCCGCCAAAGCCGGAGTCCCCAGCGCCACGAAGCCCCACACCAGTCGATCCTGTTCAGGTTTTGCGCCAGGGCATCTCCGGAACAAAGACGTCCTACGACAAATTCAAAGGTATGTCCTGGGTCGAACCGGTGCAAGAGACGGACATCAAAGTCAGTTCACATGTGTCACTTGCTTTCCGCCCATATATCGGCGTATCAGACAAGAAGGCTGTTGTCTTCCGAGTCTACACGCACTACATTGATCGACGCAGTGAGTATCACGACACCGATTGGATATTTTACGAATCAGTGATCCTGCTTAACGCGAACGGAGACAAGTTCACACTTGCTATTGACTATGGCGACCGGGATTCTGATGTCGAAGATTGGGGTCTGATGGAGCACGCGGACATTCCGCTGAAACCAGAGGCAGTGGAACGTCTATCCGCATTGATGAAGTCTCCCCCCGTTGACGTTCGTTTCTCCGGAAAGTCGGTCGTTGACGCCAAGTTGAGCGATGAGCAGATTCAGGCCGCACAGAGCATAATTGCAGGCTGGAGGCGACTCACTGCGACAGAGTGAAGTCTGTCCAACCAGCAGGTGCAGGCGACGCTTTACAGCGCGCCTGACCTGCGCCGTTAGCCAAGAGAAAATGAAACCAAAAATCATAACAGGCGACCTTCTTGACCAGAAAGTCGATGTCATCGTTAACGCATGGAATCGCAATCTAATTCCATGGTGGTTATTGTTGCCCCAGGGAGTCTCAGGGGCAATCAAGAAGAAATCTGGAGTTGCCCCGTTTTGCGAACTGCGAAAGTACAGAACACTTGCCCTCGGGCAAGCCGTCTTAACAGGGGCTGGACGTTTACCCCTTAAAGGCATCATACATGTCGCAGGAATTGGCCATTTGTGGATGCCCTCTGAAGAGTCTGTCCGATTGGCAACGAGAAATGCGTTGATTGTCGCCAAGAACGCGGGATACCATTCCATAGCCTTCCCTCTCATTGGCGCAGGAACCGGCGGCATGAAGAGGGAAAAGGTGCTCGAACTAATGACACAGGAAATCGAGACAGCTCCGTATGACGGAGAAGTCACGATTGTTGTTTATGACCGACAAAGGGGCTATCGGGATAGGGACGCCCCTTGCGGAGCGCCCCTCCCACACCACTGATCGTACGGATCGCGTAACCAGCGGAGCGGTTCGGCTGCTTATTGACAGAATGAACCGAGAAGGATGACTCCCGCCGAGCGGGTGAACCAGTCGTCAGGCAGCGCCGCGCATACCGTGCCGTTCTTGCTGAGCCGCCACGCGCCCTTTCGGGTGTTGCCGACCGCCACCGCCCATCTTTGTGCGGTGCCACGTTCCACGAGGTTGCTGACGCGCGTCCTCGGCAGTTGCCACTGTGTCCAGACATACGCCCGCAGGCGTCTCCTTATCCAGTGGTCAAGCTCCCCGGCCAGCGTCTCACAGAGGCCGGGGCGGAAGTACCCGCCCCAGCCCCGCAACAGGCTGTTCAGTTCGCCGATGACCGCCGCCAGACTCCGGCCCCTGTCGCGGGCCGTCAGCTTCCGCACCTTCCTGCGGAACCTCAGAAGGCTCTCCGCATGGATGCCGGTGCGCGTCTTCCCCATGAAACGCGTGATACGGAAATCCCCAGCAGGCGGACGCCGCCGCTCTCTTTGGGGAATTCTGCGCGGCGCACGGGACTCGGCTGAACCATTGCCGGAAGAAGTGCTGGACAAACTTCTGGACAAAGAAGGCATGACCTTCTTACGCTCGATTATGGAGACCCGCCTGGAGGTCGCTGACGTTCGAGAAGAAGTCAGAACCGACGATAAAGTCGATTGACATCCGGTATTATTTTGGTATACGGTATATACCATGGATTTCGAGTTCGATCCAGACAAGAGCGCGACAAACCTGATGAAGCATGGCATCGACTTTCTCGAAGCGCAGGCACTTTGGGAAGATGCCGACAGACTTATTGTGCCCGCGAGGACGCAGGGTGAGGCGAGGTACATGCTGGTCGGCAAGATGGGGCAGAAACATTGGTCGGCCATATTCACTTACAGAGGCGAGGCGGTCTGGATCATATCGGTTCGCCGTGCGCGGAAAGAAGAGGTAGACGCCTATGAAAGCTGAAGCCTTTGATAAGGCCTTTGACAACGGCGACGACGTGTCAAAATATCTGAATTTTCCCAAGGCAACCCGCCCCGGAAGAGAGCAGAAGCGAGTCAACGTTGATTTTCCCGTGTGGATGATTCAATCTCTCGACAAAGAAGCCCAACGGCTCGGCGTTCCCCGACAGGCCGTCATCAAAGTGTGGATTGCCGAACGGCTGAGAGTCGGCACTCACGCTTGAAATCGCTCGAACCCGTCGGCGCAGACAACGCGGCTCCCGCCGCGTGTCTGGCCTCTGACGTTGGGCAGGGAAATGTCACATCATGAAACAAGCGCAACTGCTGCCAAGTGTAAGGATGCGCATCATTCTGGCTGCAATGACCTCGCTGCTGATTCTGTCCGGTTACGCGCCACATTCTGCGCCCCAAGTTGGTGAACGCATTACCCGGCTGTCTGATCCAACCCGGGCAGGTGATAAGGGCAGCACAAACGTGGTTCTGGAATGTTCGACCCTCGTTGTCAATACCCGCCGCGGAAACCGAAGCTCTCGCGCGTCAAGCCGCGCGGCAGTTCCTTGATGAAGCGTGAGGGCTTACAAAAGAAGACGCCGCCGTCGCGCGTGCGGCGCATCTCGGGCGCGCACAGCACCAGTTCATCCTTGGCACGCGTGACCGCCACGTAAAAGAGGCGGCGCTCCTCGGCGTCGTCCTCACTCTCGCCCATCGACCGGCTCGACGGGAACATCCCTTCCGAAGCCCAGATGACGATCACCACCGGCCACTCCAAGCCCTTGGCCTGATGCACGGTGCTGAGGTGCAGCATGTCGGCGTGCTCGCGCGCCATCTTGTCATACTCGTGGTCCACGTTGGTGAGCAGCGCCACTTCTTGCAGAAAGCCCGCCACACCGCCCTCGCTCTTGCCGATCTGAAGGGCCAGCTCGCGGATATCCTCCTCGCGTTTCTCTGCGTTGTCATAGACCTTGGCCAGATAGGTGTGGTAGAACACATCGCAGAACCGCTGCACCGCTTCACCGCCGGCGGCCGAGAGCCGTTCGTCGTGATACGCTTCCATCAGCCGGTCAATCTCCTGCCACTGGCCGCGCGCGACAGGCTTGAGCGCCGCGACCAAACGCGCGCGCTGTTGCGGATCGCTCGTTTCAAAGCGTCCGTTCAAGGTTTCCCACAGCGCGTCAATGGTCTTCTCGCCGACACCGCTGAGCATGCCGAGCAGGCGCCCGAACGCCATGCGGTCGGAACGGTTCTCGCAGACCCGCAGGAAGGCAACCACATCCTTGACGTGCGCCTGCTCAAACACGCCGATACCCGAAGTGATCACGAACGGCAGACGCGCGCGACCGAGCATCATCTGCAACTCGATCGAATGAAAATGCGCCCGGTAGAGCACCGCCATGTCGCGCAGCGCATAACCGTCTTCCTGATACCGACGGATCATGGTCAGCACCGCGCGCGACTGCTCGTCACCGTCGCGCACGAAAAAAACCTGCGGCTTGCTGCGCGCCTTGCGCGTGGGGCGCAGCGTCTTCTGGAACTGCTCGGGATTGCCCTGGATACAGGCGTTCGCCACAGCCAGCACCTCCGGCACGCTGCGGTAATTGCGCTCAAGCTTGACGATCCGGCAGCCGTCCCAGCGTTTGGGAAACTCCATGATGTTCTTGAAGTCCGCGCCGCGCCACGAATAGATGCACTGAAAATCGTCGCCCACCGCCATCACGTTGCGGCTGAGACCGCCCAGGATGTCCACCATGCGGACCTGCAGCAGATTGGTGTCCTGATACTCGTCGACCAGCACATGCCGGAAGCGGTTCTGATAGAAACCGCGCACCGACTCGTGCTCGACCAGCAGCCGCAGACCGTTGACCAGCAGGTCATCAAAATCCATCGCCCCCATCGCAAGCTTTCGTTCTCCGTACAGGTTGGCGACTTTGATGATCTCCATGGGATCCACGCGCAGTTCCTGGACCGTCTGCTCCAGCACGTCCTCGATGTCGCACGCGCGATTGGCAGCCGATCCGATCAAGGACGCCATCACATCCTTTTTGGGGAAATCCTTTTTGTTGCGCACGGTGTCCTTGATGCAGCGGTCGATCAGCGCGTGCGATTCGTCACGGTCTAGGATGGTGAAATCATTGGGATAGCCGAGCCGGTCGCCGAAGCGCCGCAGGAAACGGTTGCAGACGTGATGGAACGTACCGCTCAGAAGGTTGCCCACCGCATCGCCGGCCACCTCCTTGGCGCGTTCCAGCATCTCGCGCGCCGCGCGGTTGGTGAAGGTCAGCAGCAGCAGGCCGTCGGGGCGTTCACCGCGTTCGACCAGATACGCCACACGGTACACCAGGGTGCGCGTCTTGCCGGTGCCGGCCGCAGCGAGTACCAGCAAGGGACCGTCACCCGCCGTCGCGGCCTCACACTGTTCCGGGTTCAGGAGCTTCGAGTAGTCAGTCATGGGAGCGTATGATACGCGACTCATCCGCGAAACTCAATGCCACGCGCTGCGAGCATGCCGCAGGCAGCTCCAATGTCCTTGCCGCCGCTGTAGCGGCGCACCACCGGTGCCGCCAGATGCCGCCGCAGCGCGTCACGAAAAGCGTTACGCTCCGTGTCGTCGGGCGGCATGAAGCGCCCGGTCGCATCGTTGACATCGATGAGGTCGAGTTGCACAGGCAGTTCGCCGGCCCAGTCCGCCAACCGTTGCGCATCTTCTTCAGAGGTGTTGAAGCCCGCAATCAAGGTCCAGGCCAGCGTGACGCGCCGGCCGGTCGCCGCGTGGTACTCCGCCAAGGCTTCCCGCAACATATCCAATGGATACCGGTCTTCTACGGGCATCACGCGCCGGCGCTTGTCGGGGTCGGCTGAGGTGAGTGACACGATCAGCCGATAGGGCTGCCGTTCCCGCGCCAGCCGCAGGATGGCCGGCACGATGCCCGCCGTGGAGAGCGTGATCGCCTTGGCGGAGATCGCCAGCCCGCACGGCTCCGAAATGATCTTGGCGGCCTGCAGGACCGCGTCGAGGTTCAGCAGCGGCTCGCCCATGCCCATGAACACCACGCCGCGCACAGGTAACGGAGACTCTCGGCGAATCTGTGCAACCTGCGCGACGATTTCCCAGACCTCAAGATTTCGCGAAAAGCCCAGGCGGCCGGTGGCGCAGAAGGCGCAACCCAAGGCGCAGCCCGCCTGAGAGCTGACACAGACGACCGCCTTTCGGTCGTCTTGCCGGTGGGCCAACGGAATCAAAACCGACTCAAAGCGGGCGCCGTCAGGTGCCGCAAAAAGGAATTTTTCAAACCCGTCTGCCGCAGACGCACATCGATCCAAAACCGACAGCTCCGGTATGTGCAGGCAGTTGCGCAGGTCATTCAACCAGCGCGCGGAGATCGTCGTGTCCTGATCCGGCCAGATGCCGAAGCGTGCGGCGGAGGCGAGCAGGCGCCGGGCCAAACGGGGCGTCATGCCGCGGCTGGCATAACGCGTGGCAAGTTGTTGCGCGGTGAATGCGGTAACCGGTTCCGTCATCATGGCGGAAAGCTTGCCGCATCAGCGGCGATCACTCCCTTTTCCACGACAGCGTGAACGGGACATCCTGCGAGGCGGTGCTGAGCAGCTTCACCGCGACCACCCCGCCGGCTTCCGACGCGGCCTGGCAGGTGATGCCGTCACCGGCCTGAGCCGAGGCAAGCCCGAACCCTTGCGGCGCGCGGAAGCGCAGCGTGACCGGATGATCCTTGACAGCCTTGACCGTACCGGCCAGCGCGTTGCGCGCACCGTCCCACGCCAGGCTTGCCAACTCCACGCCGCCTTGCGTGATGTGGCGGTCACTGCTGAGAAAGTGCGGCACGGCCTGGGCTCGGTGCACGGCCAGCAGGCGCACGCCGTGCCCCGGCACCGGCATATCGAAGCGCGTTTTGCGCTCGCCTTGGTAGGTGCCGGTCCAGAATTCGTAGACGGCATAGTCGGCAGCCGCATCCAGTCCCAGTTCATCAAAGGCAAAACCCAGCTTTGCCTCTTTTTCGTCCCAGTTGAACAGCGCCACCACCTGCCACTCCGCAAAAGGACGCCGCACGTGCAGCGCCCAGACCGGCAGCATGTCGAAGACCGGGAAGAGATCCAGCGGTCGCACGTCGCAGACCGGCAGCGCCTGCTGCAGCAGCCGCATGCGCTCCGGCTTCAGCTCGGCGAGTTTGTCGCCGGAAAACATCATCTGCCCCGGCAGCGCCACGACCGTTGCCGCCAGCCGCGCCTGTTCGATGCCGAGATAATCGCCGACCATCAGCGTGTCGGGATCGGCAAAGAAAACAATGTTGTTGGCGAAGATCTGGTTGAGCGTGCAGCGCGCCTGATTCAGCAGGTTCGGCCACTTGGGCGGCTGGTTCGGATGCACGATATCAGCCCCGGTGCGCGAGGCGTCGGCATAGGCGGCCTCGGGGCCGGTGAAATGGCCCTGGCAGGCCAGGAACACACGGTCCTCGCCGATGCCCTCGCGGAACGCCCGCACACAGCGTTCGAAGGGGTCAGGACAGGCCGGATCCTTAAAGCAGGCGCGGATTTCGGGCCGCTCAAAAAAGTGGGCGCAGTATCCGGGGCCGCGGCCCGACATGCCGTCGATCTTGAAATACTCATACCCCCACTCGCGCGAAGCGATGCGGTGAATCTCACGCAGGTGGTTGATCATTTCGGGATGCGTCGGGTCAATGGTGAACTTGCCGTTCCAGGTCGAGAGCGGCTTGCCGTCCGGACCGTGCAGGAACCACGCTTTGTGCGCCAGATAGAAGTTGGTGCTGCCGGTGCCGAAGGGCGCGGTCCAGAGCCCCGGCCTGAAGCCGAGCGCCCGGATGTCGTCGGCCAGACGCTTCATGCCGAGCGGGAACTGGCGCGGATTGGGCGCCAGGCTGAGGTTGTCAAAGTTGCTGACCGGCAGCGAGTCGGAGTTGTCCTGCCACGACTCGATGTGCCAGAACTCCATGCCGAAAGGCTGCAAGTGCTTCTGGCCGACGCGAGCCTCGGCCAGATTGTCCTCGGCCGTGGCTTTGTCGAAGTAGATGTTCCAGGACATCCAGCCGGTGGGCGGCGACGGACAGCGCGCGCGGTTGATGGGCTTGTAATAGGGCACATAGCGGTTGCGGTAGTAGTCGCGCTCAACCGTGAAGCTCCAGACCGCTTCGGCCGCCTCGTGGATCGCCGCGTCCAGCGTGAGCCCGTAACGCCCCCCCCCTTGGGTGGCGAGCCGCCGCGCGGAACCGCCGCGCAGCAGCAGGCCGCGGTCGCGTTCCGGATCGAAAAGCGAATCGTTAAGGTCCGTGTCCGGCCGTCCGGTTCCCAACTGGAGCACGCGCGAGCCCTTGAACGACTGCGTGCGGCAGGCGAAGCTGTCCGGCGTGAACGCCACGCTGCCGGTCATGCGCAACTGGCCGGCATAGCTTTGCGCCGTACGGTGGTACGCCAGCAGCGAGAGACGGTCGCCCTCGCCCTGAAACGCCAGATATCCCTGCACGTTGCCGCGGGGATCGAGCAGCGCGAGGCGGTTCGTCACCGCGTCGCGCGGCGCGACCACACGCCAGTCCTGACCGCCGGACGTAAAGGCCAACGTGCCGCTGACCCGCGCCTCGCCAGACGCGTTCACCAGTTCGAGGCGCGCGTCCGCCTCCTGAAAAGTCACCTGCCAGTTGCCCAATGTCAAACTGACCAATGCCGCAGCCAGAGCCCCCATGCGAACCTCCTCATTGCCTTCATGCCGATGTGTGATGATAACACCGACAGTATAGCGGGGAGGCCTAAGCGCTGGCAATGCGTGAAATGACCGCAATTTTACACCTTTTGACCGGTTTCCGCCCGCCTCATGCCGGCAGGTTGAAGGCCCGGATGATCTCGTCGATCACCGGCTGCCC
>Ga0116149_1006154_pt1 | contig 10913 bp, 8 predicted proteins | sample AD_UKC057_MetaG_FD_89787 | JGI IMG/M metagenome (GOLD analysis project Ga0116149, IMG submission 89787) | Active sludge microbial communities of municipal wastewater-treating anaerobic digesters from USA - AD_UKC057_MetaG | ecosystem: Engineered > Bioreactor > Anaerobic > Digestate | place: USA...
CGATGCGTCGTTCGTACTTCGTCCAAATCGCCGGGTTGCTGGTCGGGGCCGTGGTGTTCTGCCTGGGCGACGTGGTCGTGTACCGCAACGGCTCCCGGCTGGAGGTCCAGGACCTCAAGATCGGAGACCAGACCATCTCATACAGCATCAAGGGGATGACGGCCACCGTCCCGGTCCGGTACATCGATGTCGAGGCAACCCGGCAGGCCAACGCCGAGCTCGAGGCGGAGCGCGCTCTCAAAGCCGAGGCGGAGGCGGAAGCGGCCGCCCGGCGCCGGGAGACGGAGGCCGCTGCACCGCTGGACGCCGGCGGCGCCGCGCTCGGAGACATGGCCCGGCGCAGCCTCAGCGATGCGGATGTCCAGAAGCTGCTCGACAAATGGGTCAAGCGTCACGCAGACAAGAGCCGTGAGGAAATCGCTTCGGCCGGGCCGGGCGGGATGACCTCGGCGCCCGTCGGCGCGTTCCGGTTGCCGTTCTACATTGAATCCGGCGTGATGATGATCCACGCCCGGGTCAACGACCAAGACGGCGTGCCCTTCTGCTTCGACACGGGCGCGAGCTGGACCACCGTGACCCCCGAACTCGTCCGCCGCGCCGGCATCCCGGTGGACTTCGACACCTGGACCATGGCCCAGACGGGCAACGGCATGACGAAAGTGTACCTCGGCATGGTGGACCGGCTGGTGGTGGGCGACCTCGAGGTCCGCAACCTCCCCGTGACGGTGGCGGAGAACTGCACGGTCAACCTGCTCGGTCAGAACCTGCTGCAGAATTTCAAGGTGTCGTTCGACTACCAGGCCCGCGTCATCACCCTGGCCCGGTGAGCCCCGCGCGCGGCGGCCCCGCCGCGCCTCTCAAACCCCTCAGGTTCCCCCGTACCCCACCGTGACCGTATCGCCTTCGACGACGACCGGCACGTTGCGCCGGTTGCCGCTGTGCCGCAGCATCTCGGCCAGGTGGGCCTCCGATGCGAAGACGTTCCGGTAGACCACCTCGTAACCCTGCGCCGCGAAATCCCGCCGGGCGGCGTCGGTGTACGGTCAGGTGTCCTTGCCGAAGATCACCACGCGGGGTGTGTCCATGTTGCCACCTCCTGGCCTCGGACTTTGGATGCGCACAGCCCGGCGAGCGGATTCAGGCGGCGTCCGCTCACGCCGAATCGGACGAAGCGTCCGACAGCCCGTCCAGCGCGATCCGGTAGGCGTCGTAGGTGGCGCGGTCGTACAGCACGAAGCGGGCACAGCGGGGACGCCCGCAGGCGTGCAGGTACTCGGCCACGGCCCGCAGGGCGATCGCGGCGGCGGCGGCGACCGGGTAGCCGAACGCCCCCGTGCTGATGGAGGGGAACGCCACCGTGTCGAGCCCCTCGTCGGCCGCCAGTTGCAGGCAGGAGCGGTAGCAGGCGGCGAGCAACTCCGGTTCGCCCGCGCCGCCGCCCCGCCACACCGGACCGACGGTGTGGAGCACCCGCCGGGCCGGCAGGCGCCCGCCGGTGGTGGCGACCGCCCGGCCCGTCGGCAGGCTGCCGATCCGGGCGATGATCCGACGACAGTCGTCGAGAATCGCCGGGCCGCCGGCCTGGTGGATGGCGCCGTCGACCCCTCCGCCGCCCATCAGGGTGGAGTTGGCGGCGTTCACGATGGCGTCGGCGGCCGTTCGGGTGATGTCGCCCTGCGACAGCTCGAGCACGCAGTCGCGGATCCGCCGGCTGGCCTTCGCCGGAGTCATGGTTCGCCCTCCGGTGCCTGCGCGTCCGCTGCGGGTGCCGTCGGCGGATTCAGGACGGTTCCGATCAGCTGGAGGAGTGCGACGGCGTCCACCGGCTTGTGCAGGAAGCCCCGGCAGCCGCGGCGGAGCATCTGGTAAACGGAGGCGTCCTCGCCGTAGCCGCTGAGCACAACCACCGGCACGTCCGCCCGGATCGCCTGAATCTCCGCCAGAGCCGCATCGCCCGATTTGACCGGCATGTTGATATCCAGAATGACGCAATCGATGGCGTCCGCATGGTCCCGGAACACGCAGACGGCCTGCTGCCCGTCGGCGGCTTCGAGGATATCCGCTCCGGCGGTGCGCAGCAGGCGGCTGAGAAACAAGCGGTTGATGGTCTCGTCATCGACCACGAGCAGCCGCCGCCCGACCAGGGACAAGGCTGCTTCCGGAGCGGCGGCGGACGCGCTCTCCGCCGCGGCGGGAGCCGGTGCGTCGGTGGCCGGCAGAAAGATCAGCACGCGGGTTCCCCGGTCTGGCTTGCTGTCCAGATAGATATATCCCTGATGGTTCTTGACGATGCCATAGGCGGTGGCCAGGCCCAGGCCGGAGCCCTGGCCCTGGGCCTTGGTGGTGAAAAACGGATCGAACACCCGAGGCAGGTTCGCCGGGTCGATGCCGGTGCCGGTGTCCGCGACCACCAGACGGATGTACCGACCCGTTTTGAGCACGTGGTTGTCGCGCACCAGGTCGCCGTCCACAGTGACGGGCTGGGTCTCCACCCGGATGCGGCCGCCGCTGGGCATGGCGTCACGGGCGTTGAGGAACAGGTTGAGCAGGACCTGTTCCATCTGGGAGCGGTCGCCCCTCACACAGAGTGGGCCGGCATGGAAGGCCCGTTCGAATTCGACGGTAAAGGGGATGGTCCGGCGCGATAACGTGATCACGGCGTCGATCACTTCGTGGATGTCGAACTCCTGCACGACGTATTTGCCCTTGCGGGCGAAGCCGAGCAATTTGCGGGTCAGCACGGTGGCCCGCGCCGTGGCGTCCTCGATCATGGCCAGGTCGCCCTGGAGCGGCGAATCGGGCGGCACCTGCATCCGGACGAGGGACGTGTAGCCGGTGATGCCCTGCAGGATGTTGTTGAAGTCGTGGGCGATGCCGCCGGCCAGCGTGCCGATGGATTCGAGCTTCTGGTAATGGACCACCTGCTCCTGCAGGCGCTTGGTTTCCGTTAGGTCCACCAGGTTGGCCAGAATCGCCGACCGTCCGTTGAACGTGCTCACCGTGGTTCGGATCAGCACCGACCGAATGACACCGTCGCCGCACACGAACCGCGCTTCGTACTCGTGGGGCAGAATGTCCCCCACGTCGCGCATCGCCATGTTCCGCTGGAGAATGGGGGCGTCCTCGGGACTGACGAACCGGGTGACTTCGGTGCCGAGTATCTCGTCCGGCGGGTAACGCAACAACTCGGTGACCACCGGATTGATGTACACGACCCGCCAGTCCTGCAGGATGCAGATACCCACCAGTGATCCGTCCACGAGATGGCGGTATTTCTCCTCGGATTCGGCCAGCGCGGCGGTGCGGTCCTGAACCATCCGCCGCAGCTTGTTGCGCTCGGTCCGGTCCAGGTGGATTTTGTACGCCGCGAAGGTGCCGATAACAGCGGACACACCGAGCAGGACCAGCAGGAAGAACCAGACGGTCCCCGTGAAGGGGGGACCGGCCTCGACGGCCAGGGCGGGCGTCTCGCGGGAGACCACCCCCCGGGCATTGATGGCCCGGAGACGGAAGACCATCTGCCCCGGCGGGAGGAAGGGGTAGACCACATGCCGGTCTTCGGTGGGCGGCTGCCAGACGGAGTCCATGCCCTCCAGTTGATATTGGAAGGTGTTGCCCGCCTCGTTGACGAAACTCAGGCAGTCGAACCGGATCGTCAGCCGATCATCATGATTCAGGCGGAGAACGCCGGCGGGGGGCGCCAACTCCGTCTGGTTGATGGTGATCCCGGTGAGCCGGACACGGGGCGGAGCCGAGAAGGCCGCCATCTGGGGATGGTACACCAGCAGACTCCGGCTGGTGCCGAAGTAGAAGGCGTCGTCGCTGTCGAGCAGGAAGCAGCGCTTGTTGGTGATCTCGGTGAACGGCAGGCCGTGGACGGCGTTGAAATTTTCGAACCGGTCGCTGACCAGCCGGGCAATGCCGCGGCTGGTGCCCACCCAGAGCTGTCCGTGCCGGTCGTGTTGGAGCGCCCACACGTTGGCATTGGCGTCGGGCAGGGTGAAGCCCAGCGGCGCAAAGCGCCGGCCGTCCCAACGATAGACGCCCCGGCCGACAGTGCCGATGTAGATGTCGTCGTCGGCGCGCCGGGCGAAGCAGGAGACGTTGACATCACCGAGGACCGGCTGGGGCAGGTATCGCCACCGGCCGTTTTCGCGCCGGGCTTCGAACACGCCGTCGTCGGTGCCCACCCAGCAGCGGTCCGCGCCGAAGAGCAGGATATCGTAGCAGGCGCGGTTCCGAAGAGCGGCCGGCGCCTCGACGGTCGCGAGTTCCGGCGGCCGGCCGCAATACAAGCCACGGTCGGAGGCCATGAGCAGGCTGCCGTCGGGCAGGGGTTGCAGGCGGTACACGAACAGGTCCACCGGTTCAGGCCGGATGAGGGCCGCTTGGGCCCGGCGACCCTGCAGGCGGTAGATGCCGCGGTCCGTCCCCAGCCAGAGCGCGTCGGATCCGGCCGGAGCGATCTCGGTGACGATCCGGTCGGGAAGCAGGGCGTCCCGCTCCACTCCGTCGGCGCCGAGTGACTGCAGGCCGGCTTCGGTGCCCACGAGGACGCGATCGCGCCAGCGGTGGACCACCCAGATCAGCTCGGACTCCAGGCCGTCGGCGACGCCGTAATGACGGATACTGCGGTCGGTGATCTTGTCCACGCCGCTGTCGGTGCAAAGCCAGACAATATCCTCGTAATCGATCATCACCCGGTACACCCAGCGGTTGGACAGCCCGTCGGCCACGCCGAGCCGGCGGAAGGGTGCGCCGGGGAACCGGTAGTAGACGCCCGTCGAGGCCGCCACCCAGATGGTGCCCTGGCGGTCAATGGCCGCATCCAGATAGATTGTGGCCGGGTGGGGGTCCGGGTGGATGTCGATGCACTGGCCGTCGGCGTTCAGCAGGGTCAGGCGGTCGGGCCGGCAGAGCAGGAGCTCGCCGGTTGCCGCATGGTGAAAGATGCTCAGGACGCTGGGTCGACCCGGGCCGTTGACCTGGGGGACCGGCGCCAGCCGGCCCTTGCGCAGCCGGCTCAAGCCCGCCTCGCTGCCGACGTACAGCGAGTCGTCGGAGGCGACGGCCAGACAGTGCAGAAAGTCGCCGTGCGGGCGGTCGGCCTGGGAGAGCAGGCGCTCCTGGTCGCCGCGAAGTTCCACGAGGCCGCGGTTGGTGGCAAAATACAGCGTGCCGTCGGACAGCTCGGCGATGCTCCGCACCGACGGCGCCGGCTGAAGGGTTCGGAAGTTGTGGGCCGTGAACCGCGAGCCCGACCGCACCGCGGCGCCGGTCGGCGTGCCCACCCAGAGCCGCCCCCGCCGGTCGCTGTGGATGGCCATGACGGTCGGCGACGGCAGCCCGTCGGTGACGGAGTAGGTCGTGAACGCGCTGCCATCGTACCGGCTCAGACCGCCGAGAGTGCCGAACCAGATGTAGCCGTCCGCATCCTGGTGGATGGCGATGGGTTGGTCCTGGGCCAGCCCCTCCTGCACGGTGTAATGGTGGATGAAGAAACGCGAAGCCTGGGGCGCGGCGGCGGCGGCCGTCAAAAGCAGGGCTCCCAGCGCCCGGCGGAGCCAGATGCGGAGCGGGTGCGGCATCGCCACTCTCCTCGCGCGGTTCGCGCGCGTCACACCCTCACGATTTCCGCCGCGTCGATGGCGGCGGTCTCCAGATCCCGGAACTGACCGCCGGACTCGACCGCCTGGATATCCTCCAGACGCGAGCGGGTCGTCGGGTGACGACCCACCAGGTAGGCGCAACAGTCACCGTAGGGCAGGATCGACAGCTCGTATGTCCCGAACTGCTGGGCCAGGTCCGTTATCTGAGCCTTGTTCATGCCGATAAGCGGGGTCAGAATCGGCCGCCGCGCCTCGGCGTAGATCGCATGCAGGTTCTCCAGGGTCTGGGAGGCGACCTGGCCCACCGAATCACCGGTGACCAGGGCCTGGGCGCTCTCCCGATCGGCGATCCGGTCGGCCAATCGGATCATCATGCGTCGGTAGAGAATCATCCGCAGCTCCTCCGGCGCGGCGATGATGATCGCCCGCTGGAGCGGTCCGAACGGCACGAGGTAGAGACGGCCGGCCGGCTGCCACGCCTGCAGCAAGCGGACGATGCGGCGGACCTTGTCCTGGACGCTGGCGGCGTTCACCGTCACGTTGTGGAAGTGAACGTAGACAACGGGACAACCCCGCTGGGCCATGAGCCGCGCCGCCACCGGGCTGTCGATGCCGCCCGACACGAGCGCGACGACCCGTCCCGAAACGCCCACCGGCAGTCCACCGGGGCCGCGGTGCTGTTGGTAGAAGACGAGGATGCTGTCCGGCAGCACATCCACGTGCACCGGCAGCTCCGGCGCGGTCAGGTCCACAGTCCAGCCGTGCGTCACCATCGTGTGGCCCAGTTCCCGGCAGATCGCCGGCGAGTCGAGGGGGAACGCCTTCCAGGCCCGCCGGCAGCGGATGCCGAAGGTGCGCGGCGTCTGGGTTTCGGCCAATCGGCCGATGAAGGCCTGCAAGGCGGGGAAATCAGCAGGGAGACGGTGCGCGAAAGCGAAGGTTTCGACCCCGGGGACCCAGGCCAGCAGCCGGGCGACCGCGTCCGGATCGTCGCCGGGCAGCAGCGGCACCAGGTATTTGCCCATGGTCTCCTGGACGTCCCGCGTCCCCAGCGTCTCGAAGGCGGCGACCAGGTTCTGGAGCAGGCGGCGGCCGAACCGGATCCGGTTCTTCCCTTTGAGGAACAGCTCGGACGAGTGGACCAGGACCACGTCATAGGGGCGGTCACTCGGCTGCGTGATGGACGGCGCGCGCATGGGCTCCTTGGACCGGGCCGAATTGCCGCTTGGTGCGGATAGCTACATTGTATCAGGTTAACACACGGAGCGGGAGGGGCTTGCAAACCGGATCGGCCTGGGCTAAGATGGCCGCCATTGGGAGTTGATACCATGGAGATACGACGACACAAGGTTTTGGTCCTTGGCGCCGGCGGTTGGGGCACCGCGCTGGCGGTAGTGCTGCACGGCAACGGCCACAAGGTCAAGATCTGGGCCTATGAACAGGACGAGGTGGACAACATCCGCACCTACCGCGAGAACCGGCGGTTCCTCCCCGGCGTCACGGTCCCGGAAGGGATCGACGCCTCCACCGACATGGCCCGCCTGCTCGCCGGGGTCACTCTCATCGTGAACGCCACGCCGGCCCAGTTCACCCGCGGCGTGCTGCACCGGCTCGCGGCCTGCAAGATCTCGCCCTGCCCGGTGGTCAATGTCGCCAAGGGGATCGAGAACAAAACGCTCAAGCGGATGTCCCAGGTGATGGTCGAGGAGCTGCCGGCCTTTTTCCACAGCCTGCTGGCCACGCTGTCAGGACCAAGCCACGCCGAGGAGGTGGGGCGGTCCATTCCCACCGCCGTGGTTGCGGCGGCCGCCAATCCGCGGATCCCGCCGCTGATCCAGCAGGCGTTCATGTGCGAGACGCTCCGCGTGTACTCCAGCGACGACCTGGTGGGCGTGGAGCTGGCCGGTTCCATCAAGAACATCATCGCCGTGGCCGCCGGGATCTGCGACGGCCTCGGTTTCGGCGACAACGCCAAGGGGGCGTTGCTCACCCGCGGTCTGGCCGAGATCAGCCGCCTGGGCGTGGCCATGGGGGCCAAGCCGGCCACCTTCGCCGGTCTGGCGGGCATGGGCGACCTGGTGACCACCTGCACCAGCCGGCACTCGCGCAACCGCTACGTCGGGGAGCAGATCGGCCGGGGGCGCAAACTGCCCGAGATCCTCGCGGAGATGGTGATGGTGGCCGAGGGCGTGGCGACCACCGAATCGGCCCATGCCCTGAGCCGGCAGTTCGGGGTGGAGATGCCCATCACCGCCGAGGTGTACGCCGCCCTGTTCGAAGGGAAGGATCCCCGCGAGGCCGCCCGGAACCTGATGAGCCGCCCCGCCAAACCGGAGAACTGGTAGGTCGGTTTGCTCGAAGCCCGAGCAGCACTGGAAATCCTCATCGTCAAGAACCGGGTGTTCTTCGCCCGCCTGGCCCGGAAATACCTGCAGGATCCGACCCTGGCGCAGGATTGCCTCCAGGACGGCTACCGGAAGTTCCTCGAGTCGAACCGGACCTTCACCGACGAGCAGGAGGCGGAGAAATATCTCTGCCGGGTGCTCATCAACCATTTCATCGATGAAATCCGCCGCCGCCGGACGCAGGTCCAAAGCACGTGCGCGTTCGACGCGGAGCGGCACGACCACGCCGCGCCCGGCGCCGGTCCCGAGATCCGGGTGATCGTCCGCCAGAAAGCCGAGCTGCGCCAAAGCCTGGCCGGCCGGATCAGCCGCCGGCTGGACCGCCTGCCGCCGTTCCAGCGCGAGCTCGTGTACCTGATGCTGCTGCGGGAGCCGCCGCTGTCGCTCCGGCAGGTGAGTCAGTTGAAGAAGATACCCATCAGCACCCTCCACAGCCGGTTCCGGAACGCCATCGACCGCCTCCGGGAACTGTGCCGGGAGTTGGGGGAGGAGTGGAAAAATTTGTGAAAAGTTCGGACACTCGACAGGCGGATCCGTTTATACAGGTGAGGGCCCCCCGACGGGGCGCCGAGGAGCGTGAACCATGATGGACTGTGATCCGGTCAAGATTTCGTTGTTTCTCAACGGCGAGATGCCGCCTGAAGAGATGAACGCAATGCTGGACCACCTGGAGGCGTGTCCCGAGTGCCGTGCGGCGTTCGATGATCTGCTGAAGTTCAAGACGCTGGCGCCGGAGATCCGTTCGGAGCTGACCGGCGGGTTCTTCAAGTTCGCCGCAGTGAGCCCGGCGCTGCGGCGGCGGGCCTGGCTCTTCGGCGCGGCGGCCGCCGCCGTGGTGGTGCTGGTGGCGGGCTTGTTCGTGCTTCGCCACATGGCCCTGCGGCAGCTGGGCAGTCCGCTGGGCGATCTGCTGGAGACGGGGGCCATCGCGTACGTGCCGCCGGCGGTGCGGGGCGGGGAGTCGGCGCCCGCCGACGCGCGCGCGGGCGTCATGGCCGCATATACCAACGGGGACTACGAGCGGTTCATCGCCGGCGCCGCCGAGTGGCTCAAGAGCCATCCCGACGATGAGGGGGTGATGCTCCATGCCGGTGTGGCGGCCTACCTCGAGGGGCGCCACGCCATCGCCGCCATCTATCTGAAGTGGGCCGTTGAGACGGGCGGGCCGCCCCGGCCCGAGGAGGAGTGGTACCTGGCCAACACGCTGCTGCGCCAGCGGCAGTATGATGAGGCGCGCCCGCTGCTGGAGCACCTGTCCCAGTTGGAGCATCCGTACGCCGCACGGGCCCGGGCGATCCTCGCCGCGCTGGACAAGCAGGCGGCCGTCAAGGAGTGATCATTCAGAAAGGAAATGGTTGATGGTGGATCGTTGATCGTTGATGACGCTTTAGGTCCGCCGTTCACAGGTTCGCAGGTTCACAGGTTCACAGGTTCGCCGATCGTCCTCTCCCGATTCACCCATTCACCCACACCCATTCACCATCCTCTTAGTGCTGCCGCTTCAGGATGAAGTCGGTGATCTGCACCAGCGCTTTGCGGTGCGGGGACGAGGGGAAGGTCAGCAGCTCGGTGCGGGCCTGGTCGGCATAAGCGTGGGCGCAGGCCATGGTCCGCTCCAGGCAGCCGGCGCGGCGCAGCTCGCGCAGCAGGGCGTCGGGCTGGACACTGGAGAACCCCTTCTCGGCCACGACGGTTTCCACCATGCGGCGCGCGGCGGCGCCATCCGACTGGAGCAGGTAGATCACCGGCAGGGTCAGCTTCCCCTCGCGCAGGTCACCCATGACCGGCTTGCCCAGCTTCTGTTCGTCGGCGGTGTAGTCGAGGACGTCATCCACGACCTGGAAGGCCAGGCCCAGGTTGAGGCCGATCCGGGTGAGCCGGTCGATGGCGGCGTCCTCGGCGCGGGCCGAGACGGCCGGCAGCGCGGTTGCCGCCGAGAACAGGTGCGCCGTCTTGCGGGCGGCGATGTCGAGGCTGGCTTCGGCGGTGAGGTCCAGCCGGCCCAGGACGTCGGCCTGGATCAGCTCCCCTTCCACCATCTTCCGGCTCACGTCCAGCAGCACGTCGAGGATCCGGAAGTTCTGCTGGGCCACCCCGACCTGGAACGCGGTCATGTACAGCCAGTCGCCCAGCAGCACCGACATGTGGTTGCCGTAGGTGGCGTTGACCGACGGGGAGCCCCGCCGGGTGTCGGCCTCGTCGATGATGTCGTCGTGGACCAGCGAGGCGGTGTGGATCAGCTCCACCAGCGCGCCCAGCGGGTACAGACGCTCGGGCTCGCAGCCGATCATGCGGCCGGCGAGGATCAGCAGCGCCGGCCGCAGCTTCTTGCCGCTCTGCCGGGCGACGTAGCGGCCGAGCTGGTCCACGATTCCCACGGAGGAATTGAGATAGCCGTCGAAACAGGCCTGGACCCGCTCGAGGTCGGGCTGGATGCGTTTCAGGATCAGACTGGCGTTCACGGGCGCATTCCTCATTCGTCAACGGAGCGAAATTATATCTTAAGGTCCGGCGTTAGACAACGAAACGGTGAATGGGTGTATCGGGAGACGGAAGACGAGCCCCTTAACGCTTGTGCCGATGTCCGATGTCCTAAGTCCGCGTTACGGGAACGAAACTCGAGCCTCGAGTCTCGAGCCTCGATCCTCACTTCTTCCCAAACACCTCGTGCGACATGACCGATTCGGCGTAAAACGGGTGGTTCAGCCGGAGGATGGGCGTGCGCCCCTCGGCGAAGGCGCCCATGAGATCCTGGATCCCCGTGTCGATCGCCCGTTGGAAGACGCGGTCCACGGAGCGCACGCCGTCGTTGATGAGCCACTCGTCCACAATGGGGACCTTGACCAGCAGCGCGTAGCTCCGGACCCATGCCTCGATCAATGCGTCGAGGTGGGGCCGC